>OIRH01000096.1_pt1 | contig 31348 bp, 27 predicted proteins | sample 1586211 | NCBI WGS metagenome assembly OIRH01 (sample SAMN02674964, study PRJEB24791) | human gut metagenome, SKBSTL008 | isolation source: stool | host: Homo sapiens | place: USA
AGTTTTATAAATGCTTACGATTTCTGCTCTTTGCTAAAGTTAATGACATTGTGATATTACAGGGTTTTTCGGGATTCTTGTTTTTTACTGGCTACAAAATGGCTACATCAGCCGAGTTTTTTGTAGCCATCATCTTTTGTCGCTATGGCATCAAGCTGAGCGGCTACTTCGGTCTGCTTGTTCGGGTACAGATGGCTGTATGTCTCCATGGTGGTTTGCACCCTTTCGTGACCCAAGCGTTCTGCTACCAGAAGCGGTGTACAGCCCATGTCAATCAGCAAACTGGCGTGGGTATGACGCACATCATGCACCCTGATCTTCTGTGTCCCGGAGTGGTCACAACCATACTTCATCTGTCTGCCGACCCAGCCCCTATCATAAGGGAAGATGCGGTCTGTCGGCTGTACCTCGTAAAGCTTTGCCAGATAGTCTTTCAGGCAGTTTTCCAGCACCTTCGGCATGACCACTTCACGGTAGCCAGCTTCCGTTTTGGGCGGATAGATGTAGTCCTTTCCGTTCAGACGCTGATAGTTTTTGTTGACAGAAATAATGTGTCTGTCAAAGTCGATATCCTCTGGTGTCAGAGCCAGTAACTCGCCAACACGCAACCCGGTGTAGTACATCACCGTAAAGATTGTGTATCCAACAGGTCTTTCCTCCATGGCTTCGATAAACACCTTGAATTCCTCGTTCGTCCAGAACAGCATTTCATCGGCGTTTTTCTTACCCATAGTTCCTGCCTTGTGACAGGGGTTCTCTCTCAGTCCATAGAACTTCACTGCAAAGTTGAAGGCTGCAGTGAGCTGGTTGTTGATGGTTCGCAAATAGGTCGGCGAGTAACATTTGCCGTTGGGACGGCGGTAGTGAATCAGCTCGTTTTGCCAATTGCGAATATCGGTCGGCTTGATAGCATTGATCGGCATCTCACCGAAGTAAGGAAGGACCTTCTTATTGAACAGGTAGCGCTTGTTGGCTAAAGTTGTTTCTCTGAGACGAGGATCAGCATCTTTTATATAGAGTGCAACAAAATCCTTAAACTTCATACCCAGGCTGCCATCTGCCTGACTGATAAAATCACGTTCCCATTGTACGGCTTCTTTCTTGGTATTGAAGCCTCTTTTCTTTTTGTGAATCTCCTTTCCTGTCCAATCCTTTACTCGGATTTGAGACATCCATTTTCCTGTACTTTTGTCTCTTGTTACTGACATTGTGTTCTCCTTTTCTATCCCAATGTCAGACCTTAATTACTTCTCAGAACCAAACTCCTTTTCAAGATAAGCCCTGCGACGAGCCAAGCGCTCGTCCTCGTCAAGTTCTTCCGGTTCCACACATTCCACGGAAGCCCCAGCATAGTACGCAAGGGTCTGCTCTTGCCAGCTATGTAATGCTGCAGGAGTACAGTTGTAGCTGCACATATCCTCACGCATCTCTTCCCATTGTTCCAAGAACAGGCACATATCCGCATTGTGGTCGGCATCCATTTCCTTGCCGTTGAAACGGATGGAACAGGTCCACTCATTGCTGCGGGGCGGTTTCTGCACATCTACATTGAATTTAAGCGAAGAAACCTTGTCCAGTTCAAACAGGAAGTTCATTATGTCTGCAAGACTTCTGATCGGCGCCGTATTGGTTTCATAGCCAAGAATAAAGGTCGGCGTAGTATCAAGATGTTTTGCCAGTGCATTGACGACATCAATGGAAACCTCGATTTCTCCGGTTTCATACTTCTGCATGGTGCGCAGAGATTTGCCGATTAGGTTTGCCAGTTGTGTCTGATTCAGCCCTTTGCGTTTTCGTAGTGTTTTTATCCGCTGGCCGATTATGGAATAATCGAAATTGTCCATATATCATTCACCTCGTCCATATCATATCACAGGATAATGCGAATTGCAAGTACATATTTTTATTCCGCAAGTATTGACAAAAGCATCCTTTGTTCGTATAATGAAAGCGTATTAAAAGTGCGTATTTAGAAAACGTATCGGAGATTAGTGAATAAAAAATACGCAAATCAACTTTTGAACACAGGAGGTACTAATGAGAGCACAGTTTATCACCGCAGAAGAAGTACAGCAGATTTTGAGCGTAAGCCGCAGCAAGTCCTATCAGATCATCCGAGATCTGAACAAAGAACTGAAAAGTATGGGCTATCATACGATTGCCGGCAAGTGCCCCATCCAGTTCTTCAAGCAGAAGTTCTACGGACTGGAAATCGGAGGTGAAAGCGCTTGATGAACGAAAAAGAAAAAACGACCGTCCCGATTCCATCTGTTGGCGCAGATGGGGAACAGTCGCTTTCCTATGTAACAAATGAAATTATAGCAACTGGCAACGAAGAAATCAATCCCATAGATGAAAGTATGGAGGAGATGCTTCGTCAGATGCAGAGAATGTCGGACCCGTCCTATCTGGCTACCATGACTATGAGCCAGCTGTATGACACTGTATACGAAAGCAGACTACCAATTATTGACGGTTTGCTTTATCCCGGCACCTATCTGTTTGTAGGCGCTCCCAAGGTCGGCAAATCATTCCTGATGGCGCAGATCGCCTATCATGTCAGCACAGGACAAGCACTCTGGAACTATCCTGTCCATGCGGGTACGGTCTTATACCTTGCCTTGGAGGATGACTACAGGCGTTTACAGGAGCGTTTATTCCGTATGTTCGGAGTAGAGGGTACAGATACCCTCCACTTCGCAACTTGCGCCAAACAGCTTGGCGCAGGGCTGTATGAGCAGCTTACCCGATTTGTGTCGGAACACAAGGATACCAGACTTATTATCATTGATACTTTACAGAAAATCAGAGAAGCTGGCGGCGATAAGTTCAGTTATGCCAATGACTATGAAATCATTGGTCAGCTAAAACACTTTGCAGACCAGTCAGGCATCGCCCTTCTGTTGGTGCATCACACAAGAAAACAACAAGCTGATGATCGTTTTGAACGCATTTCTGGAACAAACGGCTTGTTGGGTGCTGCGGATGGAGCGTTTATTCTGGAAAAAGAAAAACGCACTGGAGATACAGCAGTTCTGGAAGTGTCTGGACGAGATCAGCCGGAGCAAAAGCTCATTCTGAAAAAGAATATGGAGCGTTTGACCTGGGAACTGGAACGAGCAGAAACGGAACTGTGGAAAGCACCTCCTGATCCTATTCTGAAAAAGGTTGCGGATATGTTGTCAGAGGACCGTCCAGAGTGGAACGGCAGTCCGACAGAGTTGGCGGAAGCATTACAGTTGGACATGAAGCCCAATCTGCTGACAAAGCATCTGAATGTGAACAAAGCAAGGTTATTCAATGAGTATCAGATTGATTACGAGCCTGTACGCACTCACGCCGGAAGAAGGATTATCTTGAATCGAGTTTCGCCCCAGCGTGACGATGCGTGACGGTTGTGACGATGATTTTGACAGTGGTGGCGGTGTCTAAAACACCGTCACCATCGTCACCACCGACACGGAAAGGAAGGGAATGGAAATGAAGAATGTACAAATCCCCTATGACTTATTTCTGGCTCTGCTTCAGCACCATTTGATGATGGAAGATGGTTATGAGGATGAAATCCGATATGGCTTGGAGCAGAAGCTGGAAGCCATGGTAAGGCACGAATTGTATGCCAAGTACAAGACTGCCCTTACCCCGGAAGAGCGTGAAGCAGCTCGCCAGCGTTATCTGGATGAACGTGGTATCCCTCAAAGTTACCGCTGGACTACTTCTCCTTGGGAACTATGACAGGAGCGTGCCACGCTCCTGTGGCTGGCAGACAAGGCAAGGCATTGGCTGACACAGCCCCCAGCGCATCTCCCGTCCCCGCTGAAAATCCGCAGATTGCAAGCGGTCAGTCTGAGAGAAATGTTTACTGTTTCTCTCAGACGTTGGGCGGTGGATGTTCCGAAGGGCAGGCAACGTCCATGCCATGTTTTGCAGAACCTGTACAGGTTGCAAACATGGCAGAGGCTTCCGCAGAAGCCGCATACCCCCTCGGAGAGCGCAATGCGCTTTTGATGCGTAGTGTCAAAAGTGCTTTTGCGTTACTTTTGACAAAAGTAACAAAACCCGCCGCCGAGCGGCGAAAACGAGTTTCGATAAAAATACCGCAATTATGGAGGTGACAGCTATAAAACGAACAATCAGTGCTATGTCTGGTGACGGCGTTGTTGCTCATAACCGTCGTACCTATATCGCAGAAAATGTAGATGCAACACGAACCCATCTGAACGTCGAGTATTGCTACATGCCTATCGAGGATGCTTACCATCAGCTATTTGATGAAGCACAAGCTGAATACAACGCTAAGCAGAAACGCAAAGATCGCCGTGTTGAAAACTACTACGAAAAAATCTGCAACGGCGATCAGGAAAAGCCTTTTTACGAAGTGATATTCCAAGTAGGAAACAAAGATGATATGGGCGCTGCTGGAGCAAATGGCGAGCTGGCAAAAGCCATCCTGGACAAGTTCTATCACAGTTTCCTTGAACGCAATCCCCAGCTCCATGTTTATTCAGCTCATCTGCACATGGATGAAGCTACACCCCATCTTCACATTGATTTCATCCCATTTACCACTGGAAGCAAGAGAGGACTATCCACCCATGTTTCACTGAAACAGGCGCTTGCTGATCAAGGCATTACTGGAGAGGGACGATCTCTGACAGAGCGTGATTTGTGGGTACAAAAAGAGAAAGAAACACTCGCAGCGATTATGTTGGAGCATGGTATCGAGTGGGAGCAGAAAGGCGAACACAAGGAACATCTCAGCGTTCTGGAATTTAAGCGACAGAAACGAAAAGAGGAAATTGCGGAACTGGAACAGACCTTTGAGCGTGTCCAGCAGAAGCAAGTTTTCGTTCAAGCGGTGGAGCAGATCGAAGCCAAACCCCTGCCGCTAACATCCAAGATGGCTGTAGAGCGTGAGGACTATCAGTCGCTGGTGACAGTAGCACAGAAATTTGTGGTGTAGGAAAAGCAAGAAGGCAAGCTGAAAAAGCTTCTGAAAGAAGCCAAGAAAACCATTGCCGAACTGAAAGCAAAAATTGAATCGCTTGTAGCAGAGCTTGCAACGGTAAAGGAGGAATTGGCACAGTATAAGTCCGTCCGTGGTCAGCTCCGCACAGCGGATCTGGAGCAGGAAAATGACCGGCTACGCAAGAGGATTCGCACCTATGAAGATGTCATTTCCCGCAATAATCTGTGGTCGTATTTTTCCAAGCATAAAGAAAAAGTAGCTACAAAACAAGATACACGATGATTTCCTAAGTCGATTTCCGATAGCATCAGTCCACCGCAGGTAATTCTTCTTGCAAAAAAGTGATAAAGATGTTATATTTATGATATATACTTGCGGTGGAGGTGCTATAAATGAGTTTTAGTAATGATATAAAGATGATCCGCCACAAATGTCTGATGAGTCAAATAGAATTTGCAGAAGCATTAGGCGTGTCGTTTGCTACTGTTAATAGATGGGAATCCGGAAGAAGTAAGCCGAATTTCAAAACTATGAAGTTGATCAATAGTTTTTGCGAAACTCATGGAATCGACTTTGATGTAAGCAAGCAGTTAACGGAGGAAGAACAAAAATGATATATAACGTGATAGATCTGTTTGCAGGAGCCGGTGGATTAAGTTTGGGCTTTAAGCAAACAGGACAAGTAAAAATAGTGGCTGCCGCAGAAAACAATCTGAATGCCAGAAAAACCTACAAGAGGAATTTTAAGTTGGCCCGGCTGTATTCTGATGTGAGAACAATAGACTATGCCGAATTGCAAGATACCGTTGGACCTGTTGATATTGTTATTGGCGGTCCGCCATGTCAGGGGTTCTCGAATGCAAATCGTCAACACACTACGGTAATCAGCATGAACAACAGACTTGTAAAAGAGTATGTCCGTGCAATCTGTGAATTGAATCCGAAAGCTTTTGTTATGGAAAATGTTGCTATGCTACGTTCTCAGGTGCATAGATTTTTCCTTGAAGAACAAGACCTTGATAACGAAAGAATCATGGCACTTCCTTTGTCAGAGGATAAAATTGAGATTTTGCCCGAATGTGTGAATTTTAGTAATTCTATTGCTTTCCTCGAAACTGCACGGGCAGAAATGGGATATGCATGGGCTGAGAGTTTTTATAAGATCATCAATATCCTTTATCGCTATCGAATCAACCCTGCCAAATTTGATACTACCCTTGAAAAGTATCAGAAGAAGCTGATTGCACAGCTCAATGAGATTTTGAAGATAACTGCCGAAACGGAAGAACTCAATGTTTTGCAGGAAAACGATGCAAAAATGGCAAAGGCAATATTACAGTATATTGACCAGAAAGATACCTTTGATGATGCTGTATTGGCAATTAGCAATTCCATCATGATGCAGCGAGCAATCATGAAAATCAAAGAGTTAACCGACAATGACATTCATATTTTTGAATACAAAGAAGATAACGGTAGCTTAGTTGCGGTAGTTAAGTCTTACCCTGTAATGGATTACATTAGAGCGATTTTGGAGAATGAGCCTTATAACTACACGTTAAGCGAAAATACGCTTAACGCAATCCATTATGGTGCTCCGCAAAGAAGGGAACGCTTCATCATCGTAGGCCTCAAAAAAGAAATGAATGCCAAATATATTGCTCCTGAAATCAAATTTACAGAAGGCAACTATAGAACTGTCTATGATGCGATTGCAGATATTCAGGATGTGATCCCCGTTACCGAAGTGACTGGAGATTACATTGAATTGGAAGCTCACCCAAATGCGACAGGACTTGAAAAAGAGTTGAGAGGTCGAGCACTGTATAATCACATTACTACAGCTACCAGAGAAACAGCGATGGCGAGATTCAAGGCACTCAAAGCGGGCGAAAATTTCCATGATCTTGATCCTGAGCTTAAAACGACCTATAGCAACGCAGACCGTACGCAAAACACTATCTATATGCGTCTAAAATATAACGAACCATCTGGAACTGTTGTTAATGTACGTAAATCCATGTGGATTCATCCTGAGCTGGATCGTGCTATTTCCATTCGTGAAGCAGCCAGATTGCAGACGTTCCCGGATACCTTCATTTTTGAAGGAACAAAAGATTCTCAATACCAGCAGGTTGGTAATGCAGTACCTCCGTATCTGGCAAAGGCTATCGCAGATAGTGTTATTAGTATCTTGAATAATGCGACAGAATAAAAAATGGGTCACTCCTACGGTTTTAGGGGTGACCCATTTACTTTAAGCGGTTACTTTATCGGGAACCTTGCAAATCTCATTTGCTTTAGCAAGAATCTTATCGTGAATGCGCTGTTCGGGCAGACAGTCAAGGATATAAATGCCGCCAAGCAAGTTGAGGTACTTAGCCAGTTCGCCAACAATGTTTGTGTCAATCGGCAAGCCCTGTGCTTTTGCCTCGATTATTGCGCTAAGGAAAGGACGGATAATGGATGGATTGTTGGAAGTGTTACGTTCCAGAATGTGCATAATGTAGTCCGAACTTTCACAGACAAATTTTGTGAGTTCCCAAGGATCGGAACGCTTCTCGTCGTATGTAAGACGACCAATCCACCACAGTCTGGATAAAGCATTTCTCGTTAAAGAACGTCTGGCACCAAAGCCAAAGAAAAAATGCTGTTGCACGTTGCCGACGGTACATTTCTTATTAATGTCCCATCTGTATTTCACATAGTCCCAGAAAGGCCCAAGGCACAGACCAGCCCACAAACGCTCGTCCGAAGCCTGAGAATCGGACAGGAAACGCAGGTTTCCATAAATTCGTTTGACATTTTCAGCTTCTGTAAGGAAAGGTTTATCTGCAGACATATCCAAGCTGAAATCAGGTATTTCAGCAAATTTGGTGTCGGAGAACAATGCGTTTCCCAGTTCATCCTGTAGCCAGTCAGAGGAATCCTGCTTAAAATTATCAACCCAGCTTTTTAGATTGGACTTGATAATGTCGATGTTATCGTAGCTTACAAACTGTAGCTTCATTATTCGTCACCTCCTGCTGCACCAAAGCTACTTGTCAAAAATGTAAATGCATCCGTAACCGGATTGTTTATCAGCTTTTGAGCAAGAATTAAGCAGTTTTGGTTGTTGAATTCTTCGCTTTCAATATCGCAGTCAAACTGCGTTAACAGTGCTTTTGATAGAACTTTGTACCATAGCGTGTCAGAGTTCTCACTTCGTTCCTGAATCGGTAAAGCTCTCAGTTCTTCCAAAACATATACAAGGGCAGGCACAACAGTGAGAGAGTTAAGAATTGGCTGTGCCAGAGGGGTAGCACTCAAGGCTTTGTAGCTATAAAAATCGCTGAGAGGGAGCTTAATGATGATTTTGCGCTGAGACATATCCACCAGCATTTGCTTGCAACTTTCGTCAGGGTTCTTGCTGATATTAAAAATGGACGGTGTATTTGCAAGATCATCAATATCTTTGGAAATATCCACTGTTACCATTTTTCCAACAGCCATAACACAGCCAGCTTCAATGTCGAAAGCGATGCCCTGATAATCTTCATGGAAGTCAGGGCTTGTAAAGCCCTTCAAATCATCAACTGCCACAACAAACGGACAGATTTGCAATTTGCCATTTACTGCCTTGTTCAGCAGAGTGTATACTTCGCTGACCTTGTCTGTTTGGACAACCGTACGGAAGCCAGTCTGCGAACACTCCAAGTGATATACAAACTTTGCAACACCCTGTTTGATACAGTCCTGAAGGCTTTGGCAAGTGAGGGTGGCAAGGAAATCAATACGCAGATCGTAACCATCACGTACAATATCAATGGCTACATCAAAAGCACCAGTTCCATAATCGTTTGAATAAGAGGACAGAACAGGATACGGATATAATTTATACTTGATTTCCATACGCTTTCACCTCCAAAGAACAATAATCGTGATAATCAAGCTGAATATTGAGCCTGATAGCTTTTCTTTCGGTAAAAGACAGATTTGTGATTCTGTTTTTATCGAACTTCAGATCGGGGCACTCAGAACAAGAAGCTGCAATAATGGAAGCATCGTAGTTCTGAGATTCAGCCGACATGAATACTTCCAAAATGCCATTCGTAGCAGAAGAACCAGGGGTAAATACAATCGTATATTCACCTGTGGCCTTATTACGAACCACATTACGAACACTGGCTGCAGAAATAGCAGATAGCTTCTTGCGGTGCTCTACAGGAACATTGCCACCGCCATCACCAGGATTGCTACCGCCGCCGTTGCCACCGTGTCCGCCCTGGCCTTGGCTACCGCTACCACCTTCGCCGGGAAGATCGGTAACGATAATATCGCCTTCCTCATCATCTACAAGAGTTTGTCCGGGTTCTCCAGTCTGGGTTCCAGAAGGCTTAGGCGCAACTTCGGTCACACGGATTTTAATATCTTTAATACTATCCTGCAATGCCTCAGTACGTTCCTGATTTGGGGACTTATCAAAGTCACTGGCAGAAAGGTATTCACCGACGGTCGGATCAAGAGCTTCTTCACTTTCGTCGTTTTTCATTTCATCCAAGGATGCCTTGATGAAACGTGTCAGCGTAGTAAGCAGGCGCTTGGCTTTGCTCTTGTTTTCAGCACGTTCCACTTCCCATTCGAGATGCTGTGGGTTTTCAAGGCTACGGAGATACGAGTTGATAGCATCCCCCTCAATGAACAGTGTGCCAGCAAATGGAATCAATCCGTTAATGTTTCCCTTGTCTTTGATTTTCATGCCTGTCTGACGAATCATTGCAACTCGTCTGCTAAAAGATGGCATAATCATCAGTTTCAACGTGAGCTTGCCGATAGTTTCAGGATCATCGGTAAGTTCCTTGGTGAAGGTTCTTGCTAATTTTTCATCTGTAAGCGCCTGATAGTATTCATCGGCGTGCTCATTAAAGTATTCTTTGTGAGAAATCATCAGGTCAGCGAGAGAGTCCTTGCTGATAATAGTTCCATCAACATCTACCACCAGCGTTCCGTTATAAATGGCATAAAGGAAGCCATCCAAAACGGAAGCAACCATCTGGTGTTGCCATCCTTTATCGCCATTGAAAGCGGCGATAAAAATATCCGTTCCAGAGTTTTCGGCACTGCGAGAGTAAGCAGGATCTAACGAAAACTGCTTGTACATAGGGCTATTCTTATCATTACCATAGAATCCTGTTCCCTGGGTGATTTCATTCTTCTTGCTTTTGAAGGAAGTCAATCTGGAAACACCCTGAGATGCACAAAGCCCATCTTTGTCGCTGGTGCTGTAGAAAACAGTTCTAAGAGAAGAACAGGCATATGGGGCAAACTTGCCAATGCCAAAAGATCCGCCATGACTGCCGGATTTATCGGATGCACCTGAAGATTTTGTTAAGTTACACCAAGGAGAATTATATTCTTCACGGGAGCCAACAAGACCGGAAGTGTTAAAGTCGCTGATTCTTAAGCAAGTGATAGTAGACTTATGTATTACATCCAGTGCCTGCTTAAAGAAGGTTTTAGCTTTGGTAGATTGTTGCTGCGACCAAAAATCCAAAGCTCGCTTAAGGGCATCTTCTAAATTGCTGTAGTCGGGAATTTTATGAGGGTCGATTTCAAAGGTTTTGAATTCGATGCGGGTAGGTTCTCCATTTTCAAGCGCAGCGTCCAGAGAGTTTTGACAGATTTCTCGTGCCAAAGATTTGATGGGAGTACCCTTAAAAGTTTCAACGCCAGAATCGGCAATGCCAAAAATCTGGCCATAGTTATTTGATGGGAAGTTCCACTTCTGTATAAGATTGAACATATTTCTCACCTCTTGCGCTTGCTCAACGAGAATCTGGTTGCTTTTTCAGGTTCTACTTTTGTGAATTTCTTCTTCGCTTCTCGCAGTTCTTGTTCGATTGCCTGGAAAATCTCCTCTACTTCATCCTGTGTGTATTCATAGACTGAAGTATTTGAACAATTGCCAAGGAGCTGCAAGGTATCAATGATTTTGTTTGTTCTGGCTTCAGCAAGCCTAACGAACTTATCGTGCTTGCTTTCTTCGGCCTGTTTCTTCATAGGAAATCCTCCTTCCTGTTTGATTATATAGTAGCACTCAAATGTCGAATAGTCAATAATATTTTCGAAATATTAGATAATATATCGAAAATATTGTGTGCCAGAATTATAATTAAAACACGATTACGATGCAATATTCTCAAAATGTTATTTTTAGAATTGGTTTTGATAGCGTTATTGAACATAACATTTTTGAAATATTACCTGCTAATATAGAAGAAAACCATCAGTTTTGTCGCTATTGGAATGCTACAGCCGCTATACAAAGAATCAGCCGAGCAGCTCATACCAAAGACCGTTGCTGTTGTCATAGATGTATTTTTCCATATTGCAAACCTCCATGTATCATTTTGAACTCAATAGTTCCGAGTGGCTTTGAGGTGAATCAGCCAGCGGAGGTTGCTGTTGTAGCCGGTGGCTACAAAATGGCTACAGAATTTCCAAAGACGCTACGGATAGCGTGAAATACATGGAATGTATGGATGAAAAGCGTACTATCAGTGCATATTATCACGAGAAATTAAGGTCTGGCGCTTGAGTGGGAATAAAAAGAATGCAGCTTCCGGAAGAAAAGAGGGAGCTACATTCTTTTCATAAGGAAGAAGTTAAGATCATTTCCAATTCGGCGAAGACCTGCTCGGCGTAAAGCTGTTTGATTTCGTGGCGGGTCATGCCGGAGACGTTGGTCTGGAAGGTGAAGGTGTGGGCTTGGGCTTTGTATAAAATACAGAAGTAGACGACGCCCTGTACGCTGTCAGCGTTATTGGGGTCGAGATTTCCGGTTGTGCCGGTGATTCCGATGGCGATGGCGGTGTGCAGGTTTTCTTGTACTGTGCGGGCCATGGCTTCGGCGCATTCGGGGGAGTAGACGCCGTGGATTTCGATGACGGAAGGGTCGACGCCGACGAAGACTTTGGTTTCGTTCAGATACGTGACGTAGCCGCCGGGGAAAATGGCGGAGGCGCCTTCGGTGTCGGTGATCAGGGAGGCGATCAGGCCGGAAGTGCAGCTTTCCATGGTGGAAATGGTGGTGTGGGATGCAATGAGCTGTTTGATGATGGAATCAATGGTGTTTGGGTTCATAGTGAAAATTACCTCCAGAGTTAGTTTGATATGTCTGGCAAAAAAGCCCCTCGGCGGAGGGGCTTATTTTGGTGCTTCGCCTTTGGCGAGTGTAAAGATAAATTCGGTACCAACGCCCTCTGTACTGATGACATTGATATTCTGGTTATGCGCAGTGATGATCTCTTTGACGATCGAAAGCCCAAGTCCCGTTCCTTTGCGGTCCTTGCCGCGGGAGGCGTCGAGCTTGTAGAAGCGCTCCCAGATTTTCGTGATGCTTGCCTTTGGAATGCCGCAGCCGGTGTCCTTGACGGAGACGAAGACTTTGCCGTGCTTCTCCGTTGTCTCAACTGTGATGGTGGAATCGTTGTTGCTGAATTTGATTGCATTATCAATGAGATTGTACAGCACCTGCTGGATTTTTCCCATATCGGCGCAGACATACAAAGTACGCGATGCGAGGATCAGTGAAATGGAAATCCGCTTTTTCGTGCAGGTTCCCTCAAACGAAGCAGCGGTATCCTTGATGACGGCGTTGATGTCAAACGAGGTCAGATCGAGCATATTCCCTTTATCGTCGATGTCGTTCAGCGTCAGCAGGCTCTGCGTCAGCTTGTGCAGCCGTTCTGTCTCAAACAGAACGATTTTCAGATATTTTTCCTGCATTTCCGGCGGAATCGTTCCGTCGAGGATTGCCTCCACATAGCCTTTGATTGAGGTCAGCGGTGAGCGGAAGTCGTGAGAGACGTTCGCCACAAATTTCCGCTGGTATTCGCCGGTCTTGTTCAGCTCGCCGGACATGTAGTTCAGCGTGGAAGCGAGATACCCCATCTCATCGTGAGATTTAACATCAATTTTGTGGGTCAGGTTGCCGGAGGCATACTCCTTTGCACCGTTGATGATCTTTTTCAGCGGCCGGTACACGACGAGGGAGAAAAAGATCAGAATCACAAACGAGAGTCCGAACACGAGCAGGAACAGAAAATCAATCCGTGCCAGCAGACTTTCCCTCTGCTGATAGACGTCCTGCAGCGGAAGGTGGATGGCGACATAGCCATTGATCCGGAAATCGGAGGTGACGGGAACCATGACGCTCAGCATCTTGTCTTCGAAATGGCCGAAAAACGTTCCCGTGCTGTAATACTCGCTGCCGAGCGCAACCGGATCAAAACCGTCGATGATCTTCGGGTTTTCCTCATCGAGTGCAGCTGCCGTGTTCAGCAGAATTTCCCCGTCTGCGCTGATGAGCCAGATCTGGGAATTGTGATAGGAAGCCAGTGCACTGAGCGAATTGTAAAGATCCGTCAGGGAACGCTCACTGTGGTAATAAAGGTCGCCCTGTTTGGAAGCGATCTGCGTGGCCTCCCGGTACAGACTGGTGCTCGCGCTGGAGACCAGACTGTCCTCCACCATGCGGGAGCCGACCGTTGAGATCAGCGTAAAGCCGGCAATGGCGAGAATGACATAAATGAGAATTAATTTCCGGTAAAGCGTGCGTCGCATTATTTTTTAACCTCAAACTTGTAACCGATGCCCCAGACCGTCGTGATGGCCCAGGAGGCATGGTCCTTGATTTTTTCGCGGAGACGTTTGATATGAACGTCTACCGTGCGGGTATCGCCGATGTACTCATAGCCCCAGATATGGTCGAGGAGCTGTTCTCGCGTAAAGACCTGGTTTGGTGAGGAAGCAAGGAAGTAGAGAAGCTCCAGTTCCTTCGGCGGCATATCGACGGTGCGGCCCTGGTAAATGACGGAATAGTTCGTCTGGTTGATGATAAGATCCGGGTACTCGACACATTTTCCTGCGGTCGCGGATACCGGGATCGTGCGTGATGGCTGAAATCTCCGCAGCACTGCTTTCACACGGGCAACGAGCTCCTTGGAATCAAATGGTTTGATGATGTAGTCATCCGCGCCGAGTTCCAGGCCGAGGACTTTGTCGAACACCTCGCCCTTTGCCGAGAGCATGATGATCGGAACATCGGAATCGTGCCGGATTTCGCGGCAGACCTGGTAGCCGTCCATGCCGGGCAGCATCAGGTCGAGCAGAATCAGGTTCGGCTGGAAGGAGTGAAACTCCCGGACAGCCTCTTCTCCATCGTTTACAATTTTTGTGTCATAGCATTCCTTGGTCAGATAGAGAGAAATCAGTTCTGCGATATTGTTATCGTCATCGACGATCAGAATTTTCTGTTTGGAAGCCATAAAAGATTCTCCTTCACTGGGGACAGGACGGAACCGCATACAGTATGCGTTCCGTCCCATATTTTCCTGAGTTTTTATTTCTTAAACGTAACAATCGTAACGCCGGCATCGCCCTCGCCAAATTCCGCTAAATGGAAGTCCGCTACGTGTTTCTGGCGGCGTAGATAATTGTGAATGCCTTTCCGCAGTGCGCCCGTTCCTTTTCCGTGGACAACGCGGACACTCGGCAGATGGGAGAGATAAGCGTCATCGAGATATTTGTCGAGTTCGGCAACCGCTTCATCCACCGTTTTTCCGAGCAGATTGATCTCGGTAGAAATCGTGGCAGCCTTGGAAAGTTTCGATTTTCCGCTGCTTGTGCGGGAGATGGACGGGCCGGTGATGACAGCCTCGTCGATCAGCACAAGGTCGGAGATATGCACTTTGGTCCGCATGATACCCATCTGGACGAAGAGATTTCCCTTCGAATCCGGGCGGGTGCTGACAGTACCTTTGAGATTCATGCTTAAGACTTTGACTGCATCGCCGAGATGAAGATCCTGCGGGCGGAGATTTCCGGTGCGCTTCGGTACTTCCTTCGTCTTTTTCTTATCGAGCTTGTTCATCTTTTCACGCAGAGCGGTACGTTTCTGCTCCATTTCGCGGACGGAAACATTCTCTTTTCCAAATTTCTGGAAATCGCGCATCGTCTGGTCGGCGTATTCCTTCGCCTCGCGGAGAATTCTCTGTGCCTCCTCGGTTGCATTGGAGATCATCTTTTCTTTTCTTGCGTCGATCTGTTCCTGATTCTTGGCAAGGCTCTGCTTCAGTGATTCGACTTCCGCGCGGGTGCGGGCAAGCTCTTCTTTTTCGCGTTCCAGCGTGATCCGGTTCTGCTCGAGAGTAGTCAGAACGTCCTCAAACGATTCATCCTGCTCGCTGATTTCGTCTTTTGCCTTGTTGATGATGTAGTCCGGCAGGCCGAGTTTGCTGGAAATCGCGAACGCATTACTCTTTCCAGGAACGCCGACGAGCAGGCGGTATGTCGGGCTTAAAGTCTCGACATCGAATTCACAGCAGGCATTCTCCACGCCCGGTGTGGATAAGGCATAGATTTTCAGTTCACTGTAGTGTGTCGTTGCCATGGTGCGGATGCCGCGCTCGTGGAGCGTAGAGAGGATCGCGATGGCAAGCGCCGCGCCCTCTGTCGGGTCGGTACCGGCGCCGAGCTCATCGAACAGGACGAGGGAATTGCGGTCTGCCTTGTCGAGGAAGGAAACCACATTCGTCATGTGGGAGGAGAAGGTACTCAACGACTGCTCGATGCTCTGCTCATCACCGATATCGGCGTAAACCTCGTCGAAAACGGAAAGGGAGGAGCGGTCGAGTGCCGGAATGTGAAGTCCGGACTGGCCCATCAGTGTTAAGAGTCCGACCGTCTTTAAGGAAACCGTCTTACCACCGGTATTCGGTCCGGTGACGATCAGAAGGTCGAAATCTTCGCCGAGCGACAGATCAATCGGAACGACTTTTTTCGCATTGATCAGCGGGTGGCGTGCCTTGCGCAGGTGGATTTTACCTTCGGTGTTGAAGATCGGCTCATTGGCGTTCTGCTCCATTGCAAGAGCGGCGCGCGCGAAGATGAAGTCAAGCTCTACCATGTTTTCGAGGTCGTAACGGATCTCATCGCGGTGCAGGTCTGCCTGGGCACTCAACGTAGAGAGGATGACCTCGATTTCTTTTGCTTCTTCAATTTCCAGCTCACGGATATCGTTGTTCAGTTTGACAACAGCCATCGGCTCGACAAAGAAGGTGGAACCGGTCGAGGACTGGTCATGTACCATGCCAGGAACCTGGCCTTTGTACTCGGATTTGATCGGGATACAGTAGCGGCCGTCGCGCATCGTGATGACGGCATCCTGCAGATACGTGCGGTAGGAACCGTTGACGAGCGAGATTAACTGGCTGTGGATTTTTTCCTCACACGATTTGATGGAACGACGGATGCGGCGTAGATTCGGGCTTGCATCATCGCTGATTTCATCCTCGGAGAGAATACAGCGGCGGATTTCCGTGGAAAGCAGCGTCAGAGGTTCCAGTGTTTCGAAGAGATCTTCGAGGCTGTCCGGCGTCTGGTCCGCATTTTCGCGGCGGCCGTACGCTTTGACGCGTGCCGTGTTTTCCAGAAGTGCGGCGGTCTGCAGAAGCTCCGTGATGTTCATGGAGCTGCCGATTTCGAGACGCTTTAATGCGCCGCGGATATCTTTGGCATCACCAAAGGAAATGTGGCCTTTTTTAAAGAGCCGGGTGAGCGCGTCGTGTGTCTCGTGCTGCATCCGCGTAATCTGGGAGAGGGAAGAAGAAGGAACGAGCTCCAGACATTTCTTCCGGCCCAGCGGAGAACTGGCATACGAAGCCAGTTGTTCGATAATTTTGTCGTATTCGAGCGTTTTTAATGCTTTCTGATTCATGATACTTACCTTTTCGTATTAATAATTCATCATCGTTTACAGATAATGCGGTATTTTTTATCACATACCGCCCGGATCTGATCTGGCGTCTGTACGGGAAAGCACAGAGCGCAGGTGGAATGTGGGTCACAGGTTTTTCCACTCCCCCAATTATACCTTAAAAAGGAAAAGAAAGAAACCCCAAGAACGAGAAAATGCGGGATCTTGGAGAAATGAGAAAAAAATGTAACAGTCTTCATAAAATGTTCATATCTATCTGGTAAAGTTTCTTATATATGTGAAAATTGTGGGAGCGCGTATGCGCAGAGCAGTTCGGAATGGAATACGAATGTATGGAGAAAGAAATGTATGGAAAATGATCCAAAACCTTACAAATTCATGAAAGAGAGCATCAAAAAGCAGCCGCCTGACTGGAAAAAGATCGTATTGTTGATTGCCGGATGGCTGGTTCTTGCAGCACTTGGCGGTCTGGTTGCGGCCGCGGTCTTTGCTGTGACAGAGCCAAAGATTGCCGGTGCAATTACAAAAGAGGAGCCGCCGGCCAAAGTGGATATTCCGGGCGACGAGGATCCGAACAGCGGACAGGAGATGGATGAGACGATGACAGCATCTTCGGAGAATGCGCCGGTGGACAGCAGTGGTTCCGGCTCGGAAATCAGCAGTTCCACAGCGGATGGCAGTGTTTTGGATGAAAGTGTCGCAGAAAGCACGATTTCCGAGAGCACGGATGGAAACGAAGCGGCAGAGGGAACGGAGACGGGGGAGGAGAGCAGTGAGGCTTCCACAGTCGATGGTGAAACGGATGCGGAGGCAAAGGACAACAGTCTCAGAAATTATGAAGTGCTCTACCAGGATATGCTGGAAGTAACGGAAAAACCAAAACGAGCGCTGGTGACCGTCATCGGCATTACCAATCAGATGGACTATTTTAACCAGAACTATGAAAACCAGCAGCAGATTTCCGGACTGATCGTTGCAGACAACGGACAGGATCTTTTCATCCTGACGGAATACCGCATTGTGGAAAATGTGGAGCGGATTCAGGTTACGTTCTGGGATGAGACGATGGTAGATGCCACATACCAGCGCCATGATCCGAGCACCGGTTTTACGATTGTGAAGGTGGACAAGTCGAAGCTGGATGAGGAAACACGGGACGGCCTTGAAATTGCGCCGCTTGGCAGTTCGTATCTCGTAAGCCAGGGTGATCCGGTTGTGGCCGTCGGAAGCCCGGTTGGCTACAGTGATTCGATTGCGTACGGCGTGGTGACTTCGGTTACGAATAAGATCTCAGCGCTGGACAATGAGTACAATCTGCTGACAACTGACATCCTCGGCAGTACGGACGGCAGCGGTATTCTGGTAAATCTGGACGGCGAAATCGTCGGTATTATCGCGCAGAGCTACAGTGCCAAGGGAAACAACGTGGTGACGGGCATTGCAATTTCGCAGATCAAAAAGCTGATTGAAAATCTCTCCAACAATGTGAGCCGCGCTTATATCGGCATCCGCGGGCAGGATGTCACAGAAGAGCTTTCCGACAAAACAGGGATTCCAAAAGGCGTTCTGATCAGCAGCGTCACAGACGATTCGCCGGCGATGATGGCGGGCATGAAAGAGTATGATGTGATTGTAAAGCTCGGGGAACAGAAGGTGGAAACGATCAAACAGTACCATGAGCAGCTGGGAAAACACAGCGCAGGAGAAGTGGTTACCGTGACGGCGATGCGGAAAGGCGCCGAAGGATACGCGGAGATGACGTTTGATGTGACGCTTGGAGAAGTCTGAAAACAGAGGCTTTCGGAAGCCAAAAAGCCGGCCTTGACCGGCGTGGTTTCCGAAAGCTTTTTCTTTTCGGACGGTTTCCGAACCGCTGTGAAAAAATACGTGCATTCTGTATAAAAATCTGGTAGAATTGGTAAGGCATGTAAAGAAACAAGGAAAACAAAAACGGAACGCTGTGTCCGCATTTATTTTAGAAAAAGAGGATTTATTTTTATGAAGTATATTAACGAACTCCGGGAAGGAAACCGCATGTCCGGTGTCTATCTCTGCAAACATAAACAGTCAGCCGTTACGAAAAACGGAAAACAGTATGAAAACGTGATCTTACAGGACCGCACCGGTACGATCGATGCAAAAATCTGGGATCCGAATTCGATGGGAATCGACGAATTCGAAGCACTTGACTACGTCGACATCAGCGGCGATATCACCGTATTCAACGGCGCGCTTCAGGTTTCGATCAAGCGTGCAAGAAAGGCAGGAGAGGGCGAGTACAACCCGGCAGACTATCTGCCGACCAGCCGTTACGACATCGACACGATGTATCAGGAACTGCTTTCCTGGATTGGAACGGTGAAAAACCAGTATCTTTCCGCAATCCTGACGTACTATTTTATCCAGGACCAGGAGACGGTAAAACGGTTCCGCATGAGCTCTGCGGCAAAAAGTGTTCACCACGGCTTTGTCGGCGGACTGCTGGAGCATACGTTAAGTGTCACCCGTTTCTGTGATTTTATGGCGAAATCGTACGGGATCTTAAACCGTGATCTGCTGATTACGGCAGCGATTCTGCATGACATCGGAAAGACGAAAGAACTCTCTTTATTCCCGCAGAACGATTACACGGATGATGGACAGCTTCTCGGCCACATTATGATCGGTGCGGAGATGGTACACGATGCTGCACAGAAAATAGAAGGTTTTCCGATGGAGCTGGAAAATCAGTTAAAACACTGCATTCTGGCACACCACGGTGAGCTGGAATACGGTTCCCCGAAAAAGCCGGCAATGGTAGAAGCGGTAGCGCTGAACCTGGCTGATAATGCCGATGCCAAAATGGAGACTCTGACCGAGCTGTTTGATGCAGCGCCGGCAGGCAATGAGTGGATTGGCTACAACCGGTTCTTTGAGTCCAACATCCGCAGAACAGGAGACTTTTCATGAGCTATCAGAAAAATGATGTACTGACGGTGAAAATTGAAGATATGGGACACGACGGAGAGGGTATAGGCAAATGCGAGGGCTATACCCTCTTTGTCAAGGACACGGTTATCGGAGATCTTGCCGAAGTAAAAGTGATAAAAGCAAAGAAAAATTACGGCTACGCACGGCTGATGCGTCTGATCGAACCGTCCCCGCACCGCGTAGAGCCGATATGCCCTGTGGCCCGTCCATGCGGCGGCTGTCAGTTACAGATGCTTGATTATGCAGAGCAGCTCCGCTTTAAAGAAAAGAAAATTGCCCAGAACCTCCAGCGGATCGGTGGGATGACGGAAATTCCGATGGAGCCGATTGTGGGGATGGAGTCTCCGTTCCGGTATCGAAACAAAGCACAGTTCCCGATCGGACAGGATAAAAACGGGAAACTGATTACCGGATTTTATGCGGGAAGAACGCATCAGATCATGGAAAACCGGAACTGCTATCTTGGCGTAGAGCAGAACGAAGAGATTTTGAACCGCATTCTCGCGTGGATGGAAGAAAACAGCGTTTCGGCATACCAGGAGGAGACCGGCAAAGGTCTGGTGCGCCATGTGCTGATCCGGTTTGGATTTACAACGAAAGAAATCATGGTCTGTCTCGTTGTGAACGGAAAGAAACTGCCGGCAGAGAAAAAACTCATCCAATCACTGACGGAACTGGAAGGCATGACGAGCATTACACTCAGCGTAAACCGTGAGCGGACCAATGTTATCATGGGGAAAGAGATTCGCTGTCTGTGGGGACAGGAATTTATTACCGATTATATCGGAAAGGTAAAATACCAGATTTCTCCGCTTTCCTTCTATCAGGTAAATCCCGTGCAGACAGAAAAACTGTACAGCCTTGCGCTGGAATATGCTGGTCTTACCGGAGAAGAGACTGTCTGGGATCTGTACTGCGGTATCGGAACGATTTCACTTTTTCTGGCGCAGAAGGCGAAAAAAGTTTACGGCGTGGAGATCGTGCCGGAGGCCATCGCAGATGCGAAAAACAATGCGAAAATCAATGGAATCGAAAATGCAGAGTTTTTTGTCGGAAAATCCGAGGAAGTATTGCCGGAATATTACGAAAAATATGCCAAAGAACATCCAGGCGAACATGCGCATGCCGATGTGATTGTAGTCGATCCGCCGCGGAAAGGATGCGAGGAAAATCTGCTCCGCACCATGGCCGATATGCAGCCGGATCGGATTGTGTATGTCTCGTGCGATTCTGCGACACTGGCAAGGGATCTGAAGATTCTTCAGGAGCTGGGGTATGAGGTGAAAAAGGTAAGAGGCGTGGACCAGTTTCCGATGACTTGCCATGTCGAGACGGTTGTTCTTTTGTCCCAACTGAAACAAAAGCCGGATGTATCTCACAGGTAAAGAGAAAATGCGGAATTGAGGTTGGAAGGAATTTGCGCGTTGCAACGAGGAGAATGGACTGCTTGCAGGGCAATTCGACGACTGCCGCGACAGACTTGGAACTTGTTCCAAGTCCTAATTTACCTAAAAATGAAGATAGCAGGCAACCGCAGTGTCCAGAAGATAAAGAGAGTGCAATTGTGGAGGCATTGAAGCATTTTAAGATGAATAGTTAATAAAGAGAGGTGCAGATGCTATGCCAGGTATACTCGTGGTTGAAGATGATGAAAATTTAAATCGTGGAATTACATTCTCACTGAAAAAATCCGGATATGAGGTTTTTTCGGCAGAATCAGTGAAAAAAGCGAAAAGAATTGCAAGTGATAATAATGTGGATGTTACCATTTGTGATGTGAATCTTCCGGATGGGAATGGACTGGAATTTGTAAGGTGGATGAGATGCAATTATAATACATACATTATTTGTCTTACAGCACTAGATCAGGAGATGGATCAGGTCATGGGATATGAAGCAGGGGCAGATGATTATATTACAAAGCCGTTTAGTCTTTCGGTACTTCTTTTGAAAATAGAAGCACATTTCCGCCGCAGACAGGAGAAAACGGAAGCCGGAAAGATGATTTCGGGAGATATCGTATTTATCGCAGGAGAAATGAAAGTCCTGATAAAGAGTCGTGAAATCAGTCTGACAAAAACGGAGTTGAAAATGCTGACTTTTTTTCTTCAGAATCCGAAACAGATTCTTTCAAAAACACAAATATTGGAAAATGTGTTTGATCTGGAAGGGGATTTTGTGGATGAAAATACAATCGCTGTCAATATCAGAAGACTCCGTGAGAAAATCGAAGACAATCCGGCTGCACCGGTCTATATAAAGAATATCAGAGGTCTTGGGTATATATGGAATCAGGAGGTAAGGCAGTGACAAAGAGATATCGCAAGAAGATTACAGTAGTGCTATCCTTGGTATTACCTGTCATATTATTGTTTGCAATATTAAATTGCTTTACCACGTATGTGTTTTATGAAGATTATAAATATAAAATGAATCTTATGACAGAGATTGCTGCAAAGGAAGAATTTTCCGGGCTGGATGCTGTTTCGGAATTGCTTAAGGATAAGGATATTGAAACTAACGAACAGGGAAGGCGATTATTGGAACAATATGGATACTGGGGGAATAAAGGGAATGCATTTTATTCGCAATTCCAGCATCAGGTTATGGTGATCGGTGCTGTAAGCACTGTGATATGCGTGCTTCTTTTGACTTTTTTACTTTATTGGAAGAAAAAAGAAGATGCGTGTCATCAGAAAATTTTAGACCAGTTGGAAGAAATTCTGATCAGATTCCGTGAAAATAAATTTGATGATTTACTGAAAACGGAAAATTACGCAGAACTGGAAAAATTGAATGACCAGCTTGAAGCAATCGGACATCATATTCAGTTGCTAAAGGAAGAAGCACGGACAGAAAAAGAGAGCACGAAAGAAATGGTTTCTGATATCTCTCACCAGTTAAAGACACCGGTTGCAGCTTTGGATACATGTTTTAGTGTGCTGATGCAGAATGACTTAAGTGCCACAGAACAGGAGGAGTTTCGTATCCGTTGTCGGAGTGCTCTGGATGGACTGGAGACATTATTGCAGTCGCTTCTTGAAATATCCAAGATGGAAACTGGACTGATTCAGATTAATAAGAAAAAACTTCCGCTTATGGATACTGTCATATCTGCTGTGAACCGCACTTATCCTAAAGCGGATGAGAAAGAAATTGAATTCGTTTTTGACTATGAAAAAGAGCTGGAAACATGCACGATTATGCAGGATAAAAGGTGGCTTGGTGAAGCTGTGATCAACGTTCTGGATAATGCGGTCAAGTACAGTCCGGGTGGTTCAAAAATATTTATCCGGTTACAAAAAAGAAACGATCTTGTAAGAATGGAAATTGAGGATCAGGGAATTGGTATTCCGCAGAATGAGTATCACAAAATTTTTCAACGATTTTACAGAGGAAGTTCCAGGGAGGTCATGGAAAAGAGTGGTACAGGAATCGGACTTTTTCTATCGAGAGAAATTATCGAAAAGCACGCAGGTATGATTACGGTAACCTCCGGCAAAAAGAAAAAAGGAAGCACGTTTGTGATTCAATTACCATATGTTGGTTAAATTTTAAGTGGGCAGAAATCTTACAATTCTGTAAGACTTCTGCTCGTTTTTTGAAAGTGAAATGAAAGATTATCCTGATACAATTTGGATGTAGGTTGAAAAATGACCAAATATATAAACAGGCAAAGAAAGTGTGCTGAAAAGGTACGCTTTACAGAATTGAAAAGGAGGCAACACATGAGTGTGATATTAGAAACCAAGCAGCTTTGTAAGTTTTATGGCGCAGGTGAGAATCAGGTCAAAGCGGTCAATCAGGTGGACATTCAGATTGAGCAGGGAGAATTTGTCGCAATTGTTGGAAAGTCAGGTTCCGGTAAAAGTACATTACTTCATATGCTTGGAGGGCTAGACACCCCGACAAAAGGCAGTGTTACTTTAGCAGGGAAAGATTTATACAGGATGAAGGAAGATGCCCTTGCTGTTTTCCGCAGAAGAAAAATCGGATTTGTTTTTCAGGCATTTAATCTGGTTTCATCTGTTAATGTCTGGGAAAATATTGTACTGCCACTGGGGCTGGATGGAAGAAAAGTGGATGAAGCGTATGTAAATGATATTATTGCAACTCTGGGGATTGAAAACCGGATTTATAATCTGCCAAATCAGTTATCCGGAGGACAGCAGCAGAGAGTAGCAATTGCAAGAGCACTGGTGAATCGTCCGGAAATTATATTTGCAGATGAGCCGACAGGAAATCTTGATTCCAAGACCAGTGATGAGGTGATCGCCCTGCTTAAGATGACAGCAAAAAAATATGGGCAGACAATTGTAATGATTACCCATGATGACGAAATTGCACAGGTCGCTGACCGTATTCTGGTGATTGAGGACGGACAGGTGGTGGATTTCAGATGAAGACAATAAGCAGGATTGCATATAGCAATGACAAAAAGAACAAGACAAGAAGTATACTGATTATGATGTCCATATGTCTGACTACGATGCTGCTTGTGATTATCAGTACTGTGGGAAATGGAATGATCCGTTTACAGAAAAGTCAGGCGGCAGGCTCATATGGAAGCAATTATGGTTTGTTTGTCGCAGCAGACGGATCGCAGTTAAAAGAAGTAAACCGCCGTGCGGAAATAGATGCTACAGGCACTATGTGCACCGAAGGTATCATAAAAGGCAATGAAAAAGGCGGGTTTGTCTGCATGGATGAGACTGCAAGAAAAATGCTTCCCTATAATAAGGAATATGAGTTAAAGGAAGGAAAGTATCCGGAAAAAATGCAGGAAATTGCCGCCGGAAGAGCTTTTTTTCGTGCAATGGGATATGATGATGTAAAGGTCGGAGATACGGTTACACTGGATTACCGCGCAGGGATGCAGTCAGAATATAAGCCGGAAGAATTTGTTGTCAGCGGAATCCTATATGATCGGGATGAGTATACCATCGAGGAAATCGGTGCTCCGGACGGTACTACCTTCATAGTAAAGGATTTGTTTTATAATGTTCCGGCAAGACGTAAGTTTTTAAAGACGGCACAGACAGAGGGCAGCTACATAAGCGATATGGTTGAAAAGCTTGCGCTTTCGCATCCCGATATATCGTTTAAGTTCATAAACAATAACCAGACAAAGCTTCATACCTCCGGAAACGGCAACAGAAAGGATATCATATACCATATATTCGGTCGCGAGATATCGTCATCACTGCTTGAGGTGAAGCATGAATGCGAATACTTTAAGGTGGAAGGCTTTATAGGAAAGCCTGTCATCACGAGGGGCAACAGAAATTATGAGAATTATTTCATAAACGGCAGATATGTAAAGAGCAATATATTGTCACGCGCTATCGAGGAGGCATACAAGAGCTTTCTAATGCAGCATCAGTATCCGTTTACAGTGCTTTACTTTACATTTTTCAGTGAGCTGGATGTCAACGTACATCCGACCAAGATGGAGCTTAGGTTCGACAACAACAACGAGATATATGTCGAATTGTGTGACACAATATATGCAATTCTATCCCACAAGGAGATGATTCCTGAGGTGCCTGTAGACAGTACGCCGGCGCCTAAAAAGATAGTGCATGAGTATAAGGAGCCAATACCGGAGCCGTTTGAGAAGAGGCGTATCAATGAGGTGAGGGCAGCGGAATCAAGGAGTGTGTACGGACAGAGCGTGACGTCAACAGTAAAAAATTACTCAGCAACAGAACCTGCTGCAAAAGCGCCTGCTGTTAATGAGCAACTCACAGATAACACATCAAAGATGCAGACTGCTAAAGCATCTGCATCTGCGCTTGTTGCTGGCACCGGCAATTCAGTGGAACTAACGCCTGAGACTTCCACCGCGTATGAACCTGCACAGGTTGTCACCGGCACCCAGCAGACACTCGGCGATTACGACAAGGTTTTTCTTACAGAAAGCTCAAAGAAGCAGTTTTCCATCATAGGCCAGCTCTTTAAGACATACTGGTTAATAGAGTTTGAGGACAAGCTGTACATCATAGACCAGCATGCAGCTCATGAGAAGGTGCTGTATGAAAAAACGATGGCAAGACTTGCCAATAAGGATTTTACATCACAGCGCATAAGCCCTCCGATTGTCATGACACTTGATGCCAGGGAATGTGAGATGCTTGAGAAATACAGGCCGCAGATAGAACAGTTTGGCTATGAGGTGGAGCATTTTGGCGGCAAGGAATACATGATCAGTGCAATTCCGGATAATTTGTTTAACATAGATATGAAGGATCTGTTTATAGAGATGCTCGATGATTTTTCCAATGCGACAGGCAGGCAGACTCCTGATATCATCACGGAAAAGGTCGCATCCATGTCGTGCAAGGCAGCAGTCAAGGGCAATGACAAGCTTACTCTTCCTGAGATAAATAAGCTGATAGATGAGCTTTTGTCACTCGACAATCCTTACAACTGCCCACACGGCAGACCAACCATCATCTCTATGAGCAAATATGAGATAGAAAAGAAATTCAAACGTATCGTATGACAACATACACATTTGGACTGAGGTGCAATATGACACAAAAACCGATGATTGTCCTGACAGGACCGACAGCAGTAGGAAAGACAGCTCTATCGATTGAGCTTGCAAAAAAAATAAATGGTGCTATAATATCCGCGGATTCCATGCAGGTATACAAATACATGGATATAGGCTCTGCGAAGGTTACAGTCGATGAGATGGACGGCATAAAGCACTATCTGATAGATGAACTTGAGCCCTCTGACGAGTTCAATGTATTTATCTTTAAGGATATGGCAAAAAAAGCACTTAATGAGATATACGAAGCAGGAAAGATACCGATAGTGGTCGGCGGCACCGGCTTTTATATACAGGCACTTTTGTATGATATTGATTTCACAGAGCAGGATGTGGATGAGTCGTACAGAAAAAGCCTTTACGACTTTGCTAATGAGCACGGAAACCATGCACTGCATGAAAAGCTTAAGGATATTGACCCTGCATCCTACGAGAGCATCCATGAGAATAACGTAAAGCGCGTCATCAGGGCAATTGAATACTATCACACCTGCCATGAGCCGATTTCAAGGCACAATGAGACTGAAAGAGAAAAGCAGTCTCCATACAGCTTTGCCTATTTTGTACTGGATGATGTAAGACAAAGGCTTTATGAGCGGATAGATAAGAGAGTTGATATCATGGTTTCAAACGGACTTATCGATGAGGTGAAAAAGCTAAAGGCAATGGGCTGTACAAGCGATATGGTATCCATGAAGGGCATAGGATATAAGGAAATCCTTGCATATCTCGATGGAGAATATTCACTTGATGAGGCTGTGGACAAGGTAAAGCTTGAGTCAAGGCGTTTTGCAAAGAGACAGCTAACCTGGTTTAGGAGAGAAAAAGATACCATATGGATAGAAAAAAATGAATATTCATATGATGATAATAAAATATTAAATAAAATACAAGAAATTTTAGCAGAAAAGAGGATTATAATTTGTTAGATACCAATGAAGCCATTTACAGGCAGTATGAGACACTTGGAATATCAAAGGAGGTTTTGGATTTCGGAACCTCTGTAGAAAAGGAGCTTAAGGAGCGTTTTGAAAAAATAGACACCAATGCTGAGTATAATCAGCTTAAGGTCATAGCCGCCATGCAGAAAAACAAGGTGAGCGCAGAGTGCTTCCAGGCATCAAGCGGCTATGGCTACAATGACCTCGGAAGGGATACACTTGAGAAAGTGTACGCAGACTGTTTTGGCGCAGAAGATGCACTTGTAAGGCCTCAGATTACCTGCGGTACACATGCACTTGCACTTGCACTCATGTCAAACCTGCGCCCGGGCGATGAGCTTTTAAGCCCTGTCGGAAAGCCTTACGATACACTTGAAGAGGTAATAGGCATACGCCCTTCAAAGGGCTCACTTGCTGAGTACGGCATCACATATACGCAGGTTGATTTACTGCCTGACGGTGAGTTTGACTATGACGGAATAAAGAAAGCCATCAATGAAAAAACGAAGCTTGTCACAATCCAGCGCTCTAAGGGCTATGCTACAAGACCTACACTTTCGGTCAAAAGAATAGGCGAACTCATTGCCTTTGTAAAGAGCATAAAGCCTGATGTGATCTGTATGGTCGATAACTGCTACGGTGAGTTTGTAGATACCATTGAGCCAAGTGATGTGGGAGCTGATATGATTGTTGGTTCTCTGATCAAAAATCCGGGCGGCGGACTTGCGCCTATCGGCGGTTATATTGCAGGTACTAAGGAGTGCGTGGAGAATGCTTCTTACAGAATGACCTGTCCCGGACTTGGCAGTGAGGTAGGCGCAACTCTGGGAGTCAACCGTTCTTTCTTCCAGGGATTTTTCCTTGCACCAATGGTTACCAAGGGTGCGTTAAAGGGAGCTGTGTTTGCGGCAAATATTTATGAGAAACTTGGATTCCCGGTAATCCCGGATTCCACAGAGCCACGTCAGGACATCATTCAGGCAGTAAGCCTTGGCACACCGGAAGGTCTGATCGCGTTCTGTAAGGGTATTCAGGCAGCAGCTCCGGTTGACAGTTATGTGGATCCGGAGCCATGGGATATGCCCGGATATGACAGTCAGGTTATCATGGCAGCAGGTGCTTTTGTACAGGGCTCTTCCATCGAGCTTTCCGCAGATGGTCCGATGAAACCGCCATATGCAGTGTATTTCCAGGGCGGACTTACCTGGGAACATGCAAAACTGGGTGTTCTGATGTCCCTGCAGAAAATGGTTGATAAAGGACTTGTAACTTTATGAAAAAAAGACAGGTAGTAATCACAGGAGCAGGAGCCTGTGGACTGATGGCAGCGATCATGGCGGCCCGAAACGGGGCAGCAGTCACTGTTCTGGAACAGAACGAGAAACCCGGAAAGAAAATCTGTGCTACAGGAAACGGCAGATGTAATTTTTCTAATCTTGCAAGACCGGATGATGCATACAGAGGCGAACATCCGGAATTTGTCGAAGATGCACTCAGAGAGTTTTCTGTCCAGAATACCATTGAGTTTTTCAAAGAGATAGGAATCTATCCTTTAAACAGGAACGGCTATCTTTATCCGAGAAGCAATCAGGCGCAGAGTGTTGTAGATGTACTGTGTATGGAGGCTGCCAGTCTGGGTGTGAAAATAAAGACAAACGAACAGGTTACAGAAATAAAAACCGGGACAAATGAAAAGAATTTCCAAATCCTGACAAAAGGATGGCACTATGATGCAGATGCACTGATACTTGCCAATGGATCCCGGGCATCTTCTGTTTCAGGTTCAGACGGCAGCGGATATATGCTGGCAGAGAGCTTTCATCACCGCATTGTCCCGGTTTATCCGGCACTTACTGCCCTGAAGTGTAAAGGTTCTTCTTTTAAGGCATGGGCAGGCGTACGTACAGAAGGAGAGATTTCTCTTTTTACAGATGGGAAATTCTGTAAATCTGAACATGGCGAGCTACAGCTTACAGAATACGGAATCTCCGGAATCCCAGTGTTTCAGCTCAGCACTTATGCAGTACGTGCAGTCAGAGAAGGACATAAAGCAGAGCTCCGCATTAATTTCATGCCGGAGCTGTCAGAAGAAGAATTAAAGAAACTTCTGTATGCACGAAAGAAGGCATGTCCCTATAAAAAAGAAAAAGAACTCCTGGTGGGACTTTTCCCGGAAAAGCTTATCAAAATCCTTATATCACAAAAACAACTGGTTTCTGCCATAAGGGAATTTCCTCTTGAAGTGCAGGATGGCATGTCATTTTCACAGGCACAGGTCTGCTCCGGGGGAGTAGATACCTCACAGGTAAATTCTCAAACCATGGAGTCAAAGCTCTGTAAGGGTCTGTATTTTGCAGGGGAGCTTCTGGATATTGACGGTACATGCGGCGGATATAATCTGCAATGGGCATGGAGCAGCGGCGCAGTGGCCGGCAAAAATGCAGCAAAGGAGGAGAAAAATTGATTCGAATTTCACAGTTGAAACTTCCGATCACACATACAAAGGCACAGCTCGAAAAAAAGATTGCAAAAACATTAAAAAATCCCGGAAACAGTTTTACTTACGAAATAAGAAAGCAATCTCTGGACTGCAGACACAAAAATGACAAAATCTTTGTATATACTGTAGATGTAACGATCAGAGATGAACAGAAACTCGCCAAAAAAGTTAACAATAACAATATTATGTTGATCAAAGAGAAACCATATGAATTTCCCTCTCCGGGTGAGACACCTCTTTTACATTCTCCCGTTATTGTGGGAAGTGGTCCTGCAGGGCTTTTCTGCGGATGGTATCTTGCGAAGGCCGGATATTGTCCAATAATACTTGAACGCGGAGAAGAGGCTGAGAAACGTCAGAAAACAGTAGAGAATTTCTGGAAAAATGGTGTTCTTGACCCTGAGTCCAATGTACAGTTCGGAGAGGGCGGCGCCGGCACCTTTTCCGACGGAAAGCTGAACACGCTGGTAAAAGATCCTTACGGACGTAATCATGAGGTACTGAAGCGTTTCGTAGCTGCCGGCGCACCGGAAGAAATTATTTATCAGCAGAAGCCACATCTGGGAACGGATGTGCTGGTTGGTATTGTTGAAAAAATGCGTCATGAAATCGAAGAAATGGGAGGAAAATTCTGCTTCCGTTCCAAGGTAACAGATCTGATTTTTGAGAACAATACATTAAAAGAAATTGAGATCAACAATGATAAGAGAATCCCTGCACAAATCTGTGTACTGGCACCAGGACACAGTGCAAGAGATACTTTTGAAATGTTACAGAAACGTGGTGTTTATATGGAGCCAAAGTCATTTGCAGTGGGGCTGCGTATTGAACATCCTCAGGAAATGATCAATATGGATCTTTATGGAGAGCCTGAGAATGAATTACTTGGTGCAGCCAGCTATAAAGTAACCCATAAGTGTGCAAATGGCAGAGGTGTTTATTCTTTTTGTATGTGTCCGGGCGGATATGTTGTAAATGCATCCTCTGAACCCGGTCGTCTCGCAGTGAACGGAATGAGCTATCAGGCACGTGATTCCAGAAATGCAAACAGTGCCATGATCGTCACAGTTACACCAGAAGATTTCCCGGATAAAGGAGTTCTTGGCGGCGTAGAATTTCAGCGTGATCTGGAGAAAAAAGCATGGGAGCTCGGAGAAGGAAAAATTCCTGTTCAGCTGTTTGGTGATTTTTGCAAAAATCAGGCAAGTGAAGCATTAGGAGAGGTTACTCCCTGTATGAAGGGAGAATATATACTGACAAATGTACGCTCTGTTCTGCCAAAAGCAGTAGGCGATTCTATTGAAGAAGGTGTCAGAGCCTTCGGAAAACGAATTTCCGGATTTGACAGAGAGGATGCACTGCTCAGTGGCATTGAAAGCCGTACTTCTTCTCCTGTAAGAATCGTACGTGATCAGGAGCTCACAGCAAATATGGCAGGAATTTATCCATGTGGCGAAGGTGCAGGTTACGCAGGCGGAATCACAAGTGCTGCCATGGATGGAATCAAAGTTGCTGAGACTGTATGCCGAAAATATGCGGCTATAAAAAACAATTGATCTCTTAAGCGGGATATTACCGATAACCAGTAATCCAGTAACGTTACTGTTCACTCCGTTCACAGTAACGTAGCCAAAATTCATTCCAGATTGCC
>OIRH01000162.1_pt1 | contig 21791 bp, 20 predicted proteins | sample 1586211 | NCBI WGS metagenome assembly OIRH01 (sample SAMN02674964, study PRJEB24791) | human gut metagenome, SKBSTL008 | isolation source: stool | host: Homo sapiens | place: USA
TTTCCCTACACGACGCTCTTCCGATCTTACTTTGCAATTGCTGTCTTAAAACATCTCCTGGCTGTTTTCATATTTCCGTAGCCGTTATCTACACCGATAATCAGTGCTCCGTTCATACTGTATTCTCTAATCTTCTCTGTCATATAATCCTCTCTTTCTCCGGCATCTGTGCCGGTAACCAAAATAAAAAAGTCCATGCATCTGTATCTCTACAAACACATGGACGAATCAACTGCCACTCTTGATATTTAGCGTATCCTTCCTACGAATTACTACACACTTTACTACACACTTTTTTCATCAAATTACACCATTTTATGATAAGTTACGATAGTTTCCTCTCAAATTAAAAATGCCCTCAAAGCCTGTAAAATCAAGCATTTGAGGGCATTCACAAGGGTTAAGATAAAGGAGCAGGTAGGAAATCTATAAATTCGCTCTTGTAACTTTCCATTGTATGTTAATCCTCCTGTATGTTTTCTATAAATTATCTTTGTCAATTTTACCACATTGGGGCGTGCTTTTCAACGTGGAAATTGGTTACAAAAACAGCATCCCTTCATATTAAATGAATTTGGGATGCTGTTCATCTGCTTATATATTTTTATCAGATATACTCACTTGTGTTTACAATCACGCCGTCATATACTGACTGCTTTTTGATAAACTCCGCAGCCTTGTCCACATCTCTGCCGTTTTTGTTCCAGTCCTTTGTGAACTCAACTTTGTCGGCTGCAAGCTCCTTCTCCTGCTTTTGGCTGATGAGCAGAAGTACGAGTATTCCTGCATGACTTAGGTGCTTGACTACATTTACGAAGTCCTCACCCTCCTTTGGTGCGTAGAGATAAGTATGGCGTCCGTCTATATTTAAGGCTTTCTCGACATCCTCCACAAATCCGCGGTTTACACCATCCACTCCGTCTACAAATACGGCGGTGATTGCCTTCTGACCCTTGATTGCAGCTCTTACGTTTCTGTCTACTCTGCCCTCATAGAGGCCGCTTTCCTCTGTGTGTACCTCTTCAACCACACCACAGGCAGATGTCATATCCGTCACACGGTCGATTAAGATGAACTCACCGAGTGTCTTGTGATTTTTGAACTTATCGCAGACTATCTTGTCCGAGAATGCAATCTTTACAACTGCTATCTCGTTCTTTTTAAGCTTGTCGGCAGGCTTTTCCTCACCTGTGTTTACGTCGATAGTATGCTCTATCTCTGTTACGATGCCCGGTATTGACTTGGTACCTAGCTTGAAGAAGAAATTCTTTCCCTTAAAGAGCTCATCATCATCCATCCAGAGTATTGTAGCTGTGATGGATGACGCAACCTTTGCTCCTGAACCGATTGTGAGCACACAGCCTCTTGATACGTCCACCTCTCTGTCGAGTTGGATTGTAACTGGCTGGCCTGTAAATGCGCTATCGCTTAGCTTATCACCCACATGGATGCTCTTTACATGGGCTGTCTCATTGCTTGGCAGTGTGGTGATTTCATCGCCCACCTTTACCGCTCCGGCCTCTATCTGGCCCTGGAATCCACGGAAGGTGTGGTCAGGACGGCAGACTCTCTGTACAGGCATGTAAAAGCCCTCTTCCTCGTTCTCATCCTTTATGTCAACATCCTCAAGGTATGATAAAAGAGCAGGTCCCTTGTACCATGGGATATTTTCTGACTTTGTTGTTACATTGTCACCCTCTGTTGCAGAAACAGGAATTATTACTACATTTTTGAGCTCAAGCTCCTTTGTAAGCTCAATAATCTGCTTTGTGATTTCATCGAAACGCTTCTCGTCGTAGCCTACAAGATCCATCTTGTTTACAGCAAATACAAAGTAGTTGATTCCCATGAGCGCGCAGATTCTTGCGTGTCTTCTTGTCTGAACCAATACACCCTGCTTTGCATCTATTAAAATTACCGCAAGGTCTGCAAAGGATGCACCTACAGCCATGTTTCTTGTGTACTCCTCATGGCCCGGTGTATCTGCCACGATAAAGCTTCTCTTATCTGTTGTGAAGTAACGATAAGCCACATCGATTGTGATTCCCTGCTCTCTCTCTGCCATCAGTCCGTCGAGGAGGAGTGAATAGTCGATGGCGCCGCCACGGCTTCCGACCTTACTGTCGAGCTCCAATGCCTTTTCCTGATCTGCATAGAGCAGCTTTGAATCGTATAATATATGTCCGATCAGAGTTGATTTTCCGTCGTCCACGCTTCCGCATGTAATAAATTTAAGTAATCCGCTCATTTTAGAAATATCCCTCCCTCTTTCTTCTTTCCATGCTGCCTGCCGCCTCGTTGTCTATGACACGGGTGGTTCTCTCTGAGGAAACAGCACTGAGTGTCTCATCAATAATCTCATCAAGTGTATCCGCTGTCGACTCCACACCACCTGTCAGTGGATAGCAGCCGAGAGTTCTGAAACGTACACTCTTCATCTGGATTTTCTCACCCGGACGAAGCTTCATTCTGTCGTCATCTACCATGATAATGTTGCCGTCTCTGTATACAACAGGTCTTTCCTTTGCAAAGTAAAGTGAAGGAATCTCGATATTCTCTCTCTTTATATACTGCCAGATATCCTTCTCTGTCCAGTTTGACAGTGGGAAAACTCGCACCTCCTGGCCCTTTTTGATTCTTGAGTTGTAGAGCTTCCACATCTCCGGGCGCTGGTTCTTTGGATCCCATGCGTGGTTTTCATTTCTGAAGGAGAAGATTCGCTCCTTGGCTCTTGATTTCTCCTCGTCTCTTCGGCCGCCGCCAAACGCTGCCGTAAAGCCGTATTTGTCGAGCGCCTGCTTGAGCGCCTGTGTCTTCATGATATCTGTGTATGCTGAGCCGTGGTCAAATGGATTGATTCCCTGCTTTACGCCATCCTGATTTATATATTCAAGCATCTCGATGCCCTTTTCCTTAGCAATGCGATCTCTGAATTCTATCATCTCATGGAATTTCCAGGTTGTATTTACATGTAAAAACGGAAATGGCGGCTTCTCCGGATAAAATGCCTTCATTGCAAGATGAAGCATTACCGAGCTGTCCTTTCCAATTGAGTACAACATAACCGGCTTCTCGCACTCTGCGGCTACTTCACGTATTATGTATATTGCCTCTGCTTCGAGTTCGTCAAGATGTGATAATTCACCCATGTCTGTTACCATCCTTTTCTTTAATATTTATTGGATTCCTTCTTGTTGATAAGAATCTCTTCCTTGCTTCCGTCGCGCTTTTTGATATCCCAGGTCAGCGTGTCCGGTGTGCTTTTTACTGTCATGAGACTTCCCATGCCTCCTATGTCTGCCCCAAGATAAAGAGCAATAGCGCCAAAATGACATTCCTTGATGCAAGAGGCACAGCCCCAGCAGTCCTTAGGATATTTGATAAAGGCTTTTTTCTCTGAGTCCTGATATATCAGGCTTCCGGGGCATACACTTGTACACATGCCACAGCCCTTACACTTTGCTTTATCAATCATTATGCTCATAACGCGCCTCCCTTCCGACAAGCTCTCTGTAAATCATATGAAGCTGCCCGTTTTCGTATCTGGAATTGACGTATTTCATCCAGTCATCACTCTTGTCGGGATAATCCAGATTCTCGGCAAAGCTGTGCCATCTGGTTTCCTTTCTTGCACCAAGATGTGCTATGACCGAAAGACATACCGTAAGCCTCTCCTTAAGCTCATATATGAACATAAGCTCATGCATATCCGATGCATATAAATCACCGGTCAGCTCTATCAGATGATTTATCTTTTCCTTTGCCAGCGCAAGCTGCTTGCCGTTGAACTGATAATGTGTGGAAATACCGCCTGCGTAGTTGTCCATGACCTTCTGCATGGCTTCCTCGATTGCCTCTGTTGTAAACATCTGAGACCTTTCAGTGAGGAAATGGTCGTACTCTGAAGCTTTTGCGTCAAGCGCCTTTTTCTCATCAAATGCCGATGTGTCAGGACTTCCATCGGAGGTATCTGCATCAAGCTTTGAAACCATATCTATCGCAGCGATTTCACCCTCTACCATAGCTCCTGTAACGTATTTCTGTGGACATCCTCCTGCCACATCTCCGGCGGCATAAAGTCCGTGGATTGTAGTCTCACGCTCGGTATTTACCCAGTAGCCGCTCGCTGTGTGCCCACCTACGATATACGGCTCGGTGCCTTCTATCTCCACATTCTGCTCACTTGGATTCTTACCTGCCTCCACCCACTTGAGTGTCTGGCTTGGTGCCATGTTGAGATATGCCTTTCTTAATGACTCATCCTGCTGTGGAGAGATGCCCTCTGTCCTTAAGTAACAAGGACCTCTTCCCTCGAGATTTTCCATGACCGTTCCGTATACACGCTCTGATGTGGTGAGGCCGTATTTTGTCTCGTAAACCTCTCCAAGTGAATTGACCTGCTTTGCCCCGACTCCCTGTGCAATTGTTCCGGTCGGTGCGATGGTGTCCTTGCATCTGAGTGCGATAAATCTCATCTCAAAAGTGGTCATCTCTGCTCCGCTTCTTATGCCCATCGCATATCCTGCGCCTGTATTAAACGGCGGATACCACATCTTGTGCCTTGAAAAGCCGGGATTGTTTGGCCTGTATAAACCGGCCGCTCCGCCTGTAGCACAGAGCACCTTTTTAGCCCTTATTTCATAGGCTCTAGCATCCTCGATTGAAAATCCGTATGCACCCTTTATGGTGTTGTCCTCAACTATATAGTCCGTGATATTGATTCTGTTTATCACTGTACAGTCCGTAAGCTTTGATACAGCTTCTGCCAAAAGCGGCTTCATGTTCTCGCCGTTTATCTTGATATTTCGGTTTCCTCTTGCTACATACTCACCGTTTTCATCCTTTAATATGACAAGTCCAAGCTTTTCCATCTTGTCCGTCACACGGTTTAAGCCCTCTGACATAGTCATGAGTAAGTCTTCCCTTACTATGCCGTCAGCATCCTTTTTTGCGTAATCTACATAGTCCTCAGGCTTTCTGCCCTTTACTATGTATGCATTTATCGCATTGACACCTGCTGCAAGGCATCCGCTTCGCTTTATGTTCGCTTTTTCTGCAATTATAATCGAATAATCCGATTTCTCACGGATGGTGAGCGCTGCATAACAGCCCGCCGTGCCACCCCCTATTATGAGGATGTCCGTGTGTAGGATTTTTTTGTTTTCTATCTTCATTTATCTCCCTCTGCTTCCTCTTTCAATCACAAGCTTTAGACTATTCTTGTATCTAAATGTAGAATACATCCTGCTCCTGCATCTCGCTGTTTTCCATCAGGTATGTTTTCTCTTCATCAAATATATACAGCCTGTAAATCAGCACATGTACTTTCTCTCCGACTGCTATCAGGTCCTTTTCAAGTGAGCGCTCGCCGACCACCTCGATGCCGTTTATGCTGACTGTGATATCCATCCTGTTTCCTCTGAATACCACATCTGTAACGATGCCCTCCTCTGCTGCTGACTGATAGCGGTCTAAGTTGCCACTCTTTGATATCTTGATAAACTCAGGTCTGATTACCGCCTTGTCGGCATTTTCTATCCTGTCAAAGCCCTTTAGCCTGTCATAGTTTTCAACGACTGTGGTGTGTCCTATAAACTGCGCCACAAAAGGTGTATAAGGCGACTTGTATATCTCAAGAGGTGTGCCCATCTGCTCTATCGTGCCGTGGTTTGTGATAATGATTTCATCTGCCACCTCAACAGCCTCATCCTGGTCATGTGTGACGAAAATGCTTGTGATTCCAAGCTTTTCGACCAGCTCCTTCAGCCAGGTACGAAGCTCACCTCGCACCTTTGCATCTATCGCGGCAAATGGCTCATCCAGTAAAAGCACCTGTGGATTCGGCGCCAACGCCCTTGCAAATGCCACTCTCTGACGCTGTCCTCCCGAAAGCTGATTTGGATATCTCTTTTCAAGCCCCGATAAACCTGTCATCTCAAGAAGCTTTGTAACACGCTCCTTTATGAGCTTTTTCGGCATCTTCTGAAGCTCCAGCCCAAATGCCACATTGTCGTATATTGTCATGTATCGAAACAGCGCATAGTTCTGAAACACAAAGCCTATGCCTCTCTTCGAGGCCGGAATATCATTCACTCGCCTTCCATCTATATATATGTCACCTGAATTTGGCGTCTCAAGCCCTGCTATCATACGAAGAAGCGTTGTCTTGCCACTGCCTGACGGACCAAGCAGCGCCACAAGCTTTCCCTTTTCCACTCCAAAGCTCACATTATCGGATGCCAGGAAGTCTCCGTATTTTTTGTATATATTTTTCATCTCAACGTACATATACGTTATCTCCTTCCTGCTTTTCCCATGCAGCAGATTTTATTAGTGTAAATCATATTTTCCAAGTATATCTCAGTGTAATTTCTTAAATTTATGCTCAACTATATTTCTTGCAAAAAGAATGATTAATGCAATAATTAACAGTATCGACGATACAGCAAATGCCGATGTTATCGAGCTGTCTGTGCCCGACATATACAAGGCATCAATCTCAAGCGGCAGTGTAAATGTCTCGCCTCTTGTCTTCGAGAGCGCATTTACCGCACCGAACTCGCCGAGGGCTCTCGCCGTACAGAGTATGATTCCATAAATCAGGCTCCACTTCATCTGCGGAAGTGTTATTTTCCGAAATATCGTAAAGCCGGATGCTCCCATCAGCGCTGCGGCTTCTTCCTCATCCTTTCCCTCTGCATTGAGCACCGGTATAATTTCCCTTGACACATACGGAAACGTGACAAATATCGTAGCAAGCACAACTCCCGGTATTGCAAAGGTGATTCTCACATTCGTGCCGAATATCTCATTGAACCATCTGATAACCGGATAAAACCACCCAAGCCGTCCGAAGGTCATAAGATACGCAAGTCCTACGATGACCGGAGAAATAGAAAATGGTATATCAATAAGTGTTGCAAGCACCTGTTTTCCTTTAAACGAAAACCTGGTCAACAGCCACGCTGTCCATATTCCAAAGAAGGTGTTGATAACTACCGCAAAAACTGTTGCTATCAAAGTCACCTTGAGTGCTGAAAGCACGTAGCTTGTGGAGATAGCTTTCAGATAGAATCCAAGCCCCTCCTTTAAAGCACTTGCCATCACAGAAAAAAGCGGAACTACAAGCATGACAAATATGAAGAGCACCGTGACAGTGACGAGTATCATCTTTGTGATCTTTTTTCTTCTTTCAAGCTTTACCTGTTCGGTCATCGCATTGTGCTCCTTTCCTGTTTGTGTGCATCGCATTTGATTTATATGCAGCCTTCTACAACAAATTAGTGCGCTGTGACTGTTTAACCTGCACTATGTTTACAAATAACAGCAGTAAAAATGATATGACAAGCATCACAAGTGCTATGGCAGTCGCGCTAGCATAATCTATATAGCTAAGCTTCTGCATGATAACGTATGATACCACCTGCGTCCTGTGCCTTGCACTATTGCCTGATATGTAGATGACGCTTCCGTACTCTCCTATACCTCGGGCAAAGGCAAGACCAAAGCCTGTTAAGAGTGCCGGGCGAAGCTCCGGAAGTATTACCTTAAAAAATGTCTTAGAGGGTGTGGCGCCAAGCATATAAGCGGCCTCCTCATATGTATTATCCATCTTTTCAAGCACAGGCTGTACAGCTCTTATTACGAAGGGAATGCCTACAAAAACAAGTGCCACAACTATTCCTGCCTGTGTGTAAGCCACATCTATTCCAAGCTTGCCAAGGCCCTTACCAAAAAAGCCTGTGCCTGAGTACAGCTTTGAGAGCGTGATGCCCGCAACCGCTGTCGGCAGTGCAAACGGAAGCTCTATAAGTCCGTCAAGCAGCCATTTCCCGGGAAAATCGTACTTCACAAGCGTCCATGCCACGATGAGTCCAAATACCACATTTACGATTGCTGCGATAAATGATGAGGTGATGCTTGTGATAAAGGCATTCCTCACATTCTCCTTCATGATAAGTGCCACGAAATCACCCGGCGATATCTTTAGCGAATACACAAGCACTGATGCTAACGGAATGAGAACGATGACTGAAAGCATCGTGACCACTATTCCAAGCGAAAGATGGTATCCCGGTATGACTCTGGTCTTTATGTTCTTTGATTTAGTTTTCTCTTTTGCTGTTTTATCAGTTGCCGTATATTTCATCGAACATTGCTCCATCATCGAAATATGTCTTGTAGGCTTCATTCCATCCGCCGTAATCCTCTATGCTCCAAAGCCTGATATTTAAATCAAACTTGTCGGAAAACCGGTTTAATATATCCTGATTGGTTGGTCTGTAGCCGCTTTCGCCAATCAGCTGCTGTGCCTCATCACTGTAGAGATACTGTAGGTATTCTTTGCTTACCTCTTGTGTTCCGTTGCTCTTTGCATTGTCATCCACAATAGCAACAGAGGGCTGTGCTAAGATGCTGACGGACGGATTCACTATCTCATACTTACCCGGATATGAATCCATGGTCGTAAGTGCCTCGTTTTCCCACGCTATGAGCACATCTCCCTGACTGTTTTCCACAAATGTGGTTGTTGAGCCTCTCGCACCCGAATCCATAATTGTGACATTTTCATACAGCTTCTTCATAAACGATTTCTGTTCCTTCAGGCTGTCATAATTTGTCTTCGCATAGCTTAGCGCTGCAAGAAAATTCCAGCAGGCTCCGCCACTACTCTTTGGATCAGGCGTAATCACATCCACATTCTTTTTCACCAGGTCATCCCAGTCACTTATATGCTTTGGATTGCCCTTTCTTACAAGTAAAACGATTGTTGATGTGTATGGTGCCGAGCTGTCAGAAAACTCATCAATCCAGCCCTTATCAATTAAGCCGGTATTTTGTATCAGGTCTATGTCATGCTCGAGTGCCAGTGTGACAACATCTGCATTACAGCCCTCCACAACCGAGCGCGCCTGTGCTCCCGAGCCGCCATGTGATTGAATCACATTTATCTTTTTGCCGTGCTCGCTCTCATAGTAAGACTCGAATATTTTGTTATATTTCTCGTAAAACTCTCGTGTCGGATCATACGACACATTGGTTATGGTGACTGTGCCGTCATCCTTCCTGCCTGAGCAGCCTGTCAGAAGAAGCGACAGAATCATCACTGTCGACAGCAGGGCTGCCGTATATTTATGTATGTTTCTCATGTATGTTTCTCATTTTTCATGTTACAGTTTCCGGCAAAGTAAGCTTATGCCGTCAGTTTATATGCCATTAGTTTACTGTAAAAAGCGGTGTGGACAGGTATCTTTCTCCTGTATCCGGAAGCAGCACCACGATATTCTTTCCCTTGTTCTCAGGTCTTTTCGCAAGCTCTGTTGCAGCATATATTGCTGCTCCTGAGGATATGCCAACGAGAAGTCCGTCGCTCTTTGCAACCTCTCTTGCCTTGTCAAAAGCGGCCTCATTCTCCACCGGAATCACCTCATCCACTATATCCATGCGCATGACCTTTGGAATAAAACCTGCACCGATTCCCTGTATCTTGTGAGGCCCCGGTCTTCCGCCTGAGAGTACCGGTGAGCTCTTTGGTTCAACAGCTACTATCCTTACATCAGGATTATGGTCTCTTAATCCAAGCCCGGTGCCTGTACAGGTGCCGCCTGTTCCGACAGATGATACAAAGATATCTACCTTTCCATCTGTATCCTCCCAGATTTCCTGAGCGGTTGTCGCTCTGTGGATATCCGGATTGGCCTGATTCTCAAACTGCTGTGGAATAAAGGCATTGCCATAATGCTCTTTAAGTCTCTGCGCCTCATCAATTGCACCCTTCATGCCCTCACGCCCCGGTGTGAGCTTTATCTCTGCGCCAAGCGCTGTGACGATTTTTCTTCTCTCAACGCTCATGGTATCAGGCATTATAAGTATCAGGTGAAGCCCCTTTGAGGCTGCCACAAATGCAAGTCCGATTCCGGTATTGCCACTTGTCGGCTCTATGATTATTGTGTCCTGATTTATCTTTCCATCCTTTATGCCCTGTTCTATCATAGCTGCCGCCACCCTGTCCTTTACACTTCCAAGTGGATTGAAATACTCCAGCTTTGCTATGATTTTTGCTTCAAGCCCAAGGGCTTTTTCATAATTGGTCAACTCCAGAAGCGGAGTGTGACCTATCAGCTCAGTGAGCTGCTTTGCAATTTTTGCCATTGATATTACCTCTTTTTTGTTAATGTTTGTTTTGAGTATGTTATGAGTTTGTGCTTAGTTTGTATGGCTGGGATTTCCTACCATTCAAATATGATTTCTAAGTTATTGATATGTTACCACTAATTGATATTTTTGTAAATGTAATTAGGGTTATTAATATTTGTTAGCGGGCTATAAATTTTATTGATAGCAAATGGACGACTGCACAGCATGGGAAGACACACCGATGGCACACTGTCTCATATCTCCTCGCCTAGTATGAGTAAATGCTGCCACAGACAGAGTTTATAAGGCACGGAAAATCAAACGCGCTTTTTACCTTTATATCATTCTCTATGCTGTGTTGCTTGAACGAGTATTTTCCGTGCCACCTTTTGTCTGTGGCGCATATAACTCATACACGGCTCGTCAAAAATCGACCGTGCACCATCGGTGTGTCTTCCCATTCTGCGCAGTCGTCCGTCCGGTATCGAACTTACCATAAAAAAAGAGTTCTATCATTCGCAGACACAAAGTCTGTGAAAAATAGAACTCTTTTTGGTCTCCCTTTGGCTACTCCGCCTGTTCATTTGCTTTATCGGTTCTCGTGATATACTTGATGATATACTTGATTCCGACAAAGGTTCCAATCAGGATAAGCATTCCTATTATAAACGGTACTACCGGATTTCTGACAAAGCCTGCTATGATGTAGGTCAGGCATGATATGCCTGCCACAAGCACAGCGTACGGAAGCTGTGTGGATACATGATTCATGTGGTTGCACTGAGCTCCTGCCGATGCCATGATGGTGGTATCGGATATCGGTGAGCAGTGGTCTCCGCATACTGCACCTGCCATACACGCTGAGATTGAGATGATCATCATCGTATGGTTTGTGCCCGAGAAGATATTTACTACTATCGGTATGAGTATACCGAAGGTGCCCCATGAGGTTCCTGTTGCAAAGGCAAGGAAGGCTCCCACCAGGAATATGATTGCCGGGAACAGTCCAAGCAGTGGTCCCGATACTCCTCCCACTAAGCCTGCGACAAATTCCTTGGCTCCAAGGCTCTCTGTCATGGTCTTTAGTGTCCATGCAAAGGTCAGTATAAGTATTGCAGGTACCATTGCCTTAAAGCCCTCAGGGATTGAATTACAGCAATCCGTAAAGCTTAATACCCTTCTGATTGAGTAAAAGCATATGGTGATTATCAACGCAAAAAAGCTTCCAAGCATAAGACCGATTGAAGCATCGCTGCCTGCAAACGCATCAACGAAGCCTGTTCCGTCAAAAAAGCCTCCTGTGTATATCATTCCGATGATACAGCATATTATGAGCACCAGTATAGGAAATATAAGGTCTATAACCTTTCCCTTGCCCTTTATCACATCCTGTTTTGACTCTGCATATGGTCTGTCTCCTGTGGTAAACAGATCGCCCTTTTTGGCATTGGCTTCATGCTTTGCCATAGGACCGAAATCCACCTGCAAGATAACAAGTGTCACCATGGCGACAATGGTAAAGAGCGCATAGTAATTGTACGGAATGGCCTTTATGAAAATAGAAAAGCCATCCTCTCCCTTTACAAAGCCTGTGACTGCGGCTGCCCACGATGATATAGGTGCAATGATGCACACGGGCGCTGCTGTGGCATCTATCAGATATGCAAGCTTTGCTCTGGAAACCTGATGCTTGTCGGTGACAGGACGCATCACACTTCCCACTGTCAGACAGTTGAAGTAATCATCTATAAATATGAGCACTCCAAGCATTATAGCTGCAAGCTGGGCACCGATCCTTGTCTTTATGTGCTCACCCGCCCATTCTCCAAAGGCCGCCGAGCCGCCTGCCTTGTTCATCATGCTCACCATGACACCGAGCACGACTAAAAATATCAGTATTCCCACATTGTACGAATCCGATAGCACTCCAACAAGTCCATCCTCGAATATGTGAAGCACTGATCTCTCAGCCGAAAAACCCGGCTGAAATGCATTTCCATAAAACAGTCCGCCAATCACTATTCCAACGAATAATGAGCTGTAGACCTCCTTTGTAATAAGTGCCAGAACTATAGCCACAACAGGTGGAACAAGCGCCCAGACTGTGGCATACATAGCAGGCACGTATTTTACTGCCAGAATCATTATTTTCTCCTCCGTCTATCCCTTATGCTCTATCTGTCAACCGCGCCGACAAGCTCTGAAATATCCTTAACTCCATACCTGTCCATGTACTCTGCGATGCCATCCACTATCTGCTCTGTGGTCTTTGGATTTACAAAGTTTGCTGTGCCGACTGAAACTGCCGTAGCTCCGGCAAGTATCATCTCGATGGCATCGGCAGCGTTTGTGATACCGCCCATTCCGATAATCGGGATATTGACTGCATGTGCTGTCTCGTAAACCATGCGCACTGCAACCGGATGTACAGCCGGACCGCTCATGCCGCCTGTCTTGTTTGCCAGCACAAAGCTTCTTCTGTTTATATCAATCTTCATGCCTGTAATTGTATTGATGAGCGAAACCGCATCAGCTCCACCGGCCTCTGCCGCCCTTGCTATCTCTGCAATACTTGTGACATTTGGAGAAAGCTTCATGATAACAGGCTGCTTTGCATATTTTTTAATCTCGCTTGTGATTGTCTCAACACCCTTTGGATCTGTTCCGAAGGCAATTCCGCCCTCCTTAACATTAGGGCATGAGATATTTATTTCCATCATATCAATAGGCTCATCCGCAAGACGCTTTACCACATCAAGATACTCGTCAAGCGAATGACCGCAGACATTTACCACAATCCTTGTATCAAACTGCTTTAAAAAAGGAATATCCCTCTTGCAGAAAAGCTCGATGCCGGGATTTTGAAGTCCGACTGCATTGAGCATGCCGCCGTACACCTCTGCTACTCTAGGTGTAGGATTACCCTCCCACGGCTTATTCGCAACACCCTTTGTAGTGACTGCACCAAGTCTGTTTAAATCAACAAACTCGCTGTACTCTGCACCGGAGCCGAATGTGCCGGATGCAACTGTAACAGGATTTTTCCACTCAACACCGGCCACATTTACTGACATATTACTCATTACAGCTCCACCTCCTTCGCATCAAAAACAGGTCCCTCTTTGCATATACGCTTGTTGTTTACATTGCTGTGGGCATCCTTGTCCTTTGTTTTGCATACGCACGCAAGGCATGCGCCGATTCCACATGCCATGCGCTCCTCCATTGATATAAAACAGTCCATATCATGCTCTGCTGCGTAAGCCTTGAGTGCACGAAGCATAGGCATAGGTCCACATGCATAAATCACGTCTGCCTCAAGAGCATTCTCCTTTATTGCATCGATGACATTGCCCTTTGTGCCGACACTGCCGTCCTCTGTAGCTACAAAGGAAGCTGCCTGTTCCTTAAACTCATCGAGCAGGAAGGTATTCTCATCGCGATAGCCCATGACGATGTTCATATCGCATACTGCATTATCAATGCCTGCATTTATATCCTTGGCAAGCTGCAGCATAGGCGGCACTCCGATTCCTCCGCCGATAAGAAATGCCTTCTTTCCCGGCTGTACTGTAAAGCCGTTTCCAAGAGGTCCTAAAATCCTTACCTTATCGCCCCTGACAAGCTTTGAAAATTCCTCTGTTCCCGTGCCTTCACCTGTCACACGGTACACGAGACGAATTGTATCATCATCTCTGTTTATGCCGCAAAGGCTTATCGGACGCGGAAGCAGCTTACTCTTGTCGTTTGAGTAAACCGATACAAACTGTCCCGCCTTTGCTGCCTTTGCAATTTTGTCTGTCTTTAGTGTGAGGTCGTAGATGCCATTGCCAAGTGAGCTCTGGTCAACTACAACTGCAATCTCCTCAAATTTCTCTGCCATTTTATCTCCCTGGTTTCGTTTGTTAATATATTTAAGCTTTCTGAATAACTTATTAACGATTTGCAAGTGCTCCTGAGATATCCTCAATCATATCCTCAACAGCCTTGCGTGATGCATCTGCAAAATTCTCTGCTGTGATACCCATATCCTTGTACTTATCCTGCTTGTATGCGCAGATGATTCCACGTGATGAATTGACAATTGCACCAAGTCCGTCCTCATTGAAGAAATGAACAAGGTCTGCGCCCTTGCCTCCCTGTGCGCCGTAGCCCGGTACGAGGATGAAGCTCTTTGGCATTACCTTACGAAGAATCTTACCCTGCTCAGGGTATGTTGCGCCAACAACCGCACCTACATAGCTGTATGAATCACCCATGCAGTCAGCTCCCCACTCTGCAACCTTCTCGCCTACCCACTCATATAATGGGCGTCCGTCAATCATACGGTCCTGGAACTCTCCACTTGATGGATTAGATGTCTTTACAAGAATGAAGATACCCTTCTTCTCCTCCTTGCATACATCTACGAATGGCTTGATACCGTCTGTTCCAAGGTATGGATTGACAGTGGCAAAGTCCTCATCAAAGGTAGAATAGCTCTTGCTGCCGATCTGTACCTTTCCGAGATGTCCTGTGGCGTATGCAGCCGATGTTGAGCCGATATCTCCACGCTTTACATCTCCGATAACCACGAGATCCTTCTCGTGACAGTAATCCACTGTCTTCTGGAATGCCTTAAGACCCTCCACTCCAAACTGCTCATACATGGCAATCTGTGGCTTTACCGCAGGAATCAGGTCATATGTGGCATCCACAATAGCCTTGTTGTACTGCCAGATAGCCTCCGCTGCACCGGCCGGTGTCTCTCCAAGCTCATCAAATGCCTTCTTTGTGATGTGCTCAGGCACATATGAAAGCATCGGGTCGAGACCTACTACGATAGGTGCGTTTGTTTTCTTGATTTTGTCTACTAATTTGTTGATCATTCTTTCGTCCTCTTTATGCGTATTTTATTATACAGACAGATATTGTGATTATTAAATATCTGCATACAGTTATAAATATTTTATAGCATAAACTAAATTCTTGCAACCCAAAATATAATAGCAGGGAGTATAGCATTAATTATTGCTATACTCCCTGCCAATATGCTTATTGTACCTTTTCAGATTCACACATATTTACAAAAAGCAAGTCACGTGCGCAATTCTACACTCCCACAACCTCATCAATCATCCTAAGCTCTTCCTCCGAGAAGCCAGTGCCCTCCATAACCTTTAAGTTTTCAAGAATCTGCTGTGGCTTTGAGGCGCCGACAAGCACACTTGTCACGTCATCATCCTTTACCACCCACTTGAGTGCCATCTGTGCAAGTGTCTCACCACGTTTTGTGGCTATATCGTTTAGCTTCTTAATCTGCTCGATGTGTGGAGCGAGTTTTTCCTGATTTAAAAAGCGTCCGTCTGTTTTTATACGGCTGTCCTCCGGAATGCCGTTTAGGTAACGGTCTGTGAGCATGCCCTGTGCAAGCGGGCTGAATGAGATGATGCCCTTTTGGCACTCTCTTGCCGCCTGCTTCAAGCCGTTTTGCTCTATTGTACGGTTGAATATATTGTACGAATTCTGGTTGATGATAAACGGGCATTTCAAATCAGTAAGAATCTCGCAGGCTCTCTTCATGGTCTCGCCATCATAATTTGACAGTCCGACATAGAGTGCTTTTCCGCTTCTTACTATCTGGTCGAGTGCTCCCATTGTCTCCTCAAGCGGTGTCTCAGGGTCCATTCTGTGATGATAGAAGATATCCACGTAGTCGAGTCCCATTCTCTTAAGACTCTGGTCAAGGCTTGCAATCAGATACTTGCGGCTGCCCCAGTTGCCGTATGGTCCCTTCCACATATCATAGCCTGCCTTTGAGCTGATAATGAGCTCGTCGCGGTATGCCGACAGATGCTCCTTAAGGATAAGCCCGAAGTGCTTCTCTGCGCTGCCGTATTCAGGGCCATAGTTGTTTGCCAGGTCAAAGTGGGTGATGCCGTGGTCAAAGGCTGTGAAGCACATCTGCTTCATGTTGTCGTATGATGAAAAATCACCGAAATTGTGCCATAAGCCAAGTGATACAACAGGAAGCTTCAGTCCGCTCCTGCCGCATCTGTTATATCTCATTGTGTCATATCTCTTTTCGTCTGCTGTGTACATATTTACCTCCCGCATAAATACATGATATGATAATGAGGGTCAAAAAGTATTTTGCCCCTCATTTATGATAAATTATTATACTACAGCAGACTTAATTTTTCTATTGTTTACTAACGAAACTTTTCTATATTCCTAATGCTGTGTAAATGTTCAGAAATCAAATAAAATCTTCCGTTAATTTTCCGTGCTTCTCATAATTTGTCACACGCGCTATCTTGTTTTCATCATCCACAAACACTACCTTCGGATGATGCTCCTTTGCTTCCTCCGGTGTCATCTGTGCATAGCACATGAGTATCACATGGTCACCGACAGCAACCTGTCTGGCTGCTGCGCCGTTTAAGCATATCATGCCTGATCCCGGCTCTCCTGCGATGGTGTAGGTCTCGAATCTGTTTCCATTTTCCACATCGACAATCTGGACCATCTCATACTCTAATATGCCCGCTGCCTCGAGCAGCTTTGTATCTACAGTGATGCTTCCCACATAGTTTAAGTCAGCCTGCTTGACCACAGCTCTGTGTATTTTGCCTTTAAGCATTGTATAATTCATTTTTTGTACCTCTTTTCAATAATCGTTTCTGTCCGTCTACGCGATAAAATTATCAATCAGCCTTGTCTTTCCGATATATACAGCGATTGCCACGAGTGTTGTTCCCTTAATCTCATCAACCGGTGTGATTGTGTCAAAATCAACCACATCAACATAATCAATTTTCGCAAGCGGCTCCTTGTTTATCTCTGCTATGATTGCATCCTTTATCGCTTGTGCACTCTTCTCGCCTGCGTCTACGAGCTGCTTTCCGATTTTTAAGCTTCTGCTAAGTACAAGCGCTGCCTGTCTTTCATCTGCGCTCAGATATGTGTTTCTTGAGCTCTTTGCCAGTCCATCCTCCTCACGGATGATTGGGCAGCCGATGATTTCTGTGTCAACATTTAAATCCTTTACCATACGCTTTATGACTGCAAGCTGCTGTGCATCCTTTTGTCCAAAGTATGCGCGGTCAGGTGTCACAATGTGAAACAGCTTCAGTACAACCGTCTGCACACCTCTGAAATGAATCGGTCTTGTTTTTCCACAAAGCTCAGTTGTGAGGCCATTCATATCCACATATGAGCAGAAGCCGTCTGCATACATCTCATCAGCCTCCGGATGGAAAATAATGTCAACTCCCGCATCCTCACAAAGCTTTGCATCCCTGTTTAAATCACGTGGATAGCTGTCTAAATCCTCTGTAGGGCCAAACTGCATTGGATTTACAAAAATGCTCACTACAACCTTGTCGTTTTCACGTCTTGCCGCATCGATTAAGCTCTTGTGTCCCTCGTGGAGGTAGCCCATTGTAGGTACAAAGCCTACACTTTTGCCTTCTCTCTTCCATTCCTTTACTGCTTCTCTAACCTGTTTGATTTGTCCGTATATTAACATTTTATGTCTCCTTATTCTTCTATGCTTCGTAACTATTCTTCGATATTAATACAGCTTGTCAATTATTGTCTCATCCATCTTAAAGGTATGCTCCTCACCCGGGAAGCTTCCCTCCTCAACAGCCTTTTTGTAAGCTGTGAAGGCCTCATTCATCTCTTTTCCGACCTGTGCAAACTGCTTTACAAATTTCGGCTTCATGTTTGCATACATGGCAAGCATATCCTGATATACGAGCACCTGTCCGTCGCAGTCTGCTCCCGCTCCGATACCAATTGTCGGTATACTTATGCTCTCAGTGATTTTTTTTGCAAGTGCCTTTGGCACACACTCGAGCACCACTGCAAATGCTCCTGCCTCCTCGACTGCGCGGGCCTCGTCAAGGAGCTTCTGTGCTGCCTCTTCACCCTTGCCCTGCACCTTAAAGCCGCCAAATGCGTTTACTGACTGTGGTGTAAGCCCTAAATGTGCACATACCGGAATTGACGCATCCACGATAGCCTTTATCTGTGGACATACCTCCCTGCCACCCTCAAGCTTTACAGCCTGCGCATGGCCTTCCTTCACGAGTCGTCCTGCATTGACCACTGCATCATAAACCGATGTCTGATATGACATAAAAGGCATATCTGTAATAAGCAGTGTGTCCTTTATTCCTCTTGAAACAGCCGCGCTGTGATGAATCATATCCTCCATAGTCACTGAAAGTGTATCCTCATAGCCAAGCACCACCATGCCGAGAGAATCTCCCACTAAAATCGCATTGATTCCGGCCTCGTCTATGAGCTTTGCTGTAGAATAATCATATGCTGTGAGCATCGTGAGCTTCTCGCCCTTTTCCTTTGCCTGTTTAAAAGTTATTACTGTATTTTTCATTGTCCAATCCCTCTGTCTTTCTGCAACAATCCGTTTTTTTAATATTCACGGTATTGTCAGCCTCTTAGCAATTCCATCATCTGAGTATAATCCTTATCCGGATTCTTCTTTTCAGCAATATTTGCCAGTTTTGTACCAAGCATTTTGTACAAGCTGACATCGTCACTATCGTCATTTTGCATACATGCGATATGTTTTTTCACTGTTTCAATATCGTTTCTCTCGATTGGCCCGGTCAGTGCGCCGTCACAGCCTGCTTCAAGTACATTTTCGATATTGCGCATCACAAGCTGACCTGTGGCTCTTACCGCCTCAGCCCTTGTAAAGCCGCAGTCCTCCAAAAGAGTGTAACCCATGTCAAGAACAGCAATCACCTGATTGCTCAGAATGCTCGCCGCTGCATGGTATTTTGCCTTTTTAGCACCATCGATGCGACATACCTCATTTCCAATAGAACAAAACAGCCCGGATATTGCTTCAACCGCAGCATCCTGCCCTTCCACTGTGAAAAATGCTTTATTTAATTGCTCATATGATGAAAATCTGTTACTGAACGGTAACATTGGATGAATTGAACAGCATGATACACTCATGCTCTCCCTTCCGGAAAATGAATCGGATGATAATGCGCCACTGCAATGACATATAATCTGATTCCTTAGAGACAGCTCTTTTAATTGTTCCCAAACCGGTATAATAAATGAATCCGGTGTGGTGATAAATATAATCTGTGATTGATCCGCCAGTTGCTTTAGCGAATCAAAGCTCTCTGTCCTTGTAAACTCCGCAGCCTCCTTAGCTGCCGCAGAATCCACGTCATAATAGCCTGCAAGCTCTATGTCCTTTGTCCTTAGGTATTTACCTATAGAACAGCCCACTCTGCCTGCGCCGATTATGCCTATTTTCATGCTACCACCTTCTTTCCAAGCCGGTCAGACCATTTCCTTATATCGCAGCTGATATCATCTCCGCCATATGCCGTATGGCAGCGGTCGATTTATCCTGTGCGCGCCTGTCACTTTGCTGTCTGCTTCATATTCTGATGCAGCAATGTGCTTTTGGCTTTCTTGTGTCTGCCGGATATGCTCTGTCATAAGGTGACAACACATCCTCCATGATACAGTTTCCTTCGAATACCGTTCGAAGAAAACTATACCACATTGACTATTATTTAACAATCCCAAATTGATTAACTTTTAGTAACAATTAAGGCTTTTATAATATAACGTTTCTGTATTAGTCTTAAACTATCTCTACAGATTCCCCTTAAATGCTGCCAGTGCGCCATTTTTCTTAAGAATCAGCATGACAATTGCTGCAACTATGCTTCCGGCCACTGTAGAGATAAGGAATGGCACTATGTATATAAACATGCCTTCCGGCTGAATGAGCATCACATATTTTGCAAGAGGATACGCTGCAAGACCTCCGAGTATGCCTGTACCAAGCGCCTCTGCGACACATGTCGGTATGATTTTTTTGCTGAATCTGTACATCAGTCCACAGCACAGTGCACCTACCATGCTTCCCGGGAATGCCATGAGGCTTCCAAGCCCTGTCAGGTTTCTGATGACACTCGCACAAAATGCCACACCGACACCCCATACTGGTCCTAAAAATACTGCTGCGCATATATTTACCATGTGCTGTATGGGTGCACATTTGCTGCCGGCAACAGGAAAGCTTATTAAGCTTCCTGCTACGGCAACTGCCACAAGCACTCCTGCCATGGCAAGCTTTCTGATTGAAATAGTTGATTTTTTAATGTTCTTTTTACTTTCCATTACTTACTGCCTCACCTTAAAGTATATCGTAACTGTTCAGTACCTTCACTGTTGCTCCTACATAATATACGTTTTCTTACGAAATATGCGGTACCGCATTTTCTGTACTGAATAGTTATAGTATATCAATATACTCTCCTGCAAGTGCCTTGTTCATGCTTCGCACTGCACAGAACTTACCGCACATACTGCATGCCTCGCTGTGGTCATCCTCCGGAAGACGGTCATCCCTGATAGCCTTAGCTGTCTCAGGATCAAGTGCACACGCAAACTGTGCATCCCAGTCGAGCACACGTCTGGCATCTGCCATCTTATCATCTATATCTCTGGCTCCCGGTATTCCCTTTGCGATGTCGGCTGCATGAGCTGCAATCTTTGAGGCGATGATGCCCTGCTTTGTATCCTCCACATTTGGAAGAGCAAGATGCTCCGCAGGTGTCACGTAGCACAGGAAAGCTGCTCCGTTCATCGCTGCCACTGCTCCACCGATTGCTGCTGTGATGTGGTCATAGCCCGGTGCAATATCTGTTACGAGAGGTCCAAGTACATAGAATGGTGCTCCCATACAGATTGACTGCTGTACCTTCATGTTTGCTGCTACCTGATCAAGCGGCACATGTCCCGGTCCCTCTACCATGACCTGTACGTTGTGATCCCATGCACGCTTTGTGAGCTCTCCAAGTCTTACAAGCTCCTCTATCTGGCATACATCTGTTGCGTCTGCTAAACAGCCCGGTCTGCAGGCATCTCCGAGTGAGATTGTCACATCATGCTCCTCACAGATTTCAAGTATCTCATCATAGTGCTCGTAGAATGGATTTTCCTCTCCTGTCATGCACATCCATGCAAAGACAAGGCTTCCTCCACGGCTTACAATATTCATCTTACGCTTATGCTTTTTAATCTGGTCTATGGTTTTTCTTGTGATTCCACAGTGAAGTGTAACGAAGTCCACTCCATCCTCAGCATGGAGTCTGACTACATCGACAAAATCCTGTGCTGTAAGTGTCGCAAGATCACGCTGATAATGGATTACACTGTCATAAACAGGCACTGTTCCTATCATTGCAGGACATTCGCTTGTGAGCTTCTGTCTGAATGGCTGTGTGTTGCCATGGCTTGAAAGATCCATGATAGCCTCCGCTCCAAGCTTTACAGCACTCATGACCTTCTGCATCTCCACATCATAGTCCTTGCAGTCTCTTGACACACCGAGGTTTACATTGATTTTTGTGCGAAGCATGCTTCCAACACCCTCTGCATCAAGTGACTTGTGATGCTTGTTAGCAGGAATAGCTACCTTTCCGCTTGCAACAAGCTCCATCAGCTTGTCTACATCCATCTTCTCTTTCTTTGCTACCTTTTCAATTTCAGGTGTTACGATGCCCTTTCTTGCGGCATCCATCTGTGTTGTGTAATTACTCATTGTACTCTCCTGTTCTTATTGTTATTAGTCTTATTAATTAGTAATTATTCAGACCTCCTTG
>OIRH01000174.1_pt1 | contig 20552 bp, 10 predicted proteins | sample 1586211 | NCBI WGS metagenome assembly OIRH01 (sample SAMN02674964, study PRJEB24791) | human gut metagenome, SKBSTL008 | isolation source: stool | host: Homo sapiens | place: USA
AATGCATTTGCTTTGTTGGACAAAAAAATCACTCTCCTTTTTATAAATAGTGGCTCGGACTCCTCTATTATATAAACCGGATTGTGATTTTTTTATTGGTATAACCTTTTATTTTCCACCTGCATAGCGGGTGGTTTTCTGTGCCAGGCATGAGCATGGCACAGTCTAAAGACACTAAAAAAATACCGCTGTTAAGCGGTACTTCTCAGTTATATATTCTCATGAAATTTATGTGGATTTTTGGCTTTTTAATTTTATATGTTTAATCTCCTTATCACATCCCCTATTATAAATTTCAGAACTTTTATTTAGATTATAAATAAGCCTTTTTAATCGAAAATAAAGTCATTAATATGCAGAAATATTTATTTACTTATTGTGGTGTTTTGCTTGATAAACTTATACGGAACTTTAGAAATTCATGATGTTGACTTTTTCTTTGCGCTAATATATAATATTTACGACAATAAGTCGATTATAAATAAGGAGGACCTATATGCCTACTAAAAATCAAGTCCCAATAAAATCAGTTCGGGAAAAAAGCGCTCTGTACCCAGCAGTTACAATTTCGACTTGTCTGGATTTTATCAGACTGATAGATTCTTTCGGCGGCAAAAGTGTAGCCTACGCTAGTATCGCAAACGGAATGGGGCTTACAAGCATCACAACAAAATCATTTTTAACCCGAATTAGTGCCGCAAAGCAATATGGCTTCATTACGACAAGCAAAAATACAGTTCAGCTTACAGATACAGCAAGACATTTTCTCTATCCTTCTACAGGAGAAAATGAACGGCAAAAGCTACTAGTTGATTCATTCAGCAAGCCACCGCTTTATGGAAAATTACTGGAGCGCTTTAAAGACAAAGCACTTCCAAAAAAAGAACAACTTTCTAACATCCTACTTAATGAATATCACATCATAAAACAAGTAAAAGATAATGCGGCTACCTGTTTTATTGACAGCGCATCTTATGTTGGAATATTACAAAATGGTGTTTTATGTTTAGATACACAGGATAATCCTAAACAACCGATTGAAACCAATGACCAAGAAAATTCCTCCCCCGAAGCAACTCTTCCTATCTCTCAAAATAGTTCAATAAACATTAATAAACATGAAACTGGCTATAATTTCGAAATTCCAACATTGGGAAAAGCTTCTGCCCGCTTCTACATTCCAGATGGAGTAACAGAAAAAGATTTAGATTATATAAAATTATATATTGAAAAGATGCTACCTGTCTTTTTAGAAAATTTAAAAACTCAGGTAAAACAAGAATAGCCAGCACACGCTTCCGTGGCTGGACCTCTTGTCAATCAACAAACCTGTGTCGACTGTATTATAATATGACATATTTAATATAACATATTTGTTTGATTCGAACAATTGGGATACACTTCTATTTAGAAGGGAGGGATTCCATGGAAGAATACATAATAATATATTCCCCTTTTATAACAGTAAAGGGAAAACGCATTTTTGCAAGCAGTTACGGTCTTAAGGCATTTCGCTTACGTATACCTAAAAGCCGTTACGTAAAAAGATAAAAAAACGGTTTCAGGTGTCGACACTGAGACCGTTTTTGCATGCAATACAATCCCTCTTTGTTGATCAGGATTATATTATACTATATTACATTTACAGCACACCTGCTGTATCTGTGGTTCGTATGTACTTCGCTGGAATGGGGTAATCCAAGCGATAAATAATGGACATGGGCTGGGAACCTTCATAATTTACGAAATGAGCAGTTCCTAAAAAAGTGTACGGCATTGATTTTCCATAAGCATCTTTTTTACTTTTTCTTACAAAGAGGAACACAATATTTCCTTTCTCATTTTGCTGTATATACCTTTGCCCTGTTTTAGAGTGGTCAGAAGTTGTACTTTGAGACTGCCAGTGGAAAAGCGTTTTGCTGATAGAATAATCTTCGTACAAGGTAGTGTCAGAAAATTCTTTTTCTGATTTATTCAGCGTCACCAGGAACACGTCAGTGTCTGCTGTGATGGAATCGGTATTCGTCATATTCAGAAATTTCACGCCTTCACGAATACTGTTTGGCTTTTTAAATCCTAAAGCTGCAAAAATTTGGTCTCTTGTGTAGTTTGCATAGACGTCCAAGGGACAAATATAAGGAACTTTTACTTTTTTCGGTACAATTTCCACGCTCTCCCTCTGCATGATAAGGAGACTTATTATCTCTTCTTTTATATATGCCACTTTGGATAATCGATGTACAGCGTCCAAGGGAGAGACCATTCCTGCGTCATCATAGTCTTTTCCCCATATCGTCCACTGCCACATACGAAGGTATTTCTTTTGCAAGGCTGTTAAGCATCTTTCTTCCTGATCATCGTTAAAGAGTGACAGCAAGAAGAAAATCCAGTCCGTTGAATCTATGGAAAGCATTCTTGGAACAGCTTTTTGAAGAAGTATTTCTTCTTCTGTTGTTTCAAAGTTTGGAATAATACCGGCGTCAGCACAAAGACGAGCATAGGTTCGTTTATCATTGTAAAAAACATGGGGCTCTACTTTTGATGCCTCAAAAAATTCTGCTGCTGTCGGCACTTTTCCTAAAGTGTCTCTCAGCTCAAGGACAAGTTCTTTATAGAAATCATAACGGCTAAGTTGTTTCCTTATATTATCAAGAATCCGTTCCTGCGCAACTTTTTCAAGCTGAATGGCACAACCTTTCGGCACATGAGGGAATCCACCTTCAATTTCTTTTTTGATGGAAACATCTTTCTTCCCAAGGAGTGCCGTAAAACGACCTGCAAAATTATATTTCTTATTTGCCTGAGCCACAAAATCCAAAACAGTGAGACAATCTTTCCCCCTATCTAATCGAAGTCCGCGCCCCAATTGCTGGATAAAGACGGTCATGCTGTTCGTCGGACGAAGGAAAAGCACGGTATTCACCGCAGGAATATCTACGCCTTCATTAAATATATCTACCGTAAAGATAAATTTGATGTCCCCCGCTTCCAATTTTTGTTTGGCACCGTCACGATCTTCTTTTTTTGAGTTTGCGTCAAGTGCTATCGACGGCGAATCATGTTTGTTCATATAGTCTGCCATAAAAGCGGCATGTTTTTGCGAAACGCAGAACCCAATGCCCTTTACATCACGCAGATCGGCGCTATACCGCTCTACGGCGCTCATAATGGCATACGCTCTTTTGTCTGCCCCATAAGAAGAAATCGTGTACAGATCAGTAAGCTCTTTTACATCGTAATCGCCAGAAGTCCATTTTACATTTTCCAAGTTGGTGGTATCCTGTACACCAAAATAATGGAAAGGACAGAGCAATCTCCGCTCAATAGCATCAGACAGTCGAATTTCCGCTGCCATACGATTATCAAAGTAGGTTAAAATGGACTTTCCATCCATTCGTTCAGGTGTTGCTGTCAGTCCTAACAGAATTTTGGGTTTAAAGTGAGACAGCAATTTTTGGTAAGAGTCCGCAGCAGCATGATGAAATTCATCGACAATAATCATGTCATAGTAGTCTGCGTCCATACGTTCCCAAAGTTTTTGACTGTTAAAGGTCTGTACAGAAATGAAAAGATGTTCTGCCGAGGCCGCTCTATTTCCACCCACTGCCAGTTCACCAAAGTCTGCATTTTTCAAAACTTGTCTGAAACATGCCTGGCTCTGTTTTAATATTTCTTCCCGATGTGCAACAAATAATAATCTTGTGGTCTGTGGCAATCTGCTTCCCATGAAATTTCTGTAGTCAAAAGCAGAAATTGCTGTTTTTCCTGTGCCTGTCGCAGCGACCACTAAATTTTTCCAATGATTCTTCTGTTTTCGTTCCGCTTCCAAAGCATCTAAGATAGCTTGCTGGTACGGATAGGGCTTGATGTCAAATTGATAGGCGACTTGATTTTTTCCACTCCCCTCCCGTCCTCGCTCATGATCAATGGCTTTGATGAGCTCGTCTTTTTGTTCCACATGAAACACCTGAAATTCATCGGAGTTCCAGTACGTTTCAAAAGTAGCCGTCATTTTTTCCATAATAGACGGCATATCCTGCTCCGTGATTTTCATATTCCATTCCAGGCCCTCCGCAATGGCAGCGTGAGACAAATTGGATGAGCCTATATAAGCTGTAGAAAACTGGCTATCCCGATTGAAAATATAAGATTTTGCATGAAGACGTGTTTCTTTTACGTTGTAAGAAATATGAATTTCCGTATTCGGCAATTTCGCAAGTTCCACCACCGCTTTCGGGTCGGTAGCACCCATGTAAGTTGTTGTAATAACTCTTAAATATCCGCCTTTATTCGTAAAGTCTCGCAAGTATGGCAAAAGAAGCGCCAAGCCCGAAAAACGAATAAAGGAAACGAGAAAATCAATTCTGTCCGCAGACATGATTTCTTTACGCAATTCAGAAACCATGGACGTATCGTTATGGCTGTTAGTAAAAAGGAAACTTTTCGTCAGCGATGTATCAGGATATTCCCATTTCCTTGGACTGGTTTTATTGGCTACATGTTCAAGAGACTTTAAAAGAAACTGATTTTTCACCACGCTGTGACCGTGACCTAAATCAGGCAAACGTTCCACAAGCATTTCTACCAGCTGATTCGTTAATTCTATTTCATCAGAAAGTACGGCTTCTGTATTTCTGTCTGCAATGTCTTTCAAGCAAAGACGAATAAGCTTTTCAAGGTATGACGATAAATATCCTGTCGCTTCATAAGCGTCTGTGTCATCTCGTTCTGCCCAAACTTTTTTTGCTTCTATTGCTTCCATCAGTCGGTCGGCAAATTCTTTCGACATGACTTTTTCATAAATGCCATCTTTCAGATGTTCGATGTGTTCTGCCATTTCAATCTCCTCATCATGAAATCGTGTATGCCTTATTATACCAGGTTAATTGCTTAGAATTTCAGAAAGCACAAAAAAAAGCAGCCATGGTACATTCGCATAGCTGCCTTTATGCTGAAAAGAATTCCGTTGCGTACATATTTCCTATAGCAAAACTGTTTCCCTTTGTATGGGAAAACGACTTCGTACTTACACTGACACGTCGCGCCGGCCTGTCACTTTATAGAAAAGGAGCAGCGACAGGATGGATGTCACCATGAGAATGGTGGCATACGCGGAAGCGTTCCCGTAGTTGCCGCGGATGACTTCCGTGTAGATGGATACAGTGAGTGTCTGCGTGCTGTTCGTGTACAGGATGATGGATGAGGACAGCTCGCTGATGATGGTGACCCAGCTCATAATGGCGCCGGAAAGAACGCCGGGCATCATCATGGGAACCGTGATTTTACGGAATGTCGTCATGTCGGAGGCGCCTAGGGAAATAGCCGCTTCTTCGATGCTGGGACTGATATTTCCCAAAATGGCGGTGGAGGAACGGACGGTATAGGGCATTCTCCGCACCGCGAAGGAAATAATCATGATGAGTGCCGTTCCGGTAAGGATAATCGGCGATTTATTGAAAGCAAAGACGAAAGCGATACCGAGGACGGAGCCGGGAATGATGAAGGGGAACATCGTAATGACGTCAAGAATGCTGTTCAGTGTATTTCTTTTCCGCACGGAAAGGTAGGCGATGAGAACGCCTAAGACGAGGACGGCAGCAATAGCGCAAAGCCCCAGGAAGTAGGTATGCCAGATGACGTCATTGTCCTTGGCAAAGAGTGTCGCGTCATAACTCTGAAGCGCGAAGCCGCCGGTAAATACCTGTCCTCCGTTTGTGGCAAGGAAAGAGGTGTACACGACGACGAACTGGGGAAGGATTGCCAATCCCACGGTCATGTAGACGGCCAGATGGGCAAGGATATTCCGCAGACCGCTGAGTGATTCTGCCGCCATGGGTTTCAGGGCGGTCATGGCGTAGGTATTTCTTCCCGCGAGAAAACGCTGGACGAAGAACATGACGATGGTGAGCCCGATCACGATGCAGCAGATGGCTGCCGCGAAGCCGTCATCCCCCGATACTTCTCCCATGAACTGGTTGTAAATAAGGACGGGGAGTGTCTTGTACCCCTCGCCGATGAGCATGGGGGTACCGAAGTCGGCAAAGACACGCATGAAAACGAGCATGGAGCTGGCAAGGAGTGTGGGCATGACAAGGGGCACGATGATTTTCCAAATGCGCACCATGCGGCTGCACCCCAGGCTTTCCGCCGCTTCATTCAAAGAGTTGTCCAGATTTTTCAGCGCTCCTGATACGTAAATGTAAACGAGGGGGAACGACTGGAGCGTAAAGACGAGGACAATGCCGGCAAAGCCGTACACACCGCCATAATGGAGTCCGAAGGTGTCGTTCAGGAACTGGGTGATGACGCCCTGCCGCCCGAGCATCTGTATCCATGCGTATGCCCCGATAAAAGGCGGCGACAGGTAGGAGATAACAATGAGAATATTCAGGAAACTGCTTCCTTTTATTTTCACGCTCCTCATGAGGTATGCCAGGGGGAGCCCAAGAGCCGCCGATAAGATCGTGGAAACGACAGTCACTTTCAGCGAGTTTACCATCGTTCCCCAATAGAATTTCTTGGCAAAGAAATGAGCGAAATTCTGAAGTGTGAGCGCCCCTGTATCCCCATGAATGACACTCCTGTACAGAATGAGGAATATGGGATACATGATGAAAAGGGCGAAAGCCGCAAGAATGACGACACTGAAAAGGTTCCAGACGGTCAGATTCTTTTTCATAGTCCTTCCTCTCTGATCAATGTTTCTTCCGTTGCCCGGCGGAAGACATTGATCCGCCCGGCTTTAACGGTGAGCGTGACGGCGCTGCCGTCAGGAAGAATATCGTGGCCTTCCTGGGTCTGGAGAATCTCCAATTCCTGCCCGCTGCCGGTGGTGATGAAGTAATGGGTGGTGAGTCCGAGAAAGACGGAAGAACGGATCACGCCGCGGATCCCTTCTTTCGTACCGGGCTCCATATCAAATTCTTCCGGACGAACGGAAACGATGACGTCTTCTCCGTCCTCCACGCCACGTGATAAGTTATCCATGTCTACAAGCCAATCTTCATTTTCTTTAAAGGAAATGCTTGTCTTATCTCCTTTTTTCACGATATGCCCGTCCAGCAGGTTGGAGAGCCCGATGAAAGTCGAAACGAAAACATTCTTCGGCCTTTTATAAATATCCGCCGGTCTGCCGATCTGGCAGATGACCCCGCCATTCATGACGGCGATACGGTCGGACACTGCCAGTGCTTCTTCCTGGTCGTGGGTGACATACACCGTGGTTATATCCACCTGGCGCTGGATCTGCTTGATGGCGTTCCTCATTTCGATACGGAGTTTCGCGTCCAGGTTGGACAGCGGTTCATCCATCAGAAGTACCTGCGGCCGGATGACGATCGCCCGCGCAAGGGCGACACGCTGCTGCTGCCCGCCGGAAAGCGCTGTGGGCATACGGTCTTTCAGGTGGTCGATCTTCACGATCTTCAGGATTTTATCCACCCGTTCTTCGATTTCCTTTTCAGGCACTTTCCGCATCCGCAGACCGAAAGCCACATTGTCTTTCACCGACATATGGGGGAAAATGGCGTAATTCTGGAAAACCATGCCCATATTTCTTTTATCCGTCGCCACATCGTTGATGACATTCCCGTCGACGGAAATCGTACCGCCCTCGATGGAATTGAATCCGATAATCATGCGGAGCAGTGTCGTTTTACCGCAGCCCGACGGCCCTAAAAGGGTGAAAAATTCGCCCGGCATAATATCCACGGACAGGCCGTTCACCACCACCGTATCCCCGTACTTCTTCACCACTTTGTCTATATTGATAGAAACACTCATAATAACCTCATAACCTCGCGCTTCAAGCGTCATCTATAAAAAAGGACGTCAGGCGAAATGCCCGACGCCCTCTGATGACCTGATTACTTATTACTGCCTGGAATTTTCCAGATGTTTATTCCATTCCGCCACGACTTCTTTCTTATGGGCAGCTACCCAGCCTTCGTCATAATTCTTGAACAAAGCGATTGTGTCCTGGGGTGTCATGTAGTCAGCAAGCTTCACACCCTTGCGGAGCGGACGGACGGTGAGCGTCTTTCCTGCCGCTTCCTGGATCTTCTGGGAAAGCATGAAATCAACAAATTTCTTCGCATTTTCCATATGTTTCGCACCTTTGATGATCTGTACGGATTCGCCCGGGAAAATCGCTCCCTCTTTCGGGAATACGACTTCTACGTCAGCGCCGTTCTTCACATAGGTAGCAGCCGGATCTTCCCAGGTAAGCCCCACGGTATATTCGCCGTCGGCAGCGCCTTTATGGACAGCACCGGAACTGTTCAGAAATTTCCCGTCTACATTCTTAATGAAGTTATCCACATACGCCCAGGCTTCAGGGGACATGGGATCTCCATCCTTGCCCTTGGCGTAAAGCATCGCCATGAGCACCTGGAACGCGGAGCTGGAGTTGGCAGGGTCGCCGCAGGCAATCTTGCCCTTCAGCACCGGATTGAGAAGATCGTCAAACCCGGCAATCTTCATATCGCCTGCCAGTTTCTTATTAACGATGAAAACGGTGGGATCGGCAAACGCGGGAGAGAAATATCCTGTCTTATTTTTAGCAGCATCAATCATATTCGCATCTTCCGGAGATACATATTTCTCAAAAAGTTCTTTCTGGGAATCCAGCATCGTCTGGTCAGCCGCCCAGAGAATATCGCCCTGGGGATTGTCCTTTTCAGACGCCACACGCTTTACGAGGGGTCCTGTCCCCGCCACAATAACATTAACCTTGATCCCCGTTTCTTTTTCAAAAGCGGGAATGACAAGATTGTTTAAGTTTTCGCTGCGCGCCGTGTAAACGGTGAGCACCTTTTCCTCTGCGGGAGCGGCCTTGGCGGTATCCTTTTTATCTCCGCCGCAGCCGGAAAATACGGAACAGAGCACAGCAGCACATGCCACCGCCAAAGCTGCTTTCTTCAATCTTTTCATGACAATCCTCCTTGCCTTTCATCGTAAGTAAACTTCCTATTTAAATAATACCATGTATATTGTACCATTATTCATTCCTGTGTCTACACCTTATAAGCACAATGTATAGCTTGCCTTAAACTGTATAGGAAATACTCATAGAGTGACCGACAGGCATAACGATGTGTGCGGAAACGGGTACGCAGAAAGCAGGAGAAACCGTCCGCCGATGTCGCATTTCCCATGTAAAAACGCCTCCCCGGTGAAGGAAGCGTTTTTGTCTATATGGCGCGGGTCTTTCCCAAATGTTTTAAATCTGTCCGATACTCTTAAGGATCACCTGGGCAATAATGGCGGAACCTATGTAGGTGCCGATGAAGACGACTACACTCACCAGAACGATGCGCCAGCTGCTCTTGGCGAAGACATCCAGGTCTTTGCAGATCGCAATGCCCGCATAAGCCAGGATCGGAGTGCAGAGCTGGAGGAACCCTACATTCTTAACGGACGCATTGATAAAATCGGAGCCGGGGAAGCCCGGATAGGTCAGGATACATCCGAGAGTGACCACATAGGCTACGCCGGGGATCTTTCCCGGAAGGACGCGGCCCATCCACATGCCGATGAAAGCGATGGCAATGAGGATACCCATGCCGGGAATCGCCTGCATAAGATCATTCTTGGTGCCTACGGTATTTGCCACAAGGGACATCACGCCTGTAATAATAAGAACTTGAAATATTTCTGCCAGTTTCATTTTGCCCCCTCCTCTTCTTTCACTTCTGCCACATCGCACTCTTCCCTCTTCGGCGGAGCTTTGCCGTACTTAATCCGGTAGCAGACTTTATAGAGCCATTCTGACATGGGGAGGGCGAGCCAGATGCTCATATAAATACCGTCCAGTCCCGAAAGCATATTACTTGCCGCGCCGAAAGCCGCCAGCTGGTCGGCCATCTGTGGATACATGGCGGAAAGAGAACCTACCGCAGCCGTCATCATGCTTGCCGACCCTACTCCTGCTGCCATGGCGAGCGCCAGAGGATGGAAAGGCAGGTAAGAAGCTGCCACACTGGCCATAAGGCCAAAGAAAATGGTACCGATGACAGTCCCGCAGATGTAGACGCCCATGACGCCCCGTCCTTCCGCTGCATCAAGACCGTATCTTTCGCCGATGAGAGCGACATTCGGTTCACGGGCCACAGAATGCGCCGCACCGATGGCTTCCCGCTTAAGACCGATCAGGACGGCCAACGGGATACCGATAAGGACAGTTCCCAGATTACCGAACTCCTGCAGAATCAAGGCGGGAGACGCGGCAAGGATTTTCGGCAGTGTCGGTCCGACAAGCGTGCCGTAGCGCGCCATGAGAAGCACAAGAGTGACGCCCAAAAGTCCGCTGGCAGCATGAATTTCCTTTTCTCCTGAAATCTTCGTGAACTTTGGCGCCGTCAAAACCCCCATAATCAGAGCGTACATCATGGGCAGAAGCACGATTTTCCCTATTCCTACGTTGATGACGATATTTCCGATCAGTTCGGCGATGACGATAATCACCAGAACGATCAGGTGCAGCTTAATGCTTTTCATAGCAGTCCCCTTTCCTTTTCTTACATACTCTTCTTAATTAACTCTGGAAATAGCTTTCCAGTTTCGCCAGGTACTCTTCCTTGGTAAGAATGGGTTTTTCTTTTTCCAATATTTCTTTTGCCATTGCCGCTTCGTCATAGAGCAGATCAATGATATTCATGGCAAAAACCTTTCCCGGAAGGATAGCCGCCGCATCGAAATCGGTGACGCAAAAATCCTTTGTATGAAGTCCGCCGTCCACGCCGCCGATAAACGGGTGGATACTCGGCATGAGATGAGAAATATCACCCATGTCAGTAGATGCCGTAAAATGTCCCGCATCTTCAATTTTCGTTTCCGGAAAGTATTCTTTGATATTTTCCACAAACAGGTCATTCAATCGGGGACTGCATGCCAGGGGAAACATCCCGGGCAGCGTTTCAATAACGGCCTTTGCTCCGACAGCCGCGCCGCCCGCTTTGAGCGCCTCGTCAACACGACGGTGCTGGCAGTCGATGGCTTCCATGGTTTTCGCGCGGACGTAGAGTTCCATGCGCACATCAGAGGGGACATTATTAACTAGGTCACCCCCCTTGGTAATGATGGGATGGACACGGACCATATCATCTTCTTTGAACGTTTCACGAAGGGCATTGATCCCCATAATCCCCAAACATGCCGCATTCAGCGCATTGATGCCTTCATGAGGGGCATTGGCCGCATGAGCGGTCTTTCCTATATACTGCACTGTTTTCCCTACAAAGCCGTTGCTTGATTTCCCGATGTACACTGCTTTTTCAGGAGCGTTTCCCTGAGAATGCATCATCATCGCCATGTCGATATCGTCAAAATGTCCTTCATAGACAAGTTCGCTCTTGCCGCCGAGAAAATGGATCTTCCCTTCTTTCACCAGACGCTTGCGGTAATCAATCTCCACATATTCTTCCGCCGGTACGGCAAAAAACACGGCGCTCCCCGCCAGATCCTTCATCACGTCCGACTTGACGATCCCCGTACATGCCGCCAGCATGGACGCCATCTGGAGGAAATGTCCGCATGTATGGGCCGCTCCCGTGAGAGGATCTGCTTTGGGACTGTCCGGCGTTCCCACCGCGTCCAGTTCCGCAAGAACGGCTACGGCAGGGCCTTTCTTCCCGCCATCGACGCAAGTCTTCACACCGGTGAGAGCAAGTCCCGTCTGCGGCGTAAGCCCTAATTCTTTCATATAACTTTCCACTTTTGCCGCCGTTTTCGTTTCTTTGTATCCCAGTTCAGGTTCGCTTTCAATCCGAAGAACGGTTTCATGAATCTTTTCCGTCGCTTCATCAATCGCCTGACAGACGACCTTCTTCATTTCATCTTTTGTCATAAACCAGCCTCCCCTTTTATAATTTAAACTCATTTTAGCATACGCAAATCAGCTGTTACAACAGGAAATATATACTTCCATTACTATGGCAAAATAAAAGCGCCGATTGCCGGTCAGCGCCTGTATTTCATTCGGCAGCTCCTGCCGCTGCTTTTTCCTCTTCCCCTTTGGGAAATACAAGATTCAGAAGAACCGCCACGATGAAAACCACCGCTACACAGTTCTCTGCGAATACGCTCCGCAGCAGTTCGGGAAATATGCGGAAAATCTGCGGTGTCTGCGTGAATCCCAATCCGATGGAAAGAGACAGGGCGGCAATACTCATATTTCTCTGTGAATATCCGCAGCGGCTGATCATCTGCACACCGGACACCACGATGGAACCGAACATCATAAGCGTACAGCCGCCGAGGACGGCTTCAGGCAGTGACGCCAAAATGACCCCCAGCGCGGGAACAAGTCCTGCCAGAACCATGATGACGGCGCCGCTGGCGATGGCTTTCCTGTTTACCACATGCGTCATGGCGATAAGCCCCACATTCTGGCTGAAAGATGTAATCGGCAAACACCCGAAGAGAGAAGACGCGGCAGAAACAAACCCGTCCACGGCAATGGAGCCGGATATTTCCCTGTCCTCCGCTTCCCGGTTGAACCCCATGGCGGCAAGCGCCGAGGTGTCGCCCAGGGTTTCTGTGGCGGACACCAGGAAAATAAGGAACACAGAAAAGATGGCGTCATAATGAAATTCCGGAGAATAAGGCATGAAAACCGGCAGAGACATAAGGGATACTTCCGTCAAGCGGCCCAAATCAACCATACCGTAGAAGTATGCCGTAACGTACCCCACAAAAAGCCCAAAAAGAACAGATAACTGCTTATAGAAAGATTTCGCACGGATATTAAAAATAAGGCAGGAAACCAAAGTAATCGTACCGACAATGAGGAACCGGACATCGCCGAATTCAGGATGGCCGAAACCGCCGCCAAAAGAATTCGCCCCGATGGGAAGCAGGGAAAACCCGATGGCCGTCACGACAGTCGCCGAAACGATGGGCGGCACAAGTTTCCGCCACCATGCCGCGCCGAGACCGAGGATTCCCTCCAGAACACCGCCTATAAGGACAGCACCGAGAATAGCGCCGTAGCCGTATTTCAATCCGATCACACAAAAAACAGAAACAAAGGTAAAGCTGATCCCCATGATGACGGGAAGTCCGCTGCCCAGACGGAAGACGGGATACATCTGGAGCAGGGAGCCGATGCCTGCAATGATCATGGCTGCCTGGACAACAGCACCCGCTTCTGAGGCAGGCATCTTCACCACGCCCGTTACGATAAGGATCGGCGCGATATTTGCCACAAACATGGCAAGAACGTGCTGGAGACCGAAAGGCACTGCTTTGCGGACAGATATTTTCCCATCCGCTTCATAAATCGGATCTGTATCCATTCCGGCCTCCTCAGCGGAACGTAATGACGCCTGTTTCGGCATCCATTTTTTCAATAACTGCCAGAGAGCGGACATCATATCCCGCTTCACGAAGCGCGTCACCGCCGCCCTGGAAACCTTTTTCGATGCAGATACCGATGCCTCCCACGATACCACCCGCCTGTTTTACCAGATCAAGAAGCCCGCTCACGGCACAGCCGTTGGCAAGAAAATCGTCCATGATGAGGATATGTTCGCCGGGTTTCAGATATTTCTTTGATACCACCACATGGTTTTTCCGATTATGGGTATATGACATAACCTCCGTAGCAAACATTTCCTTATCCATATTGCTTCCTGCAGATTTCTTCGCAAAAACTACAGGCACCCCGAAATATACCGCCGTGAGGCAGGCAATGCCGATCCCCGACGCTTCGATCGTCAGAATCTTGTCCACTTTCCGATCCCCGAAAAGCTTTTTAAATTCCTTCCCCAGTTCACTGATAAAAGGCACATCGATTTGATGATTCAGAAAACTGTCCACCTTGAGCACATTCCCCGGACGGATCACTCCGTCGCTCAAAATTTTCTCCTGCAGTAAATTCAGCTCTGCCACCCTGATACCCCCTCCAAAGACAATACACACCCTATAATTTATTCATTATAACATAGCTTGTAGCTGACAGCTCACAGCTTTTATCTTCTTACCGCTTTCCTCACCACGGTAACAGATTCTTCGCTATCGCTCAGAATGACGCCTTACCATGGGTGCTACTTTATCAGCAGGCCTGAAAGTGGTTAGAATCCCAGCTGTGCCGTCTGTTTAACGTTATTCTGAACGGAGGTAAGAATGCCTTGTGAAAAAGACGGGAAATGGGATGGTGAGGCTGAGTGAAGAATCTATTACACTGATGACGCCTTACCGTCTTATACAAGGATCATGGAGTCGGCCGTCAGAAGGAGCTGTGGCGCACGTAGTGCGATTGAGGATACTCGCTTGTCGTAATGATTTAAATCGTAAAAGAATAGTCAGCTTGCAGCTGACCGCTCACAGCTGATAACTTTTATCTTCTTACCGCTTTCCTCACCACGGTAATAGATCCTTCACATTCGCTTCGGATGACGCTTAACGCTCTCCTCATTATGACGCCTTACCATGGGTGCTATACTTTATCGGCAGGCCTGAAAGTGGTTAGAATCCCGGCTGTGCCGTCTGTTTAACGTCATTCTGAACGGAGGTAAGAATACCATATGAAAAAGCAGAGAAACGGGATGGTGACACAGAGTGAAGAATCTGCCACTCTGGATGACATCTTACCGGCTTTCCTCACCACGACAGCAGATCCTTTGCATTCGCTTAGGATAACGCCTTAACGTCTTATACAAGGATCATGGAGCCGGCCGTCAGAAGGAGCTGCTGGCGCACGTAGTGCGATTGAGGATACTCACTTGTCGTAATGATTTAAATCGTAAAAGAATATTTAGCTTGTAGCTGACAGCTCACAGCTCATAGCTTTTATCTTCTTACCGGCTTCCTCACCACAGCAGCAGATCCTTTACACAATTCTGGCGGACACCCTGCCATGAGTTTCACTTTTACCGGAAAACGAAAAAGGAGCAGGCACCATCAGCAGTGCCTGCTCCTTTTTTACTAAAAGTTGCTTATTTCTTGGCAGCGAGAGCTGCTATCTGTGCCTTTAATTCTTCCAATTCGGATTCCATATCGTTGATCCTCTTATTCTGCGCTTCAATACGATTCGCCATTTCCACTTTGGAGTAACGGGTATAAACGTCGCCGCGTCCCAGCTTCACAGAAATTCCTGCATTAATCATGTTCCTGTCATCACCCATGGTCCAGCCGAGACTCATCATCGTTCTTTCGTTCGGCCGATAGAAGAGGCCTACCGCCGCAGCGCTGGCATTACGATAATTGCCGAAGCCTGCCGCAATGTCCCACTTGTCATGGGGGTCGAAGTCCAGCGGATGGAGGGCCGCCAGTGCTGCCGCCCCCGCACCTACTTTGTTAATCCGGGTGCCCAGTTCTCCTACCTTTTTACCCATGTTGTATATGTTCTGCGTATTATTCTGCACATCATTCTTTACGACCTGGAGCTGGCTTCCATTGACAGCATCAGTGGAAGTGGCGCTTATTTCACCGGCCGCCACATGGGTAATTTTTTTGCTGCCTGCGTCAATGCCGCCTTTGGTCACAGACGGGCCGCCCTGGATGGCCAGTCCTTTGTTGTCCATCTTCGTATCACCGGTCTTGATGCTGCCGTCGCTGCCGAGATCAATATTTTTTGCCAGTTTCAGATTCAGTTTGCCATTTTCGGAAACGACACCGATATTATTGGCTGCTGCCACTTCTGTCGCGCCGCCGGTAATCTGCAGTGTTTCGCCTGAATTTTTAGTAATGGCGCTGCCAGTGTCTCCCGAAAAGGTCAGGCTGCCGGTTCCGCCGCCCCCTACGAGACCGCTCACATCGACTTCATAGTTCTTGGACGGATCATTCTGTGTAAATTTGATTTTCTTCGTGGCTGCATCGTAGGTACCGCCCGTCGTATAGGTATCCTTGGCGGAGACTTTGTATGTATTTGTCGTGGAATCATGAGTAACGGTCACATTATCACCGGCCGTCACATTAGTCTTAGCTGCTGCCGCCGCAGCCTCCACTTTCTTCAGCTGTGCCACATTGACGGCATCGGTATCTGCCGCGCCGGCCGCTACACCGGTGATCTGGCGGGTGATACCTTTGGACGCATCACCTACGGAAACAGCGCCTACAGTCGATTTCCAGGCAGCTGACGTATCCGTAGAAGCCGCTTTAGTGGAGGGGTCATATCCGCTCACACCCGCTGCCGTATCCACCACACTCCACGAGCCGAGGGCCACGCCGCCGGCGACTTTGGCATGAGAATCATAACCAAAAGCCATAGCAGTTTCTTTCTCCGCTTTACTATTTTTGCCCATGGCAATGGCCCAGTCCGCGGTCGCGGAAGCATTTGTACCTACAGCTACCGCTTCTTCGCCCTTGACTGTCAAATAATTCCCCAGGGCAAGACCTCTCTGTCCGCCGCCGCTATTCGAGCCGATGACTTTATTCCCATGACCGAAAGAGACCCCCAGATTTTCCGCTTCGGAACTGGTTCCTACCACGACACTACCGCCGTTTGCCGTATTTGTCACACCGACAACCACATTCTGGTCGCTGCCGCTGGAATTCTTGGTGTAAATCCATTTTGTCGGATCGCTCGGATCTTTTTCTGCCGTATAGCCGACCAGGTTCCCCACACCGATGACCGTATTCTGTTCCCCGAAGACTTTTGTCAGCTTATGGTCATAATTGTTATAATCCGTGCCGAATACGGCATTATGGGCGCCTTCCACTTCCAGATTCTGGCCGGCGACGATACTGTTGTTTCTTCCATTTTTCACTCCGGTCAGTTTGTTATTATTGCCAAGAACGGTGCTGTTCACCCCTTTCGAAGAAGAGGAAATACCGAGCACGATGCTGTCTTCCGCCTCGGCGCCGTCATTATCATAGTTGCTGCCGGCTCCCGTTTTTGTAGACTTGGCGCTGTAATAATGCACTTTCGCCGCACCGACAGCTGCCTGTACCTTTTTCAGCTGTGCCACATTGACGGCATCGGTATCCTGCGTGCCGGCTGCCACGTTTGTAATCTGGCGGGTGACTGCCGCACTGGTCGGAGTTGCCGCTTTACCGACAGAAACAGCAGCGGCTGTCGCTTTCCACGTGCCTGTCGTATCATTGGAATGATCACCGGCAGCCGGGTCATAACCTGCGACGCCCTTGTCGACGGAGGCAATCGAATCCGCGCCGATCGCTACGCCGCCGTCTTTTTCCACATCCGTATTGTAGCCGAGCATCACCGCATTGCTTATATTCGCCGTATGCGATTTAATCGGTACATTTTCCGTCACCTTATATTTCTTTTCAAGAATAACATTGCCCGAAGCATCTTTCATCGTATACGTTTTCGTTACAGTCTTCTTTTCCGTAGCCATGGATCCAAGGATTACATTGTTTTTACCGCCGTCCATATGGTGGTAATCCCCAATCACTACATTGGCCGTACTGCCGGACATATTATTCCCGGTCCCCATCATAGACATACGTTCCACATTCCTGCCTGTATTTCCATATCCGTTGATCGTATTATTGATGCTGGGTGTATTTGCTGTACCTGTAAGGATATTTCCGGAGCCGATGATCTGGGAATGGACGGCATAATCTGAGGTATTTCCATTCCCCATGGTGACCACGGAACCGCCGCCGGTCGACATGGCCAGTCCCATCGCTTTCCTGAGCTCATCATGGCCCAGCGGTCCTTCTCCCATAGCATACTTCTGTCCTCCTCCAAGTATGGCATCGCTCCAATGCTCATTCATACTGTTTCCATCTTCATCGGTCGGTGCCGTCCCGAAAGAATGTGTAACGCTATTGCCCGCGCCGAAAACGAGAGCCCCATTGGCGCCTTCTGTTTTATTCAGGGTACCGACGACGGTGTTTGCCATCCCATCATTCTGGTCCGCCTTATTTGACGCTACGGTATTAAGACCGCCATAGACAGAAGCCAGATAACCGTCATAGCCGGAGCCTGCCTCCACAATGGATTTGATCCCTGTCACGGTCTCCTGCCAGCCATAAGCTTTTGCCCCATGGCCAAGAGCCACATTCATTCCGCCGCCGTCTCTGGTCCCGCTCTGGGCATGATACCCGACAACGACACTGGCATGTTTCTGCCCGATATCGGAATCGGCCTTTTCTTCCGGTGTCATGGAACCGATAACGACGGATTCTTTAATCGCTGATAACTTCTGGTTATCCCCGATCACGATACCCGAGCTAGGATTGACCGCTTTGTTATTATTCCCGATAACGGTCAGGCTCTCATACCCTTTCATGTAGGTATCGTTGCCGGAAATATCATTCCCCTTGCCGATGACAAGGTCGGACACATTCTTCGTCCTTTCTTCCTGGTGTCCGGAAACTGTACCGGCATTTCTATTGGTAATCTTATTGCTGTCCCCGATGACGGTCTGACTCTTGCTGTTTTCAACGGTATTCTGAGAGCCGCTGATTGTAACATTCATTCCTTGTGAAACGGTATTTCCGTCGCCGGTAACAAAGACATGGCTTCCCCATTTGCCGATGTACTTGCCCAGAGGCTTGCCATCCGCCATCGCCTGCGCCAATTCCTGCTGCTCCGAAACGGAGAGTTGTCCGAACTGATAAGAATCGGACACATGGTTAAACGCGCCGGTCACGAAAGCGCCATTGGACTCCTGTATCGTATTGTTGCTTCCGAGTATACCGTCATTAGAGCCGGCATGGTCTTTCGTGCCGCCTTTATCAATATTTTCCGTACCGATAATAATGCTGCTGTTCCCTTTGGAAGCCCCCCGTTTTGATGCATCAGGAATCAGGCCGGATGATTCGCCGATAACGATACTTCCGGAACCGTTGGACTGGGCATTAAAACCCATGGCAACCGCACTATTTGCCGTCGCCTCTGCATTTGCTCCAATCGCAATGGCTCCGGTCTCTTTTGCCCCATCGTTGTTATAATTGACTGATGATGCATTTCCGCCTTTCACGGATACGAAATGAATGCTGCCCGTACCTCCGGCAATAGCTTTCAGCTGCGCCACATTGACTGCATCGGTGTCATTCGTGCCGGCTGCCACACCGGTAATCTGCCTTGTAGCAGTACTGCCATTACCAACAGATACCGCTGCATGCGTCGCTTTCCATGCGGCCGATGTATTTGTAGAAGCTAATTTGGTAGACGGATCATATCCCGCAATATCCTTGTCAACAGAGGCAACGGAATCCGCCCCGAGCGCTACGCCGCCGTCTTTTTCCGCATTGGCTTCCGAACCGAGTATGACCGCCTTGCTGGCAGTTGTAGTAATACCGCCGGCAGAAGAACCCATCACAATCGTATCTTTTGCATTGGAAATCGTGCGGTTCGTACCGATGACAGTTACACCGCTTACATTGATACCTGTATTTTTATAACCGTTCAGTAAATTGTAAGCAGCCTTTTCCGCTGCGGTTCCTGTCAGGGTATTTCCCACCCCGACCAGCTGGGAGCGGTATGCATAGTCCGCTTTATTTCCGCCGCCGACAGCAAGGACAGCGCCGCCGGAATCATTTCTCCGTATATCCTCCCTGAGTTTTTCTGCCAATTCCTTGGGACTGTTGAGCCCCAAAAACGACATGGGATTTGCTATATTGTCCACTGAATTGGTCACTTCATTGCCCGCGCCGAAAACCAAGGTACCGTTTGCGTTATGGGTCCGATTGGCAGTCCCTACGACCGCATTGGCGATTCCTGATATATTGCTGCCCGCCGTTTTTGATTCAATGCTGTTAAAGGATCCGTTGATGACCGCGCCGAAATTCTGGGCGGCAGATCCCTGGTTCGTATCTCCGTCATACGCATTCGTCATGATGGAGTAGGCGCCGGTCGTCGTCGCAAACGCACCGGCAGAATAACTGTTCAGCCCGACGGTGGTCGCGCCTACTAAAACGGACAGTTTGCGCTTTTCTTTATCCGTATTGGAATTTACTGTGGTATCTCCCAAGGCGCCAACATACTTATGGTCGCCGATCATTATGCCGCTGCGGGTATAAGTATTCTGCCCAATGGCAATCCCTGCCGGCAGTAAATGGTCTGTACGAGAAGGATCCGTCGACGTCATTCCGAAACGGAATATTTTGTCCTGCGTTCCCCACATGTTTTCTACAAAAGCATTCTTGCCGATGGCAATACTGCCTTCCTGCATAACATAATCATCAATCTGGGCGTGATCGCCTATCGCAATGGCACCGTTTTTCGTACTGTTATTTCTTAAATCAATATCATTCCCGATTTTAATATTCTGATTCCCCGGTTCTACAAACGTATTGACCCCGTCAAGCGCCGCAGATACAGGGCTTACAGAAATCCCTGTCAATAAAAAAGCCGCCAAAACTGCTGCCAGCGTGTTTTTAGAGACTCTCACCCTCCCGCTTTTTCTCGCTGTGCCCGCAATTTCTGAAACGACGACATAACTGTTCTTTACTCGACTCCAAATGACTTTGTAGATGTGATTCATGTTTTCCTCCCATAAAAAACAATATAATTTAGAAACGCAATAAAAAGAAGCACCATCCCCATGCTGCCGATACTGCTTTTACATCACCTCTCCCCATAACACTTCATTTGCCTGAAAAGCCGGGTACAGAATCCGTAAACAGGAAAATTCCTG
>OIRH01000257.1_pt1 | contig 16129 bp, 13 predicted proteins | sample 1586211 | NCBI WGS metagenome assembly OIRH01 (sample SAMN02674964, study PRJEB24791) | human gut metagenome, SKBSTL008 | isolation source: stool | host: Homo sapiens | place: USA
ATGCGTGAAATTTATTTCCCGGCATTTCAGGCGGTTGTACAAAAAGCGGGTGCAAAGTCGATCATGGGCTCTTATAATCTGATCCGCGGAACACATGTCTGTGAAAACAAAGATATTATGGGAACCGTACTGCGCAAAGAATGGGGATTTGATGGAATTGTAGTAACAGACTGGGGCGGAAGCAATGACCATGTGAAAGGTGTTGCTGCCGGCTCAAATCTGGAGATGCCGTCCTGTGGGTACGATTCTGCAAGAGAAGTGATTGCTGCTGTCCGAAATGGAACGCTGAAGGAAGCGGATTTGGATGAAAGAGTTGGAGAACTGGTGGATGCAGTGATGGAACTGACATCAGGGAAGAAGCTTTCAGATAAAAACTTTGACAGAAATGCACATCATCAACTGGCAAGGAAAGCAGCAGCAGAAAGCATGATTCTTCTGAAAAATGAAAAACAGATTCTTCCGCTGGATACAAAAAAATCCATCGCTGTTATTGGAGATTTTGTTTTTTCACCCAGATATCAGGGGGCAGGGTCTTCTATGGTCAATCCAACAAAAGTAGAAGATATGTCATCGATTTTGCAACAATATGATCTGAATATTCTGGGGATGACAAGAGGCTATCAGAGAAATGGAGATGTAGATGAGAATGATAGAAAGTTTGCATTAAATTTGGCCATGAACGCAGATATTGTGATTTTCTGCTTTGGTCTTGATGAGATCAGTGAATCAGAAGGACTGGATAGAACCCATATGCGTATTCCGCAGAATCAGATAGATCTTCTGCAGGATATCAGTAAAGTGAATGAAAATATTATTGGAATACTGAGTGCAGGATCTGCGATAGAAATGCCATGGCACACCTGCTGCAAAGCGATTTTGCATGGCTATCTGAATGGACAGGCAGGCGCTTCTGCAACATTGGATATTCTGACCGGAAAAGTGAATCCATCAGGAAGACTGGCAGAAACATATCCCATATCTTATGAACAGACACCGGCATTCCGATATTATCCAAGTAATGAGAAAACATCGGAATACCGAGAGAGTGTTTATGTGGGATATCGCTATTATGATACTTCAAAAGTCCGGGTGCAATATCCATTTGGCTTTGGACTTTCCTATACGGAATTTACATATTCTGATCTTATCATAGAAGAGGATGGAATCAAAGTTTCGGTTACCAATACAGGTGACAGAGATGGAGCAGAGGTTGTTCAGATGTATGTAGGACTTCCTAATGCAATCGTGTTCCGACCGGAAAAAGAACTGAAAGGTTTTGTAAAAGTTTATCTAAAGGCAGGAGAAAGCAGACAGCTCAGGATTCCGTTTGATGATAAGACATTCCGTTATTGGAATATAAAAACGGGACAGTGGGAAATAGAAACAGGAACTTATCAGATTATGGTAGGAGCCAGTGTTGCAGATATTCGTTTAACAGGTATGACTGAGAGAATAGGAAATAGTAAAGGGTATCCGTATAATCCGGCAAAAATGCCTTACTATTATACAGGAATCGTGCAGAAAATATCAGATGAGGAATTTCGTGAACTTCTTGGCCATGAGATACCGAACGGGAGATGGAGTGGAAATCTGGAAATCAATGATGCAATCTGTCAGATGTATTATGCAAAAAGTCGACTTGCAAGGCTGATATATAGATATCTCACAAAAATGAAAAAGAAGAGTGAGGCACAGGGAAAGCCAGATCTGAATATTCTTTTTATTTACAATATGCCGTTTCGGGGGATTGCCAAGATGACCGGCGGGGCCGTCAGTATGGAAATGGTATATGGAATTGTCGATGCTGTGAATGGCCATTTTATGCTTGGAGTAAAAAAAGTAGTTGGCGGATATTTCAGAAACAGAAGAAATAATAAGAAATATGAAAAATTATTAAAAGGAGCCGGAGGGAAGTGCAGATGAATCATATAAAAAATATATGGAAATGTTTTGAAGAGAAACATGCTACTTTTGCAAAATGGCTTTATCAGATATTCTATTTTGTTATATTCAGTATGGGCGTGACAGTATTCCAGTATCTTGTATTTACATTTTTACCAGGGATTTTGGGAATTGGTCTGGCTGGTACAGAATTTATGTGGCCAAAGGTTTCAATGAATCTGTTTGGAGTAAAATTTACATGGAGCTTGCTGGGGTATAATGTATTGCGTGATGCAACGGGGAATATACTGATCGGTGGTGGACTTGGCTATTTTATCAGTTATGAATTGGGGTCATTTCTTGCACAGTGTATCAATTTTCCGCTTCAGAGAAATATTACTTTTAAAAGCCATGGAAATCCTGTATATCAGGCAATCTGGTATTTTATAGCATGGGTGGTAATTTCACTGATCTGTAATGGATTTAATAATCTGTGGATGCCAGTTGCATCTGCATATGTGGCACCGGCAGTCTATAACATGCTTGTGACAATTATTACAGGTGGAGTTTCCATGGTGATTTTTTTCTTTGTGTTTAAAATTATTTTCCCGGAGGGGAAGGCTGAATCTTTCTGATAAACTGCGGAGCAGTTATTCGGTTATGAGCAAGTAGCAGAGCGGATTGTGAATATCCGCTTGACTAAGGCATTTACCTGAAATAGGTGAGTGCTTTTTTGTTTTCAAGTATTCTATAAGAGACTGTATTTATGCCCTTCATCTTTTGAATATGTGTAAGGACATTTTTTGAGCCGGCATAAAAATGATTTTTACAAAAATTAGAAATAGAAATAAGGCGAGAGAAGAATTTGAAAAATTCATTTCGAAAAGTGTGGAAATATTAGCAGAAGATGAGATGAAAATGAATATTCACAAAGATAAGATGCTATGGTATAATACAAAGTACTGTATTAGGACTTCTGATGAGAGAAGCTGAAATATGGGAAAAGATTTAAAAGGCAAAGAGCTTGGATTGTGAATATCCACTTGATTGTCATTTGATATGTTGGTCAATCAAAGATTTAGCTATTGGACTGGGATAAAATCAAAGGATTTATAGGAGGAAATATAAAAAATGAAATTAGGAATCGTCGGATTACCCAATGTTGGAAAAAGTACATTATTTAATTCATTGACAAAGGCAGGCGCAGAATCTGCAAATTATCCGTTCTGTACCATTGACCCTAATGTAGGTGTTGTTACAGTGCCGGATGAGAGACTGAAGCTTCTCGGAGACTTTTATCATTCTAAGAAAGTGACACCTGCTGTAATTGAATTCGTAGATATTGCAGGACTTGTAAAGGGAGCATCCAAAGGAGAAGGCCTTGGAAACCAGTTCCTTGCAAATATCCGTGAGGTAGATGCAATCGTTCATGTAGTCCGCTGCTTTGAAGATTCCAATGTTATCCATGTAGATGGAAGTATTGATCCTATCCGTGATATTGAAACTATTAATCTGGAGCTGATCTTCTCAGACCTTGAGATCCTTGAGAGAAGAATTGCAAAAGTTACAAAAACAGCACGCATGGACAAAGAGGCTGCCAAGGAGCTTGATTTCCTTCAGAAGGTAAAAACACATCTGGAAGATGGCAAGATGGCAATCACTATGGAAATGGAAAATGAAGATGAAGAAGCCTGGATGTCTACTTATAATCTGCTTACCTGGAAGCCTGTGATCTATGCAGCAAACGTAGCAGAAGGAGATCTGGCTGATGACGGTGAAAGCAACAGCCATGTACAGGCAGTGCGCAAATATGCGGCAGAGCAGAACAGTGAGATTTTCGTTATCTGTGCAGAAATCGAAGAAGAGATCTCTGAACTGGATGATGATGAGAAGAAAATGTTCCTGGAGGATCTGGGACTGACAGAATCAGGACTTGAGAAACTTGTAAAAGCAAGCTATCATCTCCTTGGACTGATGAGTTTCCTTACTTCAGGTGAGGATGAGACAAGAGCATGGACGATTAAAATCGGAACAAAGGCTCCGCAGGCAGCAGGTAAGATCCATACAGATTTTGAGCGAGGATTTATTAAAGCTGAGGTTGTAAATTATCAGGATCTTCTGGACTGTGGTTCCTATGCAGGTGCCAGAGAGAAAGGTCTTGTAAGAATGGAAGGTAAAGAATACGTTGTACAGGATGGAGATGTGATCTTATTCCGATTCAATGTATGATGAACAGGTGATTTATGGAAATGTCGATACGTTTTCCGGGACTTGGCCTGGTCTTTGATTATGTGCCACGCTCATTTCAGATATTTGGAATGGAATTCACCATATATGGAGTACTGATTGCCGTGGGTGCTCTTCTTGGAATGGGACTTGTGACACTTGAAGCGAAACGAAATGGGGAAGATCAGAACAGGTATCTCGATATGATGCTTATCTCCCTGCTGGTTTCAGTGGCAGGTTCCAGATTATTTTATGTGGCTTTTTCATGGGGATTTTATAAAGAAAATCTGAATGCCATACTGGACTTTCGAAATGGTGGTTACGCTTTATATGGTGGTCTGCTCTTTGGATTTCTTGCGGCAGCGGTATTTTGCAGGATTACCAAAACGTCATTCTGGCAGAGTGCCGATATTGCGTGTCCCGGAATACTTCTGGGACAGGCTATAGGGCGCTGGGGTAACTTTTTTAACAGAGAGTCTTTCGGAGAATATACAGATCTGCCATGGGCAATGCAGATACCGGTTTCAGCTGTGCGGTCAGGAGAAGTTTCGGGAGCAATGAGAGATAATCTGCTGACTATAAATGGGATTTCATATATTCAGGTTCAGCCGATTTTTCTTTATGAAAGTCTGTGGTGTCTGCTGTTATTTCTGCTGTTGATGGCCATGCGCCGAAAAAAGAAATATGAAGGCGAATTGTTTATGATCTATCTGGCAGGTTATGGTCTGGGAAGGTTTTTCTTTGAATGGTTCAGAACAGATAAGCTTTATATTCCGGGGACAAAAGTGGGGATTTCGCTGGTAATTTCCGCTATATTATTTGCTGTTTTTATGCCTGTAGTGATCATACGCAGAGTGATGGCACAGAAAAGAGATACTATACGCCGGCAGAGGAGAAAAAGATTTCTGGATGAGTCAGTGAAAGAAAAACAGATGTTTCCTGAGACTTCTGAAATGAAACCGGAACCGGAAATCCGGCCGGAGATGGATGAACAGGTAAAGCCAGATGTGGGAAATTCTCCCACAAATTCAAAAGAAGAACAGTAAAAAAACATATATCTGAAAGATAAGTGGGTTGAAAGTGGAAATTCAACCCACTTTTTGTGTATAAAAGCCCATTTTTCTCGTAAAAATAAGGTTGTTTCATAAATGTTAACAGAGTTCTAAATTTTAAAAATCTTTTTCTCCCCCTTGTTTTTTCAGCCTAAATAGTTTAGAATAAGCACATAAGTGGTAGAAAGTGGTGAATAGTGGTGGTGAGTGGGGAATAACGGCAGAGTCCATTACCACCTGAGAAATCTGAAGGGGAGATTCAGATTTTGCGAGAGTAGGTGAGTAACATGTTCATGGGAGAGTATAACCACACGATCGACGCGAAGGGGCGTCTGATCATTCCTTCTAAATTCAGGGAGCTCTTAGGGGAAGAGTTTGTTCTGACAAGAGGGCTTGATGGCTGTCTTTACATTTATCCGATGGATGAATGGGAATCCTTTGAAATGAAGCTCAGATCTTTACCACTTACAAATAAAAATGCCAGAACTTTTTCACGATTCTTTGTAGCTGGAGCAACTACATGTGAACTGGACAGGCAGGGACGAATCCTTGTACCGCAGACACTGCGCAAATTTGCCGGTCTGGAGAAAGATGTGGTTCTGACAGGTAATCTGAACAGAATTGAAGTTTGGAGCAAAGAAAAATGGAATGAGATCTGTGATTATGATGACATGGACAGCATTGCAGAGAGCATGCAGGACATGGGAATCACAATCTGACAGGTCTCGTTTGAAGTATCTTGCAAAGTAAATCCAGACAGGAGACGGAGATGGAATTTAAACACAAATCTGTATTACTGGAAGAGACCATTGAAGGTTTGGATATCAAACCGGACGGAATCTACGTGGATGGTACTTTAGGAGGTGCAGGGCATGCCGGTGAGGTATGCAGGAAACTTTCTGCCAAGGGGAGATTTATTGGCATAGATCAAGACCAGGATGCGATAATTGCTGCGAGTGAGAGGTTAGCCCCCTATAAACAGGCGACGATCATTCGCAGCAATTATTGTTACATGGTACAGGAACTGGCAGCAAGAGGCATCTATAAAGTCGACGGGATTCTCCTTGATCTTGGAGTATCTTCCTATCAGCTTGACAATGAAGAACGCGGTTTTACCTACAGGGTAGATGCACCGCTCGATATGCGCATGGACCAGCGCCAGACGCAGACAGCCGGCGATATTGTCAATGGCTATGAAGAAAAAGAATTATACCGTATTATTCGTGATTACGGTGAAGATAAATTTGCAAAAAATATTGCAAAACATATTGTTGCCGCCAGACAGGTGAAACCGATCACAACCACCGGAGAACTGACAGAGATCATCAGAGAATCCATTCCCATGAAGATGCAGGTGAAGTCAGGACATCCGGCCAAGAGAACTTTTCAGGCAATCCGTATTGAGCTTAACAGAGAGCTCGATGTGCTGCGGGATTCTCTGGATGGAATGATCGATATCCTTGATGATGGCGGAAGACTTTGCATTATCACTTTTCATTCTCTGGAGGACAGAATTGTAAAGACGATTTTCAGAAAAAATGAGAATCCGTGTACCTGCCCTTCAGATTTTCCTGTATGCGTATGCGGGAAGAAATCCAAAGGAAAAGTGATCACAAGAAAGCCGATTCTTCCGGGGGAGACAGAGATGGAAGAGAATCCGCGTTCCAAAAGTGCAAAGCTTCGGATTTTTGAGAGAGTATTATAATTAGAGAGGCATGAAATGGCGAGAACGACCAGGAGTGAAACAGCAAGAAGAAGCAGAACCAGTGCCAGAACAAACAGAGGAATGTATGTTGACGGAAATACGGTCAGACGTCTTGCAGAAGTTCCGGAGAGAAAGAGGCAGCCGGGAAGACAGAATCCGGGAAGGCAGCAGACCAATCGAAACCGAAGAGTGCAGGCGAGTCCTGCGCAGGTACCAAGGCAGAAACATCAGTTGAGTAAAGAAGCACAGAAGAACAGGCAGAAGGCGACTGCAATGAACTGGGGATTTGTAGCGTTTCTGGCAGTTGTATGTGTGGCGATATTATTCTGCTCTGTGAAATATCTTCGTTACAAATCAGAGATTACCGCAAAGATGAGTACAGTTGCATCTCTTGAGGAGGAACTGGCAGATTTAAAAGAAGACAATGATGCATATTACAGCCAGGTGACATCAAATGTGGATCTGAATAAGATTAAGCAGACTGCATTGGGAAGACTGGGGATGAAATATCCGTCAGATGATCAGACAGTAACCTATTCTACATCGGGTAACAGCTATGTAAGACAGTATCAGGATATACCAGATTCAAAGTAGGTGATTAATTGAGCAATACGGGAAGAAAGAGTCGAAGAAGACCACAGAGAAAAATAAATCAAAACATGAAAGAAAAGCTGCTGATATTGTTTGGAATTGTGTTACTGCTTCTGGTAATATTAGTGCTGAGAATTACTTATATTAATGCTACCAGTGGAAGCAAATACAAAAAACAGGTGTTAAGTCAGGCACAGCAGAAATATGAGAGCCAGGTACTGCCGGCAAAGAGAGGCGATATTTATGACAAGAACGGAAATATACTGGCTACCAGCAATAAAGTTTATAATGTGATCCTGGACTGTAAAACTGTAAATTCAGATGAGGACTATGTAGAGCCAACAATACGTGCCTTAAATGAGGTGCTGGGGATTGATGAAGAAACAGTGCGTTCTCTTTTGGCCGATTCAAGAACCAGCCAGAGTCAGTATCAGGTACTGACAAAACAGCTGTCTATGGACAAAAAGAAAGAATTTGAAAAATATAAGGCAGAGGATGAAGATTCCGGTCTTACTAAAGCGCAGGCAAAGGAACGGGCAAATATCAAAGGCGTCTGGTTTGAAGAGGATTATCTGAGAAGTTACCCGTTTAATGAAACAGCATGCGATACAATTGGTTTTGCACTGGACAGAGATGTGGCAGATATCGGACTGGAAGGGTACTATAACAGCACACTGACAGGCGTAGACGGAAGACAGTATGGGTATATCAATGATGATTCAGATGTGGAGCAGACCATTATTGCTGCGGTGAATGGAAAAAGCATTCAGACCAGCATTGACATCGGTGCACAGCAGATTGTTGAGAAATATGTTAATGGATTTAAAGAGGCAATGGGGGCCAAGAATATAGGTGTCATTGTTGAAAATCCGTCCACCGGTGAGATTATTGCCATGGATGGTGGTGACCGTTATGATCTGAATAATCCGAGAGATCTTTCCGCTGTATATACAGAAGATGAAATCAAAGCGATGAATGATGTGGAAACAGTGGAGGCTCTGAATGGTATGTGGAGTAATTTCTGCGTCACAGATGCCTATGAGCCGGGATCTGTTGTAAAGCCGATCGTCATGGCTTCTGCATTGGAAAAGGGTGCGATACAGGAAACAGATACATTTGTATGCGATGGATCGCAGACTTTTGGAGATACTATGATCAAGTGTGCGGTTTATCCGAGCGCACATGGCACAGAGACACTGGGAGAGGTAATTGCAAACTCCTGTAATGATGCAATGATGCAGATTGGTGCCAAGATGGGAGCTACTCAGTTTATCAAAGCACAGAGTCTGTTTAATTTCGGAACAAGGACAGGGATTGACCTGCCGAATGAAGGCGCAGGTATTATCCATACTAAGGACAGTATGGGGGAAACAGAACTTGCATGTTCTGCTTTTGGACAGGGTTTTACCTGTACCATGATCCAGGAAATCAATGCGATGAGTTCCGTTATCAATGGCGGATATTATTATCAGCCGCATCTTGTGACAAAGGTTCTTGACAGTAATGGTGGAACTATAAAAACAATCTCGCCGATACTTCTGAAGCAGACGATTTCCTCCAGGATTTCCAGTGATATCAGAAGCTATATGGCATTGAGTGTACAGCAGGGTACCAGCCGTCATTCCAAAGTGCAGGGTTACAGTTCAGGCGGTAAAACAGGTACAGCGGAGAAATACCCGCGAGGAAACGGAAAATATCTGGTTTCTTTTATTGGATTTGCTCCTGTAGATGACCCGGCTGTGGTAATTTATGTAGTTGTAGATGAACCGAATGTAGAGGATCAGGCAAACAGTACTTATCCGCAGTATATTGCACAGGGAATCCTTTCGGAGCTTCTTCCGTATCTGAATGTAGTGCCGGATGAATCTGAAGATGGAACAGTGCCGGAGACAGAATTGTGGGAAGGGTTTAAGGGACATTTAAAGAGTACTTCCATATCGGACAGTGAACTTGACAGTGACGGTAATCTAGTGGATGCAGATGGCAATCTGATAGACTGGGATGGAAACCGGATTGATGAAAACGGATATCTGCTGGATGCCAATGGAGATCACATATTGGATGAGGAAGGCAATTATAAGATGTCTACAAATCTTGTCAGTGCTTCGGGAAGTACGGATGCAGATTCTTCAGGAGATGCAGTATCCAATCCTGATGCACCTGCACCTCTGGAGGATGATGAAGCTGAGACGACTGAGGATAATGACGAAGAGACAGACGGTATTACCAATGAAGAAGCAGGTCTGGAATAAAAACGTATAGTTATAGCTCCGCAGAGAATGGTCATATATTGTTATGACAATCTCTGCGGAGCTTTTTTTATGAAAAAAAATATGACGTTTCACAAGAGAAAAATATGGGTGGTATTACTCTGCTGTATTTTAATGATGACAGGCCTTATCGGAAGACTGGTATATCTTATGTGTTTCAGATCAGACTATTATTATAAGAAAGCAAAAGAACTTCACGAAAGAGAGAGAGAGATCAAAGCGGCCAGAGGAGAGATTCTGGATGCAAAGGGAAAAGTTCTGGCATCAAACAGGACGGTATGTACAATTTCTGTGATCCACAGTCAGATTAAAGAACCTGAAAAAGTAATCGCCCTGCTGTCTGAAAAACTGAAAATAGATGAGGCAGAAGTGAGAAAAAGAGTGGAGAAAATCTCTTCCATAGAAATAGTAAAGACAAATGTGGAAAAAAGTACAGGTGATGAGATAAGAGAGTGCAGTCTGGCAGGGGTGAAAGTTGATGAGGATTATAAGCGTTACTATCCATGTGGAAGTCTGGCTTCAAAAGTCATTGGCTTTACGGGAGGTGATAATCAGGGAATTATCGGTCTGGAAGTGAAATATGAAGAAGTCCTGAGGGGACAGCCGGGTAAAATCCTGACAACAACAGATGCCAGGGGTGTGGAAATTGATAAATTGGGTGAGACAAGGGAAAAACCGATAGAGGGGAAAAGCCTGATGATCAGCCTTGATGTAAATATTCAGGAATTTGCGCAGCAGTCAGCTTTGAAAGTAATGGAGGAAAAGCAGGCAGAACGTGTATCTATCCTGCTGATGAATCCACAGAACGGCGAAATATATGCATGTGTCAATGTGCCGGAATTTGACCTGAATGATCCTTTTACCCTGACAGATGATCTGAATATGCAGTTAAATGAATCCGGGATAACAATACCGTCGGAAGATCACAATGAACAAAGTGAACTGGCAGTGCAGACAGCATCAGGAAAAACAAATACAGAAAGAAAGCAGGAATTACTGAATCAGATGTGGAGAAATCCCTGTTTGAATGATACTTATGAACCGGGCTCCACATTTAAAATCATCACCATGGCAGCCGGACTGGAGGCTGGTGTTGTTTCACCTGGGGACCGTTTTTATTGTCCCGGATATAAAGTGGTGGAGGATCGCAGAATCCACTGTGCAAAAAGAACAGGACATGGATCCCAGAATTTTGTGGAAGGTGCACAGAATTCCTGTAACCCTGTGTTTATAGAGGTGGGGCTTCGCCTTGGGGTAGAACGTTATTATAAGTATTTCAGACAGTTTGGACTTCTGGATAAAACCGGGACAGATCTTCCGGGAGAGGCAGGAACTATTATGCATCAGAAGAAAAATATGGGAGAAGTGGAACTGGCAACGGTTTCTTTTGGACAGTCTTTTCAGATTACGCCTGTTCAGCTGGCTGCAACAGTAAGTTCACTTATAAACGGAGGCAGACGGGTGACACCGCATTTTGGAGTCGCAGTGTTAAATCCTGACAGAACAGAGGGTGAGAAACTGATTTTTCCGGTAAAGGAAGGAATTGTCTCTGAAGAGACTTCGAAGGAAATAAGAGAAATCCTGGAAACAGTAGTATCTCAGGGCTCCGGAAAAAATGCAAAAATTGAAGGATATGCTATCGGTGGGAAAACTGCCACTTCTCAGACACTGCCAAGAAGTGCAAATCGTTATATTTCCTCTTTTTTGGGATTTGCACCTGCAGAAGATCCGCAGATACTGGGACTGTGTATTATTCATGATCCGAAAGGAATCTATTATGGAGGGACAGTAGCTGCACCTGTGATACGTGGTATTTTTGAGAATATCTTGCCATATCTTGGAATTGAAAAAAGCGATGTTTCTGATTTTTCTGCAGAAGGCAATTAGGGAAATTCCGCAGGCAGGGTTGATAAATAAGCAAAAAAGCCTTATACTAAAAGAAATCTGAAAGTAAAAAACTTTCAGGAAAAAACGAAAGAATGAATGAGGTGTAAGATGGAATTTCAAGTTGTAATCCCTGTGCTGATTTCTTTTGCAATCAGCGTTGTATTAGGACCGGTCATCATTCCTTTTCTCCGGAGACTGAAGATGGGCCAGACAGAAAGAACAGAGGGCGTACAGTCCCATTTAAAGAAAGCAGGAACACCTACAATGGGTGGAGTGATCTTTCTGATCGCCACAGCGATAACTGCATTATTTTATGTAGGGGATTATCCGAAGATCATTCCGGTACTGTTCCTGACTCTTGGATTTGGAATTATCGGATTTCTGGATGATTATCTGAAGGTTGTGCTGAAACGCTCAGACGGACTGTTGCCATGGCAGAAATTTTTACTTCAGGTAGTTCTGACTGCGATTTTTGTATTTTATATTGTTAAGTATACAGATATCTCACTGACTATGAGAATCCCATTCTGGAGCGGACATTTCCTGAATCTTGGATGGCTGGCAGTTCCGGTTCTTTTCTTTGCTGTGATCGGTACTGTGAATGGAGTTAATTTTACGGATGGTCTGGATGGTCTTGCTTCCAGTGTGACTCTGATCGTTGCGGTATTTTTTACAGTAGTTTCTATTGGAATGAAATCGGGGATCGAGCCGATCACAGGTGCAGTTGTGGGAGGACTGATGGGATTTCTGCTGTTTAATGTATATCCGGCAAAAGTGTTTATGGGAGACACAGGTTCTCTGGCATTGGGCGGTTTTGTTGCAGGTACGGCTTATGTGATGCAGATGCCGTTATTTATCCTGCTTGTGGGTCTGATCTATCTGATAGAAGTACTTTCCGTTATCATTCAGGTAACTTATTTCAAGGCAACACATGGAAAGCGTATTTTTAAGATGGCACCGATCCATCATCATTTTGAGTTATGCGGATGGTCTGAAACACGTGTAGTTGCGGTATTCTCAGTTATTACAGCGGTTATGTGTATGGTCGCACTGCTGGCACTGTAAGATTTTGGCTAAGCAGATTTCAGCGTTATGCTGATAAAAGGGAGGAAAATTATTATGGAATTACAGGGAAAAAAGGTACTTGTATTCGGTTCCGGAAAAAGCGGAATCGGAGCATCTGACCTTCTGGCAAAGGTAGGAGCATTTCCGGTTATTTATGACGGAAATGCCGAAACAGATAAAGACGCAGTTGTACATAAAACAGATGGGACATATCCGGTCACTGTATATGCAGGAGAACTTCCGAAAGAAGTACAGGACAGTCTTGATCTGGTAGTTTTAAGCCCCGGAGTGCCGACAGATCTTCCACTTGTAAAGAGTTTTTATGAGCAGGGGCTTCCGGTATGGGGAGAGGTAGAACTGGCATACAGAGTAGGTGACGGCGAAGTACTTGCCATCACAGGAACAAACGGAAAAACTACTACAACAGCACTTCTTGGAAAAATTATGCAGGATGCACGTGAGTCTGTTTTTGTAGTCGGCAATATCGGAACCCCATATACTTCCAAAGCACTGGAGATGAAGCCAAATTCTGTAACTGTTGCAGAAATCAGCAGTTTTCAGCTGGAAACGATTGATGAGTTTGCACCAAAGGTATCTGCAATCCTGAATATTACAGAGGACCATCTGAACCGTCATCATACAATGGAAGAGTATATACGTGTGAAAGAACTGATCACTGAGAATCAGGGTACAGAAGATGTATGCGTGCTGAATTATGAAGATGAGGTTCTGCGTGAGTTTGGAAAACATCTGACTCCACGAGTGGTATATTTCTCCAGCGGACGTAAACTGGATGAGGGAATTTATCTGGATGGAAATAAAATCATCCTGAAGGACGGAGAAAAAGAAATCGAAGTAGTTAAGACAGAAGATCTGAAGCTTCTTGGAAAACATAATTTTGAGAACGTTATGGCCGCAGTTGCAATGGCTTACTACGATGGAGTATCCTTGGACAGCATCCGTAAGAGCATCTGTGAATTTACAGCTGTTGCACACAGAATCGAATATGTGACAGAGAAAAAAGGCGTTGTATATTATAATGATTCCAAAGGAACTAACCCGGATGCGGCAATTAAAGGAATCCAGGCAATGAACCGTCCGACACTTCTGATCGGCGGCGGTTATGATAAACAGTCCGGTTATGATGAATGGATTGAGGCATTTGACGGAAAGGTACGTTATCTGGTGCTGATCGGTCAGACAAAGGAGAAAATCAAAGAAGCTGCTGAAAAACATGGTTTCCATGACATCATCCTCTGCGAAGATCTGAAAGAGGCAGTAAAGGTATGTGAGGAGAAAGCACAGCCGGGAGATGCTGTTTTGCTTTCTCCCGCATGTGCAAGCTGGGGACAGTTTGATAACTATGAACAGCGTGGAGATATGTTCAAGGAATATGTAAGAAATCTGTAGAATATCTATAAATAAGAATTATAGCTGTCCGGCAGAGAAAGACGAAGCTGCAGTGACCGGCTATAGATAATTTTGCGGAGAAACAGATGGCGCGAAAAAGAGCGACAGATTTATCAAAAACAGATATGACGATGCTGGTACTGATAGTACTGCTTGTGATTTTTGGCCTGGCAGTATTATTCAGCTCCAGTGAATATAATGGCAGAGTACGTTTCGGCGACTCTGCCTGTTATTTTAAGAAACAGTTATTTGCCACAGCATTGGGTATGGGAGTGATGTATATGGTTTCTTCCATTGATTATCATTTTTTTCTGAGGCTGGGACCAGTGGCATATCTGATTTCAATGTTTTTGTCCGGCGCAGTACTTTTTGTAGGTCAGGAGATCAACGGCTCAAAAAGATGGCTGAATCTTGGACCTTTATCTTTTCAGCCTTCAGAGTTTGCGAAAGTTGCTGTAATCCTTTTTCTTGCATGGCAGATCGAGCGGACAAAAAAAGCAACCATGGGATTTGGATTTATGTGCAGGACAATACTGACCCTGCTGCCAATCATTGGTCTTGTAGGTTCAAATAATCTGAGTACAGCGATCATTATTCTGGGTATCGGTGGAATCCTGATTTTTGTATCCAATCCGGGATATCTGGAATTTATCGGGCTTGGCAGCGCAGGTGCAGGTTTCATAGCTGTTTTTCTTGCTGCAGAGAGTTATCGTCTGGAACGTCTTGCAATCTGGAGAAATCCGGAGAAATATGAAAAAGGATTTCAGACGATCCAGGGATTGTATGCCATTGGCAGCGGCGGAATATTCGGCAGAGGCTTTGGAAACAGTCTGCAGAAACTTGGATTTGTTCCGGAAGCGCAGAATGATATGATTTTTTCGATTATATGTGAGGAACTGGGGCTTGCAGGGGCGGTATTTATCATTTTCCTTTTTCTGATTCTGATATGGCGTTTTTTTGTTATTGCGACACATGCGAAAGATTTGTTTGGAGCGCTGATTGCAACAGGGGCTATGGGGCACATTATGATCCAGGTCATTTTAAATATTGCAGTGGTGACGAATTCCATACCCAATACCGGAATTACATTGCCGTTTATCAGTTATGGAGGAACATCGGTTATGTTTCTTTTATTAGAAATGGGGCTTGTGCTGAGTGTGTCCAATCTGATAGAATAGAAAAATGAGCAGGAGGAGTACAATGGGTAAAAAAAAGAAGAAAAAAGAACGAAAGACAGGCGGAGGGCATACGCTTTATGCCATCGTAGTCCTGCTACTGGCGATTGCAATCTTTGTAATGTCGATGCTGCTTTTGTTTCATGTACAGACAATACAAATCCGTGGAAATAAGTATGTAGAAAGCAGTACAGTTGCCAAAAGTATCCAAAGTGACAAGTATGCGACAAACACATTGTATATTATGGTAAAGAACGCGCTTGGCAAGATAAAATATCCCAAGTCGGTAGAATCTGCAAAGATCCGAATGAAGGCGCCGTGGAGCATTCAGGTAACGGTAAAGGAAAAGGAAGCAATCGGGTGTACTTTGATTCAGAATGAATATATTCTGTTCGATCAAGATGGACTGGTATTGGGGAAAACGACAGTAAAGCCGGAAGATGTTCTATACGTGGAAGGAATGCAGGCGGACAAAGTGAAAGTGAACAAAGAATTTCCGGTTAAAGAAAAACGAATCTTTCGGAACATCGTAGATGCTTCGGAATCCTTTGAACAATATTCAGTGACACCGGATAGGGTTCTATGTGACGGAGCAAATTTGACCGTTTATATCGGAGATATATGTGTGACGCTTGGAAGTGGAGATATGGAATTGAAGATCAGTCAGATCCCGGATATTCTTACGAAGCTTGAAGGGAAAAAAGGAACTTTGGATCTTAGATATTACAATGAATTAACAGAAATTATCAGCTTTAAAGAAGGAGAATTCCCGAAAACGGAGGAAGAATAATCGGCTCATATAGATAAGACGTAAAAAAAATGAGAAAATAGGAAAAATGCTATTGATTATTTACGAAAAAGTATATA
>OIRH01000269.1_pt1 | contig 15465 bp, 19 predicted proteins | sample 1586211 | NCBI WGS metagenome assembly OIRH01 (sample SAMN02674964, study PRJEB24791) | human gut metagenome, SKBSTL008 | isolation source: stool | host: Homo sapiens | place: USA
GCTTTTCATGAACGGCTCTCAATAGGGGTATATCGTCGAGGCAGGACGAGAGAGTTTTCTCCACATAAGGAAAAACCTCCACCTGCTCGGATGGTATCTATTGAACTGCTCGATGCAGCAATTCAGGGAACAGCTGGTTTTGTCCATTGGTACAAAGCTGGCTGTTTTTGTTTATCACAGCCAGGTTTTGTCCGGTGCAGGTCACCGCCAGAAGCTCAGGAAATTCATAGAAATTCTTGAGACTTTTGGAGGTAAAGCCATGTGGCAACGGAACAATGGACAGGCAGAAGATGACCTGCAATTCAGGTTTACAGCATATTTAGTTTCGGCGGTCAAGCGCCGCAGAAAAGATTATTTGATCCAGCTTTATAAGCGCAGCAGTATAGAGAGTACTGTGGAAGTGGTCTATGAGTCCGAACCAAGCTCAGAGGAAGTGGTTTTAGACAAATTGCCGCTTATGGATGTCATTGAAAATGGAGCGCTTCTGGAGGCACTTCAGAAACTCAATGAACGGGAGCGCCAGATCTTTCTGGCTCGAACGCTGGAGGAAGAAGATTTTGAAACTCTGGGAGTAAAGTTTGAACTGTCCTACAAAGGGGCAGCTGCGCTTTACTATAGGACGATTCAGAAAATCAGAAAGAGCATTGAAGGAGGTGACAAGAGATGAATTTTGAATGTCTGCTTCTCAGCGCCAAGGCGGGAAACGAGGATGCCATTACGACGATTTTGCAGATGTATCGACCATTGCTGCTCAAGTATGCCATTATTGATGGTGTGCTGGATGAGGATTTGTACCAGGAATTGAGCATTATTTTGTTGAAGGCGATTAAGTTGTTTAAGATTTAAGTCAATGAGAAAGGCTCCGAGATCATTATGGCCTCGGAGCCTTTCTTGCTGACTTAAAATGGAGAACTGTTAAATTTATATCCGCTGCCCAGTACAGTCCGGATATAACCGCCCTTCGGCGTATCCGGTGTCAACTTGCGACGGATCTGACCGATTACACTGGCAACAGCGGTACCGCAGTGTTCACCGTCCGCAGCCCACACAGCCTCATAGATTTGGCTGGCAGAAAAGACCCAGCCAGGATGGCGAGCCAGATAAGCAAGGACAGCAAACTCATGATGAGTTAGTGTAACAAGTTGACCTCTGCAGAATACTGCCTGCTCCTTCAGGCGAATCTCAAGCTCCGGAAAGGGGAGAGTGTCATCCGAGAGTGGGAGAGCAATATGGTCAAGCTCTGGTTCGTCTGCAAGGGCTTCCATAATTTTATTGAGTATGTGTTCTTCATGGTCTGCAACGGATAATATTAAAAATTTGCCCATATTGTTCACATCCTTTCTTCTCTCTATATGAATAAGCAGTGGTCTTGTTTTTGGTGAAACCTAAATGAACTGGGGGATAGTATCAGAGCCGTTTCTGTTTATAAAAGGTTGCTGAACACGAAGACTTCAAAATTTTGAGAATGGCGCTATTTGCTCTTGTGTTTACCACCTTACTCGGAATTGAATTTATAACCATAGCCAATTACTGTTTTTATATACTCGTGTCCCATGCAATATGGCTTTAGCCTTTTTCGTATTTGAAAAATCGTGTTTTCTACTGCATGCAAATGGTTATTTGTGGGTTCATGCCAAATCTGTTCATAAATCTGTTCTTTTGTGAATGCAGTTTGAGGAGATTGCAGTAACAGATAAAGGACTTCAAATTCGTTTGTTGATAAATAAACTTCCTGCTGTTCTAATATTACACAATGCCGGTTAACATCAATGTGTAAGGTGTGATTTGTTTGCTTTAATCCCCAAAATTCTTGTGCCATTGTCCGGTCATTCGCAATTTGTTCAAGCAGCAAGGATAATTCATTGAATTTTCTGACTTCCCTCAATTTCTTATATAGGTTGACAGTTATCGTACACCCATATATATCCTTATCAAAATCAAAAATATATGTTTCGATTGAAACAAAGCTATCATTATCAAGTGTAGGGCGCGTCCCAATGTGGGTAACACCGTAATATCTCTTATCGCCTAAAAGAATATCTGCCACATATACTCCTGTCTTTGGCAAAAAATCTTTTTTTCGATTGCTATGTTCGCGGTAGGTGTCCCCACATGCTTTCCAATACCTCGGCCATGTATAACGGTTCCTGTTAGTGTGTAAATAGGCTCATTTAGTTTTTCTTTCATTTCGATCCTCATATAATCCCATTCATTGACAGGATAATCAAAACACAAGTTACAATAATAAAACTTGCCAATATAAGCAGACCAGTATGCTTTTGTCTTGCTTCATTTTCCGAAGCAGCAACATATCCGCTTTTTCTCAAAGCGGTAACTATGGGCTTATACAGTAAAAAGGTAATGGATGCATTTAACCCACCTTTCAACAAGTTAAATGGAAGAAAGGCAGGAAGTAACAATTCTACAACTGCTTCTCTTGGATACCCCATGTAAAGCGGTGTTACCAAATAGTTCCACAACAGCATAACAACAACCGTTATGAGCCATCCCGATGCCAGACCAATCACTGCACCAGATAAAGTGTGCTTTTTTTTGTAAATGACAGATGCCGTACACGCAAAAGATAGTGTTTGTACGATATTCATGATACAACCTAATATTCCAGTATCGCTTACTGTAATCATTTCAAGGATTGCCACAATGACAGATACGATACAAGAAGTCATCGGTCCCCAAATAAAGCCGCCCAAAGTTACAATAACATCGGATGGGTCGTACTTTAAGAATAGAATAATCGGAATCCTGCCGACAACCATGGTGGCATAAGTGATCGCACATAGCATCCCAATAGTGGTGACTCTTTTTGTTTTACTGTTCATAATTGCTTTCCTCCGTGGCAAAAAATTAACACCCAAAAGAAAAGGTCTTTCGGGTGTTAACATTATAATTAGGCCACAGAAAAGAAAGTAAGCCCCTTAAAATCTGCGGAAATCTAACCATATCTTCTTTCATCCAGACTATACTGTTGGTTTTGGAATTACACCAAATCGTGCGTTTTACGCTTGCGGACTTTACCGCCAATCGGGAATTTCACCCTGCCCCGAAGACACTTTTATTCAGTTGTTTCCCCGCAATTATAACATCAACTATTTTTGGAAGCAATGAGTTGAAGATAGTTCGGAAGTATTTCGGAAATCGAGTCATACTCGGTTACAGTTTTTCATACGAAACTAAGTCAGTGAGTGGAATCCTCATGTGTTCATGTCTTTCTGTATCTGCTGGCGCTTCATTTCCATAACCGATTACCAAAATATTGATTGGCTCTAAATTATCGGGTAAATCAAATTCTTTCCGGATAACATCAGGCTGAAAGTAACATACCCATACGGTACCTAAACCTAATTCTGTTGCCTCCAACATCATATGGTCTGTTAGGATAGCTGCGTCAATGTCTCCGGTTTGCTTTTGGTCAAAGGGGCGAACCCATGCCTTGTTATGATCTGCACATACAATAATTGCAAGAGGAGCATTATAAATATTTGCCCCTTTGCTGATTTTTTCCAGTCCCTCTTTGCTTTCTACTGCAATTAAGTGAACCGGCTGTAGGTTTGCTGCTGTTGGTGCAACATGAGCAGCCTGCAAAATTTTATCAAGCTTCTCTTTCTCCACTTTTTTGCCACTGTAATTGCGTACAGAATACCGTTTTTTTGCAATCTCAATAAAATTCATCATGGTCAATCCTTTCTTGGTGCTGTATAATTTAGTTGACATATTCAATCGTCGTACTAATTTTAACATGGTGCAGTAGAATAACAAGATTGCACTTTTCAGGTAGATACTTCCCTCAAAGAAAGTACCAAAAAAGGAGTGAATTTATAAAAATGAATTATCAAAAAGATCAATTTAGTTGTCCAGTGGAAGCCACACTTTTTCTGATTGGAGGAAAATATAAACCTCTCATTCTTTGGCATTTGATAGAAAAACCTTTGCACTACATGGAATTACAACGCTTAATTCCAAAAGCCACACCTAAAATGCTTTCACAACAACTTCGCGATTTGGAAGAATGTGGCATGATTCACAGAGAAGTAATTCCAGAAAAACCACCTAAAACCTTGTATTCACTTACCGCCTTTGGAAAAAGTATCATTCCGGTATTAGATTCTATGTGTAACTGGGGAATACACTTTCTTGAAGGATTGGATATTACACCGCCTTGTGGTTCAAAACTGTAAATAGTCTATTTGGGGAAGAGTAGACTGCCGTTTGTCGAATTTATATATGTTTTTTTCAAGTAATACAGGAAGCAATACTTGCAGCCTTATTTTATATAAAAAGAAGCGCCGGACAGAGCCAATAAGCCTATGTCCGGCATTTCCTATATCACGGATTCAAATTTATATCCACTACCCAGTACAGTGCGAATATAGCCACCCTTTGGTGTATCCGGCGTCAACTTGCGCCGGATCTGACCGATGACACTGGCAACGGCGGTGCCGCAGTGTTCACCGTCTCTATCCCATACGGCCTCATAAATCTGGCTGGCTGAGAATACCCAGCTGGGATGACGAGCCAGATATGTAAGGACAGCAAACTCATGGTGAGTCAGAGTAACAAGTTGACCTCTGCAGGATACTGTCTGCTCCTTTAGCCGAATTTCCAGATTTTTAAAAGAAAGAATGTTGCAAGGGAGAGGAGGCGCAATATGGTTAAGCTTCGGCTCGTTTGCGATAGTTTCCATAATTTTATTGAGTATATGTTCTTCGTGGTCAGTGACGGATAATATTAAAATTTTGCCCATATTGTTCGCCTCCTTTGCTTGGGGTAAATGCGGAAAACTGTTGTGCCAGTGGCCGCCAACTGTACCAGAATCAGCACAGCAAATAGACAAAAGCTCCTTTATCCACCTGCTTTCACTGATAAGGTCATTCTAAAACCTAAATGTCCACAAAATATTAGAAAGTTCGGACAGTTCAAAAAATAGTGTTCTACTCAACCGTTTCAATCGAATCCACAATATTCATTTTTGAAATTTTCCGTAGCGGAATTGCTGTTGCCAGCAAGCAAGCTCCTACTGCCAAGAGGGTTGCTTCAAGAATGGGCATGACAGGGATTGCAACAAGCTGGATGGTGTCGCTCGTGGCCGCCTCAATGAAGATCGTACAAACATATCCCAGCACGCTTCCAATCACAGAGGCAATGATTCCGTAATATGCACCTTCCCAAAGGAAAGTTTTATAAAGGCTATCGGCACTCATTCCAATGGCCCGCTGCATACCGATTTCTGTTACTCTGGTGTGAATATTTGTGTAAACGGTATTGATGATATTAAGAATACCAATCAGGCCAACGAAAAGAATCAGCCCCCATGCCAGCATTTGAATTTGTGCAAAGCTCTCTTTTAGTTGCTGGTCGGTTTCTTCATATGACAAGAATGTTGTCCCCGGTATTCTGTTACAAAACGCCTCGATAAATGTATCAAAGTTTTCCCTGTCAGCACCCTCGTTCAGTGTAGGCAAAAACTCTGAATAGGTATCTTTTCCCGTCAGGCGTTCATAGATAGCATCATCAACGATCACTTGAACACCATTTGTGAAACCGCCATTTCCAATACCAAGATAACCGTCATAGCCATCCAAGGTTTTCAAAACATTCAGCTCCATTCCCGCAACACAGATGCTTTCTCCGGCCTCTATATTTGTAAATTCAAGAACATCTTCGCCGTAGCTCATGGGAATAGGATTCCTTACTATACAGGCGTTCCCTGATTTCAGTTGTCCAAGCTGTTCGTCTGGTAATTGATCCCCCATAAAATAATCCCAATATTCATCGTTCAATCCGACAACCTGAAAAGTTTCGCCGGGTTTCAGTTGAAATTCAAGACTGATTTCATCGAGCAGCCCATTTTCATTTTGTTCGTAAAGCGAAAATTGTATGGCGGCTACACTTTGCACAGCTTCATTTTTCCGCAAAGTGTTCAGATCATCTGTGGTAAATCCAATACTTTCATTTGTGATCTGATAATCTCCTACATGATTATCTTGCAGGGCGCTTGCAGCGTTCAGGAGAGAGGAAAACCCTTGCAGGGCAATAAAAACCGTGATACTCATAACAAGGGACAAAATTGTAATTGCAGTACGGCCTTTATTTCTCTTTAAGTTCAGGCGGGCATAATATGCTTCAAAATTATGGATTTTCTTTGTTTTACGCTTTCTGCGCCGAATTTTTAGATTTGTTCCAGACATCGCCATAATGGGAGATACCCTTGCGGCTGATCTGGCTGCTGGTAATGCTGCAAACAACGCAAACGCCAAAGTGATTGCTCCGCTTAAAACCAGTAAGGTTCCATTCAAAGAACTGTTCTCTGCTATTAGAGTTTTCAATTCAGAAGCATCCTGAACCAAGAACAATTCAGGGGAAACCAGGCCGGTAGCTGCCTCTAAAATTCCTCTGGCACTCAGGAAACCAAGAAGCATACCAATAGGAATCCCCATCAGGCACAATAGGATTACTTCAATTACAATGATCTGATAAAGCTGTCCTTTTTCGCCTCCAATAGCCCGAAGTGTTCCATATCCCTTTATCCGTTTTGATACAGATATTTTCAGAATGTTGTAAATCACAAGACCAGCAGCCAGCAAAATCAAAGTACCCACTAATATCCCTGCGACTGTCATAAAAGAGAATCCCTTATCATTAGCACCCTCGGAATTTGCAGTATAGGAAATTCCCAAGGCGTTCAAATATACAATATTATAGCTGGTATCAAGCTCATGGATATTAAATTCCTTATTGATGTCATCGACAACTGCTTGAAAATTCTTTTTATCGGCAGTCCGAATATCCACATTGTAATAAATATAAGATTCCGTTAAAAGTTGTTCAGCAGTTCCTTCCCCTACAACTCCCGTAACAGTGCCGCTTGTATATCCCAAGTAGTTATTTTTCAATATCCCTGTAAGAACAAATTCTGCTGTATAGGAATAGCTGTCCGCAATGTTGTGGCGAAGATTTTTTTGCAGTGAAAGTGTAATCTTATCTCCAATACCGCCCTCAAAGCCAAGATATTTCAGAATATCTTCCGAAAGAGCTATTTCCATCGGGGCTTCCGGCAGACGACCTTCTTCTACATTGGTACTGGATGGATAGATAGCGGCAGTATCATCCCAATATTCCATCAAACCAAGGGTAAGAGATGGGGAGAGTTCTAAACTTCCCATATAAATAGATTTCCCTACATAGGAAAGGCGCTCATCCTGTTCCAGTGCGTGAAGCTGCTCTGCATTCATCTGCAAAAAAGTGGCATATCGGTTTCCTCCGATAGCGATGGCTTGCTGTTCCCGCATTGCACTAAGTACGCCAATGGATTGTCCTACAATGGTTGTCATCATAGTAGACAGCACAACGGCAATCAAAATAAGAATAGAAGTGACTTTTTGGGACAGCAGTTCTTTTAATGCTAATGTACGATAAGATTTCATTTCGCTGTCACCTCCGCAAGCACACCATCTACGATCTGAAACTGGCGGTTTGCCATTCGCGCAATACGGCTGTCATGGGTAATGACAACGAGAGCTTTCCCCATCTTTTTCCATACATTTTGAAGCAGTTCCATGACTTCGCCGCCGCTTTTGCTGTCCAGATTTCCCGTAGGCTCATCAGCAAAAATCACATCTGGTTTTGCAATCAAAGCGCGGGCAATGGCTACACGCTGCTGCTGGCCGCCGGATAACTCATGGGGCAGATGTTCCAAGCGCCCCTGAATGCCAAGCAGTTCTGTAAGCTGCTTCAGGTATGCTTCATCCGGTTTTTGTTTATCCAGCAAAAGAGGCATGATAATATTTTCTTTCGCCGTCAGAACCGGAAGCAGATTAAATTGTTGAAAAATAAATCCGATCCGTTTCCGGCGGAATGCCGACAACTCCTTATCGCTGTAACTGTAAATATCTTTACCATCGTAGGTCAGCGAACCGGAAGATGGCTTATCCAAGCCGGAAAGCAAATGAAGCAGGGTACTTTTTCCGCTTCCAGATGGTCCCATAATAGAAATAAAATCGCTGGATACAATTTCGAGATTCGCATGATCCAAAGCCACCACTCGGTTTTCACCATCACCATAAATCTTTGATAAATTCTTTGCCTCAATATTCATAAAAAACACTCTCCTTATTTGTGGTATAAGGAGAGTGTAAATGATAAATCTCAAAAATTGCTCAAGGATTACACGAAATGAAAAATGGCAGTTGCGGATGCACCGCCCCCGGCCTGATTTCCCAAAATCAATCGTCCACCATGTTTTTCACATAAAATTCTGCTGCTGTAAAGTCCCATTCCGAAATGTGAGGAATTGCTACTTGTCGTTTCAAAGGGATTTGGCCCATTCTGCACGAGAGACAGCGGATACCCCGCACCGTCATCCTCTACTTTCAAGACCAAAGAATCATTTTGCAGCGTTATTTGAATAGAGATTGCTTTTTCTGCAAATCGCGCCGCATTTCCAATCAGATTTTCTGCTACGGTAAGAAATAGCCCGTGATCTATACAAACTGTTCCACCTGATGGTACTAAAACAGAAACTTTTTTGGATAGTGCTAACAGCCGTGCTGTTTCCTGCAATTCACTCTGTAAAACTGATAGTCTGATTTCTTTTGGCTTAACAGAGAGTTGTTCCAATTTTTGAACACTGCTCATAGCTTCTACATACTGCTCGATCCGTAAAGTGTAACTTTCCAGCCGGTCTATGGTCTGTTCATCCTGAATACCTTGCCGCAAAAGTTTTACACTTCCTTTTAAGACCGTAATCGGGTTACGCAGATCATGGGAAAATGCGGCATTGAGCCGTTTGCGTTCCTCGGCCTGTTGCCACAACAGCCGATTCGATTTCAAAAGTTCACTCCGCATTTCTTCAAAGGCAGCACATAGCTGTCCCATTTCATCATTAGACAAAATCGGCAGCGAAAAATCCAGATCATTATTCTGAATCCGCATAATGCCATTTTGCAGGCAGGAAATAGGCTGCTTCAATTTGAGATAATAAAAAAGAAAGACTGAAACAATCAATCCACCTACCGGGAAAAGAATACAGGAAAGCGTCTGCACAATATTTAGGATAGCCAAAATGCGCTGTTGTGACGCCGTAGGAGATGGCAGGGGTACGATTGAACCATCCGATAGGATTTCTACACCGCCTAAAGGATAATAGTTTTCAATGCCACGGCAAAGAAAGATAACCGCACCAAGCAGGAGAAATGCCACCGCTAAACAGGAGAGGGATAATAACAGGAAAGATTTCTTTAGTCCCATATTTTTTAGGCGTTCCACCGATACCCACACCCCCAAACTGTTTCAATGTAATTGTGCAATGTATGTGCTGCAAATTTAGCGCGTATTTTCCGGATATGCTCCATAATTGTATCGCTGTTTCCGTCCCCATCTAATCCCCACACACGCTCATAAATCCGCTCACGATCAAAAACCTGTCCTGCATTGAGGGATAAAAGTTCTACAATCTCAAACTCCCTCTTAGATAGCGGGATGTTCTGATTATTGATTGTAACTGTTCGGGCGGAATAGTCCAGTATCAATTCACCAAAGAAGCGTACTGCCGAATTATTTTGGCGTCGCTGCTCACGGCGCAAATGTGCAGCAATACGCGCCCCCAATTCATCCAAATCAAAGGGCTTGACGATATAATCATCCGCCCCGGCCTGAAATCCAATAATCTTATCGCTGGATTCAATACGAGCAGTCAAAAAAAGAATGGGACAGGCTATGTGTTCCCGTATCTTCTGGCATACAGTCAGGCCATCCATTCCAGGCATATTGATGTCTAATAAAATTAAATCTGGTTTGTAGGCTACTTTTTTGAGTGCTTCTTGGCCGCTATAAGCGGTCAGAATATCATATCGTGTTTGAAAATAACTCTGTATCATATCAACAATACCGCGTTCATCATCAACGATCAGTAATTTAGGATTCAAAATCATGCACCTCCATTCTTTATATGATATATGGTAAATCTCAAAAATCCCTCAACTTCCTTTGCTTTTGCGGATATTATAACAGGCAAATGTCTGCGAAATATTACAACGGACAGATTTTGAAAAATATATTTCTTTATAATTATATAGCAGGTTGACTTTTGCAACAAGATTTTATAAGTGTACATAAAAATAAATAACTGATATGTAATGACCTCTTGTCAAGTACAAATTAACAGAAATCACCAAAAACATTTATTTAATTGTCTGAAGGCACCCTGAAAGAGCCTCGGAGTATCAGTTCCCGGCATTGGCCACTCTGATATACGTGGATTGGCTACCTACAGGTCAATGGTCCGCCGTGAGCTCTATCGTCTATTCGCGTGGATCACAGATTTCTCTGTGCCAACATAGTTACTTCGTAGATAGCTCGAACCTTGAAATGGCCGAAGCCCTTTCAGGATGTCTTCAGTTGTTACTTTTATTACTGGCCAGATGTATGTGGCGCAAGCCATCTTACATCTGCTTGATTACCACCATAACAGCGGGATGATGATGTCAAGGCTGCGAAGCACCGCCAGCGGCGGCCCAGCCTTGATATTAGCAGCACGGTGTTATACCTGTATCAGGCAACGTGATCAGTCATCATGCCCCACATAAAACAGGCAAGCTCACGTGCAATCGCTGTTTTAGCTACATTGGGTTTCTTGCTTTTTCCAAGAACCATTTTGTAGTATCGGCGCCTTAAGCGTTCATTGGCTTTATCTGCATAAGCAATAACTTGTGGCGAATTACCGGCTTGACGTGATTTCAGTTTCTTGGATTTAAATCCTATCTGACCACGGGCATAGCATTGAGAAGCTTCTGTAAGGAGCATACGGACATGGCGATTTCCGGCTTTGGTAATACCAAGCCTTGTCTGTCCATCACCGCTGGAATCCTCGCCCGGAACAAGTCCGAGATAGGACGCAAAATTCTGTGCAGACGCAAAACGATGAAAATCACCAACCTCGACCAGAACAGATAATGCGGTGTGTGTCTTGACACCGATGAAACAGCAAAGTTTCTTAACAGATTCTTTGTATTCATCCTTGGAAGCAAGTTCCTCTATGCGCTTATCTAATCGTTCCAGCTTATCACTAAGGGCAGTATAGGTCAGCAGATATTCGTCGAGGATTTCTTTGTAAAGTGCCTCAGGTTTTAATGACTTAAGCCATTTGATATGTGCTGCTGTCCAGTGACTATTTCCATCATAGCGATAGTTGTGGCGAAGACAAAACGCAAGGATCTGCTGTTTGACCTTCTTAAGTGCCAGTTTATGATCATCCCTCATACGGAGAAATTCTTTCGTTTCCTCATCTGCTGCTGTAGGGATGTGAACAGGACTGTAGTTATGCTGCGCCAAACATTTGGCGATGATTTCAGCATCACGCTTATCAGTCTTAATTCTTTTTTTACTACGCTGCTCAAGCATCGTAGTTGGAGCAAGTATCACACAGTTAACATGATGTTCTGTTAGCTGATGATATAAAGTGTAACCGAGGCAGCCAGCCTCATAACCGCATATGAAGTTAGCATCGTTTCCGTAGACGGTACGAAGAAACTCCAGATATCTCAGAACATTTTTGTAATCAGCTTCTGTTCTCTGGAAGCGAGAACCTTTTTCGGCATCGATTGTGTACGCACAAAATGTAAAACTTTCTTTGTGTACATCCATTCCTACGTAAACTGTGTTATAATTCATTTGATGACCTCCCTTTGTATGCGGTAATCCCTGTTACCATTGACTTTGACAATCTTTAGTATACAGGCAAATCCACGAACCTACAATGTGGAGGTCATTACATATTGTCTATTTCATAGAGAAAAATGCACCGAATACAGAGTCGATAGGCATACTGTATCCGGTGCGTTGCAGACTTTTTAACCTTTCAGATAGTAATGTACATACACATTATAATCTCGACGCCTGGTAATCAGCCGCAGCCAGATATAAAAGTGAGCAGTTTCCGAATACAAATTGAATTCGGTGGGCTCGCTGGTGGGCTGGGCGTACCCTCGGCAGAACCGTGTCAGGGTGTCCAAATTCCGAAACTCCGGCAGTTGGAATAGCGCATCCTGGAAAGCATCAATTTCACGGGCAACTTCCAGAACAGGCGTATCCTTTTGGCACTGATGCCAGGTGGTCCACCATTTCCATCCATCATAATCAGAACGGGAATAGGCTATCTCACTGGCAGGACGGGAGCCTTGCTGAAACAGATCTTCAAAGGCGCAGGAAGTAGTCAGTAGCGGATCTTCAAAATTGGTCTGCTGCTGGCTCAAACCGTTTTTGACAGCTGCCCATTCTGTTAGAGGGAGTGGGCAACGGTTGGCATCACGCAGGGCTTCATCCATACCGCACGCCTCGCAGATATGGACATCTGCATAGCGGCTCAGGGCGTTGATGACCAGCCTGCGGTCCAGCGTCTGACCACACCGAAGACACAGGGATGGTTGCTCTGCCTCTGGGGTAAACAGCAGTTTGTCCTGCTGCCATACGGTTTCCAACAGGGATTTGGGATAGATACGGATCTTCATGATGATGTCCTCCTATTTTATTGTCTTTAATATTCGTACCGTTTCCTCCGGTCTTCAGACCAGGGAGGGTAGACACGCAATTCTTCCTGAAACATGGCCATCAGCTCGGTTGCCATGTCCTCTTTACGCCGATAGATGCGCTGCTTCTCTGTACCATCTGCATAGAGGATGGTAGTTTGGAGTGCGGGACCTTTCTGCGTGAAGATGAATTTGCGGCCATGAGAAGGGTCAAATGCCTCGATCCAGAGGGGCAGGGTGGAGGAACTCCCATCCAGACACCGCCAGCCGCTGTAATCGGTGTAGCTGAATCCGTTGATTTCTCGCGCCAGTCTTCGCAGGGCAAGATACAGCCGCTCAAAGCGGCGCCCCAGTTCGCCTTTCTGCCGCCGGATGTAGAGGGTATGCCCCTCATGATCCAGGGCATCCAGTTCTTTGCCATTAAACAGGTATTCAGGGTAAAGGCAGCCATCCGATTCAAGAATTTGCCCGGTAGGTTCCGCAAGGTGATTGTCTGACAGCCAGACTGGAAAAAGTCCGTCTGCGGCTTTTATATTGATGAAAGCGCAGTGGTCGGGCCGGATTCCGGTTAAGTTGGTGGTCAGGGTTTCCCAAAAAATCAGGATGCCGTGATCCTTTTCATAAAGCTTGATGGCGAGATTGCCGTTGGGATATGTACTGATTTTCAAAGTCAGCTGGGATCGGTGTTCGCCCAGTGTAAATACGAGAGTATTCATAAGCGTTTTCCTCCAAAGAAGCACCGGACGCCTGCAAAAATGCAGATTGCCGGTGCTTCTTAGTGTGTGTTCCGGACAAGGAAACCGGAGCAGGGAGAGGAATGCAGTTCCTCTCTGGTCATCGTCAGCTACACAGCCAAAGTTTTTGACTCGAACTGATAGCGCAGAACCTGAGCCAGTTTTGTCCTGTTTTCACAAGTAATGCGATAGGTAGGGCCATAGTTGTGCCGCTGTTCATCCATCCTTCGAATGGAAATGCTAAATCGGGGGCCCTCCTGAGTGATCCACAGACGCCTGCCCGTGGCAGCATCTTCAGCAATAATCCATAAAGGGCACTGCATGGTCATGTAGGTCTGGGGGTAAGCACGCCAGCCGCTGCGGTCATGGTAACAGAAACCGGGGGTAGTCTGCCGCCTTTCATTCAGTACATCATAAACTGCCTTATATTTCATACGCTGCACCGCCTTTCAAAGTTTTTCAGGTAGCCTGCATACCCTTCCGGGTCCAGCTCCTGCAGCCGGTTGGCACGAAAACGATATTCGGGATAGGTGCAGAACCCACTCTGCATGGTGCGACCGGTTGGGATGGCCAGACCATGTCGGATGAGCCAGGTGGGAAATTCCGAATCGGCATTGGTGTCGATAAAGGCATGGTCTTTTTGCCGTTGGCCGGGCAGGTTGACGGTGAGAGTCGCCCAGGGTTCCGGGTCGCCGCTTTCCCATGTCACCATTTGTATGGCAAGGTTTCCATTCAGGTAGGAAGTCACCTGCAGCTGGATGGGGTGCGTGGCGCCAAATTTCTTGTAAGGCAAGGTAACAGGTGCCGCATCGGTATCAGGTTCTTCGTCCTCCACGCCCAGTTCCCAACTAAGGGACAGAATCTGGCTCTGGCTCATCGTGCGGGCATATTTCTTTGCGTATTTTGGCTTGAAGAGCAGGGCACCGTCCTGCAGGAGCAGCTTTCCTTCTTTTTGCTCCTGGATACAGCGCAGCCCATGCAGACGGGGCTTTGCGCGCTCCACCGCATCGTGGATCTTCGGATGGTCAAACCATATGGAATACTGTACGGCTACATGGAGATGGGGATGCTCCTGAAAGCGTGAGCATAGGAGCTCCAGCACCTGTTGACAGATTTTTCTTCGTTTCTCCAGCGTCTGACGCTCGTTAAAGGTCAGCGTGAAATATGAGAAATCCCGTTCGGATGCGTCTGCGGCGCCGTTAAAGGGATTACACCAGAAGTACAGATCCCATCGGTCGCTGCCATAGGGCACAGGGATATTTTCGTCATACTGGTTGCAGACAAAGTCCTGTGCGATGGCTTCCATGATGGGTTTCATTGCCGCGCTGCTCTCCAAACTTGCCTGACGGATATACTGCTCCCATTCTTCGCGGGTGTGGCTGTCATAAAACTGTTTGTTGGCTGCTGCCTCTGCTTCGGTGCATAGAGACTGCAGGCGCAGGGAGTGGACATCTTCTTTGGCATAGCCTTTTTCAAACCATCTGGTATCAATATTCATATGAGAACGATCTTCGTGAATTTTCATTTTGCATCCTCCTTGTGTATAGCTGCTGCATTTTTTGACGCAGTGTGGTCATTGGTCTTTCCAGTCATAGAGCAGTAGGTCATGTCCAGAAGATTTGCCTTGATTCTTTTCCCATTTCCAGCAGTAACTTTCTTTAAACGAATATTATCCAAATGTTTAAAATCGTATAAAAACAAATCCAGATAAGGTTCTGCTTCCCTTATTCTTTCAAAGGGTACATCTCCTGTTGTTTCTACTGCAGTAGATATATTTTTTTGTTTACACATCTTTAACAGATGCAAAAGGGAGGAAAACTGCACAAAAGGCTCTCCGCCACTAAAAGTAACGCCTCCTCAACTAGCGTCATAATAGTCTTTATCTTTTAGAATTTCCTCTAAAACATCCTCTTCCTTCCAATTTTCACCATTAAAGCTTATTGCATCCTGCATACATACATTTTCACACGTTCTGCAAAGAATACATTTTGTCTGCTCATAGTGCATATGTCCATTTACAAAAGATAAAGCTTTAGAAGGACAATGGTTTATACATGCTTTGCATGCAACACATTTAGAAGCTGTATACATAAAAACCGAATGTATACTTTGTGTTTCCGGATTTGCACACCATGGACAATGCATTGGACAGCCTTTCAAAAATACCGTTGTTCGAATGCCGGGACCATCAT
>OIRH01000293.1_pt1 | contig 14947 bp, 10 predicted proteins | sample 1586211 | NCBI WGS metagenome assembly OIRH01 (sample SAMN02674964, study PRJEB24791) | human gut metagenome, SKBSTL008 | isolation source: stool | host: Homo sapiens | place: USA
TGCTGCTGAAACCGCAATGATGATTGGTAAACACCAGCCCGTCCCCGGACACCACCACCCCGGAACAAAAGCCTCCGAAGCTGACTACCGCATCCTTCAGCGACGGGCGTTTCGTATTGTATAGCTTATTAACAGGCATCTGCAAACCCAGCTCTTTCATGGTCCGGCGTGTCTGCTTGTTCAGGTTTCCCAGCATCCACATCCCTTCATCCGCTTGTCCCGGTAGAGAGAGGAGGAAGCAGACGGCTATCAGTATAAATCTTAATTTCATGCCAAATAAGTATATTTCTATCCCCTCGGGGGATGTTGTCATTCCGTAATCAGCCTTAATTGCTTGGCTCCCGTACGTGCCTTGAGCCATTCGGCAATCTTTTCCTTCTCGTGAGCAGCCGGGTGTTTGCCGAACTTCAATACGGCAAGGGTCACTGTATCCACCCGTACCGAATCTACCGTCAGTTCAATCGCATGAGATATTGAGACTGTCTTCACCGATGGATAGAGCACCTTCAACTCGGGAATAATCTTTTTGCCCAATTCATCGAAGGTTTTATATCTTTCCAGATTCTGTTCAAGAGTTTCAATCTGCTGTTTCTGCTCCACCAAGCGCTGCTCGCTGTTCTTGTAGAAATCTTCCATCACCATGGCACGGATGGAAGAAATATCCACCGCTTCGTTGTTCATGCCCTGAAGCACAATCAGCTTGGTGTTATCGAGCTTATAGTCCTTCATCTTACTGCGGGCAATGGCAATGGAAGCTTCGGGCACCTCCTGCCCTATCAACACTACACGTATTTCATGACCCTTGCCGTCATGGTGAATCTTCTTGTCCAATACCTGCGTATTCTCAAAGGAGAGTTGCTCGTTGACAAAGCGGTTGGCGGCACTTTCAAAGAAGGTATCCTGAATGATTCCTACCGTCAGATACACAGCAGGGCACATGGTCAGCACTGCAATCAGGATGATGTATTTGCGCACTTTCTTCTCCCTATTCTTGTCTACAAACTCCTTACGCTGGAAATGCATCACACGCACCCCTACAAAAGTGGCGAGACTGATAAACACGGAATTGATAAAATAAAGGTAGAATGCGCCGAGGAAGTAAATCAGATTGCCCGTTGCCAGCCCGTAACCTGCCGTACAGAGAGGTGGCATCAGCGCCGTGGCAATGGCAACGCCGGGAATCACATTTCCTTTCTCTTTGGTAGAAAGCGCAGTCACACCTGCCAAGCCGCCCATCAAGGCGATGAATACATCATAAATAGTGGGCGATGTACGTGCCAGCAATTCCGACTGCCCTTCGGCAACGGGGCTGACCAGAAAAAATATGGTAGCTGTAGTCACACTGAACAAAGTGGTTATCAGGAAGCTCTTCAATGAACGTTTCATCAATTCAAAGTCATTCAGTCCCACGGAAAGCCCCACACCCATAATAGGTCCCATCAGCGGTGAGATGAGCATGGCACCGATAATCACAGCGGTGGAGTTCACATTCAGCCCCAACGAAGCCATGAATATGGCGAATATCAGAATCCAAAGATTGGCTCCCTTGAATTCCACTCCCTTACGGATGGAGTCTACAGTTTCCAGTTCATTGTCCTTGTCTTTACGCAAATCAAGATACTCTTTCAGAAAGGTCTTGACGGCAAAGGAGTTTCTTTTATCAGAATCCATAATATTTACGATTTGACGATTTACGATTGAATTTACTGTTTCCTTATCAGTTTGTTGATGACGGGGATACTGCCGAGAGGCATATCACGCCACACGATGTAGACCACAAAGACCAGCAACAATATAGTTCGGTATGCCATACGCAGGTAGATATTATCTATCGGGACATACTCTGCTGCCAGGTAGAGAACTGCCGCAAGTAATACATAGCCGCCAATGGCTTTCAGGTCATACTGAATGGGATACTTCTTCTGCCCCACGAAGTAAGACAGCAGCATGGCGATGCCGTAACCGCAGAAGCCTGCCCAGGCACAAGCCATATAGCTGTATCGGGGAATCAGAAGTATGTTCATCACTACCAGTACCGTGCAACCTATCAGGGAGAAATAAGCGCCCCAACGCGTCTCGTCAATCAGCTTGTACCAGAAGGAAAGATTGAAGTAGATACCCATAAAGATTTCGGCAGCCATCACGATGGGCACTACCCGCAACCCCGGCCAGTAGTCGCGACCGATAATATGGCGCAGGATGTCCAGATAGAACATGACAGCGAGGAATGCCAGCAGTGTGAAGATGATGAAGAACTTCATGGCTTGCGCATACATCTGCTTGTTGTCCTTGTCCCGGCTCTTCCCGAAGACAAAAGGCTCGTATGCATAGCGGAAGGCTTGTGTAAGCATCGCCATCACCATGGCAATCTTGCTGGCAGCCCCATAAATGCCCAACTGTACGGAAGCTTCCGCCTCATCCGGATAGACAAAAGGAAAAATAATCTTATCCGCCACCTGATTCAGGATACCTGCCAAGCCGAGTACCAGCAACGGCAGACAATAAGCAAGCATCCGCTTCAGCAGTTTTCTGTCCAGCACGTAGGCAAACCCACGCAACTCCGGAATCATGCAAAGCATGATGGTAGAGGTACATATCAGATTGAAAAGGAAGGCATAGCCCACGTCATCCCCTTTCATCCCTACATAATAGAGCAGATTCAGTGCAATGTTCAGGAAGATGAACAGCAGTTTGAGTGCCGCAAACTTAATGGGACGCTTCTTGTAGCGCAAATAAGCGAAAGGAATGCTTTGAATAGCATCCATCGCCACCACAATCATCATCATGCCCACGTACCAGGGATGGTCACCATACTCCAGCCATCCGGCAATGGGGTTGAGGAACAGCAATCCCAATGCAAGAAAGGTAAGCGCCCCCACACTCACACTGAGCAATGTCGTGGAGTACACCCGCATCGGGTCATCCTCTCCTTTATTGGCAAAGCGGAAGAAACCGGTCTCCATGCCGCACGTCAACAACACCAGCATGAGCGCCACCCACGCATATACATTCGTCACTACGCCATAGCCTCCGCTCTGTGCGGACATCGCCATGGTATATACGGGCACCAGCAGGTAATTGAGGAAACGCCCCACAATGCTGCTCAACCCATAAATGGCAGTTTCTTTTGCCAATGATTTTAATCCGGCCACTTCTTTAATGGTTGTTATGAACACAAAGGCACGGAGGCACAGAGTTTTTTAGGATAAGAGGAAAGAGAGACTTTATGTCTCCGCATCTCTGTATTCGTTTTCTTAAAATGAATCACTCGTCGCCAAACAAGGTACGCTGGCTACTATAGAGGCTTCGCCCCAGATGCTTGTAGGCAAGCTCCGTCACTTCACGCCCACGGGGAGTGCGTTTCAGGAAACCTTCTTTTATCAGGAACGGTTCATAGACTTCCTCTATCGTACCTGCATCTTCGCCCAAAGCAGTGGCGATGGTAGTCAATCCCACCGGACCGCCTTTGAACTTGTCGATGATGGTACAGAGTATCTTATTGTCTATCTCGTCCAGACCATACTTGTCGATATTCAGAGCCTCAAGGGCAAACTGTGCGATTTCCGTGTCAATGCTCCCCGAACCTTTCACCTGGGCAAAATCGCGTACACGCCGCAGCAATGCATTGGCAATACGCGGTGTGCCACGGCTGCGGCTCGCAATCTCGGCGGCAGCCCTTACGGAGCAAGGCACATCGAGAATGCCGGACGAACGACGTATAATGCCGCTCAACACATCATCATCGTAATATTCCAGATGCAGGTTGATGCCGAAACGGGCACGCAACGGAGCTGTCAGCAGACCGCTGCGAGTGGTGGCTCCCACCAGCGTGAAAGGATTCAAGTCAATCTGTATGCTTCGGGCAGAAGGACCTTTGTCTATCATGATATCAATGCGGTAGTCCTCCATGGCCGAGTACAGATACTCCTCCACTACGGGGCTCAACCGGTGTATTTCGTCGATGAAAAGTACATCGTTCGGCTCCAGGCTGGTAAGCACTCCCGCCAAATCTCCCGGCTTGTCGAGTACCGGACCGGAAGTTATCTTGAAACCTACGCCCAGTTCGTTGGCTATGATATTGCTGAGTGTCGTTTTTCCCAATCCGGGAGGGCCGTGAAGCAACACATGGTCCAGCGCCTCGCCACGCAGGCGGGCAGCTTTCACAAATATGCGCAGATTGTCCACCACCTTGTCCTGCCCGCTGAAATCCTCAAAATTCAACGGACGGAGAGCGTTCTCGAAATCACGTTCTCGGCTGGTGACGGGCTGCTGGTTGCGTATATCAAAATCTTCTTGTTCCATTCCAGATTCCTTTGTTTTCTGCAAAATAACTAATTTATTTTGAGATAAGCGATAGAAGGAATGATAAAACACTGCCTCTCGTCCATCAACGCTTCATGAACTCCTTCCGCTCCTCGTCCGAAAACTTCTCTATCGCATAGCGCAACATGGTACGGGGCATCGTCCTGCAATGCTTCTCCAAGAATTGCACCAGCAAGTCCTTGTCCCGCTTACCCATCTCCCGGAGCATCCATCCTACCGCCTTTTGCATCAAGTCATGCTTATGATGGAGCAGCCGTTCCGAAAGGGCTAATATATCGATGAAATCACCGTTTTTGATGAGTGTATAGGTAGATACCACGGCAATGCGCTGGTTCCAAAGCAGCGGAGTATCCGCCAGCCGGTAGAGGTCTTCGCGAGGTTTGTCTTTCAGATATTCGCCCACAATGCCGGGGGCAGACAAATCGACCAAATCCCAATTATTGATACGGGCTGTCTGCGAAAGGTAAAAGTCATAAATCTCCTTTTTCCCCTTTTCATCGCTCTTTTTGAACCGCTCCACCAACATCAGCAAGGCACAAAGGCGACACTCGTGCCATTCACTCTGAAGCAAGGCTGCCATTACCCCAAAAGGTTCGTGCTTGTGCTGCTTTGCCACCTGCCGGGTGTTGGGTACCACCACTCCCAGAAACTTATCCCCCTCGCCATACTGCCCCTTTCCGGTCTTGAAGAAACGGGGAAGATACTCCCTTTTCACCGGGTCGATATACGCCTCCAATTCCTGCTGAATCTGTGCCGAGATGCACGCCACTTCTTCTGCCGAAAGCACACGTTCGCACAAGACGGTTTCCACTGCTTCATTCTTCTTTTTCATCCTTCTCTCATTTGATTTACACGGATTTGAATTCATCCACCAATGGACAAAAATACAACATTTATATAGAAACTATGGAAAGTTATCTTTAATTTTGCAACCGGTATGTCCAATCCTTAAAACCGTACGACATGTATAAAGCTGTTTTGGGAGCAATCTGCTGCCTTTCTTTCGCACTATCCTTACATGCACAATCTCCACAAGAAAAGGGGTTGCAAAGCATCAGCCGCACTTCGGCCGAGGCTATTGTCGGCTTTCTGGCCGACGATGAGCTGCAAGGACGCGAAGCAGGCATGCACGGTTCACGACTGGCTGCCCGCTATCTGGCATCCTGCCTGAAAGAAGCCGGCATTGCCCCGCTGGAAAAGGACAGTTATTACCAACCCTTCGAGGCTTACAACAAGGAACGCCAACAACGGGGACGGTGGCAAGTGCATCCCGACTCCATCGCCATCCTTAAACAAGGCGTCCACCGCATCCTGCAGATGAGTAATGTATTGGGAACCATCCCGGGAGAACGACCGGATGAATATGTCATCGTAGGTGCCCACTTCGACCACCTGGGTACGGACGAGACGCTGGCAAACGACCGGATATACAACGGTGCGGACGACAATGCTTCCGGTGTTTCTGCCGTCCTGCAGATAGCCCGTGCATTTCTTGCCACCGGACAGAAGCCTCTGCGCACGGTCATCTTTGCCTTTTGGGATGGAGAAGAAAAGGGATTGCTCGGCTCAAAATACTTTGTACAAAGCTGTCCTTTCATCAGCCAGGTGAAAGGTTATCTCAATTTCGACATGATAGGCCGTAACAATAAGCCCGAGCAGCCTCAACACGTTGTCTACTTCTACACCGCCGCCCACCCCGTATTCGGCGACTGGCTGAAGCAGGACATTGCACGCTACAGCTTGCGCCTGCAACCGGACTACCGCGCCTGGGACCGCCCCACGGGAGGAAGTGACAATGCTTCTTTTGCCCTGTGCAACATCCCCATCATCTGGTACCACACAGACGGACATCCCGATTACCACCAGCCTTCGGACCACACCGACCGGCTGAACTGGGAGAAAATGATAGAAATAACCAAAGCAGCTTTCCTCAACGCCTGGAATCTTGCCAACGAAAACAAATATTAATCCACTAGAAACAAAGTAACGATACATGGTTTTAAATTACATCTGGGTAGCTTTCTTCGTCATCGCATTCATCGTAGCCCTCTGCAAACTCATCTTTATGGGTGATGTGGAGATATTCACAGAACTCGTCAACTCCACCTTCTCCTCTTCCAAGACAGCTTTTGAAATATCCCTGGGACTGACGGGAATACTTGCCCTCTGGCTCGGGGTGATGAAGATAGGCGAAAACAGCGGCATGATCAACGCCCTCTCCCGTTGGCTGAGTCCGGTATTCTGCCGCCTTTTCCCCGAAATACCAAAAGGACATCCTGCCATGGGATCCATTTTCATGAATCTCTCTGCCAACATGCTGGGGCTGGACAATGCCGCTACTCCGATGGGACTGAAAGCCATGAAGGAACTCCAGGAACTGAACCCTAAAAAGGACACCGCCACCAATCCGATGGTCATGTTCCTTGTACTCAACACTTCGGGACTGATACTTATCCCCGTCAGCATCATGATGTACCGCTCGCAGATGGGTGCCGCCCAACCCACGGACATCTTTATCCCCACACTGATAACGACCGCCATCTCGACCATTATCGGTGTCATTGCCGTCAGCATTGCACAACGCATCAACCTGTTGAACAAGCCCATACTTATCCTGATTGGCTGCATCAGCCTTTTCTTTGCCGCACTCATTTATCTGTTTACACAGATTAGTCGCGATGAAATGGGCGTATATTCCACTTTGATTGCCAACATACTGCTGTTTTCCATCATCCTGCTGTTCATCCTCTGGGGGTTATGGAAGAAAATCAACGTATACGATGCTTTCATCGAAGGGGCCAAAGAAGGCTTCACCACCGCTGTACGCATCATTCCCTATCTGGTTGCCTTCCTCGTTGGAATCGCCGTTTTCCGTACTTCCGGCGCCATGGATATACTGGTGAACGGTATCGGTTATGTAGTAGGACTATTCGGTGTAGATACCAGCTTTGTAGGTGCCCTGCCCACTGCCCTGATGAAGTCACTGAGCGGCAGCGGTGCCAACGGACTGATGATTGACACCATGAAACAGTATGGCGCCGATTCATTTGTAGGACGCATGAGTTGCGTGGCACGTGGCGCTTCGGACACCACATTCTATATTCTTGCTGTGTATTTCGGCAGCGTAGGTATCACCAAAACGAGGAATGCCGTGACGTGTGGGCTGATTACCGATTTCTCCGGCATCATTGCAGCGATTATTATCAGTTATATGTTCTTCTTCTAAAGAAACTGTCTTAATCACAGGAATGTAATTTCAATCGTAAATCGTAAAATTGTAAATAAAATGATTAGTTATCAGACAGACGGCGTGGAAATGCCATCCATCAAGAAGCGTGAAACCACGGAATGGATAAAATCCGTAGCCGCCACTTACGGAAAAAGAGTCGGTGAAATCGCCTATATCTTCTGTTCAGACGAGAAGATACTCGAAGTGAACCGCCAATATCTGCAACATGATTATTATACAGATATCATTACCTTCGACTATTGCGAAGGAAACCGTCTCAGCGGTGACCTCTTCATCAGTCTTGATACCGTACGCACCAATGCGGAACAGTTCGGCGATAACAACTACGAACGTGAACTGTACCGTGTCATCATCCACGGCATCCTCCACCTTTGCGGCATCAATGACAAAGGGCCGGGAGAACGGGAGATTATGGAGGAGGCGGAGAATAAGGCGCTGGCGATGCGGTAATTCCAAAGAATAAAAACTCTGTCTTGATAAAGTGCTGATTTTACCAAGACAGAGTATTTAAGAAAAACAAGTTACTTTGCCAACACAACGACAACTAACGGGTGATATTTGTCTGTTCCTGATTCGATGCGGGCATCCACACCATCTATAGTTACTCTAATAAGTTCAACACTGCCATAACCATCATTATACTTCCAATGGGAAATGATGGAATGTTCCTCTCCGTCACCAAAGATATAGGGACAAACAAACGTACGCCTCAATACTTCAGGCTTCTTGTCATATTTATATCCATCCCATAAAGGCAGGCTATGCCTGCCTTATATTTATTTCTTCACCGAGAAGCGATAAATGCAATGGCTGTCATACTTCTCTCCCGGCTTCAGCAATGCAGAAGGCCATTCCGGCTTGTTGGGCGTATCGGGATACTTTTGAGTCTCCAGACAGACAGAAGCACGATGACCGTACACAATACCTTTCTTTCCGGTCAGTGTGCCATCCAGGAAGTTACCGGCATAAATCTGAATGCCCGGTTCGTTGGTATAGACATCAAGCACAATACCCGTTGAGGGAGATTCGAGGGTGGCACACGGGCGGGTGACATCGCCCTTCGTATTGAGTACCCAGTTGTGGTCATAGCCCTTGCCGTTCTTCAACTGCTCAAAGTCATTGTCGATACGGGCGCCAACAGCAGTAGGAGTGCGGAAATCCATATCCGTACCTTCTACGGAAACAATCTCACCGGTAGTCATGAAGGTACTGTCCACGGGGGTATAAGCATCTGCATCGATAGTGAGCAGATAATCCGAATTGGACTTGGAGGGGTCACCGTCCAGGTTAAAGTAAGAATGGTTCGTCATATTGACAACAGTGGTACGGTCTGTTTCGGCACTGTAACGAATGTCGATGGCATCGTCATCTGTCAGCGAGAAAGTGACCTTGCAGGTCAGGTTACCCGGGAAGCCCTCCTCTCCGTCTTTCGACAGATAAGTCAGTTCCAAAACCTGATTACTCAACTGGCGGGCATCGAACACTTGATATTGGTATCCCTTGGGACCTCCATGCAGGCAATGACCGTAATTGTTGCGCGGCAGCTGATACTCTACCCCATCCACTGTAATCTTACCCTGGTTGATACGGTTGGCATAACGTCCGATGGTAGCGCCGAAATCCGAAGGGAACTTGATGTAGTCCTGAATGGAATCGAAGCCCAGCACCACATCACGCATAACGCCATCCTTGTCTGGCACCATCACTGATACAATACGTCCGCCGAAATTCGTAATACAAACTTCCATACCATTCTTATTCTTCAAAACAAACAAGTCTGTCTGCTTGCCATCCACTTCCGTACGGAAGTTGGCAGGTTCCAGTCCAGAAGCAGTCTTTTCACTCGCCTGCTTGCCCGTGCAAGCCGATGCCAATAGCATCACGCCTGCCAACAAAGTCATTATCTTATTCATAAATACAATATTGGTTACTGTTTAGACTATCATTTTTTCAACAAGAACTGCTCCGCACGTCCCGGAGTGAACAGCTCCCACAAAGAAGCAACCGTCCAGCCCGGAGCGAAGATATTGTTGTAATACCCCTTTCCGTTGCGTCCGTAATCCCAATTGGTATGCTGTACCACTTCCGGGTAATAGCCAACTTTGGCAATACCGCACATATGCCCTTCATACGGCAACAACTGGCGCATGGAAGTGGAAATCACTTCTGCAAAGTCAGAGAAACGCGGCTCGTTGTACTCCTTGGAGAGCCAATGCAGCACATCGGCAAATTCGAAGATAAATACATCGATATGGTTATTCTCTACCGACACATTTCCCCAACCACGGGTTTTCAAGCCGATATCTCCCAGCATCTGACCTTCGGCAAAAGGAACATCCCAAGTATAATACCACGACAAAGCAAAATAAGCGGCTTTCTTTGCCAGACCGGCATAGTGTGCACGCTCTTCTCCTTTGGTAACCAAAGCCAGATAATAAGCAGCCGTAGCAGCATACAAGGAGGCTTCCTTGTCCTCGCAGTTGGCATCCAGCGTAGAAGAGAAATAATCGGCTTTGGATATCAGTTCCTTCTCCAGATAGTCTACCGTACGCTTGGCGCTTGCCAGATAACGCTTGTCCTTGAAATACTTGGACGCCATCACCAAAGGCAATGTTGCCGAAGGCGTGCTACCGCCGCTGGCATCCACGATAGAGAAATCATCCTTGAACTTGCGCGGGAAGCTGCCGTCCTCGTTCTGCAACTTGAGGAAGCTGTCCAGCATGCCCTTGATGCGTTTCTCCCATTCGGGGTGTTTACGCTTCTGCTGTTTCTCGTAGTTCAAATAGTTCAAGATGGCATACACTCCCTCGGACTGACGGCGGATGCTATGTCTGGTTTCCTTGAAGCCGCGGTTGTAGTGTACCACTTCGTTGAAGAAACCGGCAGGCGAAAAACCGTTCTGGAGATAAGTGTCAAAGATATGGTTGGCATTGTCCACCAGGTCTTGGCGGTTCTGCTGTTTGCCATACTCCAAAGCATTGAAAGCGTTCAGCAATGTACGTCCCACAAAGCCCACTTCGGCAACATCGGTATTGGCACAAGTAGCAGTCTCCAACTCTACACCGGAATAATAATGAGTGGGGGTATTGCCAACATAGCTTTCCACGAAGAAGTTGCTCATCACCTCCTTCATGCGGTCTACCGTGTAAGGTGTGTCAACCGGTTTCGGACGGTTAGTGTCATAACAATACTCCCAGGTGCGCTGTACGCATTCCGAAAAATCGGCAGCATTCCTTTCGGACACCTCCCAAGTCATGGAGATGCTGTCACCCTTACGAAGCAACTGGAAAGCCTCAACGGCAGGAGCCAGCGTCAATTTGCGGATATATGTCTTCGGTGCTTCCTTATAGGGGAAACCGTATGCCAAGACAGTCATACCATCCACATTGCAGAAACCGGTATATCCGATGGAAGTCTCACCGGACAAGATTACCTCTCCCTCCTTATGAGTGGTCAAAGCTTCCTTATCGAACTTGTCAATACGGATAACCGACATGGACGTACCACTTGCCGGATTGAAAGCTGCCGTCAGCGGAGTGCTCAAACGGTCCTCACGCACCAGCCAACTGTCCGATGTGTGGAAAGAAGGAGCTTCCTTCGGCGAACGCAGGTTGCGGCGATACCAGAAGCCCGGCATGTAGAACTGGCAGTCCGAATGCTTGTAACCGGTCTTTATCTGTTCCCCGTAGTTGAAATACACATTTTCCAGTGCCTTGAGTGTGACGGTAATGCGCAGTTTGCCATCCTTGTCCACCACCTGGCGGATGATGTCCAATGGCAACGTTTCCGAAGCCCGGCAGCTGTACATACCATCCTGCATCTTCTGCAAGGCCAGCGGATATTGCTTGGCATCATTCCCCGGCACTTTCAAGGAAATAGAAGCAGAGATGTCTTCCGGAGCAGCATTTGCCGCTCCTGCACCCGTAATGCCCGTAAAGAGCATTATCCCCAAAAACAATCTTTTTAGTCTCATAGTTACATCTGTTTTATTGTTGTTAGAAAATATCATTCAGACATGAATACATACTTGCCGGAGCCCAATTCGACTACCAGCTTACCGTCAGCCTCCTCCACGGAATGAATCCCCGCCTGACCGGCATCTACCTGTACATGGAAGTCAAGCGGCAGCTTGATCGTAGCGGTTGTATTGGCGGGAATCTCAACGTTCCACTCCAGCTTATTGCCGTCACGTTTCCAGGAACTCCCTATCCTGCCATAAGGCGATACATGCGAAGCATTCACATAATTCAGTTTTTCCGGGAATACCGGTTCCATCAGAATCTGCTTGAACCCGACGGAAGCGGGAGCATTTTTTATACCGGCAAGATCCTCATAGAACCATATCAGCAGGTCTCCCAAAAGCATCACATGGTTTCTTGAATTCATCGCCGGATTTGCCGTGTCACCATTCCATAATTCCCAAATGGTGGTTGCACCCTTCTTAATCATGTAACCCCATGAGGGATAAGTGTCATTGGTCACTATCTTATAGGCAAGTTCCAGTCCGCCGTACTCGGTAAGTCCGCGCATCAGATGCTGGATGCCAAGCACACCGGCACTGACATGTCCCTTACAGTCTTTTTCCGTCTTCTCCACGACATTGGCAAATACTTTATCTTCATATCCGTCGGGAACCAGACCCAGTCTGAGGGAAAGCAGGTTTGCCGTCACCGTATTGTTGTCATACTGTGCAGTCTCAGTATTGAAGAATTTCTTGTTATAAGCGTCCTTGACCTTAATGGCAAGTGCTGCATACTCTTCAGCATCTGCCGGAAGTCCGTTCATTTGCGCGAACTTCTCCATCAGTTGCAGAATACTGTAAAACACCGTTGTACTCAACACTTCACCGTTCGTCTTACGGGCAGGGTCCTCCGAATGAATCAGCTCCGGCGACTCGGGAGGCATGCACCAATCCCCGTATTCATCCTTCACCAGAATATAGTCCTTCATTTTGGTCTCCGTCATGTGGTTTACCCAGCGCTTCATGGACGGATAGCGCTCTTTGATGGAGCTATCATCGCCAAACTGGCGGTAAAGCATGTCGGCTACGTAAAAATAGGCAGCCGGCCAAGTCACGTCATCATGGAAGATGGTCCAGTAACGGGGAGATACCACAGAGATACTTCCATTTTCATTCATGGACTCTTCTATATCCACCAGCCACTTCTTATACATCAAGGCATTGCCGAAAATGAAACTTTCACCATAGGCACCGGTAGTGCGGTCGCCCAGCCATCCAAGACGTTCATCACGCTGGGGGCAGTCGGTAGGCATACCGCGATAGTTTCCACGGATTCCCCAATAGGCATTCTTGTGAATTCTGTTAATCAACTCCTCGGAAGTCTCGAACGTACCGTTCGTTGCCATTTCATCATACACCACCTTACCGATGAAATCATCCGCTGCCGGTTCATAGTCCAAACCGGATATTTCCATAAAACGGAAACCATGGTAAACAAACAGCGGTTCCCAAACAAACTCACCGTCAGCGGCAGGAGTATAAATATCCGTGACAAGGGCACTGCGCAGGTTGTCAAGATACAGTTCCGTACCATTGTCCTTCAGCACTTCGGCAAAACGCATAGTAATGGGCTTGTCCTTCTTGCCACGCAGTTTCACCTGCTGTATTCCTACCATATTCTGCCCCATATCCACGATATATCTTCCATCACCTACCGATTTAACGGATATTGGCTTTATCTCCTCCATCACCTTCAGACTCGGAGAGAGCTGTGCCACAAGTTTTCCTTTGGGAGCCTCCATCCGTTCGGCCAACTGCCATCCGGAATCATTATAGCCGCTTTCCGTCCATTTACCCAATTCCAAGCGGGCATCGTAATGTTCACCGTCAAATTCGTTGTTCGCAGTTATAGGACCGTGGTTCGTCGCTTTCCAGGAATCATCGCTGACTACCGACACCGTCTCACCATTGTCGTACTCTATATTCAACTGCGCCATGAGGCGAGGTAAGCCAAAGCCTACCATCCCATTGGCACGCATGGAAAGATAGCGGCCGTTGCCCAGAGCCACGCCTATCGTATTGGTACCGGACTTCAACAAGGGGGTGACATCATAGGTCAGATAAGATACAGAAGCATCGTACCAGGTAGGCAAAGGACCGAATACATCGTTTCCAATCCTCTCGCCATTCATATAGCATACGGAAGAGCCTACTCCCGAAACATAAAGGACTGCACGCTTCGGCTGTGACGGCAAATCAAACTCCTTCCTCAGATAACGTGCCGGAAGGATGGTCCGTTCACCGTCCAGTTTCAAGTTTGTACTGTCGTTCAGTCCAATCCAGCCGGCTTTCCAGTCCGAACTGTCCAGCAAGGACATTGACCAGTGCCGGACATTGCTTTGCGCTTTGTCACCGGTATTTGTCCATACCGTGACACGCCAATAATATTTCTGTCCCGACTCCAAAGGCGCCCCTGCATATTTCACCAGCACCGACTGGTCGGACTCCACACGACCACTGTTCCATACCAGCCCGGCCCCGGTCTGCAAACTCTTTTCCGAATCTGCCACTTCAATCTGATAAGCAGTCTGCATCACATCCTGCTTGCCGGTTGCCAACTGCCATGAGAAACGGGGAGCAAACGAAGCTACTCCTTCGGGATTATCCCGCATTTCAACGGTAGGTTCCACTATTTCCAAGGCACCTCCATTCGATGTTTTACAGCCCATCATAAGCAAGGCCAACAAGGATACTAAAATAAAATTCTTCATACTCGTCAGAATTCAGGTTTCTCCGATTCTGTAGATGCAACGGAGCCTTCTACTGTCGGCCATCCGTCTTCCCAGCTAATCTTATCCAGCATCAATACGCGGCCTTCAGGATTCTTCGTGCTCACCGCATGATAGAAGAACCAGTCATTACCGGCATTGTCCGTCACAATCTCGGAGTTATGGCCGGTGCCCACAAAGGTATTGCTTTTCTGAATCAGCACTTCGTGCTTGTTGTCCATCATGCTACCGCCTTTCTTGTCGACGTAGGGGCCGAAAAGATTGTCCGAACGCCCTACAACGGTAGTGTAGGTACTGTTCAACCCCTCACAGCAACTTCCTATGGAAGCAAAGAAATAGTAATGTCCGTCTTTCTTATGGATATAAGTACCCTCGTAAGCGGTTCCCGCCACTTGCTGCGGTGTGGCACCTTCCTTCAAAGACAAGCCGTCATCGGACAGTTCAATCGCATAGATTCCACGGAAGCTGCCCCAGAAAAGATATTTCTTTCCTCCCTCCTCTATGTAGAAAGGGTCGATGGAATTCTGCACATTGATTTCATTGCTGCGGAACATCTTCCCGTGGTCCTTGAAAGGTCCCTCCGGTTTATCGGCAGTGGCACAACCGATGCCGCAATTCCACTCG
>OIRH01000303.1_pt1 | contig 14542 bp, 15 predicted proteins | sample 1586211 | NCBI WGS metagenome assembly OIRH01 (sample SAMN02674964, study PRJEB24791) | human gut metagenome, SKBSTL008 | isolation source: stool | host: Homo sapiens | place: USA
ATCCAAAGGTTACGGAACAGCAAGCGTATGCTATCTTTTTTAGTATTCTCATTGTCTTGAAATTTAATAGGTCTCTAAGTTTGTTTACTTGCTTAAATTAACAACCGGACGCACTTTACATCCGCTTTCCCGGAAATAAGTGGAATTATCTGAACTATAGTTGGCGGAGTTGCCTTTCAGATTCGGGTTGTTGTTCATCAACTGCTGCACAATGGGCAGGAATTCGTGTCCCGATATGTAGGTATCGAAAGTGCTCTTCAGTTCGGGATCGTTTGCTACATCGCTGTAGCTCACAGGATTCTTTACTCCCGTTGTAGAGCGACGTACCGTGCCGTGTTCCTTGAGTTGCAGCAAGCGGCCTTCAGGTCAAGCTCTGCCGCCACCGGAATGACGAACACAAAGTAGTTTTTGCTGCTGCCCTGGGTCACCAGCGTCTTATATACGCAGGCCGGGTCCTCCCCCATGCTGGCGGCCACGGTCACGCCGTCCACCGCCACGCCCTCCTCGTGGGCATACTCGTTGGCTGTATAGGGCACCTTGGCCCGTTCCAGGATGCGCATGGCATTCGTTTTTGCTTCTTTTCCCATCGTTATCGCTCCTTGTAAACTCCTTGCCCTCTCAGGCTGCCCCTATTCTACCACTTTCTTTCCTAAATTTCAAAATTTCTCTTGACTTCAGTTCCCTGAAGTGTTATCATAGGCCCATGCTTCAGGAAACTGAACTTCACGAAAATAAATTACGGCAATGGAGCCGGTCTCCTGTGCCGTTTGTGTGAGAAGGATAAGGAGACGACCACCATGATCATTGTACTGAAACAGAATGCCCCCGACGCACAGGTCCGCGAGTTCTGCCACGAGCTGCAGGATATGGGGCTGCAGATCAACGACTCCAAGGGCAGCGACACCCACATTCTGGGCCTGATCGGCGACACCAAGGCCATTGCCGAGAGCTGGGTGCTGGCCAACCCCGTGGTCGAGACCTGCCGCCGCGTGTCTGAGCCTTACAAGAAAGCCAACCGCAAGTTTCACCCCGACGACAGCGTGATCGATGTCAACGGCGTGAAGATCGGCGGCGGCAACTTCGCCGTCATTGCAGGCCCCTGCAGCATCGAGAGCGAGGAGCAGATCACCTATTGCGCCCAGCGCGTCAAGGATGCAGGCGCTTCCCTGCTGCGCGGCGGCGCATTCAAACCCCGCACCTCCCCCTACTCCTTCCAGGGAATGCGGAGCGAGGGCCTGGACCTGCTCAAGCTGGCCCGCCGCGCCACCGGCTCCCCCATCGTCACCGAGATCATGAACACCGAGCACCTGCCCCTGTTCGAGAATGTAGACCTCATCCAGGTGGGTGCCCGCAATATGCAGAACTTTGAGCTGCTCAAGGCCGTGGGCCGCCAGAAAAAGCCCGTGCTGCTCAAACGCGGCCTGGCCAACACGCTGGAAGAATTTGTGATGAGCGCCGAGTACATCATGGCCGAGGGCAACGAAAACGTTATCCTCTGCGAGCGCGGCATCCGCACCTTTGAGACCAGTATGCGCAACACCCTGGACCTTGCCGGTGTGGTCATGCTCCACAAAATGACCCACCTGCCCGTTGTGGTGGACCCCAGCCACGCCTGCGGCCACGCCTGGATGGTACCCCAGCTGGCCAAGGCCGCTGTGGCCGCCGGTGCCGACGGCCTGATGATCGAGGTGCACAACAACCCCGCCAAGGCCAAGTGCGATGGTGCCCAGAGCCTGACCCCCGACCAGTTCGATGAACTGATGGGCTTTATCACCAAAGAAGTCGAGTTCTTTGGCAAGAAGATGAACTGAGAATGGAACGACCCTCTCGGCACGCGGCAGCGTGACTGAGGGGGTTGTTTTCTTTTGTCATCAAATATGGTATACTATGGTGTATTTTGAATTCACCCTTGAAACGAGGTATTTCTATGAAAGCTCATATTGCACGCAACCAGAATGCCGGCATCCCGCTGGCACTGGGCTGGAACCTTTCTGCCGCTGACCGGGGCATTCTGGAGGGGATGGCCCCCGCTTTCGGGATGAAGCTGCTGCTGGTCTCCCCTGCCGATGCAGGCAGGACCGTGGCCCAGCTGCTGGGCGAGGTGGAGGTCAAGACCACCCGCACCCTGGTGCTGGAGCCGGGTGCTTATCCCCCGGCGCTGGTGCTGGCCAACTTCAAGGATAAGGATGTGGACACCCTGCTCGACCTGATGAAGCAGGCACAGGTAAACATCCCCCTCAAGGCCGTTGTGACCCCCACCAGCAAGAGCTGGGTGTTCGGTGACCTGCTGGCACATCTTCAGGAAGAGCACACCGCCTTTACCGCCGCAAAGGAGACCGCCAAAGCATGATGACCAAGCGTATTTTTTCCGCCCTGCTGGCGGCTGCGCTCAGCCTGAGCCTGCTGGCTGGCTGCGGCAGCACCTCCGGCTCCACCGCCTCCAGCGCCGCCGATGGCCCGCAGCGTTACTCCACCGTGTTCTATGATGTGTTCGACACCGTGACGCAGGTCATCGCCTACTGCGACAGCGAGGAAGAGTTCACCGCCCAGATGGACGCACTCCACGCCGACCTTGTGGAGTACAACCAGCTCTATGATATTTATAATGATTACGATGGCGTGACCAACATCAAGACCATCAACGACAATGCGGGCACTGCCCCGGTGACGGTGGATGACAAGATCCTCGGGATGCTGGAGCTGGCCCAGACCATGTACGACACCACCGGCGGCAAGCTGAACATTGCGCTGGGCAGTGTGCTGAACATCTGGCACAACTACCGCGAGGCCGCACTGGCCGATGACAACGACAGCAACAACCAGCTGCCCACGCAGGAAGAGCTGGATGCCGCCGCACAGCACTGCGATATCGCCAACCTCATCATTGATGAAGATGCCAAAACGGTCTATCTGGCCGACCCGGCCATGTCGCTGGACGTGGGCAGCGTGGGCAAGGGCTACGCCGTGGAGCAGGCCGCACAGGCCGCCGAAGCCCGGGGCCTGACCAGTGCCCTCATCAGCGTAGGCGGCAACCTGCGGGCCATCGGCACCAAGCCGGACGGCTCCCAGTGGGTAGGCGGCGTGGAAAACCCGTGGAACTCCTCCGAGGTCTACACCAACGGCAGCTCCACTGTAGCCGCCGTCAAGATGAGCGACCTTTCCCTTGTGACCAGCGGCGACTACCAGCGCTACTACGTTGTGGACGGTGTGCGCTACCACCACCTCATCGACCCGGCCACCCTCTGGCCCGCCGCCTACTTTGACGGCGTGAGCGTGCTGGCTCCGGACTCCGGTGTGGCCGACTGCCTGACCACCGGCCTGTTCTGCCTGCCTCTGGAAGAGGGCAAGCAGCTCGTGGAATCGCTGGACGGCGTGGAAGCCCTCTGGTGCACCACCGATGGCGAAGTGGTCACCTCCAGCGGGTGGAGCGATCATACCAATTAAACCTCTCAGTCTTGCATACGCTCGCCAGCTCCCCTAGTAGGGGAGCCCTTGGCAGTGCGGGCAAGTTTTCCCTTCAAATTTGATCCTCTGCAAAAATGGCTCGACGCTATACAGAACGTCGAGCCATTTATTTTTACTTGATATCCAGTTCGGGCGGCACGTCGATCTGGTCAGAGACGTACTTGCCGTTCTTTTTGCGCTGACGCACACACTCGGTGAGCAGATACTCGATCTGCCCGTTCACCGAGCGGAAGTCATCCTCAGCCCACGCGGCAAGGGCATCGTAGAGCTTCGCATTCAGGCGCAGGGGGATCTGCTTTTTCGGCTCTGCCATCAGTACAGGCTGCCGCTGTTCACAATGGGCTGCGCGTCACGGTTGCCGCAGAGCACCACCAGCAGGTTGGAGACCATTGCCGCTTTGCGCTCATCGTCCAGTTCCACCACTTTGTTCTCACTCAGGCGATCCAGCGCCATCTCCACCATGCCCACGGCACCGTCCACGATCATCTTACGGGCATCAATGATGGCGCTTGCCTGCTGACGCTGCAGCATGACCGCCGCGATCTCGGGGGCGTAGGCCAGATAAGTGATGCGGGCTTCGATGATCTCGATCCCGGCAGAGGTGACGTTCTTCTGGATCTCGTCCTGGATGCGCTTTGCCACCACTTCCGAGGAGCCGCGCAGGCTGCCTTCGTCGGCCACACCATCGCCGGTGGTGTCCACGTTGGGAGCTACATCGTAGGGGTAGATGCGCACCACGTTGCGCAGGGCGCTGTCACACTGCAGGGACAGGTACTCCTTGTAGTTGTCTACATTGAACACGGCCTTGGCGGTGTCGGTCACCCGCCAGATCACCGCAATGCCGATCTCCACCGGGTTGCCCAGGCAATCATTGATCTTCTGGCGGGAGTTGTTCAGGGTCATCACCTTCAGGGAGATCTTCTTGCCGTCCTTCTCACGGTCAGCCTGCACCACAGGGCGCTGCTGAACATCACCGCTCTGGCTCAGGACCGTGCCCGCAGCCGGGTTGACGGCAGTGCAGAAGGGATTGACCCAGTAGAAGCCCTCCCCCTTCAGGGTTCCGATGTAATCACCGAACAGGGTCAGCACCAGCGCTTCCTCTGGCTTGAGGACTTTCAGGCCCGCGAACAGGAAAATACCGATGATGGCATAGATGACAGCGATCGCCAGCGGGATAAAACCCAGGAAGGTGGTATACAGCATTACAAAACCGATGCCGCCCACCACAACCGCAGCCACATAACCCAGCAGGGTCAGCAGAAGCATGGTCATGCCGTTCTTCTTGGTCTGTAAGATCTTCTCTTCCATAAAATGTCCCTCCTTTACAGGGTTCGGAAGTTTCTTTCTGATATCAAAATCATATCACATTGTATTTTAATTGTCAAGTACAAACTGCTCTTGCAGATGTGGTATTATTATGGTATAATAAAGCCACAGAGAGGAGCTGATATCATGCCGCGTATTATTCCGATCCGCGACCTCAAAAACACTGCCGCTGTCTCCCAGATGTGCAGTGAATCCAAAGAACCTGTCTATATCACCAAAAATGGCTATGGCGATATGGTCATTATGAGCATGGAAGCCTATGAAGAAAAGATGCAGCTTCTGGACGCATACGCCAAGCTGGATGCTGCCGAACAGCAGGTGGAAGCCGGGCAGACGTTGGATGCCCGCAGCGCCTTGCAGGAATTGAGAGCCCGTTATGGCATATAAGTTGGTTGAAACAACCCTTGCACAGGCAGACCTGGATGCGATCCTGTCCTACCTTGCCTTATCGCTGGAAAATCCAGCCGCTGCCACAGCCTTTGCCAATGAAGTTGAAAAGTGCTACGCGGCATTGGAACAGCTGCCCTATCTTTACGAGCAGTGCCGCGACCCTCGGCTTTCTTCCAAGGGCTACCGTAAAGCTGTCATCAAGCATTACCTGCTGATCTACCGTGTGGATGAAGCACAAAAGACTGTTTACCTGCTTCGATTCTTCTATGGCCGTCAGAATTACGAAACATTGTTATAACACAAAAACCTCCCACTCGAATGAGCGGGAGGTTTTATTACGCACAGTTATAATTACCAGAACCAATACCGTTTCTTGACGGCGATATACACGATCAGGCAGACCACGGTCAGCGCACCGGCGGCGATGAAGAAGGTCCAGTTGATATTGGTGAAACGCAGATTCTGGTTGGTCAGCAGGTAGCTGCCAGCCGTATCGGCGGTGATGGTGCCATCCTTGTAGCTGTTCAGGAACTGCCACTTTTCGCTGGCAGTGTTGTGCAGATACAGGCGGCTGTAAGCGGCGTTCTCACCGGTCAGGGTGATCTGCACCACGCAGGGCAGCGCGCCGCTCTCGCCCAGCTGGAAGCTCAGGCCGTTTTCATCGGGGGCAAAAGTCAGGGCAGTGCTGAATCCGCCCTGGGTGCTCTTGATGCTGGTGCCATCAATCCGCAGGGTATAATCCTCGCCCAGCACGATCAGGCTGCGGCCCGTGGTGCGCAGGGCGCTCAGGATCTCGCCGGTGATGGCGGGTACGTTGCTCTGATAGAGGGACACTTCCTCCCCTGCGGCGTTCTGGATGGCGGCCACGGTGGCATCGGTGGTGACATTTTCCTCGGTGCCCTCACCGCTGGTGTCGCTGCTGCTGCCGGAGGTGGAGGCGGTGCGGTTGACGATGACCGTGACCGAGGTGGAGGCGGTGCCGTTGGAGACCACCACGGAGGTGGCACCCGTGGCAACGCCGGTGATGACACCGGAACCGCTGACGGTGGCAATGCTCTTGTCCTGGCTCTTGAAGGTCAGGCTCTGGCTGGCGGAGGCCGGCGATACTTTGCCGGTGATGGTCTTGGAGGAGCCCGGCTTGAGCACCACATAGTTGGTGTTCAGGGAGATGGACTGGCTGGAGACGGTGCTGGTGTTGGCCGCAACCACCGTAACGGTGGCCGTGCAGCTCACGTTGCCGTCCGTGGCGGTGATGGTGGCCTTGCCGGGGGCAACGCCGGTCACTTTGCCAAAGTTGTTGACGGTAGCCACCTTCTCATTGGAAGAGCTCAGGCTGACGTTGATATAGTTGGCCGCCGAGGTGGGCAGCACTGCCAGCGAGAGGCTGGTGGTCTCGCCCACGGCAATGGTGCTGGATGCAAGGGTGATATCCATTTCGGTGGCGATCATGCTGGCATCCGGCTGAGGGGTGATGGTATAGGTGCAGCTCACCCCGCCGCAGGTGGCGGTGATGTTGGCCGTGCCCAGGCCCACAGCCTGCGCCACGCCCTCACTGTCCACCGAGACAACATTGGGGTTGTCAGAGACATAGGTCACGCCGTTCTTGCTGGCGGCATTGGCGGGGGTGGTCACCGGGGAGAGCTGCTGGGCCGTGCCCGCCAGCGGGGCGGCATCGTAGCTGCCGGTCTCGATGCTCTCGGCGGTAACTTTATCCCAGGGAAAGCTCACCTTGGGCAGCGTGAGGGCCAGCGGCGTGGTAACAGGGCCGGCAGCCGACGCAGGCAGGGCGGCGGCACAGGCCAGCACACCCAGCAGAGCCGCGCTGGCGGCCAGCTGTTTCGGGTTCAGTTTCATTCTTTCGTACCTCTTGGGCGTGGAATCGGCGGGCGCTTAGCGGAACAGCACGCCCAGGGCCTCCATCACATAGTCAAAGTAAGTCAGTTCATCGTACTCCACACGGGCGGTGACGCTCATGCCGTTGGAGAGATCCACCTTGTCGCCGCTGGTGCTCACGACATAGGTGTTGTCCGGCTTGATGGTCATCTTGTAGTAGGACCCGCTGGTGTTGGTGGTCACGTCACTGTCGATGGAGGTAACAGTGCCGGTCAGGGTGCCGTAGGAATACTCCGACAGGCCGGTGATGGCGATCTTGCAGGGGTCGCCCACGTTGATCAGCGGCCGGTCGTTGACGGTGACAGCCGCCACGATCTCAAGGTCGCTGTTCTCGCTGGCAACGGTGGCCAGAGCGGAGCCTGCGCTGAGCACCATACCCACCTTGTAGGGGGTGTCCATGTGGATGACACCGGAAGTGGGAGCGTAGATGTAGTAATCGTTTGCGCCGGTGTTCAGGGCATCCAGCTGGGCCTCGATGTTGTCAATGTTGGCCTGCACGCTGGTCAGGTTGGCAGAAATAGACTGCAGGGTGGAGTAGTACAGGCTCTCCACCTCGCTCTGGTTCTGCTCCATCATGGTCTTGATCTGCTCGTCGGTGTAACCGGCGGCCTGATAGGGCGAAGCGTCGAACGCCTTCTGGCTGACCTGGCTCTTGTAGCTCTCGTACTGGTAGTAATAGGGCTGATCATCGATGTCGGTCTCGCTGAAGTAGTTCTTGTCGTCCTGAATGGACTTGAGCAGCTTCTCGTACTGGCTCTTTTGCTTTTTGTAGATGTCCAGCTGCTTCTGGTAGCTGTCCTGCTGGATGTCCAGATCGGTGCTCTTGATGTGGGCAATGAGGTCGCCCTCGGTGACATAGCTGCCCTCCGAGATGTTCAGCTCGGTGATGGAGCCGGAGTAACTGGACATGATATAGGTCTTGTTGGCCGCCTGCACTGAGCCAGTGGACTGGCTGACGTAGGTGCGCTTGTTCTGGGTGCTCCAGATCACCAGAAACACCATGAGGAAAGCCACCAGAAGAATGAGCGCGTAGCCAAAGGCCGGCAGCTTCTTCTCCATCATAATGCGGCGGTCCTGCAGGTCGGAAAGATTCTGAATGCGAGTGGTCATATTACTTCGTCTCCATAAAAACGTCCATGACACCGTTTTCGCTGTCCTGATTGACGTAGATGCTGTAGGCGGTGCCGGTCAGCTCGATCTCGTGCTCGTAGGCATAGATGTTCAGCTTCTGGCTGGCAAGGCTGCTGTGGTCCATGGGGCCGGTGAAGTGGGCGTACAGGCAGCCCTTCACCCGCAGCACAGCGTCCTGCTCGTAGCCCGGCTCCAGGCGGGGGATGAGCTGGTTGACCTGCATCATAAAATAGATCTGCGGCTCCGGGTTGGGGCCGGAGGTAAACTTGACGCACTGGATCACAGGGCCAACCGGCATGGCGCTGTGGCTCTTGATAAAGTTCTGCATCTGGGTCAGGATCACGCCCAGGTTGCCCAGCTCGCTGGCATCGATCTTGCGTGCCAGAACGTTGGTCAGCTTCAGGGTCTTGTTTTCTGCAACTTGGATCTCTCTCATAATAATGTCCACCTGTTTCTTTTTTGTTTGCAATAAGCAATTGTCTGGGGGAAAAGATTCTTTTTTACCGTTTTGCCAAAGACTCTCCTCAAAGCGGTCTCACCCTCTCAGTCAAAGCCTAACGGCTTTGCCAGCTCCCCCAAAGTGGGAGCTCTTGACAAAAAGGGTCACAGCTGCTTTTATATCCGAATTTGTACTTCCCTATCAATGGTCTCGCATACAGCATCAAAATGATTGTTAACATCCCGATTAGAGAACCGTAAAACTTTCAAGCCATAGCCATGCAGGATAGCACTTCGTTCCTCATCGTAAGCTTTCCCCTGTTCAGTATAATGCTGTGAGCCGTCAAGTTCAATAACCAATCTTGCATCCGCGCAATAAAAATCCACAATAAACGATTCAATGATCCGCTGTTTGTAGAATTTTACCGGATATTTCCGCAAGAAAACATACCAAAGCCGTTGCTCCTGTGGTGTCATTTCCCTCCGAAGTCTTCGGGCTACATCCAGCATGTCGTTATTCTTGACAACTGTCGTCTTTTTCATCAGCTTATACCTCTACCGGGCTCACCCTCTCCGTCAGCGCACACGCGCTGCCACCTCCCCCAAAGTGGGAGGTTTTGACAGAATGATTCACTCCCTGCACTGTGGGCAAGTCTGCGTTCACACTACGCAAAGGGAAACCCGCCGTACACTGCGCTATGCCAAGGGCTCTCCCTTCGGGAGAGCTGGCGCAAAGCGCCTGAGAGGGTGAGGATGCTCACGGTAAGTCACTCACACAGCGATAAAGTGTCACTATGTAAAGAGCATTCCTGTAAGGATAAACATAATCTTCTACCACACACAATTGCCTACCGCAACGCGATAAGCAACATAAAAATAAGGTGTGCCAGGAGGCACACGCCTCCTGGCACACCATAACGAGGCATTGTTGTCTGCCCCGCGCTAACAAGTAGGGCGGTGCAGTTTCCTCAACGCTTCATAATTTCAGATCACGTCTAATTAGACAGTGAACTTAACCTCAGTCTCCTTGACGGTGTTCTTGGTGGGAGCCACGCCCAGGTTGTAGACAGCAGCAGCAATGCCCAGAGCGTTCATGGCATAGTCACCAAAGTTGTTCTTCTCGATCTTGTTGCCGTGAACATTGGTGCCGAACAGGTTCTTGCCGATGTTGCCGACTTCCTTCCAAGTGGTCTGGCCGCTGAACAGGACACCGATGGTGCGGTCAATGGTAGACTTCAGGAAGGTGTTGCCAACCAGAGTCACGATGTTGGTGTTGAAGGTCTTGACGTTGTCCAGAGTCCAGATAGGAGCGGTAACAGCGCCGATAGCGTCGATAAAGCTAGCGCCACCGTTGACGTAGGTCATTTCGTTCTCTGCGATAACAGAGTAGTTTGCAGGCATCATCATAATGAATTACTCCCTTCAAATGAATGAAAAAAACTTATTTTGGCGATCTTTTTCCGGCTGCGCATCCATCCAAAGATCATTTATGTAACCGAGTGCGCACTCGGCTGCAACTTAATAGGTCATTGCCTCGCCATCGTCGTCTTCTTCAACAACTGCCGCGGGGGCAACGGGTACAGGCTCTTCCTTTTTGCGGCGGAAGATGCCCTGCTGCAGGTTCCAGAGCTCGTAATATTTGCCCTGCTTTGCCAGCAGCTCGTCATGGGTACCGCGCTCCACGATCTGGCCGTGATCCATGACCAGGATCAGGTCACAGTCTCGGATGGTGGAAAGGCGATGTGCCACGATCAGCATCGAACGGTCAGCCAGCTGGTTATAGATCATATCAAAGATGGTATTCTCTGTACCAAAGTCCAGGCTGGAGGTCGATTCATCAAGGATGTAAAGGCTCGAATCCTTCAGGAACGCACGGGCCAGTGCAATGCGCTGCTTTTCACCACCGGACAGGCCGTTGCCGGCTTCCTCCAGATAGGTGTTGTACTGCAGCGGCAGCTTGCGGATGAACTCGTGTGCGTCGGCCTTCTTGGCCGCCTCCCGCACCTGATCGAGGGTAGCCTCGGGGCGGGAGATGCGGATATTCTCGAAGATCGTTTTGCTGAACAGCTCAACGTTCTGCGGGACATAGGAAATGCAGCGGCGGACGGATGCATTGCTGTACTCGTCCAGATCAACGCCATTCACGCTGATGGTGCCGCTCTCCGGCTCATAATACTTGAGCAGGAGCTTGGTGATGGTGGACTTGCCGGAACCCGAGGAACCAACCAGCGCCACCTTTTTCCCCTGCGGGATGGTGAAGGAGATGTGGTCCAGTGCCGGGGTGCGGTTGCCATACCGGAAGGTGACATCCTTGAACTCAATGTCGCCCTCCATGCTCTCCATCTCGGTGTACTCGTGGTCATCGTCCTGCTCGGATTCGTAATCCATGATCTCCGTCAGGCGCTTCATGGAGATGGAAGCCTCCTGAATGGACATCTGCATACTGATGAGCTCGCTCACCGGAGAAGTAAAGTAGCCCGAAAGGGTGCTGAACGCCATATAGCCGCCCAGCGTCAGCTGGCCATTCAGCACCTGCGTGATGCCCACATAAGTGGTGACCATGTTCAACACGGTCATGATCACGCTGGAGATCAGGCTCTGGCCGGTGCTGATCTTGCTGGAACGCAGGCTGATCTTCAGGCTCTTGATGTATTCACGCTCAAGGGCTTCCAGCTCGCGCTCTTCGCAGGCGTTGCACTTGATGGTCTCGATGCCGCGCAGGCTCTCGATCATCTGGCTGTTCAGAACGGCCGACTGCACCATCGTCTCTTCATTGATCCGCTTGTAGGGCTGCTTGAAGATGATGACGAGCAGCAGGCTCAGAACGGTGGTAAACAGGGTAATGGAGAACAGCGAGGAGTTCATCCGGAACAGGACAAAGCCTGTACCCACGGCCATCACAATGTCCATGACCACGCTCATTGCAATGCTGGTCAGCACCGATTTGATGGTGCCTGCATCGGAATAGCGGGTGGTGATCTCGCCGGTCTTACGGGATGCGAAGAACTTCATCGGCAGTTTGTACACATGCTCGAAGTAGCCCAGCATCAACGGGATATCAATTTTAATGGAAAGGAAAATCAGGATCCACTGTCTCACGGTCGAAAGCAGCGTGCTGGTCAGGTTGACCACGCTGAACACGACAATGAGCGATACGAGCAGGTTCTTCAACCCGTAAGGCAGCACCTCGTCCATGATCGCCTTATTAAAGACGGTGGACACGATGCCGATCAGTGTCAGGATCACTGAACTGAGAATAGCGTAAGCAAACAGCTTTTTCTGGGGAAGCAGCAGATCCATGTACCGCTTCAACATGTTGTTGCGGGCTGCCTTGGCTTCCTCTTTGCCCTCCACCTTATGCTTGCCGGTGCCGCCCTTGAACTCCGCTGTGGGGTTCAGCAGCAGCAGCACGCCGGTGAAGTTTTTATAGAACTCATCCAGGCTGATCTTTTTCAGTTCATTTGCAGGGTCGCCGATGACGACGTAATCCTTGCATTTGTACTTTTTGCTTGCATCAGCCTTGCGTTCTTCCTCCTGCACCACATGCTTGCGGCGGGCATCGTCCTCCTTGATGGTCGTCTTTTTGAAGATGACCACAAAGTGGGTCAGGCCCTGGTCGGTAATGACCTGCGCAATTGCGGGCAGTGTGAAATCGCTTAAAAAGTTTTCGCGGTCAACACGGACAGCCGCCGTGCTGAAGCCCAGCTCATTGGCTGCTTTCTGCAGGCCAACGAGGTTCGTGCCTTTCATGTCGGTTCCCATCATATCCCGCAGGCGGGTGATGGTGATTTCCTTTTTGTAATGGAGGCACACCATTGCGAGCGAAGCGGCCGCGCAGTCCGTAGAATCGTGCTGCCGCACATAGGTATAACGCATACGATGTTTCCTTTACAAGAGACCGACAACCAAAAGCAAACGATCTCTTTTTCAATGTACTGTGTCTATTTCAAAACTACGGCTTTTATTCTAGCACACCCGGTCTGTTTGCACAAGCCCCAGTTTGCTGTTGTTTTGACCGTAGGTCTGACAAATGAAAAAGGTTTTCTTTTTGCACTCCGATTTAACAGCGCATAGCCTTCTGCTTTGCCCTGCCCTGCGGAGAACCAGGGCAAAGCAGAAGTCCGCTGCTATCAAAAGAAGGGAGCGCCTGCCCTTTGATCTGAGTCAATCACCACAGAACGTTTAAAAACTGTTCCAAGGTTTGGGTGTAGTATACCACAATCTGACAGCATCTTCAAGAGGACATTTTTTAAGAAACCATTAATTTTGAAGATTTTGTGAAAAAAGTCTCAGATTGGTTACAACACCCGGTTAAAAAACAAGCGGCGAAGTTGCCCTCGCCGCCTAATGGCGCCTCTTGCCTGACTCGAACAGGCGACACCCTGATTAACAGTCAGGTGCTCTAACCGACTGAGCTAAAGAGGCACATCTTTCAAAATGCAATTCCGCAGCGCACAAGCGCACAATTGACTGCGAGAAGTATTATAACTCTTCCCGCTCCCTTTTGCAAGCCTTTTTTGGAAATTTGTGAAAAAAGTTTTTCAAAAGGGCTCAACCCTCTCAGTCAAAGCCTTGCGGCTTTGCCAGCTCCCCCGAGGGGGGAGCCTACACATCTGCAAGGGGAGCAGCAGCGAAAGGTCAGGCTGTCCCTCCCATACAACCTCTCCGTCATCATCGCTAACGCTCGATGCCACCTCCCCTAGTAGGGGAGGCCTTGGCAGACCGTCGCGTTTTCGAGGGAGTTCGCTTCGCTCCTGTTTGTTCTGCTGACGTTTTGTCCTTCCTTGCGGCGGTATTAGGTTTCGGAGCGTCAGCGACCAGATGGAAAAGTGAGTCTTATGCCAAGGGCTCCCCTACTAGGGGAGCTGTCGCGGCATAGCCCGCGACTGAGAGGTTATGCAAAAGCAAATCCTTTCCTTCGCCCTCTTTCTCCCCCACCTTCTGCTACACTGATATCTACCAGAAAGAAGGTGCCGCCCATCAAGACTGTGATCTACCTCGATGTCCTGCTGCTGACGAATTTTGCGCTCACGCTGCTATTCCTGCTGGCGGCGGGGCTGCTGGCAGGGGTGGAGTGCCGGGCCGGGCGGCTGCTGTTGGGCGGGGCAGTGGGGGCAGCTTCCTCGTTGGCCCTGCTGGCCCCGGAAGCGCCGGATGCTGCCGCGCTCTTATATAAAGTGTCAACCGCTGCCCTCACGGTGGCCACTGCCTACGGCTGGCCGGGGAGCAGATGCTTCGCCCGGCTTGTGGGGTGGTTCTGCGCGGGAAATCTGCTGCTGGCGGGGGCGCTGCTCCTGCCCGGGGCCCAGACCAACAACGGCTGCATCTACCTGCCCCTCTCGCCGGGGGCATTGCTGGCGGGCGCGGGCGGGGTGGTGCTGGCCGTGCAGGGGGTGCTCCGCTTTCTGGGCCGGGGCGGCGGGCAGGTATTCCCTGCCCGGCTCACCGTGGCGGACACAGCGCTGGATGTCCGGGCCTTCTGCGACACCGGCTTTTCGGTGCAGGAACCGCTTTCGGGCCGGACGGTGGTGCTGGTGCGGTTCGGTGCCGTGCAGAGCCGCCTGCCACCCGCCCTGGGTACTTATCTGGAGCAGCTCTTTGCCGGGGCCGCTCCCCTGCCTGTCCCGGCGCTGGGGGTGCGCCTTGTTCCCTGCACCACCGTGGCCGGGCACTGTATCCTGCCGGCCGTCCCGGCCAGCCTGTGCTGCACCGGCTCCCCCGCCGGGCAGGGCAGGGCTGAGCACCTCTATGCCGCCTTCGCTGACCTCCCCCCGCCGCCTGATGGGTGGGAAGTGCTGGTGGGGGTGGAAGCGTTGGAAATGATTCACCCCCTCCGTCACCGCCAAGCGTGACCGAGGACTTCACAAAGGAGGAACCGCCCTTGCATCATCTGCTTTCA
>OIRH01000316.1_pt1 | contig 13997 bp, 9 predicted proteins | sample 1586211 | NCBI WGS metagenome assembly OIRH01 (sample SAMN02674964, study PRJEB24791) | human gut metagenome, SKBSTL008 | isolation source: stool | host: Homo sapiens | place: USA
TCTGCTTAGATTCGTAACCAATACTGCATCGGGAATGGGACTTATCAAGTGTGGCTCGGTGGTGATTCCGTTTGATAATCAGATTAGTAAGGATACAGATTTGTACAGACTGTACAACACCAATATTCACGAGAAGATTGCAGAACAGAAGAAGCGTGAAATGCAGAATAATGTCGAATAATGTTGATAGAGGTCGCAATTTGCGACCTCAAAGCATAGCCATCCGGGAAGCTGGGTGGCTGTTTTGCATTTTGAGTGAAAGAAGGTGAGAACATTGAAGATAAAAAAGGTGGATGACAAGCCGATGATCATTCACACAAAGGAGAAAGCTAAGATTCATGCCCACGAGCCAAAGGGTGCCAAGATTAAAGGCAACAACATCTATACAGTAGAAAGAGGTCCTAAGACTATCGGTGCAAAGGTATCTGATGATAACAAGAAGTCCTATCGAAAGAGTACCATTCATCAGTCAGAGCCGAAGAATAAGGGACTATCAAGATTCAAGCGAAACCTTAAAGAATCAAACACTTCCATCAAGACTAAGAACACCAATCTTCACATTGCAGGAAGAACAGGTGTACTTGCAGCCGGGGCAGTAACGGAGCAGGTGGAAGGCGGGTATGAGGTATCGCAGGCAGCATATCTTGCATATGAAGCAAGCCAACCTGTTACCGGAACTGCTTCCAAGGGGGCAGCACTTTTCAGGAAAAAGGCGGCAGCCGAGGCAAAGAAGCGTATCAAGAAGGTAGATGCAGGAAAGAAGCTGGCAAAAAAGACAGCAAAGAAAGCTGCCAAAGATACAGCCAAGACGGTAGCTAAAGAGACGGCAAAAGAAACAGCCAAGACAACTGCCAAGGTTGCAACAAAAACTGCGACAAAGGCAGCTGCTACAGCGGCAGGAACAGCGGTTGCACCGGGAGTTGGTACTGCAATCGGCATGGCAGCCGGATATGCTGCAGGTGTGTCCATAGAGGTCAAGGATGAAAAGATGACCAACCGGAGCAGGAAGATAAAATTCTTTCTGGATAAGATGAAAGCACAGGAGAATCAGACAGACAGCGTGGCAAAACTGGTAAAGGATCTGATTGTGCGAAAAGCGATTACCTGGGTAAAGGCAGCTGCACCGATTATCGGATTGGTGCTTTTATTACTTGTTCTTGTAGTTGCCATGATTGCGGTTCCGGTTATAGCGGTGATAGCAATCCTTTACAATTCTCCATTTGCTTTATTTCTGCCACCACTTGAATCAGGAGATACCGTGCAGACAGTAACGAGTGCTTATGTGCAGGAGTTTAACCGGGATGTGAATACGAAAGTGAATGAGCATACCGGATATGACCTTGGAGAGCTTGTATATGTGGATTATGAAGGTATGGAAGAAAACCCAAGCAATTACTATGACATCATGGCAGTCTATATGGTCAAGCATGGTGTCGGAGATACTGCAACAGTCATGAATGACATTTCAAAAGGCTGGCTGCAGGCAGTAGTAAATGATATGTGTTCATACACCACAAGCACAGGAACAAAGGATGTGGAAGAAACAGATGCAGACGGTAATGTAACTACTGTCACGAAGTCGGTTCTGTATGTGAATGTCACACTGAAATCGTACAGAGATATGATTTCGGTCTATGGATTTAATTCTGATCAGGTGGAAATGCTTGAGCAGATCATGAGTCCGGAGTTTATGGGACAGCTTGGATATGCCGGAAGCGGAAGTGGCGGCGGAGGCGGAAGTCCGGGAGTAAGCTCCATGACTGAGGATGAAATCAATGCCATCCTTAGTGGAATTACAGACAGCAGGCAGAAAACAGTCTGCTCTTATGCACTTCACAGAGTTGGCTTCCCTTATAGTCAGGATTTAAGAGACAGCGGTAACTATTATGACTGCAGCTCCTTAGCCTATTATTCATGGAAAGATGCAGGTGTGGATATTAGTTACGGCGGTGCAACCACAGCGGCAGCGGAGGCACAGGGACTGGATGAAGCCGGAAAGACTGTCTCCTTTGATGAGTTACAGCCGGGAGACCTTATCTTCTACAGTTTTACAAGCAACGGAAGATATAAGAACATCAGCCATGTGGCAGTATATGTCGGAAATGGCAAGGTGGTAGAGGCACTTAATGAAAGTCTTGGTGTGGTCTACAGAGATGTGGCAAGCACAGGAAATATTGTTGTGATAGGAAGACCATAACAGGAAATTTGCAGAGAGGGCATAGTCCCTCTCTTAGACTGGAGGTAAGAATGGATTTAAAAGATATGATATTGGTAACAGAAAACGACAGGGGAACAGAGACAAATATGCTGATGGCTCTGGATGATTATAAGAGTTTTATAGCAGTTGATGACATGTCAGAGCTTGCAGAAAATTTGTTGCAGCTTGGAAGGACACTTGGTGAAGCAGATAACTTCACAGAGTATTACAGGGCAGCAAATGTAACTGTATCTGCGAGATTCTGTCTGGATGATATTCAGCTGGGACATTTTCTTCAGGGATTTTATAACGATTCCAAAGAATTTCGGTTTGATAAAGAAGCCAGTTCTTCTGAATGTGTTGCAAAGCTTAAGGAGATTGGAATGACCGATAAGGGCTGGGTTGATGATTTTAACCTGCATTATGAAAGTGTGGACAGATCATTTGAAAGGGGACAGACATTCCATAACTTCAATGACCATGATTACATGGTGCTTGAAGCATTATCACCAAGGAATCTTGTGGTGATGGATATGAAGTCAGGTTCCCTTACAATCGCCCTTGGTGCGACAGAGTATAAGCGTTATCCGAAGGATGGGAAGCCTACAAAGGACAATACCACAATCGGGGTATCGTGGGAGCATGGGATTTATCTTGGTTCCACACTCTCAACCACGAATTTCAAGGCATACAAGAGGGAGTATGGCACACCGGAAAAGATAGAGGATATCTATGATTACAGGGCAAAGCTAAAGCAGAAGTTCTATTTTTATCAGGATATGTCAAAGGATGATGATGTGCCAAAGAAGCTGCAGAATGACTTCCTTCACCAGATGTATGAGGATTTCGGAACGATTGAAGAAGACTGTTTTTACGACAGGCTGGAAGATGGAAAGTACGATGAGGGCTTTAAGGAAAGACAGGTAAAGGAAGAAAAGAGCCGGTGATGAGATTTTTACAGGAGGCGATATCATATGGAACAGGAATTTGATGTTGAGATAAAAGAAGTGCTTTCACGAGTACAGAAAGTAAAGGCAGAGTCGCTTGACGATGCCATCAATAAGGCAATGGATATGTATTATGCAGAGCAGATAGTCCTTGGAGCAGAGGACATGAAGGGAGTTGATTTTGCGCCTATCAGCGAAGGTCAGCTCCCTTCTTCATTAAAAGAAAACGGAGGAAGAGCAAGATGAAAAGTGATTCAACAACAGTAATTAAGAACATGGAGTTTTTGGTAAAGGAACTTCATAAGGAGTGGGACAGATCGGGTGTTACTAAGGCATCCGTTATTATTTCCCTTGAGGAAGTAGATGGTATCAATGATAAGTTAAAAGAGATTATCTGTCAGACACAGAAGTCGGTCGATGAGGATGAGCTGACCTTTAAACAGAGCATTGCAAAATCCAAGGAGTGCTATGTGCTTCTTCGTGTGGTGCGTAAGATTGCAAAGAAAAAGGATAAATGCGAAAAACAGGCAATCGATAATGAATTTGCAATCGAGCTGGATAAGGATGAGTTAAAGCTATTTAAAGGATTGTTTGCAGAGATGTTTAAGTAGAGGAGGACAAAGGTATGGGCGTTGATATGAAGGTCAAAGCGATATACGATTCTGAGATTGGTAACATCACCAGATCAGAAAAGAACTGGAAGGATGTGTTAAAGGTCGCAGGTCAGTTATACCGCTATGAATTTGACAATATCGTTATGGTAACAGCTCAGAGACCTCCGGAAAAAAGCACACTCATGGCAGATTATGATACCTGGAAAAAGGTGGGAAGATATGTAAAGCGTGGTGCGAAAGGCTGCGCCATCTTCCCGTCAAGGGCACTGAATCCACGCATGAGGTATATCTTTGATATCAGTGATACCGGAGGGAAGAATGTTAAGCTGACATGGGACCTTGAGGGAGAAAATCTTAAGGATTATGTGGATTTTCTTGTGTCAGAAGGTCAGATTGAGCAGTACGATAACAGCGACAGGGAGTCTCTAAAAAATATATTAAAACAGTTTACAGGAACAGATGTTTGGCTTATAATAAAAGAAGAGTTCAAAGACCAAATGACCGAGCTTATGCAGCTATCAGGTAGTGTGATAAAGGAAGAAAGTAAGAAACGCAATGGCTTACAGCAGGAAATGGACATGGAGCAGCTTGTATATGCAAGTGTCATGTATGCTGTAGGGACGAGATGCGGATTTGACTTATCTGTGCAAGAACAGGATTTTAGTCAGATCGTAAATATCAAAGACGAAGAGATCATTTACCGTCTTGGTTCCATTGTATGCGATGTCTCCTGTAGTGTTCTTAGAGAATTTAGTCGTAACTTAAAGGCAATCGAGAGCGAAAGGAGAATTGGATATGTTAGAAGAAATGACTTACAAGGAAGTGGACGGACTGCTTTATCCGCAGATAGAGATGCCGGACGAGACGGAGGATCTCACGAAGCTGGGCAAATACGGAAGGATGGCGATGAACTATCTAAAGGAGAACGAGCCGGCAAGATACAAGACGCTGATGAGATTCGGGAAGATGTACGAGAAGATGTCAGCGGTAGAGGAGGAAGCGAATCAGCTGTACGACCAGCTGGAGATGCAGTATCTGGCGAAGCACAAGCCACAGAATCCGTCATCGACAATGGAGATGTGTAAAATAAGAGAGCAGGCGAAGATGCAGGCAGAGGAAGTGGTACTGAATCAGGTAGTGATGCGATTCCACTAGAATCAGATGATACAGAACTGAATAGGGAACTTGATGAAATCAATTCATTGGGTGTTAGTAAGGAAGCCGAATATACACAGGCTTCCTTTTTTTTCGACCAGAACGGGCAGGCGAGCATTGGCACCATTCATACTGAGGACGAAAACAATAATCAGTTTATGCGTCAGTTCGAGCAGGACAGAAAAGCTGCATTAGCAGGTAAATACAATTACCTGAATCCCAAAAAGTCTGCAACAGTACCAGGTGAGTATATCAAACAGGTGCTTATGAGAGGTACAGGCTTTATCGGTGGCAAGGGTAGGATATGTAAGATTTTTGAAACGGAGATTGATGCAGGAACCAGGGCAAAGCGTATCAAAGCAGAGTATGGTCAGGGAGGTGCAGGCTGGCCGGTTGACGGACTGGGACTGCACGGATATGACACATTTCATGGGAACGGACTGCGTTTTCAGTGGAAAGATGAGGATGGAGAGGTTGAAGGATATGTTTCGTGGAAAGATATCGAGAAAGAGCTTGGTGTCCTTATTCATACAGGGGAATACCAGCCTGAGACACCTCGTATTGATGAGCTTGCGATGGACGGACTCCGTGAGGATGATGAGGTCATTGATGCCGAATACCGGGAAGTGGAACCGGAAGAGACAGAATCAGAGATTGATGATTATGCAATACCGGATGAGCCGGAGAGCTATGCTTCTAACAGAGATTATGTAAGTGCAAAAGGCATGACACCACAGGAAGCCGCCGATGAAGACCGAATGGTAACACAGGCAGAATATGGTGCCGAGATAGAAGCTGAAACAACTGAAAAAGATCCATCAGAGCTTCAGTATATTACACCGATTGATTATGCAAAGCGTATTGCAGAGCTTGATGAAGACCAGCGTGATGCGGCAGAGATTCTTGTAACAGACTGCAGCTGCTACACTCCGTTTAGGGCATTCCTAATGGATGTTGTGCAGTCTGATTTTGCATTTATGCCAAATAAACTTGACCTTATCAGGGATATTGCATTAGGGACAGATAATGCAGAAAGAAAAGCATATTCCAACAATAAGTATGGTCTTGTGGAGTACTCAATCAGAAGCGGATATGTGAAGATCAGCTATAAGAACAGGAATGGTGTGCGTAAGGAAGGTGCACTTGACTGGCGTGAGTTATATGAAATCTTATCTTATATGGTAAAACAGCCATTTTACTGCGGAGAAGACCAGAAGAAGTATTATCAGGAGACAAAGCAGAAGGCTGACAGGGATAAGATGAATCCGGTCTATAAGAGATTCTTTGATATCGAGGATAGTGTAAAAGCCAATCGTCTTGAAACCAGGGAAAGAGCAATAGCGAATGGCTGGGAAACCAAAATTGATGAGAATGGACATGTAGTTTCAGATGATGCGGTATCAGTATCTGTGGATGATATTCAGGCTGATACAGAATCACAGGAAACTGTAGATTTTACACCAAAGCAGGAACCAGTACAGCAAGTAGAAAGTCTTGAAAATGAGAAGAATGTTGCCGGGCAGACGAAGCACAACTTCCATTACAATCTGTGGGAACTTGAAAAAGGCGGTGCTAAGACCAGATACCAGTGGAATATGGATGCAATCCGCACTTTAAAGCAGATTGAATCAGAGAACAGGCTTGCCACACCTGAGGAACAGAAAACTCTGTCGAAGTTTGTCGGATGGGGCGGACTGTCACAGGCATTTGACGAGGAAAACGCAGGCTGGAGCAAAGAGTACAAAGAACTCAAAGAGATGTTATCGGATGAAGAGTATGCTGCAGCTAGGGCAACAGTAAACAATGCCTTTTACACTTCACCGGAGATTGCCATGTGCATAAATTCGGCACTTGTCCAGTTTGGTTTCAGAGGCGGCAATGTATTAGAGCCATCTATGGGTATCGGTAACTTCTTTGGAAGTATGCCGGCACCTATGCAGAGAAGTAATCTGTATGGGGTGGAGCTTGACAGCATTTCAGGAAGAATTGCAAAGCAGCTTTATCAGAATGCCAATATCAGTATCACAGGATTTGAGAATACCACATATCCGGATAACTTCTTTGATGTGGTTGTCGGAAATGTGCCATTTGGTGATTATAAGGTATTTGATCCAAAGTACAACAAGTATAACTTCCGTATCCACGATTATTTTCTGGCAAAAGCACTTGATCAGGTAAGACCGGGAGGCATGGTTGCAGTAATCACCACAAAGGGAACACTTGATAAGGCAAATCCTACTATCCGAAAGTATCTGGCTGAAAGAGCAGAGCTTGTGGGAGCAGTAAGACTTCCGAATACTGCATTTAAAGATAATGCAGGAACCGAAGTGACAGCAGATATCCTGTTTTTGCAGAAGAGGGAGAGAAAGATTGATATTGAACCTGACTGGGTACACCTTGGTGTAACTGAGAATGGCATTGCAGTCAACTCTTATTTTGCAGAGCATCCGGAGATGATGCTTGGATCTATGGAATATGACACAAGGATTTACGGACAGGACAGCAGATATACAGTCTGTGTGAATAATGATGAGAACTTCAATATGTATGAGACTCTCAATAAGGCTATCGGTAATATCAAAGCCCAGATGACAGATTTTGAGAGAGTGGCAGATGAGGCGGAGCAGACGGAGGAAGTTATCCCGGCTGATCCAGATGTGAGAAACTACACTTACACATTTTTTGAAGGAAAACTCTATTACAGGGAAAATTCCGAGATGGTAAAAAAAGAAGTATCACAGACTGCCGAGGAGCGAATCCGAAGCCTTGATGAAATCAGACAGATAACAAGAGAGCTGATTGATATCCAGATGGATGGCTGCAGCGAGGAGGAGCTTTCTGATAAGCAGAGACTTCTTAATGTGAAATACGATGCCTTTATAAAGCAGTATGGAGCCATTACTTCAAAAGCAAACAGAATAGCATTCAGGGATGACAGCGATTATCCACTTCTTTGCAGTCTTGAGGAAGTAAACGAAGATGGGGAGGTGAAAAAAGCGGATATGTTTTATAAGCAGACGATTAAGGCAAAGACAGTCATAGACAGAGTGGAGACCGCTGTGGAAGCATTAAATGTATCCGTCAATGAATTTGGATATGTAAATCTTGCCTATATGCTTTCTATCTATGAGCCGGATATTACAAATGCAAAGGAAGAACTTGCAGAAAAGTCCGGACAGACAGTGGATGAGATAACGCTAAGTGATGATGCATTAGCAGAGCTTAGAAGGGCAGTCCTTGTGGAAGAGCTGGACGGACTGGTTTTCCTAAATCCAGACCGCTACAACGAGAACAATCCCGACATCGGCTGGGAGACAGCAGACGAGTATCTTTCGGGAAATGTGAGAGACAAACTTCGTGTAGCAAAGGCTATGGCGGCTGATACAGACAATCCGCAGGCAGAAAGATTTGTAGGAAATGTGGCGGCACTTGAAAAGGTGCAGCCGGAGTGGATTGAAGCTTCAGATATTGATGTAAAGATTGGTACGACATGGATTGAACCGCTTGATTATGAGCAGTTTATCTATGAGCTTCTCAATACGCCAAGGCGTGCAAGGGCAGTCAGAAGCCAGTTTTACAATACAGGCATTCAGGTACACTTAAATAAGATGAGCATGGAATGGTTCATCGAGAATAAGAGCATGGATAAGCATTCAGTGGCAGCCACTAAGAATTATGGTACAAGCCGCATGGATGCTTATTCTATTTTTGAGGATACGCTGAATCTTAAAACTGTAACAGTAAGGGACAGGATTGATGACGGAGATGGCAAATATCATTATGAAGTCAATAAGAATGAGACAATGCTTGCAAGGGAAAAACAGAACATGATCAAGGAAAAGTTCAAGGAATGGCTGTTTTCAGAGCCGGAACGCAGACAGAAATATGTGGAGTATTATAACGAGACATTCAATAATATCCGCCTGCGTGAGTATGACGGAAGCCACTTACAGTTTCCGGGAATGAATCCTGCGATTGAGCTAAAGCCTCATCAGAAGAATGCGGTGGCAAGAATCCTTCTCGGAGGAAACACACTGCTTGCACACTGTGTCGGTGCCGGAAAGTCCTTTGAGATGATGGCTGCCTGCATGGAGCAGAAGAGACTTGGACTTGCCAATAAGACAATCATGGTTGTTCCAAAGCCACTTATCGGGCAGACTGCATCAGAGTTTTTAAGGCTTTATCCGTCAGCAAATATCTTAGTTGCCACAGAGCGTGATTTTGAAAAGAGCCGTAGAAAGCAGTTTGTATCAAGGATTGCAACAGGTGACTATGACTGTATTATCATGTCACACTCGCAGTTTGAGAAAATCCCAATCTCCGCAGAGAGAAAGGAGCGGATGCTTAACGAGCAGATTGATGAAATCAGCTATGCGATTGATGAGATGAAGGAGCGTAATGGAGAAAGATGGACTGTAAAACAGATGGAAAGCCAGAAAAAAAAGCTGGAGGAACAGCTGAAATCTCTATCTGATGAGAGCAGGAAGGATGACCTCATTACCTTTGAGGAGCTTGGTGTAGATTCTATCATGGTAGACGAGGCACATAATTTTAAGAACCTTGCAATTTTTTCCAAGATGAATAATGTGTCAGGTATCAGCAGCAGCGGAGCTAAGAAGTCAACGGATATGCAGCTTAAATGCCAGTACCTGTCAGAGATAAATGATGGCAGAGGCATTGTATTTGCAACAGGTACACCAATATCCAATACCATGTGTGAGATGTATGTCATGCAGCTTTACTTGCAGAAAGCAGCACTTGAAGAGATGGGAATCTATCACTTTGATTCGTGGGCAGCGAACTTTGGTGAAGTGACAACAGCACTGGAGCTTACTGTAGAGGGAAGCGGATTCCGTTTTAAGAGCAGATTTAATAAGTTCACAAACTTGCCGGAGCTTATGAATATCTTCCGTGAGGTAGCAGATGTGCAGACAGCAGATATGCTTGACCTTGATGTGCCAGCACTTCGTGGAGGCAAGCCTATTATTGTGGAGTCGGAGCCTGACTGGTATGTAAAACAGGTCATGGAAGACTTTGTTGTGAGGGCAGAGCGTATCAGAGACGGTGGAGTAGATCCAAGAGAGGATAACTTCTTAAAGATTACCCATGAGGCGAGATTACTCGGAACGGATGCAAGGCTGATTGATAAGGATGCACCAAATAATCCGGATGGAAAGCTCAATAAGGTAGCGGAGAATGTCTGGAAAGAATATGAGAAAGGAAATGCCAACGGTCATATAGGCTGCCAGCTTATTTTTTCGGACATCGGCACACCGGGACCGGATAAAGACTTTACCATCTATGATTATCTGAAGGAAACACTTATCCAGTATGGTATTCCGGCAGATGAGATAGCTTTTATCCATGATGCCAAGACAGATGCACAGAGGGATGCACTTTTTAAGGAGATGAGGACAGGTAAAAAGAAAGTTCTTATCGGTTCAACAGATAAGTGTGGAACAGGTGTCAATGTGCAGACACACCTTGTAGCAATGCATCATGTGGATTGTCCGTGGAAGCCTTCTTCTATTGAACAGAGGGAAGGACGAGGCATACGACAGGGCAACGAAAATGAAGAGGTGGCAATCTACAGATATGTCACCAAAGGAACCTTTGATGCATACAACTGGTCACTTGTCGAAAATAAGCAGCGTTTCATCAGTCAGGTCATGACAAGCAAGGCTGTAAGCCGAAGCTGCGAGGATATCGACGAGGCTACACTTTCATATGCAGAGATCAAGGCGGTTGCTACAGGTAATCCTTTGATCAAGGAAAAGATGGAGATTGACAATGATGTCCAGAGATTAAAGCTCTTAAAGGCATCCTATGACAATCAGAGATATGGCTTGCAGGATAACTTTATGATTAAGTACCCGAAGCTCATTAAGACAGCAACAGAAAAGCTTGCCAATGTCCGTGAGGATGTAAAGGCAAGGGATAAGGAGCTGATTGATAATCCGGAATTTGCCATTACCATAGGCAAAGCAACCTATACTGAGCGTGTGGATGGTGGAACGATGATGCTTGAAGAAATCAGCAAGTGTAAGACCGGAGAGACAACTGCAATCGGTAAATTCCATGGATTTGAGCTGCTTGTGGAAAAGAACTTCCTTGACATCAATTATATGGTGCTTCGTGGAAAGACAGAGTATAAAGCAGAGCTTTCCACCAGTCCGGTCGGCAGTATGGTGAAGCTTGAAAACCTGTTCAATGGACTCCATGAGAACATTGATTTCTTAGAAAAGAAGATTGAGCAGTACCAGAATGACCTTGAAGCATCAAAGACTGAGTATGACAAGCCATTTGCGTACAGCAAGGAGCTGGAAGAAAAACTGGCAAGGCAGTGTGAATTGAATGCCCAGCTTGACCTTGAGAACGCAAAGGCTGTGGATGCAGACCTGAGCGGACCAGAGGAAGAAAGAGAAGCTGATGACAGAATTGAATCTGCAGCAATTGTAGCAGAAGATAAAGGTGTTTATCCAGCCGACAGAGAGGGCAGAACACGATAGGAGAGTGAATAATATGAGCATAAGAAAGGTGGTCGCAGGACTACTGATTACAGCAGGGATTGCCATTATGGCAGTCCCTTTTTCTGGCGGGCAACCGGAGAAAAACAGACAGAACAGCTCATAAGTGAATTTGAGCAGACATTGGAGGCTGATTACGATGAAGAAACAGATGTGGAGGAAGAGCAAACCTCCATTAGTGAAGAGGATGAAGCCATTCTTAAAGAAGGCGGTGTTATCGGTATCATTGAGATACCGGGCTTAGATATCAGGTGTCCGGTAATGGAAGGAACCATGCGTTTTGTGGTCAGATGCATTTATAAGGAGGTGGTGATGGATGAATAAGAGATACCGGTTAGGTGAGATAGAAGAGGCAGTGGCAGAAATGGAAGAGCTAATTGACATCGAGGATGATATTGCTGAGATTGATGATGACTTTCAGATAGTCGTAAGCGGCTGGTCTGTATATGTCGAAAGCATAAATCTGACACTCAGACAGGGAATAGCCTGTGTATGGGATGCGGAGGAAGGATTATTTATGCCTGATTTTGATGTGACTATCGTGTATGAGGGGAACATTGAAACACAGGAGTGGCTCTACTACGAGCAGGATGGAATGGTCGTTACACTTGGCAACTGGCTTAATGGCAGATTGTCTTGTGAACAGATAGAACAGCTTTGGTGTGAGCTTATCATACCGGAGCAAAACAAAGAACAAAAAGAAAGAGAGGAATAGCATATGAAGTATTCAATTAAAGTAAACGAAGTAAGAGCAAAAGAGGGCAGCAACATCAAAGGATTTGCAACAGTAGTATTCGGTGATTCATTTAAGATTACCAATATTGCAATCCTTGAGAATAAGGACAAGGGAGAGCTTTTTGTTTCAATGCCTAGATACCGCTCCAATGAGCGTGATGAAAGCAATGGTGTGATTTATAAGGATGTGTGCAATCCTATCACAGCAGAGTTTCGTGAGGAACTCTATACCAATATCCTTGATGCCTATGCAAGAATCAAGGAACCAGAGAAAGAGGAGACACAGAAGCAGGACAGAACACGTGAAATGCCTGAGTTTTCCGTAACTGTGACACCTTATGAGAGGGAAGGCAGTAACATCAAAGGACTTGCACGTATTTACTTTGAAAACAGTTTCATCGTAAATAATATCAATATCGTGCAGGGTAAAGAGAAAATCTTTGTATCAATGCCTTCTTATAAGACAAAGCAGGTGGATGAGCAGGGCAAGCCAATCTATCAGGATGTCTGCTATCCGGTCACAAAGGATTTCAGAGAAAGACTCTACAATGAGATTATCTCGGAATATGAGAAAGCAAAGGATAAGAGCAACGAAAAGGCAAGAGAGAGTGCAGAGAAACATCATGGCAATCCCGATAAAGAGAAGGACAAAGAGGCAACGCCCTTTCGATAATCAGTAATCAGAGTACAGGGGCGGCCAAGGCTGCCCCATTTACAGAATGGAGGAAACAGAATGGATATGGAAGCAGGAAAAACACTTACCAATGAGGAGGTCATAAGAGAACTTCTCGAACTATTAAAGAAAAATGCCATGAAAGAGCAGGCAAATGATGTATTTGAGATATGCAGCTATGTGGATGTACTGGAGAAAAAGATTGATTCCATGACGGAAGAACTCACCAATATGCAGAACCAGATCAAAGAAATGCAGGAAGATACACTTGTCAATAATGCTAAAAAGGCATTGTCGGAAGCACAGGAGCGACTTAATACCAGACGTGAGCAGATAAAGTCGCAGGTATTGGAAGTGAAAGCACAGGTCAAATCTACAGCAAAGAGCGTAGTTGATGAAGCAAAGGCAAAGGGAAGAACTGCATTATACAGGGTGTCGGAGTTCTTAGGAATTAAGAAAAGGCTTCTTGATATCCGAGAGAATGTAAGAGGCGCAATTAAGACCACGGATAAGGATATAGCAAAGACAGCACTTCTTGCAAAAGAATTTCGTGAAGCCGGGCAGACAGCAGCTAATGCATTCCGTACTTTTGCTGACAAACCGGAGGTAGATTATTCTCAGAAAGAGCAGAAACATCCAATTACAAAGGCAGTACTTGCTCCGATGAAAGCAGTGAAAAAGATGCTTGTATCAATGAAACTTCATTTGGATGCATCTATTGATAAGCTGGATAATCTAGCGATAGATGTGAGAATGGATAAGGAAAAGCATATGGAGAATGCTAAGGTGCAGGAACAGACGGAACCGGAGAGGGCAGAAGCTGAGCGAGTGGAAGCAGAGATTGTATACTCTCCAATGGTCGCTGAGCCGCAGGAGTATCAGTATAATGCAGATGCATTTGAGGCTAGAGGTGTGGATGAGGTGAAGCAGGAAGCGACACATAAGGAAGTATCGAAGGTAAGGGAAGATAAAACCAGATAAATGTGAGGACGTGGAGAGATCCTGCGTCCTTTTTTAGTAAGTAATAGTATCAATCTTGCGTTTCTCTTTATTAAGACTCTCAGAAATTTCATATATGACACAAAGAACCACCAAGATCAAGGCAGAAAGGTGGTTCTTATATTTTGCAGTGAATGAATCAATTATTTT
>OIRH01000393.1_pt1 | contig 11704 bp, 10 predicted proteins | sample 1586211 | NCBI WGS metagenome assembly OIRH01 (sample SAMN02674964, study PRJEB24791) | human gut metagenome, SKBSTL008 | isolation source: stool | host: Homo sapiens | place: USA
AAAATTTCTCTCGAAAATTTTGTTTTGGGGCTTGACTTTTAATAGTTAGTCTTTCCGGTGTTCAGGTCTTGCAGGTTGAGCTCCTTCTGGCTCAGCTGGCTCCTGGCGATCTCCTGATATTCAGGGCAGGTGGCCATGAGCTGCGCGTGAGTGCCCTTGCCCACCAGCCTGCCGTCGTCCAGCACCAGGATCTGATTGGCGTGGAGGACGGTGGAAATGCGCTGTGCCACGATGATCACGGTGGCGTTGTCGGTCTCTTCCTTCAGCGCACGGCGCAGGGTGACATCCGTCTTGTAGTCAAGGGCAGAGAAACTGTCGTCGAACAGATAGATCTTCGGCTCCTTGGCAATGGCGCGGGCGATGGAGAGCCGCTGCTTCTGGCCGCCGGATACATTGGAGCCGCCCTGTGCAATGGGGCTTGCATAGCCCTCGGGCTTTGCGTCGATGAACTCGGTGGCCTGTGCGATGGAAGCCGCCTTCTTCATGCCCGCATCGGTGATCTGCGCACCGCCGAATTTCAGATTGCTCTCGATGGTGCCGCTGAACAGAACGCCCTTCTGGGGAACATAGCCCAAAAGGCTGTGGAGCTGCTCCTGCGGCATCTCCCGCACATCGATGCCATCAATGGTCACGCGGCCGCCGGTGACATCATAAAAGCGGGGGATGAGGTTGAGCAGACTGGATTTGCCGCAGCCGGTGGAGCCGATGATGGCTGTGGTCTCGCCGGGGTTTGCAGTAAAGCTGATGTGCTCCAGCGCGTCGCTGTCGGCACCGGGGAAGCGGAAGCTGACATCCTCGAACCGGACCACGCCATCCCAGTCCTTCTTTTCAAGGGCGGGCTTTGCGGTGGCAGCGTCGGGATCATGGATGGAAGCCTTGGTGCGGCAGACCTCGTCGATACGGTCAGCAGCCACACCGGCACGGGGAAGCATCACGGCCACCATGGCCAGCATCAGGAAAGACATGACGATCTGCATGGTGTAGGTGATGAATGCGATCATCTCGCCCACCTGCATATTTCCGGCATCCATGGCCTTGCCGCCGAACCAGACGATGAGCAGGCTGGTGCCGTTCATAATCAGGGTCATAAAGGGCATCATGGCCACCATGGCGCGGTTGGTGAACAGCTGGGTGCCCATTAGCTCCCGGCTGGCGGCATCAAAGCGCTTTTCCTCAAAGGATTCGCGGCTGAATGCACGCACCGGCATCACACCGGTCAGGATCTCGCGGCTGACGAGGTTCAGCTTGTCCACCAGGGTCTGCATGATCTTGAACTTGGGCATGGCGACGCTCATCAGAACCGTGATGAGCAGAAGCAGAGCGGCCACGTCCAGCACGATGATCCAGGCAAGGCCGGTGTTGCCCTGGGTGACGTGCATCACGCCGCCGATGCCCAGAATGGGAGCGTAGGCCACCATGCGAAGCAGGATGACACAGGTGAACTGCACCTGCTGGATATCATTGGTGGTGCGGGTGATCAGGGAAGCGGTGGAGAAATTCTCGATCTCCGCGTTGGAAAAGTGGATGACCGAGGAGAAGGTCTCTCTGCGCAGCTCCCGGCCGATGGAAGCCGAAACGCGGGAGGCAATCAGGCCCACCAGAATGGCAACGACCACCATCAGCAGGGTCAGGGCCAGCATCTGGCCGCCCACACGGAAGAGGTAGGCCATCTGTACATCATGGGAAACGCCCTGTGCCTCATATTCCAGGCTGACCAGCAGGGTGGCCTGACTTGCCATGCTGGAAAGGGTGGTCTCGTCCACCTGTTCCATGGCGCTGGCCAGTTGCTGCTGGATCATTTCCCGGGAAAAGCCGGGCATCTGGGCCAGGGCTGTGAACTGGCCACAGACGGCATCCAGATCCTCCGCCGTGGGAGCAGCGGTCATGGTTTCTGCTTCAGCCCCGGCAGTCTCGTCCTCGCTCTGGTAGCCGGACAGCGGAGCCATGGCGGCAGCGTTCTGCCCGGCAGGGGCGTTGGCATTCTGCGCCGCCGCCATATACAGCACGATATCCGGTGTGGTAACGGCATCCTCCAGGGCGGTACGCTCGGCATCGGTCAGGTCACTGCGGAGCTTCAGAACACCGTCGTCCTGAAGATAATATCCGTATGCATTCTGCAGTGCATCCGCATCCTCTTCGCTCATCAAAAGCGAGAGGGCATCCAGTGTGCTTTGGCGCACGGTCTCCGGCAGGGGGCTTTCAATGCCGCCCTGCTGGATGCCGGTGTCCACGATCCTGCTCGTGTAATCCGGCAGGGAAAGGTCGCAGTAGGCTTGCACGAACAGCAGAGCCACCACGGCAAGGCAGGCGGCCCAGTGGCGGGCCAGCTGCTTGAAAATTTTACCCATTTTCGTTTTCTCCCTTCAATTTTGCTTGTTGCTCCGCATTTTCCGCTTCCACAGCCTCCAGCAGTACACCGGTCAGGGAAAACAGCTGCTCCCGCTGCTCTTCCGGGATGCGGCAGATGACCCGCTCAAAGTAACGGCTGATTGCGGCCTCGACCTGGCGGCTGGCATCCAGCCCCTTTTCCGTGGGGCGCACCAGCGTTTTGCGGCGGTCATTGGGGTCTGTGATCCGCTCAATGAGTCCATCCTGCTCCAGCTGGCGCAGCGCGCGGGAAACAGCGGGCAGGGGCTGTTTGACGGCGGCAGCCAGATCGGAAACATAGATGGTGCCATTCTGGTCATGCTCTTCAATGGTCATCAGCACGCCTTCCAGCATGATGAAATGACACTTGGGGCAGCTTTCCAGTGCCATTTTGGCACCGCGTTTGCCTTCCGTGCTCAGCCGATGCAGATAATGGATCGCGGCGAACAGTTCAGGCGCACTCTTCTGCGGCATACGAATCCTCCCTATCACTTGACAGATACAAATACTTAACACATGATAACTATTTGCTAATGACAATAATATACCCGCCTGCATCGGAATGCAAGCGGGTAAAAATGAACTTTTTGAAAACTCTGAAGATCCTGCGCATCAAGGAGAAAAAATCACTCGTGGAGCTGACGTTCTTCCACCAGACTCTCTCGTTTGCTGCTGATACGTCCCAGCCCGTAGGCCAAAAACGTGGCGCAAAGCAGGTTCAGCCATGCCAGCGATGCACCGCTGAAGGTGTTGGTAACGCCGATGAGAAGGTTTGCCAGACAGAGCAGCCTCACCATCTGTCCAATTTTGTTCAGGTGGGAGATACGGGAATCCACATCCGAAAACATATCAAAGGGACCGAGCTGGGCGCTGCGGCGGAAATATCCCCAACTGAAGCAATGCCCGACGCTCTGTGCTTCCAACTCTTCCATGAAACTTTCAAAATCCGGGGAACTGTCCAGCATGGCAAGCCGGATGATGTACTGGCCGGGTTCCGTCTTTTCAAAGGTGTAGGTGCAGAACCCGGCATTCTGCAGGGCCCAGCCCTCCTGCGCCATTTCGTTGAGCCAGCGTTCTTCTTTTTCAAATTCCCAGACCCAGAAATTCCGATGCAGCGTTTTTGTTTCACTCATACCTGTTCCTCCTGTAAAATGGCGCGGCCATTGGCAGCAAGCTCCTCCAGCCGGACCAGCTCCTGTTTGAGCACCTTCAGCCCGGCGGAGGTCAATTGGTATTCTTTTTTGCGGCTCCCGCTTTCCATGGGCAGGGGAGAGATCCACCCCTTTTCGCACAGGGCATTCAGGGCACCGTACAGGGTTCCGGCAGCCAGCCGTACCCTTCCGCCGGAGAGCTGCTGGGTCTCCTGCATGATGCCGTAGCCATGCCGCGGATGATAGAGGGAAAGCAGGATGTAGTAGGTGGTTTCCGTCAGTGCCGGATTTTCCATTATATCACCTCGCTTTGTATCACTATGCGATATATCATGGATGCATTATATCGCTTCACGATATAGCTGTCAAGGGGCTGAAAATAAAAAAGCTCTCCCGGAGGGGAGAGCAAAGACAAACAACCAGAGAAAACCGGTCAACGATCGTGGAACAGTCGGTTATCCACCCAGATGCAGACGCAGGCACCCAGCACCGAGATAACAAAGGAGCTGATGCTGCCGGTGGCATGGATGCCGATGAGACCGAACAGGAACTCGCCCACAAAGCTGCCCAGAATACCCAGCACAATGTTGCGGCCGGTGGAAGTCTGGGTGCCCATAAAGCGGTTGGCGATGTGACCGGCCAGAGCGCCTACCAGCACGCCCACGAACAGGGAAGCCAGCAGGCCGATCAGAGAGAACAGGCCCATCAGCACGCCCACCAGAGCGCAGATCAGGGCAAGAACGATCAGGATAGATAATGTGATCATACAGAAGCCTCCTTGGTTTCTTTTGTAAGAACGGCATTTTCTGCCGCGTACTGGCAGATGTCGTTCAGACAGCACTTTTCACATTCGGGTTTGCGGGCGTTGCAGACAGCCCGGCCATGCATCACAAAGCGGTGGCACAGGTCACTGCCTTCCTCCGGCGGAATGATCTTCCACAGGGCCATCTCCACCTTCTGTGGCTCCTTGATGCCATCCACCAGCCCGATTTTATTGCACAGTCGGATGCAGTGGGTGTCTGTGACGATGGCGGGTTTGCAGAACACATCGCCCATGATCAGGTTGGCGCTCTTGCGGCCCACGCCGGGCAATGCCAGCAGCTCTTCAAAGGTGGTGGGCACTTTGCAGTTGTATTTATCCCGCAGTACCCGCATACAGGCCGAGATATCCCGGGCCTTGCTGCGGCCCAGCCCACAGGGCTTGACGATGGCTTCGATTTCCTCGGGCTCTGCCGCAGCCAATGCTGCTACATTGGGATATTTTGCAAACAAGTCCTGTACCACAATGTTTACCCGGGCATCGGTGCACTGAGCCGCCAGCCGGACGCTGACCAGCAGCTGCCAGGCGTGGTCGTAATCCAGCGTGCAGGCTGCATCCGGATATTCTGTTTTCAGCCGGTCGATGACCTGGAGCGCCAGCTCCTTTTTGGCAGAGAGATCTTCTGCCGCAGCAGCTTTCTTCATCTGAACCCCTCGTTTCCCGTAAATGTACTATGATAATAGCATGTTTCGACTTTTTTGTAAATGGGGTTTGTGGCATCCATCTGAGAATGATTTTCATTATTGCTCTTGCTGTTCATGTAAAAATGAGGTATACTATTTCTATATAAGGCCCATGCAGAACAGCAGGGCAGTACAGGAGGGAACGCCCGATGAATGAACCGCTGGCGCAGCGTATGCGCCCCAAAACGCTGGCCGAAGTCTGCGGCCAGCAGCATCTGCTGGCCCCGGGGCGGGTGTTCCGCCGCACCATCGAGAGCGGCCGCATCCCCAACATGATCTTTTACGGCCCGTCCGGCACGGGCAAGACCACCGTGGCCCGCATCATTGCCGAGAACAGCGGCATGACGCTCCACAAGCTCAACGGCACCTCCTGCGGCACGGGGGATATCAAGGCAGTGCTCAAGGATATCGGCACACTGGCCGGGGCGGGGGGCATCCTGCTGTACCTCGATGAGATCCAGTATCTGAACAAGAAACAGCAGCAAAGCCTGCTGGAGTGCATTGAGGACGGCACGGTGACCCTGATCGCCTCCACCACCGAGAACCCCTATTTTTACATCTATAATGCACTGCTTTCCCGCTGCACTATGTTCGAGTTTAAATCGCTGACGGCTGAAGATGTGGAGCAGGGGCTGCGGAACGCCCTGAAAAAGCTTTCGGAGAGCGAGGGTACGCCCATCCGGATGGAGGACGATGCCTGTGCCTATCTTGCCGAGAGCGCGGGCGGCGATCTGCGCAAGGCACTGGGCTGCCTTGATTTTGCTGTGACGGCGGCGGCTCCCGAACCGGAGGGAAAACACATCACGCTGGACATGATCCAGCAGGTCACCCGCCGCACTGCCATGCGGTATGACCGGGACGGCGATGACCACTATGATATCGTGTCGGCTTACCAGAAATCCATGCGCGGCTCCGACCCGGATGCAGCGCTCCACTATCTGGCCCGGCTGCTGGAAGCCGGGGATCTGCCCTCGGCCTGCCGTCGGCTCATGGTCTGCGCCTGCGAGGATGTGGGCCTTGCCTACCCGCAGATCATCCCCATCGTAAAGGCAGCGGTGGATATCGCCAACGCGGTGGGCCTGCCCGAAGCGCGGCTGGCCCTGGCGGATGCAGTGGTGCTGGTGGCAACCAGCCCCAAATCCAACAGCGCCCACGATGCCATCAACGCCGCCATTGCGGATGTGCAGGCCGGACGCACCGGGCCCATTCCCCGCCAGCTGCAGAACAAGCACTATGACGGCGAGGATGCGCTGGTAAAGGGCCAGAATTACAAGTATGCCCACGATTACCCCAACCACTGGGTCGAGCAGCAGTATCTGCCGGATGTGCTCAAGAATACAAAATACTACACCTTTGGGGAAAACAAGAACGAGCAGGCCTCCCGCGCATATTGGGCGCGGATCAAGGGCGAAGAAAACGTATAAAGGGAAGAGAAGGAGAGAGGAAGATGCGTTATTCCAAACAGCGGGAGCTGGTGCTGCACACCGTGGAGCAGCTTTGCGACCACCCCACCGCCGAAGAGATCTTTGATAAGGCGGCCCCGGAGTGCCCGGGCCTGAGCCTGGGCACTGTCTACCGCAACCTGAATAGTCTGGTGGAGGCAGGCATGGTGCGCCGGGTGTCCATTCCGGGCAGGGCGGATCGTTTTGATCACACCCTGTGCTGGCACAGCCACCTCTACTGTACAGCCTGCGGCGGCGTAGTGGATGCCGATGTGGACGAGAAACAGGTGATGAGGCTGGTGCGCCGCCAGAAGGATGTTGTGGTGCAGGACTGCGCTGTGGTGCTGTTCGGCCTGTGTGAAGCGTGCGCCAAAAAGCAGGCAGAAGGCTGAATTGCCCCGAAGGATTCTGAAATTTGCGGTTTCCCACTTGCCCTTATGGCAGAAAGAGGGTATACTAAAAAGAGCTTTTGAAAAATAAGGATGGTTTTTATTGGAATACATTAACTTTGAACACAACGAAACGGCTGCGGAGCTGGTGCGTGCGGCTTACGACACCCCGCCGCTGGCCTTTGTACACAGCTATGGCTGTCAGCAGAACGTCAACGATGGCGAGCGCATCAAGGGCGTGCTGGTGGATATCGGCTACGGCCTGTGCGATAAGCCCGAGGATGCAGACCTCATCCTCTTCAACACCTGCGCCGTGCGGGAGCACGCCGAGCAGCGCGTGTTCGGCAATGTGGGTGCACTGAAGGGCCTGAAGGAGAAAAAGCGCGGCCTGATGATCGGCCTGTGCGGCTGCATGGCCAACCAGAAACATGTGGTAGAAAAGCTGCGCAAGAGCTATCCCTATGTCGATCTGGTCTTTGGTGTGGATGGCATCGATACGCTGCCCCAGCTCATTGCCCAGAAGCTGCAGAAGCATAAGCGCGTGCTGATGGAGCCTGCCCAGCGCCCGGTCATCGTGGAGAACATCCCCATCCGGCGCGAGAGTGAGTTCCGCGCATGGCTGCCTATCATGTACGGCTGCGACAACTTCTGCACCTACTGCATCGTACCCTATGTGCGGGGCCGTGAGAAGAGCCGCAAGCCCGGCGATATCCTGGCGGAGTTCCGGGGGCTGGTGGAAGCTGGATACAAGGAGATCACGCTGCTGGGCCAGAACGTGAACAGCTACGGCAAGGGCCTGGAAGAACAGGTGGACTTTGCTGATCTGCTCAATCTGCTCTGCGCTGTGCCCGGCGATTACCAGATCCGCTTTATGACCAGCCACCCGAAGGATGCCAGCCACAAGCTGATCGATACCATTGCGGCTCAGCCCCACCTGTGCAAGCACCTGCACTTGCCGGTGCAGTGCGGCTCGGATGAATTGCTGAAAAAGATGAACCGCCATTACACCATCGGGCAGTACATGGAGCTGATCGAGTACGCCCGCAAAAAGGTGCCCGGTATCACCTTCTCCAGCGATATCATCGTGGGCTTCCCCGGGGAAACGGAGGAGGATTTCCAGGACACGCTGGAACTTGTGAAGAAAGTCGGCTACATGCAGCTGTTCACCTTTATCTACTCCAAGCGCACCGGCACCAAGGCAGCGGAAATGCCCGACCCCACCCCCCGCGCGGAGAAAACCGACCGGATGACCCGTCTGCTCAAGGTGCAGGACGAGATCGCAATGGATCTGGTCCGGCAGCAGGTGGGCCAGACTGTCCGGGTGCTGGTGGAAGGCTATGGCCGCAGTGACGGCACCCTCTCCGGCCGGTTGGACAACAACCTGACCGTGGAGTTTGCCGCAGACCCCGCCCTGATGGGCAGCTACGCACAGGTGCACCTGACCGGTGCCCGCGCCACTGTCCTGCTGGGCGAACTGGAAACGTGATCCCGGGGCACACCGGCCTCAATGATAATATAACTATAAAAACAAACACATCAAAGGAGATTTTTGATTATGGATTGCATCGATCTGTTCAAGCGTGCCGCCATGGCACTGCAGACTGACCCCCGTTACCTGGCTCTGGATCAGGCCCGCAAGGCAAACGACAAGGATGAGGAGCTGCAGAATCTCATCGGGGAGTTCAATCTGGCCCGCATGGATCTGAATAACGAGATCAGCAAGAGCGAGCGCAGTGATGAGCGCATCGCCGAGCTGAACACCAAGGTCAACGACCTGTACGGCAAGATCATGGCTGACGAGGGTATGACTGCTTACAACGAGGCAAAGCGCGACTGCGAAAATCTGGTCAACTATATTGATGCCATCATCAACACCGCAATGAACGGCGGCGACCCCATGACCGTGCAGGAGCCCAGCGAATCCTGCACCGGCAGCTGCTCCACCTGCGGAGGCTGCCACTAACAGGTAAAATGAGAACGCGGCTGCAAATCGCAGGCCGCGTTTTCCTTCCATTCGCAGTTACTTACTGCAAACCGACGGAAAGAAGCAAAGCGGCATAGCCCGCAGGAAAGGTGAACGATTATGGCAGAACTGTCGCCCATGATGCAGCAGTATATGGACATCAAGAAGCAGTATAAGGACGAGATCCTGTTTTACCGCATTGGCGACTTTTACGAGATGTTCTTTGACGATGCGCTGACCGCCTCCCGGGAGCTGGACCTGACCCTGACGGGCAAGCAGTGCGGCATGGAAGAGCGTGCCCCCATGTGCGGCGTGCCCTTCCACAGCTACGAGGGCTATGTGGCCCGCCTGATCGCCAAAGGATACAAGGTGGCGATCTGTGAGCAGATGGAGGACCCGTCCAAGGCAAAGGGACTGGTCAAGCGCGATATCATCCGGGTGGTCACGCCGGGCACTGTTATCGAGAGCAGTATGCTGCAGGATGACAAAAACAACTACATTGCAAGCATTTTTCTGAAAGGGAATGCGGCGGGCATCTGCTTTGCCGATGTTTCCACCGGCACGGCCCACATCACCGAGCTGAAACGGGAGAAGATCGTGCCTGCCGTGATCGCGGAGCTCTGCCGCTACCATCCCAGCGAGGTGCTGATGAATCCCGGAATGCTGGACTGCCGTGAGCTGACCGGCTATATCAAAAAGAACATGACCTGCTCTGTGGAGCTGGTGGAAGAGGAGCGCTACGCCCCAGGCCTGGTGGCCATCTCGCTGGAAAACCAGTTTGGACGCAATTGGGATAAGACCACCTCTATCGACAAAAAAGGTCTGGTGCGGTTTGCCATGGCCGCACTTCTGGAATACCTGCACACCACCCAGATCAAAGGTGTGGAGCGCCTGAAGACCGTCATCAGCTACAATGAAGCCCAGTATATGCAGCTTTCGCCTGTGACGCGGGCCAACCTTGAACTTACCGAGACCCTGCGGGGCCGTGAGAAGCGGGGGACCCTGCTCTGGGTGCTGGACAAGACCAGCACTGCTATGGGCAAGCGGCTGCTCCGCACCTGGATCGAGCAACCGCTGCTTTCCAGCGATGCCATCAACCACCGTCTGGATGCTGTGGAAAGCCTGGTCAACCAGACTGTACAGCGCGGCGATCTGATCGAAGAACTGCATTACATCGCTGATCTGGAACGTATGATGACCCGCACGGTCTACGGTTCAGCCACGCCCAAAGAGATCTATGCCATGGCGCAGACCTGTGAGCGCCTGCCCGGCCTGCGCCAGCAGGCCGAAAGCTGCGGCTGCGCCGAACTCAGCGAGATCGTCTCCAGGATCGACCCGCTGAGCGATATCAAGGACAAGATCTATGCCGCTGTGGACCCTGACGCACCTTCTACCCTGAAGGATGGTGGTGTCATCGCCAAGGGCTACCACCCCGAGGTGGACGAGCTGCGTTCCATCCGCGATAACACCAAGGGCGTGCTGGCTCAGCTCGAGACCCGCCTGCGGCAGGAGACCGGCATCCCCAAGCTGAAGATCGGCTATAACCATGTGTTTGGCTATTTCATCGAGGTCAGCAACTCTTATAAGGCACAGGTGCCGGAGAGCTACATCCGCAAGCAGACCCTGACCACCGGCGAACGCTACATCACACAGGAGCTCAAGGAGCTGGAAAATAAGATCCTGGGTGCTCACGAGCGGCTGATCGCTCTGGAACACCGGCTGTTCAATGAGCTGCTGGAAAGCATTGGTGCCCAGCTCGACCGCATCCAGCGTACAGCCAACGCCGTGGCAGAGCTGGACGTGCTGGCCGCTCTGGCTCAGGTGGCAGCAGAAAACAACTACTGCCGCCCCACTGTGGATGAGAGCGACCAGCTGACCATCGTGGAGGGCCGCCACCCTGTGGTGGAGCAGATGCTCAAGGGCAGTCTGTTCGTACCCAACGATACCACCCTGAACTGCGGCGAAGATCGCTGCCTCATCATCACCGGCCCTAACATGGCGGGCAAATCGACCTATATGCGCCAGAATGCGCTGATTGTCCTGATGGCGCAGATCGGTTCCTTTGTTCCGGCCAGAGAGTGCCATGTGGGTGTAGTGGATGCCATCTTTACCCGCATCGGCGCGTCGGATGACCTTTCGGCAGGTCAGTCCACTTTTATGGTGGAGATGACCGAGGTAGCAGAGATCCTGAAGAACGCTACCTCCCGCAGTCTGGTGGTGCTGGATGAGATCGGGCGCGGCACGTCCACCTTTGACGGCATGAGCATTGCCCGCGCCGTGGTGGAGCACATCAGCGACCCTGCCAAGGGACTGGGCTGTAAAACCCTTTTTGCCACCCATTACCACGAGCTGACGGACCTTGAGGGCACCATCAGCGGCGTGAAAAATTACAACATTGCGGTGAAAAAGCGGGGTGAGGATATCACTTTCCTGCGCCGCATCGTCCGCGGCCCTGCCGATGACAGCTATGGCATCGAGGTGGCAAAGCTGGCCGGTCTGCCCGGCACCGTGACCCGCCGCGCCCACGAGGTGCTGCGCGCACTGGAAGCCACTGCCCCCAAGAACAAAGTGGAGCAGATGGACTTTGATGCGCTGCAGGAGTATAATTCTCCCGCAGTGCCCAGCGAGGTGCTGGAAAAACTGGATGCGCTGGATGTGGAAACGCTGACCCCCATTGAAGCGCTGAATTTCCTGTACGAGCTGAAAAAGACCTTGAAGGGCAGCCTGAACGGCTGATTTCCTGAAAAATCCTAAAAAACAGGGGAGGGAACGAATATGGCAGTCATCCATGTTCTGGACAAGCACACGGCAGAGCTCATTGCAGCCGGTGAGGTGGTGGAGCGGCCTGCTTCCGTGGTGAAGGAGCTGCTGGAAAACGCCATTGATGCC
>OIRH01000399.1_pt1 | contig 11485 bp, 7 predicted proteins | sample 1586211 | NCBI WGS metagenome assembly OIRH01 (sample SAMN02674964, study PRJEB24791) | human gut metagenome, SKBSTL008 | isolation source: stool | host: Homo sapiens | place: USA
AGTAAATCTATTCATGCTCATACCTCCAAATCGTGATTTTTTCTTTTTGCCGCTGCCTTTTTCGGGACGGCTGTTTTCTTGTCTGCGGTAAGCTGCGCCCGGACAGAGGGGCGCGCTTTTCGGATATTCCGGCTTCTGTCCTCGCTTTTGTCTAAAAATGCAAAAGTGCCATGTCTGCCCTCAATCTTAGAAAAAGAAAGTGTTTTGTATGGCAGCATAGCAAACAGACGGTCGGTGTCCTTTGTAGAAGCTAACTGCATAAAGTAAGGCGAAAGCTCCACCATGAAATGTGTTTTGTTGGGGCTGTTAGGGCTGTCCTGCCGCTTCATTTCCGCTACAATGCGCTGTGCTTCGGCTTCAATCCGGCTGTCATGCAATGCGGTAATATGCGTCTTGAAATCCCCCGGCTTTAAGCGGTCATAGCTGCGCTTTTCCTCCCGCATGAGAAAATGCAATGCTTCCGGGTCATTAGGCTGCGCTTCAAAGCGTTCAAACTTCCCAAGCTGCGGGTCGGGATTGCCGTCAAGATACTGTCCGGCGGGCTGCACCCGTTCTCCATGCTCATAGAGCAGCGTGTAATTATCTGCGGGTAATGCCTGTTCCTTAACGTGCCGGAAATGCTGCGGATAGTCAAGCTCATAGAGATTGCCTTTGATTTTTCCGTTTACAATCCCGGTCAGCTCCACCGCATAGGCAAGGACTTTATCGCGCGTTTGTTCCCCGTAAAACCGCCATGTGTTATGCTGTCTTGTGCCTTTTAGAAAAACGTCGCGCTCCCGGAAGCAGCTCGTCCCGGACGGGCGGGAAAACCATAAAAGCCGCCTGTCCTCGGCTGTGGGGCTTGCCGCCGCTTTCTGTAAAATGTTTCTATCAAGGTCAAAATCATTCTGATAAAAAGCGGTATTTTGTTTCATAATCGCTTCAAGGGAAGCGATAACGTCCACATCTTCAAACTTATTCATAGGTCAGCTCCTTTCCAAGTCCTGCGATTTTTGCTTCGTGGGTTTCTTCTTTCCCGCCCGTTCCTTATCCGCTTTGAGCTGCGCCCGGATAGAGGGCTTTTCCTTCGCTGCGGCTTTCTTGCCTTTGTTGTTTTCCCGGTCGGTCTTGATAGCTTCCGCAAGGTCAACAAGGGAGATAACCTCGCCCGCCTTTGCTTTCTGCTCCAGAGCGTCCACGGTCGGCGTCTTCGGCGTGTTGTTGATGATACCGTCAAAGTTATTGTCGTTCTGCTCGATAGTGTCCTCGATATGTTTTAACGGGTTAGCTTTTTCCGGCTGAACGGGAACAGCAAAAGCCCTTGTGCCGTTCCCCATGATGTGATACTTCCCGTCGTCCGACGTGTGATGAAGTCCATACCCGGCTTCTTTCATCTGCTCAATGCTCATAGAGGTAAGCGAAAAACTGCCGCGCGGCGTTTTAATCTGTTCCCCGATCAAATGCTCGTCGGGGATAAGCTGCGGCTGCTTCTCCTGTAAAAACTCCGGCACATTCTGAAAACCGATACTGTCTACATAGTGGGCGGTGTTCCCGCCGTTCTGATGAAGCACCACAATGTCAGAAACGGAAAGGCTGTGTCCCTTAAAATCTTTCGGGTGGTCGATATTGAATTTTTCCCAAATGCTGTTAAGGGTAATGTCTGCCGTAAGGGGCGCGGTGTAGATAAGCTCATAATTCGCCCGGTCTACGGTGTGTCCCGTCGCCTGCAGGCGGTCGTAAGGCTCAAAGCGCAAGTCCCTTGTGGCGTCGCCGCGGGCTAACTGATAAATCCCGTAGCTGTCCTCTTTGCCATAGAGTAAAAGAGCTTCCTTTGTCGGCTCACTTTCCCGTAGCTGCTGCTTCATTGCGTTGTATTCATGCAGGGCTTCCCAAGTTTCCTTTTCTACACCGAACAAGCCGCCTTTTTCTGCGTGTTCCTGTAAATCGGTCAGACTGGTAACGGCTCCCTCGGTGCCGTCCTCATAGATACGGAAAACCTCGATACCGTCCTGTGTAAACAAACGCTCGGCGGCTTCCTGTTTCAGCGGAAACATACCGTCCCAAGAATAGCCGTAGTCCTGCATTTCTTTTATGCTGATAGTGGCGTCGGGTACGGGGATTTCCGGCTGCTCCTGCGGTGGTGCGTCTTGCCCGATTTCCTGTACCTCGGAAGTCTGCGCCTGTTCCTGTGCCTTTTGCAGCTCTGCGATATGTTCATCAATGCTGTTGATGATTTCCGCTGCAGTGCTGCGGATTGTTTCAAGAGAGCTTTTCAGTTCAGCAAGCTCCCGTCCGGCACTCCACCCGGCAACATACCCAAAGGAATAATCAGAGGTATCAAGCCCGTAATGCTGGCACACGGTATAGGCGATACTTTCTGCCTGTACCTCACGGGTGCGGCGGTCGGGTCTGTTCTCCAAGTCCTCCAAAGGGGCGTTAAGGTCAATATCATGGAGCTTCGCATGGGTGATTTCATGGATAAGTGTCTTTAAGGTTTGCAGCTCGCTCATGCCCTCATCAAGTGCAATGCGCTTGTCCTCCAAGTGGTAGTACCCGTGTGCGCCGCCCTCGATTTTCTCAAAGGCAACGGGAACAGGGGAAGTCTTTTCAAGGGCAGCGAAAACGTCCTTGTAATGCTCCACGTCTCCCGTCAGACTGTCAACGGCAATGTTGGGAATTTCTCTACCCTCGGTCTGCGACACATCAAAGACAGATACCACCTTAAAGGCGGGGATTGTGATTTCCTTTTCTTCGGTTACGGGCTTTCCGTCCTTACCGATAATGACTTTCTGTGTCTGTGGGTCGATTTTCTCCATTTCTTTTTTAATCTTAAAGGGCGACGGTGCAAGGATTTTGATACCCTTTTGTCCTTTCATCACATTTCGCCCAAAGTTATTTTTCCATGCGGAAAATCCGGCGATAAGGGAAGCGTCGGGCTTCTGCATGGCGATAAGCAGCGTATTGTTAAAGCTGTAATTATGAAACTTTGACATGACGCGCAGATATTCCTTGTAACGCTCGCTGTCGAACAGCTCCGTAATGCCTTGCTCCAAGCGGTCGGTTATCTCTTTGAGCTTTTCGGCTGGCTTCTCGCTCGTCAGCACGATAGGGATAACCGGGCGCGGCTCCTGCTGCTGTGCTTCGGGAATGGTCGCCGTCTGTACTGCCGGGGCTGCGTCCAGTTCGATGGTCGGCTGCGGGTAGCTCATAATGCGGTATTCCTCCGGCACGTCCCGTCCCTCAAAGTGTTTCTCCCATTCGTCGCCGCTTTCCACAAGGTAGCCGTATTCCGTAAAGCTGCCTTTTTCCTGCGCGGCGGCGTTTCGTCCAAAGGCGATAGGGTCAATGCTGTTTTTCCATTCAGCGGGCATTTGCACCATGCCGGATTTGTTAAGGTAATAATCTCCCAGTTCGCGAGGATTATGTACTTCGGGGATATGCACGAAAAAGTCCTCGTTATAGGTAAAGTCAATGAACTGCCCGATATTCTCAAAACCATTCCTGCGCTGCGTGGCTGCGTTCAGCGCGGCAATCCCGGCAGCGTCAAGGGTTTCCAGTCTTGCCGCAAGGAAATTCAGCTCGTCCACCTGTGCCGCGCATACCATGTCATACGGCAGGGCAATGTGTCTGTCCTCCCGGTCAGAATACCCATGAATGAAAAAATCCTGCGGATTGTCAGCGGTAATGCCGACGCTTCGCATAGCTTTGTGAAGTTCTTCCTTTGTGGCGGGCATGGAAAGCCAGTAGCCGCCCGGTTCTCCCGTTTCAAAGCGGGTGCGGCTGTCAATCAGGATTGCAAACTGTTCCGTTTCCTGTCCCGGTTCGGTTCTCGGTGCAGCGGCGGAAATGTCGGCGGCGGGCTGCTTGATTTCCTCGCCCTCTACGGTGTAGCCCGGTAAGAGCTGCCCGTTTACCCTAAACTGCTCCGCGTACTCCTGCGGGATAGCCGGGGAGATTTCCGTAAAAAGTTTTTCATACGCCTTGATACGCCCGTTCAGATATTTTTCCATAGCTGCCCGGTCAGCAAATACCTTTCTGTCCTGTCCGGCAATTTTTGCCTGTCCGTACCCGTGGGGGCTGTTGGTGTAGATGTTCCAAGATAACGTATAGGAGTACGGGATAGATTTCTCTGCTTTTCTGTCGTAGCGGGTATTTTCATACACATGGTAGCTCATTTTATATACCCGGTTGCTGATGGTGTGGCGGTCGTTGTCCTCGTCCTGCCACTTGTTCGCCGTATGCTTCACTTCGGGTATTCTCGCATACTCAATCGCCTTGTCAAATAGCAAGGTCTTTCCTGCCTGTTCCTCCCATGCGGAAGCCTGTACTTTCAGATTTTCAAAAACGGTCTGTTCCGCAGCCGCGCTTTCCTCCCGCAGCTTCACAAGCTCGGCAAGAGGTAAGGCGGTCAGCGGGGAAATATCCGCGCCTTTCGTGTCAAAATAGATACCGCGCTCAATCTTCATCTTGTCGGCGGCTTCCAGTCTGTCATGGTCGTATGAGGAATAACCTGTTTTCCATTCGTCCATTTGCTCGCTCCTTTCTTTTTCAATCATGCGGTGCATAAGTTCGTAGTCCTCAATGCTCATGCTTCCGTCAAATATATAAGGGTCAAAATCTTCCCCGTCCCGGTAGGGCTTTTCGGAAAAGGGAAGCCCCGCTGCATGGGCGGCGGCTCTTGCTTCCTCGATAACCTCCGGGGGAAGCCTGTCGTCATGCGCCCCGATAAAACCGTCAAGGTCATTCATGCTGTTTTCATAGTGATAGCGCACTCCGGCGGTCAGCTCGTCAAGGCTCATATTCTCGCCTAAATGCCCGCAGTAGTAGCCGTTTAGGATTACAGCGGCGGGGTCAGCCGCTTTGATTTCCTCTAACCGACTCCTGTCAAACGGTTCTAAAGTGCCGTCCACTTCAAGATGAAACAGCTCGGCGTTCCATGAACGTCCCTGTTTCCAAAATGCTACCCATGCAATACCGTCCCTAAGTTCCTCTTGATAGTCCTTTACGCTGTCGCGCAAACTTGCCATGTGTAAAACCTCCTTTCGCGTATGGCAGCGCGGACGCTGCGTTTGTGGTTGCATAGTCCTACTACGGTGCGCCCGTATTTTTGCCAAAGATTTTTAGAGGGTTTGGGAAACTTCCCAACAAGCAAAATCCCCGCCAAGCTCGGTTAGAGTGGCAGGGATTTTACGGAAGTGGGTACCCGCTTCCTATGCTTGCTATTCCAGTTCTTTGTCCTTTGAAATGGTTACTTTGTAATTCACATACTTAACGCCCGTATCAGCTAAAAGTACCGTTCCGTCATAGGTTTTGCCCGTTTTCGGAGAGTACAGTTTTTTAACTGTCGCCTTGCCGGACTTTAAGAGTGCGGCGGCAATCTTCGGGGTAAAGACAGTTTTTCGTTCCTCAAAGAAACGGTCATTTTTCCACATGGTAAAGCCGCAATCCTTGTTGGAACAGTAGTAGCTTTTCTTTCCCTCATAGACCGGGGATTTGCAGCGGGGACACTTCCCAAGCTCTGTTTTCTCTGTCTTGAAAAGCTCCTGTTTCTCGCCTAACACGGAAGCATAGGTTTTTACAAGCTCCTGTGCCATAGTTTCGATACCCTGCATGAAAGTGTCCGGGTCGGCGTTGCCCTTTGCAATCTGCGTCAGATTGTTTTCCCATGCAGCCGTAAGCTGCGGAGAAGTTAAGCTGTCCGGCAGGACGCAGACAAGATTTGTCCCGTCTTTGGTGGGAAGCAGCTGCTTGCCCTTGCGCTCCACAAAGCCGCCTCCCACTAACTTTTCAATGACAGCGGCGCGGGTAGCGGGCGTACCAAGCCCCCGGCGTTCTGCGTCCGGGTCGGTGTCCTCATTCCCGGCGCGTTCCATAGCAGAAAGTAAGGACGCTTCATTGTGGGGCTTCGGCGGCGTCGTTTCATGCTCCGTAACCTTTGCAGCAGGGTTTTCAAAGGTCTGTCCCTCGGTAAAGTCCGGCACATCTAAAACAAGTTCGTTTTCGTCGTCGCTGTCCGGCTTCTTTTTGAGGGTAGCCCGGTAAAGCCGTTCAATGTTTTTCCACCCGGCAGCGATTACCGTCCTGCCCCTTGCCGTAAAGTCATGGTCGGCGCAGGAGAAAACCGCCGTTACCGCTTCGTAAACGTGCGGCTCTGCGGTCGCCATAAGCAGACGCGCCCCGGTAAGGATAAGGATATTTCTTTCACTTTCCGGCAGCGTAGTAAGGTCAGTTTTTGCAATTTCCATAGTGGGGATAATGGCGTGGTGGTCTGATACTTTTTTACTGTTCAGAACGCGGGAAATACTCTGTTCATAGGCTGCGCTCGCCATAAAGGGCAGCTTGCCGCAAAGCAGCGATACGATACTCGCCGCTGTGTCGCCCATGTCGTCGGTCAGATAGTTGCTGTCCGTTCTCGGATAAGTAAGCAGCTTCTTTTCATAAAGTGTCTGTGCAAGGTCAAAGGTCTGCTTTGCCGTGTACCCGTAGATACGGTTTGCTTCCCTTTGCAGAGAGGTAAGGTCAAAGAGCTTCGGCGGTATAGCGGTTTTATTTTCACGGGTCAAGGAAGTGCAGACAGCCGCCGACGCTTCGCAGGCTGCTTTCAGTTCGCCCGCTTCATCAGCGGCGCAGATCTTCGCGCTTGCCGCTTCTGCGCCGGGGAGCATAAGGCGCACATGGTAATATTTTTCTTTCTTGAAGTTCATAATGGCAGCGTCCCGGTCTACAAGCATTTTTAAGGTCGGGGTCTGCACACGTCCCACGTTCAAGGTCTTTCCATACAGGCAGGAGAAAAGGCGGGTCGCGTTAATGCCGATAAGCCAGTCAGCCTTTGCCCTGCATAATGCGGAATGATAGAGGGCGTCATATCCGCGCCCGTCTTTTAAGTTTTCAAAGCCGCATTTGATTGCACCCGTTTCCATTGAGGAAATCCAAAGACGGGTAAAGGGCTTCTTGCAGCCTGCCATTTCATAAACGAAACGGAAAATCAATTCTCCCTCGCGTCCTGCGTCGCAGGCGTTCACGACTTCGGAAATGTCGGCGCGGTGCATGAGGGCTTTTAAGATTTTGAATTGCTTTTCCTTGTCGGCAGCTACGGTGTACTGCCATTCCTGCGGCAGAATAGGTAAGCTGTCATAGCTCCACTTTTTATACTGCTCCCCGTAGGCGGCAGCTTCCGCAAGCCCTACCAAATGCCCGATACACCAAGAGATTACATAACCGTTCCCCTCAATATATCCGTCCTTTTTTCTCGTAACGCCGAGGGCGGCGGCAACCGCCGCCCCGACGCTGGGCTTCTCACAAATGACTAACTTCATTCTTCCTCGTCCTCCTGTTCGGTGTCTGCGCTGTCGGTTTCGTCCTCCGGCTCGTCCTCGTCGTATTCGTCAAAATCGAACTCGTCAAGGTCGGTGCTGCCTTTTACGTTCTGTTTTGATTTCATAACCTTAAAGTAGTAGAGGGCTGCGCCGCCGCCAAGAAGTCCCACAACAAGCAAAATCAAAAGCCCGCTCATGCTGTTTTTCGGTTTCTCCGGCTCTGCGGGAGCTTCCGGCTCGGCTTCCTTGCCTGTGCAGTTATTCATGGTTACAGAGCAGACAGGACAGGTTGTGTTGACTTCGCCCGTTTTGCATTTCTCGGTACAGTTGCAGACAGCAGGGGGCGGGGTGGTCTGCCCGTCCTCAATGATTGCCATAAGGTCGGTTTCGTCTACTTGATTTAAGAAGTGGACGGAATTTTCGCCCTCGGCTGCGCGGTCAACGATGATGTAAAAATAGTTGCCGCCTTTGCTTTTCACGACGATAAACTGTTTATCCTCGGCAACTTCGCCGTCGATGTCGTCCACAAGGGTCATGTTGCCCTCCGGGGTCAAGGGCTGCGGCTCGGTTTCCACGATTACGCCGCTGTCGTCGGTTTCTTCCGTCGGGGTCTGTGCATAGGCGGTAACGGAAAAGCCGCCCACAAGGACAAGGGCGGCGCAAAGTGCGGTAATGCTTGCAAGGATTTTATTCTTCATTCTCGGTTTCCTCCTGTTCCTCATAGTCTGCGGGGATAGGGGCAATGCCCGGAATACCGCCGCCGGAAAGCATGGCGGTAAGCTCCTGCGGGGTCAGACGCATGGAGCGCACGAGCTGAACGATTTGCAGATTTTCCGCTTCGCTTTTCTGTGCTTCCAGTCCGCGCAGCTTGTTCTGATACTCCGTGATTTTCTCACGGGTCTTTTGGATTTCCTTTTCAATTCTTTCGATTTTACTCATAGCCATAATGATTTTTCTCCTTTCGATTTTCAAATGTGTTGTTGTATGTCAGTTCCAGTTCATCAGCCCGTACCCTTTGATACAGGCATAGTCAAGGGGATAGCTCTTAATCTTGCAGGCGTCGCCGGAATTGCCCTCCACGGTATAAACGCGGTTTGCGTCCCTGCCGATTACAAGCCCTACATGGTCTGCGCTTCCGTCTAAGTCCCAGTCAAAAAAGATAGCGTCACCGGGGGCAATGTTTTCATAGCCCCGCGCTCCCCATTGTCCGTGAGAGGTAAACCACGGAATACCCTGCGACTGGCAGGCGGCAAAACGCGGCTCGGAAAGTCCCATTTGCCCGTAGCACCAAGACACAAAACAGGCGCACCATTCCACGCGGGAATTAAAGCCGTACCAGCTCCAATAAGGGTAGCCGCCCACATTTCCGACTTGCTGCTTTGCAAGGTCAACGATAGCGGTATTGCCGGGGCGCGTTCCGTTTACAAAGTCCACGCCGCTTAAATCTTCCGACGCGGAAGTGTCGGGAGAGCCGCCGCCAAAGATAAGGGGCTTGTTCCCGCTTGTCTGTAAGTACACCCGGTACATTTCCAGTTGTTCCGGGGTCAGATTGTTTTCCGCAATGGTGGATAGTGGGGTATTCGTCAGCTTGACGTTCAAGATGTAATACTCATAAGGCACTTGTACCGTGTAGGTGTCCGTATGCTCGTTGCCGTCCTCATCTGTCCATGTGTCGGTGCGTTCTTCCTCCCGGTAGCGTATTTCCACTTCCTCGGTCAGCGTCAGCTTGTATTGTTGATTGAAAATCCGCTGTAATTCGCTCTGTACCTCGGCGCAGGTGTAGCTTTGGTATTTTGCGGTCAGATAAGACGCTAATTCATGGGGATTGTGTCCGATATTTGCAAGGTCATAGCGGTACTCGTCATAGCCCGGATTGTCGCGCTCGATATTGTCAATCCTGCTTTGCAGCTCGTTTTCCAATCCGGCGTAGCTGTTTTCCACTTCCACAAGGTCGCTGTCCTCGGACGTATAGGACGTTCCAAGCACGCCGTTTAACGTGCCGGAAAACATTGCCCCACAAGAGGACAGCCCGGACATAACCATGATAAAGAGCAGCAGCACCCCGACAGCGATTGCCACACCCGCCGGGTGCCTTGCCACAAATGCTGCGGTCTGCTTTGTTTTCTCGGCGGCTTTGGCTGCCACCTTGCGGGTGCGTTCTGCCGCGCCCTTGATACCCTTTACGGTATTGCGGGCTTCCTTTGCATACTGCCGCTTGATTTTCTGCTTCTGCCAAAACCGGGAAATGGGGTTAGAGGTAAGCTGCGGGTTCTCATGCAGGGTCTTGTGATACTGAAAATCCACATTCGCCCGAAAAGCCGCTTTTTCTGCCTTTGCCGCTTCCCGGTAGGGTTTCAGCTTATGGTTGCGGTAGCCCTGCTTGATTTTCCGCGCCCCGTACTTCAATCCCCGTTCTGCGGCTTCCTCGCTCTTGTGTGCGCCCTCCACGCCGGAATTATCCTTTTCGACAGAATGGATTTTGTTATGTACCAAAATCCCGGCTTCCTGTGCGGGGCGGGATAGCGGGTTGTGCTTCTCCTTAAATCCGGGTGGCTTGTCCTGTTCCTCAAAGTGCAGGCGGGTTTTGCCTTTCCCGGTGGCTTCATCAAAGGTGCGCTCTTTTACCAGTTTCTTTTCTTTGGAGATAGCTGCCTTTGCCTTATCCAGTCGGTCGGCGGCTTTATCGGATTTCTTGATATACTTTTCAAGCTCCGGGGCAGCGCGTTCCTCGTCGGTAAATTGCAGCCGGGAAGATTTCGTCCCGGCGGTAGCTTCTGCCTGTGCCTTTCGTACCGCTTTTTTAGACGCTTTGCGGGTATGGGCGGCTTCGATACGCTCCATGACGCGCTCCGTTTTGCCTGTGTCCGCTTTGGAGGCAGCTCCCGGCACATGGGGCAAGGGAGAAGTCGGGGAAGCTGCACCTTGTAGCTGCGCTGCGTCCTGTGCTGCCTGTTGCTCCGGCGTTTTCTGAAAATCCGCGTCCTGCGTCCGCTTGCTGATACGTTCCGTGTCTCCCGTGGTCTGATTTTCTGCGATAGCCCCGTCGCGGGTCATTTTCTGCGTGATTTTATCGCGGGGCTTTAATGGGTCTTTCAAGTGTTACCACCTCCAATCCGCGCCCCTGCAAGGGCGCAATACTCGGCGTTCAGTTCAATGCCGATATAGCGGCGGTCAAGGCTTTGCGCTGCAAGCCCGGTGGTGCCGCTTCCAAAGAACGGGTCTATCACAACGCCGCCTTTCGGACAGCCCGCAAGTATGCACGTTTCCGCGAGCTTCGGGGGATAGGCGGCAAAATGCCCGCCCTTGTACGGTACGGTATTGATAAGCCAAACGTCCCGCTTGTTTCTTGTGGTCGGCATAAGGGCGTCGTCATAATAGCTGCCGCTGCGGGGCTGATTGATACCCTGTACCTTGCCCTGTCCTGGTACTTCCTCGGCGTATTTGTGTCCTGCGCTGCGCCCTTGCCTGTAGCGCGCAGCCGTTCCCGGCGCGATCGGCTCTGCAATGGCGGCAGCGTCATAGTAATATTTCTTTGATTTCGTCAGTAAAAAGATATGCTCATAGCAGCGGCTCGGTCGGTCGCGGCAGCTCTCCGGCATAGGATTTTCTTTCAGCCAGATAATATCGCTGCGTAAATACCATCCGTCAGAGCGCAGGGCAAAGGCAAGAAGCCACGGAATACCGATTAAATCCTTTTGCTTGCAGCCCGCTTTCATGCCGCTGCCGCAGTATGTGTCTGCGATATTCAGCCAAAATGTCCCGTCGTCTTTAAGTACCCGGCGCAGTTCCCGGAATACTTCTACAAGCCTGTCAATGTACTGCTCCGGCGTGTCCTCCCGTCCAATCTGTGCGTCAAGCCCGTAGTCCCTAAGCCCATAGTAGGGCGGGCTTGTGACGCAGCAGTTCACGCTTTCGCTCGGCAGCTCCCGCAGGGCATAGAGGGCTTCACGGTTGATGATTACGTCCGTTTTCATGGCTTGCTCACTTCCTCCGGCTTTGTCGTAAGCAGACAGTAAAGCTCGGTGTCCGTCGGGAAGCGGTCAATGAACGGCAGCACCACATTCCCGTAAAAGATAAGCCCCTCGCCCGCTTCGGTGTGGGTTACATACTTCATCTGCTGCGGGGAGATGTTAAGCTGCTTTGCAAGGATAGCCCGGTCGCCCTGTGCCTGATTGAGCATGAGGACAAAA
>OIRH01000436.1_pt1 | contig 10915 bp, 7 predicted proteins | sample 1586211 | NCBI WGS metagenome assembly OIRH01 (sample SAMN02674964, study PRJEB24791) | human gut metagenome, SKBSTL008 | isolation source: stool | host: Homo sapiens | place: USA
CAATAAGATATGGAGCCGTCAATTCTTTCAGAAGTACATTCTGCACAGCTCCGTATTGGGTAGCAAATTCTACCAGCTCAGTTAGCAACTCTTCCTTATTGCGCAAATACATAATGCCCGCAACCGTTCCATATACCAGAATAAATGCACTGAGTATCAACCCCGCAGTTGTATCTACTGTATAAATCCATACATCTACTCCGGATAACAGTGGAATCATGATGATCGGCCACAACATGTACATCCCAAGCTTCCCTTTAAATTTGATATCTTTCTCCATAGCATTTCCCTCTATATAAAATTAACATGCTATTATATTATAACACTGTTTAGGAAATATGAAAAGAAAAAGAGGAAAGGCTTCATTTTAAAAAGTTTCTTTCCTCTTTTGAGTATCTTAATCATTATTGTTTTGTTACTTCTGACCTTGATAACTCCTGCACCTCTTCCAAAGTCAATCCCGTATACTCCACAACTTTTTCCAATAGAAACTTATCTGCCAACATCTTGCGTGCCATTTCCATTGCTTTATCATGCATTCCTTCTTTTATTCCTTCCTTTATTCCCTCTTTTCTACCTTCTCGTATTCCCTCTCGTCTTCCACTGGCAAGCATATGACGGTGGTCACGAATTGCCTTTTGTCTTGCTTCGTACTCCAAGCGCTTTTCTTCATCTGCGCTGATTTCCTCTAATTTATCATACGCTTTATGGATATATTTGTCTTTCTCTGCCAACATCTTGATTTCCTCCCTGCTCTTCGCACTGAAAAACTGTGCCCATCGCAGGAGTTCTGTCTGTGGATACTCATATTTTACAAGCTTGGGTAATTCCAAAATATGAATCTCGAATTTATCCGAATACATTTCCCGACTTGTATCTTCCCAGATGTGAAAACAAGAATAATATCGTTCATGTTCAAACAGTGTGAAATCCAGAACTCCTACATGAATACATTTCTTCAGCTTATCATAGTCCTCCCCTTCGTGAATCTGATCCACATACATCTTCCCAAGATAAAACAAAGATCTCTCCTGCCAATAATCATAAGCAACCGCCTGCATCTCGATATTTAACTGATCTCCATCTTTCAGACGAACATGCACATCCAGGATTCCATATTTGTCTTCTTTATGCTTCTTGCGAAGCTTCTTTGGAAGTAATTCCATATCTACAATTTCTTCCGGTGGAATCCGGAGAATCGCACTGATAAATCCTCGGCGCACCTCTTCAGCCTCCATCAATTCCTGAAAGCAAAAATCCACGCTAGGTAACATAATAAAACTTTCTTCTTTTTTTTCATTTGTTGTCATACACATATAACTGCTCCTTTCCCAATACGGAGAAACTGCAGGAATACGTGAATTTTCTTCTTATACTTTTATTATAAAGAAATACGGTTCATTGTACAACTGCTTTTCCTCCATATTTACCTGTAATATGATTCTATCAAACCTCTTATTCTGGAATATCTGACTGATTGGTCTTGATTCTTAGAAATTCACCAGAAATTTTAGATGAGTCAAGTATACTATAACAATAATGGAAACGCAATAAACTATTTATTAAATCTTTGTGTAAACTCCCTACATCAAAGAAAAGGGCTGTGAAAAAACTTTCGTTTTTTTCACAGCCCTTTTCTTGTTTCATAACTTATCTATTTCGCAAGTCTATAAATTGCCTCAAGATAAATCTTCATCCACATATCCAATTTATCAAGTTCCAGATACTCATTTTTCTGATGCATCAGATTCGGCTGATCATGAAGAAGCGCTCCGAAAGCAACACAGTTATCCAATGCTCTTGCATAAGAGCACGCACCGTCAACCTGCGGCTCGGCTTCTTCTTCGCCGGTCACTTCTTTATACACATCCATCAATGTCTGCACAAGGAAACTGTCCTTTGGAACATAAATAGCCTCTATGATATCCGGGTTCTCAAAACGGAATCTCGTTCCTTCCAAATTCTTCTCAATCAGCTCCTGCGCTTCTTTGCATTTGTAGCTGACCGGTACACGGTTATCAATAGATAAAATCAGTTTTCCATCGATCACTTCTGCTTTTCCGACATTGAAGCTTAATTTTCCGGAGACTTCATCGGAAAGTCCCACTCCGATATGTTCTCCGCAAAGATTAAATCCAATGTGTCCCATATAGAACTCTGCTATCTCGCCAAGTTCTCCACCTACATGAAGCTCATGAACAGCATTCATAATCGCCGATATCGCATTCTTTCCACCTTCCGGGTTTGCTGCATGTGCCGCAAATCCATGGGCTGTAAGCGTAAGTTTCCCATCTACCGTCTCTGTTTCAAAATGACATCCTGTCACTTCTTCCCACTGTGCCATCTTCTCCTGAATCTGTGGTGCCAAACTTTCGTCGAGAAGCACATATGCGCTTTCTGCAACCGAGTTAAATGCATTACCTCCTGCAAGTACAACATCCTCTTTCAGGTCTGTAATAAGCTGATACTGGAATACACCCTTTTCTGCATGATTTAAAGGGAACTCGGCATCCGGAGTAAAAGATAATTCCGGCGGCGCAATCTTCTTCTGATTGAAATAATAATCTACACATTTCCAATCTGTCTCTTCATTTGCACCTACAATAAAACGGATTTTCTTCTTCATCGGAAGGCCCATTTCTTTCAGAATCTTTACCGCATGGAGACATACCGCCATTGGCCCTTTGTTATCAAGGACTCCGCGTCCGTAAAGTTTCCCATCGATCACTTCCGGCTTGAACGGATCGCATAGCCATCCGTCACCGCAAGGAACAACATCCATATGCCCCAGGATACCAAGAGTTTCTTCACCATCACCAAAATCCGCATGACCGGCATAGTTATCGAAGTTCTCGGTATTTGCTCCCAGACTTTCTGCCATATCAAGGAAACACTGCAGCGCATCCGCTGCTCCTTTTCCGAAAGGCATGCCTTCCTCCGGAGCAGTTTCCACACTGTCAATTGATACTAATTTTTTAATATCTTCAATCAGACTTTCTCTGTCTTCTCTGATCTTTGCTTCAAAATCCATAACTTTCCCTCTGTTCTACAATTCTGTCGTTTACAGCATTACCTGAACCAGAAGCATGATCGCACTGAATCCGGCTGTAATTCCCATAAGCGGCATAATGAATTTTAACCATTTATCATAAGTAACATCTACCATGGCCAATGTTGCAAGAATCAATCCTGTCGGTGTAATGAAGGAAATCAATCCTAAACCGTAAGCATAAGCTGAAACGATCGCTGCTCTTGAAACACCTACTGTATCTGCAAGAGGAGCCATGATCGGAACAGATAACACTGCAAGTCCTGATGAAGATGAAATGAAGAATCCAAGTACGATAAATACAAGCATCATCAGGATAATGAATACGAATGGGTTCATTCCGCTAATTGCACCTGAGAAGAACTCAAGGATTGTATCGGAAACCATACCGTTTTCAAGAATAATGTTAATACCGCGGGCAACACCTACAACGAGAGCAACACTCATTAAGTCTGCAGCTCCTCCGATGAACTGATCCATGAAGTTTTTCTCGCCGATTCCTGATGTAAATGCAAGAAGAATCGCACATGCCAGGAATAAGGATGTCATACTGTCGAACCACCATTGTTTAGAAACAAGACCCCAAACAAGAACACCAAATGAAATACCAAATACTGCAAGAGAGAGTTTCATTCTAAGTGTAAACTCCGGAACCTCACCCTGATGTCCGAATTTCTGCATATGATGCTCATACTGATCGTAACAGATCGATTTTGTAGGATCGTCTTTTACTTTCTTTGCGTAACGTAAAATGTAAATCAATGTAATAACTACACCAAGTACTAATGCAACTGTACGGATTCCCATACCTTCCGCGATACTGATACCAGCAGCATTGGATGCGTTACCTACCGAGAAAGGATTGATCGTAGGGAACATTGTTCCAATAGAAGAACCCATGTAAATCGCAGCAATACAAACCATTACATCATACCCCGCCGCCAGGAAGACCGGGACGAGAATTGGATAGAGAGCAATGGTCTCTTCCGCAAGACCAAATGTGGTACCTCCCGCTGCAATGATCACTGTGATCAAAATAATTAAAATATATTCTTTCCCTTTTGTAATTCTAGAAAGCACTGCGATGGCCGCATTGAATGCTCCCATGTAGTTCAGAACACCGATACATCCTCCGAGGATAAATACGAAGAGGATAATGTCGATCGTATCATACACTCCACTGATTGGTGCAAGAAGGATATCAAAGATTCCCTGTGGAGACTGCTCTACCTTCTCATATGTTCCAGGGATTGCAACCGGTTTACTAATACTTCCATCCAGGAATTTATCAAGGTTACCGGTAACTCCAAGCTCATCTAAACTTTCCTGCGTAGGCTCCATTTGTGTAATTTCACCGGATGGAGCTGTGATTTCAAATTTATCACTGTCTGCATTATACGCTAATTTCGAGTACAAACCTGCCGGAACTACTGCTGTTAAGATCGCTGCAAATACAAGAACGATAAATAATACGGTAATCGCGGTAGGAAATTCCAGTTTTTTCTTTTTCTTTGCTGTTTCCATTTTCTTTTCCCCTTTTTCCTTTATTCATTTGCAAATATTTTTACAAGTTCTACAACAACTTTTGTTGCTGCTTCCATGCCTTCTACAGTCACATGTTCCATCGGACCATGATAACCGTGTCCGCCTGTTCCAAGATTCGGACAAGGAAGTCCTCGGAAACTTAACTGACATCCATCTGTACCTCCACGAATTGGCAGAACCAACGGATCCACGCCAGCATTTTCACAAGCCTTCTTTGCATTTTCAATCAAATGAGGACAATCCTTAATAACTTCAGCCATATTTTGATACTGATCTGTAATGGTTAAAGTGACGCAACCATCACCCCATTTTTCATTCATATTTTTCTCAATCAAACGTAACGTCTGTTTCTTTGCTTCAAATAGTCCCTGATCATGATCCCTGACAATATAATGCAATGTTGCATGACTCACATCACCATTCATATTGATCAGATGATAGAATCCCTCATAATCTTCCGTGTTTCTAGGAGTTTCCATAGAAGGTAGACAAGAGTTGATCTCCATAGCTACAAGTGAGGCATTGATCATCGTATCCTTTGAAGAACCAGGATGTACATTAAAACCAGTAATCTCAAACTCAGCTTTGCAGGCATTAAAATTCTCAAACTGGATCTCACCTTCGGTATCGCCATCCAAAGTATAAGCAAAATCAGCATCAAACCGCTTGATATCGAAATACTCGGCACCACTTCCGATTTCTTCATCTGGAGTAAATGCAATGCTGATCGGACCATGAGGAATCTCTTCATGGATCAGACGTTCTGTCATCGTAAGAATCTCGGCAATCCCAGCTTTATCATCCGCACCAAGGATCGTTGTACCATCCGATGTGATCAAAGTACGGCCCTTGAGAGAAGAAAGATGAGGGAAAACTTTCGGATCAAGAACCAGACTACTATCTCCAAGAGGAAGAGCTTCTCCATTATAATTCTTCGTAAGGATCGGACGGATTGGGTGATCACAGAAATCAGAAACAGTATCCATATGAGCAATAAATCCGATCGCAGGACAGTTTTCATAGCCCTTTGTGGCAGGTAATTTGCCATATAGGTAACATTTGTCATCTAAGTAGACATCACTGAGACCAAGTTCCTTCATTTCATTTTCTAAGACTCGGGCAAGATCAAACTGACAATCAGAAGAAGGGACAATTTGGCTGTTTTCATTGCTTGGAGTTAAAATTTTGACGTAATTTAATAAACGTTCGTAAGCTTTCATGATTATTTATTCACCTCGTGATAATTTCTTTTGCGTTTTATAAAGTATATAGATAATATAACACATATCTAGTGTATCAACCATCGTATTAAACTAGACTCTCGTAGTCTATGGGAATGCACCAGTTGCAGCAATCGGAATTGTATTCAAAGCAAATATGTTTATTACATTTTTACAAATGGGACTAGCCAATGAAGTTCAGCTGATCCCGTTATTGTATCTTTTAAATGCGGTTGACGGAGTCATATATGGGCAGGCATTGACAGACTATATTGCAGTGATATTGTCCACGATCATATGGAAGCAATATCAAAATAGTATAACGAAAGAAAATGACTCCGTAAAATAGTTCGAAATACGAAATTTGTGGAAATTGATGAAAAATTAACAAATAAATAAAAAACAGTATTTATACAAATGGCTTAAAATGGTTGGATTGAAAATAGTATGTTTGTAAAAATGCTGCTTTTTTTGTGCAATTTCTACAAAAAAGAAAAGAAAATAGAAAAAGAATAAATCGTTTTGCAAAAAAATCCCTTGACTTTTTGTCAAATTGGTTCTACCATATAAGTACAGTAACTGGTAGGACCAATCTTACTATGTCGCGTATACGCTGAAAAATAGGATATCGGAACCCGCTCATATTTGAAAAGAAAGGAGAGAACTTAAGATGTTCATTCACTTTTTATTAGCGATGCTTCCTATCATCTGGCTGATCATTGCATTAAGCGGATTAAAGATGGCAGGACATGTAGCCTGTCCGATCGCTTTGATCATTACAGTCATTGAAGCACTTTTTTTATGGAAGCAGAAAATTATTGATGTCCTCACAGGAGGGTTAGAAGGATTTGCAATGGCAATCTGGCCAATCTGTCTGGTTATCGTGGCAGCAGTGTTTACTTACAACTTGGTCGTACATACGAAAAACATGGAACTTATTAAAAAAATGCTTACTTCTGTATCAAGAGATAAACGAGTTCTTGTGCTGATCATCGCATGGGGATTTGGAGGATTTATGGAAGGTATGGCAGGATTCGGAACAGCTGTAGCGATTCCAGCAGGAATCCTTTGCGGATTAGGATTTGAACCAATCTTTGCAGCAACTGTTTGCCTGGTAGCCAATACGACACCAGTAGCATTTGGATCCATCGGAATTCCAACGGTTACAGCAGCAAATGTAACAGGATTTAGTCCACATATGACAGCATCTTATGTTGTATTACAACTTGCGATCATGGTAATTCTCGTTCCTTTCCTTGTTGTTTTCATCACAGGAAAACATGAAGGAGCTAAAGGAATCGGTGATTATAAAGAAATTTTATTTATTACATTGATGTCAGGTCTTTCATTCTTAGTACCACAATATCTGACAGCGAAATTTGTAGGAGCTGAACTTCCAGCAGTTATCGGATCTGTATGCAGTATGGCAGTAACGATCATCCTTGCAAAAGTAATGCTGAAAGGTAAGGCAAGTAAATTTGATGTAGAAATCGAAGATAATGATGATACTACGATGACAGTAAAAGATGCATTTGTTGCATGGAGCCCATTCATTCTTGTATTACTGTTCTTACTTCTGACTTCAACATTAGTACCAGCGATTCATGATCCATTATCAGCGATCAAATCAAATGTACCAATTTATAGTGGAGAGGGAGCAAGCCCATATACATTTACATGGGTATCAACACCAGGAGTGCTGATCTTGATCGCAGCATTTATTGGAGGACTGATTCAGGGATGTCCAGTTGGTGAGATCTTTGTTGTTTTAGGCAAGACAGTGATTCAGATGTTTAAGACGATCATTACGATCATGGCAGTGCTTGCGACAGCTAAGATCATGGGATACAGCGGAATGACACAGTCTATCGCAGATTTTATCGTACGTGTAACAGGAAGCTTTTATCCATTAGTTGCACCACTGATTGGATCTATCGGAACATTCGTAACAGGAAGTTCTACATCAAGCAGCGTACTATTCTCCAAGTTACAGGCAAGTACAGGAGCAGAATTAAATATCAACCAGATCTGGCTGGTAGCTGCAAATACAGTTGGTAGTACCGCAGGAAAGATTATTTCTCCACAGAGTATCGCAGTAGCGACAGCGGCAACAGCAACGGTAGGAAAAGAAAGTGAAATCTTAACAAAGGTTATCAAATATTTCGTATTATTCGTTATCATCTATGGATTAGTTTGCTACTTTGGAGTCAAATTGATCTGAAAATGATAAAGATAAAAGATATTAAAAAGCTATAAACTTTTAAGGAGGAAGATAAATGAGTGAGTATCAGTATAACAAAGTGACACCAGAGATGATCGAGAAATTCAAAGAGATCGCTCCAAAACGTGTCTTAGTGGGTGATGAAATCAATGAGGATTTCACCCATGATGAGATGGCAATCTACGGAAAAGCTAGACCAGAAGTTTTAGTAGAAGCAACATCAACAGAAGAAGTTGCAGCTGTCGTTAAACTTTGTAATGAAAACAAGGTTCCTGTAACACCAAGTGGTGCAAGAACAGGATTAGTAGGAGGAGCCGTAAGTATCGGTGGCGGTGTTATGATCTCTCTTACAAAGATGAACAAGATCCTTGGATATGACAAAGAAAACTTTGTAGTGAAGATTCAATCAGGAGTCCTTTTAAATGATCTTGCACAGGATGCAGAAAAACAAGGATTATTATATCCACCAGATCCAGGTGAGAAATTCGCAACAGTCGGTGGAAACGTAGCAACCAACGCTGGTGGTATGAGAGCTGTTAAGTACGGATGTACAAGAGATTATGTACGTGCCATGACAGTTGTATTACCAACAGGTGAGATTGTAAAACTTGGAGCTACTGTATCAAAGACAAGTTCAGGATACAGCTTATTAAACTTAATGATCGGTTCTGAAGGTACTTTGGGTATTATCACAGAACTTACATTAAAAGTAATTCCAGCACCAAAATCAGTGATTAGTCTGATTATTCCTTATGAAAACTTAGAGGATTGTATTGCAACAGTACCACAGTTCTTTATGCATCATCTGGCACCACAGGCTCTGGAATTTATGGAAAAAGAAGTTGTTATGGATACTGAGAAGTTCTTAGGAAAACAGGTATATCCAAAAGAATTAGAAGGAACAGAGATTGGAGCATATTTATTAGCAACATTTGATGGAAATTCTGAAGAACAACTGGAAGATATCATTGAACAGGCATCTGAAGTAGTATTAGAAGCAGGAGCAATTGATGTATTAGTTGCTGATACACCAGCCTTAAAGAAAGATGCATGGGCTGTCCGCGGAGCATTACTTGAGGCAATTGAAGCAGATACTGTACTGTTAGATGAATGTGATGTTGTAGTTCCAACAAATAAGATTGCAGAATTCCTGACATATACAAAATCATTAGAAGCAGAAGCTGATTTCAGAGTGAAGAGCTTTGGACATGCTGGAGACGGTAACTTACATATCTATACATGCAGTAATGACATGGAAGAAGGAGAGTTTAAGAAACAGGTTGCAGTCTTTATGGATAAAGTATATGCAAAAGCAACAGAATTCGGTGGAATGATCTCTGGAGAACATGGAATCGGACATGGAAAGATGGACTACCTAGCAGAGTCTCTCGGACCAGTTCAGATGAGGATCATGGAAGGTGTCAAAGAAGTCTTTGATCCAAATATGATCTTAAATCCAGGTAAGATCTGCTACAAATTATAATTTTAATAGGAAACGATCAATCAAACATAAACAAGTAACATAAAACATATACAAAGCTTTTTTAAGGTTATTTTAGGAGGATATCAAGATGGCATATTTAATTTCAGAGGAAGCAAAAGACTTATTACAGGATGTACACGAGTTCTGTGAAAACGAAGTAAAAGAACAGTGTAAAGCATACGACGTCAGTGGAGAATGGCCAAAAGAAATTTATGACAAAGCCATTGAAATGCAGTTACATTCATTAGAAGTACCAGAAGAATACGGTGGACCAGGATTATCAAGAGTAGACGTTGCGGCACTGATCGAAGAAATGGCTATCGCAGATGCAGGATTTGCAACAACAATTTCTGCCAGTGGATTAGGAACAAAACCAGTACTGATCGCAGGAAATGAAGAACAGAAAAAACATGTATGCCAGAAGATCATTGATGGTGGATTTGGAGCTTTCTGTTTAACAGAACCAGGAGCAGGATCTGATGCCAGTGCAGGAACAACAACAGCTGTCAAAGACGGAGATGAGTGGGTATTAAATGGAAGAAAATGCTTCATTACAAATGGAGGAATCGCTTCTTTCTACTGTATCACAGCTATGACAGATAAAACAAAAGGTGTTAAAGGAATCTCTATGTTCTTAGTTGATGCTGGAACACCAGGATTAAGCACAGGTAATGAAGAAAATAAAATGGGTATCCGTACATCAAACACATGTGATGTTGTATTAGAAGACTGTCGTATTCCAGCTGCAAACTTAGTTGGAGAAGAAGGAAGAGGATTCTCAATCGCAATGAAGACATTAGACCAGGCAAGAGCTTGGATGGGATGTGTTGCAACAGGTATCGCACAGCGTGGTATCAATGAAGGTATTGCATATGCCAAAGAAAGAGTTCAGTTTGGTAAACCAGTCATCAAAAATCAGGCAATGCAGTTTAAAGTAGCTGATATGGAAATCAAAACAGAAACAGCTCGTCAGATGGTTGCACATGCTTTAACAAAGATGGATATGGGATTACCACATTCCAAAGAAGCAGCGATCGCAAAATGCTATGCATCTGATATCGCAATGGAAGTAGCTTCTGAAGCAATTCAGATGTTCGGTGGATATGGATACAGCAGAGAATATCCAGTTGAGAAATTATTAAGAGATGCTAAGATCTTCCAGATTTTCGAAGGAAGTAACGAAATTCAGAGAATCGTTGTAGCAAATAACACAATCGGAAGATAGAACATAAGAAGGAGTAAGACTATGAACATTTTAGTATGTATCAAACAGGTTCCGGATGATTCTGTAGAAATCCATTTAAATGCAGAAGGAACACCGGATTTAGCAAACGTAACACCTGTTGTAAATGCATTTGACACCTATGCTCTCGAAATGGCAGCACGATTAAAAGAAT
>OIRH01000475.1_pt1 | contig 10106 bp, 3 predicted proteins | sample 1586211 | NCBI WGS metagenome assembly OIRH01 (sample SAMN02674964, study PRJEB24791) | human gut metagenome, SKBSTL008 | isolation source: stool | host: Homo sapiens | place: USA
TATGAGAACCGTGTATTTGACAGCCATGGAGTGGCAGATCCTTCAGTTGAAATCCAGTTCGGACCAAACATCAAGGACTGGCCGGCAATGAGTGCGCTTCCTGAGAATATGCTCCTTAAGGTGGTTTCAGAGATTCATGATCCTGTTACTACAACAGATGAGCTCATTCCTTCAGGAGAGACATCATCATATCGTTCAAACCCTCTTGGCCTTGCAGAGTTCGCACTTTCAAGAAAGGATCCTGAGTATGTAGGCAGAGCAAAGGAAATCCAAAAGGCCCAGAAGGCTATAGAGAGTGGTGAGTGCGCAGGAAAGGCTGTTCCTGAGGTTGCTGAAATCATGGGAGTAGTAAAGAAAAAATTCCCTGAGGCAAGCCATGAGAATATGGGCTTCGGAAGCACAATTTTTGCTGTTAAGCCGGGTGACGGCTCAGCAAGAGAGCAGGCTGCCAGCTGCCAGAAGGTACTCGGAGGCTGGGCAAATATCGCAAACGAGTATGCCACAAAGAGATACCGTTCAAACCTTATCAACTGGGGAATGCTTCCATTCATCATCGATGAGGGAGAGCTTCCGTTCCACAACCTCGACTATATCTTCCTTCCGGGAATCAAGAAGGAAATCGAGGATGCAAAGACGGAGTTTGAGGCATATGTTGTCAAGGATGGTGAATTAAAGCCATTTACACTGAAGATGGGTGAGCTCACAGATGATGAAAGAGAGATAATATTAAAGGGATGTCTCATCAACTATAATCGTAAATAAGGAGAGTTTAATCCGATGGAAGAAACCGGAAAAGCTGGTAAAAAATCAAACATTGAGATAAATGCAGATAAGGGTGCGAAGCAGAATTCGCACCCGGGGCGTGAGGAATGGCCACATCTGATCAGAATAGGTGTCATGGTATTTGTCACGTTTGCAGTCAGTATACTGTTTTTCTTTGCACTGTACAGATTTGAGGGCTTTGCAGGCATATGGAGCAAGCTGCTTGCGGCAGCAATGCCTATTATAATGGGACTTGTGCTTGCATACCTGATGAATCCTGTCATGCTGTGGCTGGAAAGATGCTTTAAAAAGCTTCTTTCCAAAAAGATGAAAAGCGAAAGCAAGCTGCGAAAGGTTTCAAGAGCTCTTGCAATCACAGGCTCGGTTATTATTCTGGTAGCGATTATTTCGCTCCTCATTGCGGCTATTGTGCCTTCTGTCATAGCAAGTATATCAGGACTTATGAAGACACTGCCAAATGATGTTGCGGCATTCATCAACATGATAAAGAACGGCAATTTCGGGGACAGCAAAATTGCTGAGCTCGCGAGCACAGGTTTACAGAATGCAACCGACTACATTGAGGATTATGCCACAGAAAAGCTGATTCCTGAGGCACAGAAGTATGTTGCACAGATTACAACCGGTGTGATTTCGGTAGTCAGAGGCTTATTTAATTTTATTATCGGAATAATCGTGATGGTCTATGTGATGAGTATTCAGGAGACTCTCGCAGGACAGAGTAAAAAGATAATATATGCTGTCTGCAAGCCAAAGACAGGCAATATCATCATTGAGACGATCAGAAAGACAAATGAGATTTTTGGAGGCTTCATAAGCGGTAAGATTATAGATTCACTGATTATAGGTGTGATTGCATATTTCGGATGTCTGATTTTAAGGATTCCATCATCGGTGCTCGTTGCAGTGATTATCGGCGTCACAAATGTGATTCCGGTATTCGGACCGTTTATCGGTGCAATTCCATCGTTACTCATAGTAGTAATTCAGAGTCCGTGGCATGCGCTTTATCTTCTGATATTTATTGTCGTGCTGCAGCAGGTGGATGGTAATATAATAGGGCCTAAGATACTTGGCTCATCTACCGGTCTTTCGACCTTCTGGGTTATGTTTGCCATACTAATCGGCGGAGGAATGTTTGGTTTTCTTGGAATGTTACTTGGTGTTCCAACCTTTGCTGTGATATACTATATTGTGAAAAGAGTTGTTAATTATGCTCTCAGGAAAAAGAAGCTTCCTGAGGACACAAGGGATTATACAAAGACAACAGGCGTAGATACAAAAAATAATAAGCTTAAATACGAGTAGGTGAAATAAGTGGATAAATACGAATACAATCTCAAGCTGGATCAGATAAAAGCCCTAAGCGCCGAGGAGGGCTATATGAGCGCAGCAGAGATTGCGGATAGCATAAATTGGAACAAAATTAAAAATGTAAATACACTCGTTAAAATCGGCGAAATCTACGAGAAGGCCGAAAGATACCAGGATGCAAGGGACATACTTTTAATGGCCTATGACCGTTCACCAATCGGCAGGATGATTATATACAGACTGGCTGAGGTCGCCATCAAGATGGGGGATTATGATGCTGCTACAGAGTATTATGATGAGTTTGTTGAGATAGCGCCTCATGATGATATGAAGTATGTATTAAGATATGCCATCAAAAAAGGGCAGGGAGCTTCATTTGATGAGCTTATCACTATTCTTGAAGAATACAAGGATGAAGAATACACTGAGGAGTGGGCATATGAGCTTGCATATCTATACCACAAGGCCGGAAAAGCCGATAAGTGTATAGATGCCTGCGATGAGCTCATTCTGTGGTTCGGAGACGGACCATATGTGGAGCGTGCGCTGGAGCTTAAGATGCTTTATCAGCCACTTACCAAGGCTCAGGAGGAAAAGTACAGACGATTCAAGGCAGAGAAGGAAAAGCCGGCTAAGATAAAGGATGAGGCTGAGGTCACTGAGATAGGTGCCATGGAGATGGTAAAGGGCGGAGAGATAGTGCATGATGACGTAACTATTCCGCAGATTACTGTAAATCAGGAGAAGTTCAATACTGTAAATTTACAGCAGGAGATTGCCAAGGGTATGCAGCAGATCATGGAGGCCAAGGGCAAGAATGAAGTTGCTGATACGATGGATACCATCAAAAAGATAGTTGAGGATATTCCTTATCTCAAGCTCGAAAAGGAGCAGGAAGAGTATGTACAGCAGCCGGAAGAGACAGAGCATATCGCTACAGATGAAGAGATAGATGGTTCACTTAAGTTGAATTTCAAGGAGCTTTTGGGTGAAGACGCTGACGGACAGATGTCTATGGTCATGAGTGAAAAGACTCAGCTTGAGCATCAGATTACAGGACAGATGTCTATACAGGATGTGCTTGAAGAATGGGAAAAGACCAGACATGCGGCTGAAATTGCACTTAAAGAGGCTGAGCAGCAGAAACTTGAGTCAGCTAAGGCAAGAGCACTTCAGGAGGCAGGAGACATCATGGAGAGACTAAATGATGTCATTCCAAAGCTGGATGCAGGTGTCACTCCGAAGGAACTTCTTGAGGAGGAGTATTTGAAGGTCCCGGTTGATATTATAGAGCAGAAAGCTGCCGTGAAGGAGCCTGAAGAAGAGCAGAAACCGGATATGCAGGAGCTTTATGCAGAGGAGACTGTGGATGAAGTACAGGAGCCGCAGGAAGAACCGGAAGAACCGGAAGAGGCTATAGACGAAGTGCAGGAGTCACAGGAAGCACCGGAGGATACTATAGACGAAGTACAGGAGTCACAGGAAGCACCGGAAGAAGCTATAGAAGAAGTGCAGGAGTCACGGGAAGTACCGGAAGAGGCTGCAGATGAAGCAAAGGAACCGGTTGGAGAGCCGGAGGATATAATTATGGCAGAGGAGTCTGAGAAAGACGAGATACTCATGCAGCCGACTACCATGATGCCTGAAATAACAGATGATATGTTAAATGTCGATGATGATACATCAGATGATGAGACTTCACAGGAGAAAGAAAACGTTTCTGAGAAGAGAGATTTTGATCATGTGACATCATTTATCGAGCAGGAAATAGCCAAGATGACAGCAAAGAATCCGGGACTGGAGAAGAAGCTGGATATGGCTAAGACAAGAAAAATGCCGGATATTTCATTGCCGGAGGATTTAGAGAGCGAAGAAGATGACTCGAAATTGAAAGAAACAAAACATATAAAAGAGCTTACAAGCGAACAGAAAGCTATATTTTCATATTTCATACCGGTAAAGGGTATGGAGGATCAGATCTGCAAGGCATATAATGCAGTGCTTGATCATTTCAACAGGAAAGAAAACGCATCCACAGGCAACCTGATTATACAGGGAGAGCAGGGTTGCGGAAAGACAATGCTTGCTACAAGCTTTATAAAGGTATTACAAAAAGATGGTGAACAGCTTACAGGAAAGATGGGCAAGATTGATGCTGCCGCACTCAATAAAAAGGATGTGCAGCAGGTAGTCAGAAAGATAACAGGAGGCTGTCTCATCATAGAAAGAGCCGGTGATATCGACCGCAGCATAGCTGCCCAGCTATCATTTTTGATGGAGCATGATATTACAGGAACACTCTATATACTTGAGGATACATCAAAGGGTATAAAGAAGGCTCTCTCAATGGATGAGGGCTTTGCATCCAAGTTCACGGAAAAGATATCGGTTCCTATTTTTACAAATGATGAACTCGTATTGTTTGCCAAATCGTACTCTGCAGAGCTTGGGTACAAGATAGATGAGATGGCTATTCTGGCATTGCATAACAGAATCAGCAATATTGAGAGGATAGACCAGGCTACCACTCTGACAGAGGTCAAGGATATAATTGACGAGGCCATAGACAGGGAGGCTCACAGCGGACTTAAGAAGGCTATAAGTATTCTGACAGCCAGGCGATATACAGATGATGACCGAATTGTACTCAAAGAGGATCATTTCAGGGAAAAATAAATACTTATGGGGGGTATATATATGTGTAATTTTACAGCAATGGATTGTTACCTGTTTGGTCAGGCAACACACTATGATATCTACAAGAAGATGGGTGCTCACTTAGCTGAGCGTAAAGGAAAAAAAGGAGTGTGCTTTGACGTCTGGGCGCCACATGCGAGGGAAGTATACGTGTTTGGTGAGTTTAACGACTGGAATGAGACCAGTCATGAGATGAAGCGTGTAGAGCCGGAAACCATGGGAGTGTATGAGCTTTTTGTACCGGGAGCGCAAAAGGGTCAGATGTATAAGTTTATTATAGTCACTGAACAGGGTGATAAGCTGTACAAGGCGGATCCATACGCAAACTACGCAGAGCTTCGTCCGGGAACAGCGTCAATCATCACAGATATCGAGCACTTCACATGGACTGACAAAGAGTGGATGGATAAGAGAGCAGCAAAGTCAGATGCTGATGTATATTCTTCACCTATGGCTATATATGAGTGTCATCCGGGCTCATGGATGAGACATCCGGGCAGGGATGATGAGGGCTTTTATACATACAGGGAGCTTGCAAAATCACTCATATCCTATGTGAAAACTATGGGATATACACATATTGAGCTTATGGGTATTTCAGAGTATCCGTTTGATGGCTCATGGGGATATCAGGTGACAGGCTACTATGCACCTACATCGAGGTATGGAGAGCCTGAGGATTTTGCATACTTTGTTGATCAGTGCCATAAAAATAATATCGGAGTAATCCTCGACTGGGTACCTGCACATTTCCCAAAGGATGCGCATGGACTTGCCAATTTCGATGGAACAGCCACATATGAGTATGCAGACCCAAGAAAGGGAGAGCATCCCGACTGGGGCACAAAGATATTTGACTACGGTAAGAATGAAGTAAAGAACTTCCTTATCGGAAGTGCACTTATGTGGATAGAAAATTACCACGTAGACGGACTCCGTGTGGATGCAGTTGCGTCAATGCTTTATCTTGACTATGGAAAGAACGACGGACAGTGGGTGCCAAACAAGTTTGGAGGAAATAAGAACCTCGAGGCAGTAGAGTTTTTCAAGCATATCAATACACTCATACTTGGAAGAAATCACGGAACTGTAATGATAGCCGAAGAGTCTACCGCATGGCCAAAGGTAACAGGCAAGGTAGAGGAAGACGGACTGAACTTCAGCTACAAATGGAACATGGGATGGATGCATGACTTCCTTGATTATATGAAGCTGGATCCATATTTCCGTAAAAATAACCACAACAAGATGACATTTGCGATGAGCTATAATGAGAGTGAGAAATATATTCTGGTACTGTCACATGATGAGGTGGTACATCTGAAGTGTTCTATGCTCAACAAAATGCCGGGCTTAGAAGGGGATAAATTCAAGAACCTCATGGCAGGATATGCATTTATGATGGGACACTGTGGAAAGAAGCTTCTTTTCATGGGACAGGAGTTTGCACAGAAGCAGGAGTGGAGTGAGGAAAGAGAACTCGACTGGTATCTGCTTGAGAATCCGGAGCATAAAAAGATCCAGAACTGGGTAAAGGAGCTGCTTCACCTCTATAGGAGAAACCGCTGTCTGTATGAGCTGGATTCAAGCTGGGAAGGCTTTGAATGGATAAATGCAAACGATGCAGACAGAAGCATCTTCAGCTTTATCAGAAAGAGTAAGGATGGCAAGAATAATATGCTCTTTGTCATCAATTTCACACCGGTAGAGAGACCTGATTACAGAGTCGGAGTGCCAAAGCACAAGACATATCAGCTCGTTTTAGATAGTGAGGATCCTAAGTTTACCGGCAAAACGGTACAAGCGCCTGTAAAGAAGGCTGCAAAGGGCAGAGGCAAGGCAGCAAAACAGTCATATAAGAAGCTGGACTATAAGGCAGTCAAATCAGAGTGTGACGGCAGACCATTTTCATTTGCTTATCCACTTGCGCCTTACGGAGTTGCTGTATTTAAATACTAATATACCGGTAAACAGCAGGGTAAAGGACCGCGCCAATTTAAGGCGCGGTCTTTATTTTTGCGTATTATATGTCGATATATAATAAAAAGATAACTATTCAGAACCACCCCCTCACATATGAGAAAAAAATATCCATAAATAAAGGCTGCAGAGATGGTATATATGCAGGGCACGGAGCAGGAAATATGCAGATAGAGAATTTGATTAATAAAAGCACAGATACGAAAAATACGGACACAAAAACCATAAATGACATGACAACGGGTATGCGTGTGTCAGACTACATAAAGACAGACAGTAGTGACAATATGTCAAAAAAGGCGGCTGTTGTCGGTTCGTCAAACTCTGTTGATATGTCGGATACGATATATGCAAGACCACAGGCTAAAAATGAAGCCGGGAACAGCGATGACACAGATATGGCAGAAAATCTGCTAAATGACATGAATCAGACCTCAGAAAACAGGCGAAATGATATGATTGTCACTGCAAGCACCACCACGAGTGATGATTACAAAGCTGCAAAGGATGACGGCTACGATGTCATTGTCACTGAGACCGATAAGATAAAAGCAGTGCTGGCAAAGGCAGGTGTAGATATATCCATATATGGAGATGATCTGAGCATGGAGCAGCTTACAGACATCACGGGAAGCCAGACTGAAGCGGCCATGCTTGTCAATCAGATGAAAGCATATGATATTCCTGCTACAGATGATAATATAAAGGCAGGTACAGATGCCATAGACCGGGCAAAGAGCCTTACAAATATATCCAATGAGACAAAGGCATATCTGGTCAGAAATAACATGAATCCGACGGTTTCCAATGTATACAAGGCTACGTACAGCAGCAGTCAGGTACAAGATTACAGGCAGAAAACCAAAATGACGGAGATATCAGATGAGCTGTTTGAGGAGCTTAAGCCACAGCTTAAACAGATATTAGAGGAAGCTCATATAGACAGTAGTGATGAGAATCTGAATCAGTGCAGATGGCTGATAGATGAAGATATAGCCGTTACACCTGATAATGTGCTGCTTGCGAATCAGGTAGACTGCATCAACGCAGCAGAAGAAAATGTGAGCAGTGATTTTTATGCAAGGGCAGTGACAGAAGCACTGGCAATGGGAAAAAAGGCTACAGATGCCACTATGTCACAAGATGGTCTGACATTTGACATGGCAAAGAAAGCCTGTGATGTATTAGGTGAGGCGACCGCAGATGACATTGTCACATTAGAGTCAGATAACATACCTGTCACGATAGAGAATCTGTCAAAGCTTATAGCTGCAAGAGGCAAGGATAGTGCAGCATCGCAAGCCTCAGCGAATAAAGCTGCGGATAATCAGATTACAGACAGCCGGGAAGCAAGGCTTGTGACAGCTCAAAGAAAGCTTGAGGAAGCGAGACTTTCCATGACAGCAGAAGCCAACCTTTCACTCATAAAAAAAGGAGTTTCAATAGACACAGAGCCTATTGAACGTGTAGTGGAGCTGCTTAAGCAGCAGGAAAATAAATACTACGGAGCGCTGTTTGGTGAGAGCAGTGTAGAGGCATCTGATGATAGGGTACGTATGTACAATAATGTCTGTGATATTTTCAATCAGATGAAGCAGCAGCCGGCGTATGTACTGACCCTGGAATCCGCTGATGACACTGTGTATGAGCTGTATACAGCAGGCAAAGCAATGAAGCAGTCATTAGAAGCAGCAGCCTCAGGATATGAGACTCTTATGACATCACCGCGGGCAGATATGGGAGATAGTATGTCAAAAGCATTTCAGAATGTGGATGATATACTTAAAGAGCTTCAGATAGATACATCTGAAAGCAATCGCAGGGCTGTGCGGATACTTGCGTACAATAGTACCGACATCACAGAGGACAATATAAAGCAGATAAAGTCTGTAGATGAGCAGGTGCAGAGAGCATTCAGCGATATGACACCGGCGGTGACGATTGAGATGATAAAAAGAGGCATATCACCGCTTGATATGAGCATGAGTGACATAAGTGACACTGCCAGACGGATAAAATCAGAAAATCCTGACGAAAAGGATGAGAAATTCAGCGAGTTTCTCTGGAAGCTTGAAAAGAAAAATGAAATCTCAGAGGAGGAAAGAGACTCATATATAGGCATATACAGGCTTATTTCACAGGTGGAGCAGTCAGATGGTGCTGTGATAGGCTCACTTGTTAATCAGGGAGCAGATATTACAATGAAAAATCTGCTTACAGCGGTCCGGGTACGAGGAAAGAGTGCCATGGACTATAAGGTGGACGATACCTTTGCCGGAGTGGACAGTGTAAGCAGTGGCATTAAAATTGACTCACAGATAGAAAGCGCATATCATACAAACTGCCTAAGGGATGTGCTTGATACACTTTCACCTGAGAAAATGGAGTTTATGCAGTATGACAGCTGGCTTGATATGACTCCGGAGCAGTTAAGGCAGGCTGTATATGAGGCAGACGAGGATAACGCACTGTCAGAGCAATATGCCACAGAACAGCTAAGACAGTTCAATCAGGCAGTTTCGGTGCCTGAGAACGTATATGCTTTTCTAGAGAAATATGATGTAAAAACAACCGCGGTAAACCTCATGGCTGCGTCACGGCTAATGAAAAATCCGTCAGAGGCAGTAAGAAATCTCTGGGAGCGTGGAGACAGTGCTACGGCAAGGGCTCTTTTGGATGAGACTCTCAGACGGTTTTCTGAGTCGGTCAAAAATCCAAAGGAGCTTGCGCAGGCGCAGGAAACGCTGGCTGATACAGCAGAGCATGTTATGGATTCGATGATTATAGAGGATAGGCACACCGGTTCAATAGACCTCAGACAGATGAAGCTATTATGCAGTCAGCTAAGGATAGCTTCAAATATGTCGAGACAGGAAAACTATATTGTACCAATAGAGACTGCAGACGGGGTCACAGGTATGAAGCTTAGTATAGTAAGAGGCGAGGATAAAAAGGGCATGGTTGACATATTCCTTGAGGATAAAAAATGCGGCAGAGTAGCTGCATATTTTGAGGCAAAGGAAAACTCAGTATCTGCTATGATAGTCACAGACGATGAGCAGACTAAAAAGCTGTTTGAAGATAATATCACTATGTTTGAGGCAGGAATAAGTGATGGTGAACAGCGTGTGCGCATAGATGTGGCACTGGAGCATGATATATCTGCAAAAGAGTCTAAGATGTCAGATATGAAATCGAATACTGAGTCAGATAATGAGACTAAAAAGCAGCTTGATGGCAGTGAAAGTGTCCAGACAACCAGACTATATCACATCGCAGAGCAGTTTATTGTAAATGTCCAGAGGAGATCGGAAGAGCACACGTCTGAACTC
>OIRH01000502.1_pt1 | contig 9833 bp, 8 predicted proteins | sample 1586211 | NCBI WGS metagenome assembly OIRH01 (sample SAMN02674964, study PRJEB24791) | human gut metagenome, SKBSTL008 | isolation source: stool | host: Homo sapiens | place: USA
AAAGAACCTGACGGGATCGTTATGATCTACAAAAGACTGACAGCCCAGGGTTCTTACCGATGGCCAAGAAATAAATCAGAAGTCCGGAACCTCACATGGAGGGAATTCGACTGGCTGATGTCAGGCATTGATATTGAGCAGCCGAAAGCGATCAAAACATCCTGTGCAAGGTAATAAAACCGCTTGTTTTCCCTGTACGTTCAGCATTTTTTAGGGTGCACTGTTTTCCTGTTGTACTGGCAGCACTGTCTGTTTTCTGATATAATAGAGATATCAAAAGCAGGAGGAAAAAGCAGTGGCAGACAGTTCCAAAGATATCCAGCTGCGTGAGCTGAAAGATATGATCACAGAGCTGAAAAATTTAATAAAAACTCTTCAGGCAACTGTCGATGCCGGAAATAAACGGGAGGAAGCCCTTACACAGGAGCGTGATAACCTGAAAGAAGAAGTGGAACTTCTCCGTAAAAAACTCTTTGGCACTTCCAGCGAAAAACGTTCCGCCGATCTTCCGGGACAGCTGAACCTTTTCAACGAAGCTGAAATGGAACAGGATCCTGCGGCCGCTGAAGCCGAGGAGATGGCTGCACTGCTTCCCGAAAAAAAGAGGAAAGCCCGCGCAACAAATGCAGAACGTTTTAAGGGTCTGCCTGTAAAAAAGGAATATTTGGATATCCCGGAAAAGGACAGGTTCTGCCCGGCCTGTAATGCCCCGCTGAAAAGGATCGGTGAGGAGTTTGTACGCCGTGAACTGGTCTTTATCCCGGCAAAGCTGAAAGTCATCGAATACTACAGTGTCAGCTATGAATGCCCGGAATGCAGTAAACGCGGTCTTTCTGTTATCAAAAAAGGAAAAGATGGAAAACCGCATTTGCTCTATGGGATGGCTTCGGCTGGCACAGTTGCATGGGTGATGTACCAGAAGTTCTGCAACAGCCTGCCCTACTGCCGTCAGGAAAAAGATTGGAAACAGTATGGTGCATCCATCACAAGGGCAACCATGGCAAACTGGGTTATCCTTAATTCAGATGCATTCTTTCGTCCGATGTATGAATACTTCCGCCGGAAACTGCTGGAGCGGGAATTCGCAATGGCAGACGAAACGCCCCTGCAGGTACTGCATGAACCGGGGCGCCGGGCCCAGTCGAAATCCTATATGTGGCTTTTCCGCAGCGGGGAAGATGGCGGTGTACCAATCATCCTCTATAAATACTCGGAAACCCGCGCCGGGGATAACGCGGTTGAATTCCTGCAGGGATTCAAAGGCTACCTGATGTGCGATGGGTATAGCGGGTACAACAAAGTGCCGGATGCAAAACGTACTGCCTGTTGGGCACATATACGCAGGTACCTGGTGGATGCAGTCCCGAAAGGGAAAAACCTGGATTACGGCCAGCCTGCTGTGCAGGGTATCCTGTATATCGACCGTCTCTTCCGTCTGGAAGAAACGATCAAGGCAAAAAGTACAACCTTCGATTCTCTCAAAAAAGCACGCCTTGAAAAAGAAGTGCCTGTCATTGAGGGCTTTTTGTCGTGGCTTGACATGCAGAAACCTACCCGGGGATCCCGGATGGATAAGGCAGTCACCTATATCCAAAACCGCCGCTCCTATCTTATGACCTATCTGGAAGATGGCAGATGTAGTTTTTCTAATAATCTCAGTGAGAATGCGATCCGCCCCTTTACAGTAGGCCGTAAAAACTGGCTGTTCTGTGATACTCCGAACGGTGCACAGGCCAGTGCCATTGTTTATACTATGGTAGAAATGGCAAAGGCAAATGGAGTAAACGTCTATCACTATCTGACTTATCTACTTGAGAAACAGCCTAATGATAGTATGAGTGACGAGGAGCTGGATCAGCTGGCTCCATGGAATGAAGATGTCAAGGCAGAACTCAAACGACTGGTAGAAAACTCCAACGAATAATCAATTATATGTGAATTGTCAAGGTACTCCGACTGCTGAAAAGTAGTCGGATATTTTTCTGGTAATACCTGAAAATTAAGCGCTTACTCTTCTTCATCCGATTGACGTACTGGCGGGACAGCTTCAGTTTCTGAGCAATCTGGGCATCGCTTTTATCCTGATAAAAGTACATGGACAGAATTTTTCTCTGGACACTGTCCGAAGGGTAAGAGTTGATATATGCGGTTACATCATAATAGGTGTCATCAAAACTGTCGGGAGCCTGTAATGAAACAGAACAAGAATCAAAATCATCTTTTTCAGGTTCGGAAAGACAACTGCGGCAAAGGGAACGATATCTGTTTTCGACAGAGGTCTGCATGTATCTGATACATTCACCTTCTGAGGATGAAGAACTTAAATATGGCAATGTCTTTAACAGAGTAAGATACAATTCCTGTATGGAATCTTCGCGTTCCATGCAGTGAATCCGGGATGCATATCCTTTCACAAGCGGTTCCATACGTTTGAGAATTTCACTGTCTGAATTTGGGATACCATTTTGATAATTTTGGATAAGTTCTGTCAGTGTTTTCATAGGTATCTACCTCCTTTTTAGGGGAAGTAGTAAGAAAACTGCTGATCAGAAACTAAAAAAGAAAAAAATTTGTGAGTTTACAAATGGAAGAGAAAAAACTCTTTATTAAGTGAGGTTGCAAATTTAGATCAGCGATAGGAGAAGAAATACATGGTAAAAAGAGATTTGCAAAATAATTGTAGAGAATAGAAATATGCTTTAAATTAAAACGGTAATAATAAGATTAGAAAAGACTTTTAGTAGACAAAACATAGAAAAAGTTTGCATAATAAAAGAAGATTAAGGAAGGAGGCAGAAACCATGGAAACAACGGTTATGAATGTGGCAGTTTCACAGGGAATCTGGGCTGTGCTTGCGGTTTTTCTTCTGATTTACATTGTGAAATCAAATGAACAGAGGGATACAAAGCAGGAAGAACGAGAGAAAAATTACCAGACGGTGATTGAGAGTTTAACTGAGAAATTTCAGATTCTGAATCAGGTTCAAAGCGATCTGAAAGAGATTAAGGATAATCTTTTTAACAAAAATTAAATAGGGAAAAGAAAAAAGCCTTTTCTGCAGGATATATTTTTCCAGCGGAGAGGGCTTCTGTCATTTTAGGTAAGAAAATAGGTTAATTTGAGAAAAATATGTTTACTAAAATGGTAGATGAATATAAGCATAACATTCGTGTCCATTAGAATACTTTTAATCCCAGATTTACAGATGTTCGTATAGTAAATGGTATATTATGATAATAAAACCTGACTTTTGGGTAGTGTAAAATAGATTAAAAAAAAGGCCGCAATCCAAGTGTTTATGCTGGATTGCGGCTTCTCTGTTTTGTCATTTTTTCATGGTGTTTTTTCTACTTTTTTGCTTTTGCCAAAATTTTTTTATTTCTCCTTAACTTCCAAAAATGAGTAGCCCTAACGAAAATAAAATTTTAAAAAAGCCCGTATTTCTGCGGAAATTATTGCAAAAATACGGGTTTTGCTGTATAATAAATTTAGGGCTATATGAGCCTAAATAAAGGAGGCGAATATGTACCTGAAATCAAGAGTTAAGCTACCGGATGTGCATGGAAAATTGACCCGATTAAGACGCGGGGATATCACATATATTAAGTATGAGTATGATCGCTATTATGATCCGGAGAAAAAATATACCTATCCACAGAGAGCGACTATAGGCAAGGTATGTCCAGATGATGACACTATGATGATTCCTAACGAAGCCTTTCTGAAATACTTTCCAGATGCAGTCTTATCAGGGATGGAAGACCGGACAGAACGTAGCAGCTGTCTGCGGGTTGGTACATATGCTGTAATGCATAAAATAGTATTGGATTATTCGTTAGACAAGCTGCTCGGACAGTTCTTCTCTGAGCGGGATATGGCATTATTGCTTGACCTTGCCTCTTACTCTATTGTAGAAGAAAGCAATGTGGCACAGCATTATCCGGATTACGCATACAATCATCCACTGTATAGTTCTGGTATGAAGATCTATAGTGATGCGTCGGTAAGTGATTTCTTTAAGAGCATCACCAAGGATAAGAGTACAGGCTTTCTGAATGAATGGAATGCAAAGAGAAATCGAAGGGAGCGTATTTATATTTCCTATGATTCTACGAATAAGAACTGTCAGGCCGGAGAGATTGAACTGGCTGAATTCGGTCATGCCAAGACAGATATCGGTTCAGCTATCATCAACTATTCGGTTGGATATGATCTTAAGAATAAAGAACCACTCTTTTATGAAGCCTATCCTGGAAGTATTAACGACGTATCACAGCTTAGGACCATGCTTGGTAAAATCACTGGGTATGGCTATAAAAAAATCGGTTTCATTTTGGACAGGGGATATTTCAGCCGTGGAAATATACGCTATTTAGACGAATGTGGTTATAGTTTTGTGATCATGGCTAAAGGCATGTCTTCTTTCATAAGTGATTTGATCTTAGAGAACAAAGGAACGTTCGAAAATAAGCGCTCTTGTGACATGAATGCCTATGGTGTGTATGGAAAAACAGTACAAAGGACTTTATTTGAAGGCGATGAAAAAAAGAGATACATTCATATTTATCATAGTATTTCAAAAGATGCTGATGAACGGGAGCATTTTGAAAACGCACTGAGAGAGCGGACAGCTTTGCTGATGTCACATCAGAATGAAACAGTAGAGTTCGGTTCAGCTTACGAAAAATACTTTTATCTTCACTACGATAAAGATGGCGTGTTTTTATATCCGGAAGAAAAAACAACTGTGACAGAACGGGAAATATCATTATGCGGATACTTTGTTATTATTACATCCGAAAGGATGACCGCAAAGGAAGCACTGCATCTTTATAAGAGCCGTGATGTATCTGAGAAACTTTTTGCCTCTGATAAATCATTCTTTGGAAACAAGAGCATGCGTTCGCATACAAACGAAGGCGTTGAAGGACGGATTTTCACACAATTTATCGCACTGATAATCCGAAACAAAATTTATACTGCATTACAGGAAGAGAACGAAAAACTTGAGAAGAAACAGAATTATATGACAGTTCCGGCAGCAATCAGGGAACTTGAGAAGATTGAAATGACACGCCAGACGGATAATGTATACCGGCTGGACCATGCTGTAACAGCAAAGCAGAAAAAAATCTTAGAGGCTTTTGGGATGAATGAAGGAAACATTACTTATCGAGCCGGAGAGATCAGTAATACACTTAAGAAATCAAACATTCAGAAAGAAAGGCGGTAAATATGGCACGTGAAATAAACGCAGAACTACTGGACACTAAAATTGAAAAAGCACAGAAGGATCTGGTGAAAGCAAAGCATCGGTATGATGCTGCGGCAGCAACATTAAAAGATTTATTGGATAAGAGGGATGCACTTCGCCAGAAAAAGTTATTGGATGCTATAGCACAGAGTGGACGGAGCTATGAAGAAATCATGCAGTACCTGCACAGTAAATCTGAAGAGGCGTGATCAAATGTTAACGGAATACTATTTTGCAGTCAGGTATGGAGATATCATTATTCTTCTCTATCATGAAGATATGATGTCTGTATGGGAATTATTATTTAAGAACAGCCAGAAGGAAAAGGCATTGAAAAGATTTTTAGAATACTGCTACATGATAGATGTAAAAGTAGCATTCGAAGGTTTGAAAGGAGAAAAAACCAAAGGGTTAAAGGCAACTCTTAAATTTGCGAAAGAACATGATATGTGTATGACTGAAGCACAGATTCAAGGTGCCAATAACATGTAAATTTCCAGCCCGAGATGCTTTTAGGGCTATTCCAGGCTGGAAATTAAGGCAGCTGCTAAACAAAAGGCTTTCAGACTACAGGCGAACATATGTTGCTGCAAAACTGTGGAGATTAATTTAAATTTGCATTTTGGTTCGGGGTCATTAGAATACTTTTAATACCAGAAATACAGGATCTTTTATAGTTAGTGATATACTATGATAATAGATGAATATTATTGATTGGAGGAGATTCTATGAAGTCAAAGAAAGTAAAGAAAATATTGTTGATTGCTTTAACGTGTGTAGCAATTTCTGCATCTGTCTCAGCAGAAGCTGCTATGAAATCACAGATAACCATTGAAAGTAAAAATAAGTATGAACAGTTGAAAATTTCAGAGAGCCGTGTGTATGGAGAATACCCAACTGGAGATTATAAGAAGATAATGCTTCTTCCTTCGGTTTCTAAAGTAGAAAAATTTTGTTTTGAAGATAATTTGAATATAGAAGAAGTAGAGTGGATGGCTTCAGTAGATACTGTTCCAGTTTTTGCCTTTAGCACATGTCCAAAGCTTAAAAGGGTAATACTTTCTGATAATGTGAAAAAAATTGGACAAAGTGCATTTATATACTGCGGTGAACTGACGAGTGTTAAACTTCCCCAAAATCTTCAAAGTATAGATTTTTTTGCATTTGCTGACTGTCGAAAACTGAAAACGTTATATATACCTGAAACAGTTACTGAGATAGGTGCTGAGGCGTTCATAAATTGTGATTCTCTAACAGTTCATGGAAAGAAAAATTCATATGCATACTATTACTGTAAGATGAATGGTATTCCTTTTGTAAGTGAGGGAACTGCTTCAAAACCAGAAACAAATCGTCCGTATATAAAATCTGTTGATTCAGATATAGTAAACAAACAAATCTATGTTACAATTGATTTGAGCGGAAAAGTAAAGAATGCAGATGGATATCAATATCAAATATATGATGGTACTAAGGTATTAGCTAATAAAAATTCTGCAAACACAACCTGTATATTAAAAAAAGTGCCGACTATGGGATTTGCCAGAGTCCGTTCTTATACTGTTCAAAATGGTAAAAAAAGTTATAGCAGGTGGTCTAATGAAATGCGTATGCCTCCTGTTAAACTAAATAAAGATAATATAAAATTAATAAAAATTACCGGGAAAAAGAAAACAGTAACCGCACAGTTTGGAAATTTAAAATACAGTGATGGGTTTGATTGCGTACTTAAGAATGCAGATTCAGGAGAAAATATTGTATTAAAAAATCAAAAGAAAAATACAGTTACTTTTAAAAATATAAAACCGGGAGTTTACTATTTGAAAGCGCATGCATATACGTTGTTGAATGGTATTAAACAGTTTGGCGTATGGTCAGATAATAAAAAAGTTGTTGTTAAATAGAAAATTGGAATTATAAAAAGCAGGCGAAAAACTGCCTGCTTTTTATAATGGAAATTTATGCTGTTATTGATGTAGCGAAATCAAGCTGTAATAAATTCAAGCGTATTATACTGAAAGAAGCCGTCAGTGGATGCTAAACCACTGGTGTGGGTAGCATCTTTGACATTGACATTGCACACAGCGATTAATTTATTATTTTGATCCAGAGCCACTGATTCCAGTTCAAAACTGTTATATTTGCGGCCCTGAGCATCTTTAGCAGGAATATCTGTAACAAATCCGAAATCCGGATATAAAAGTTTGCTATCATCAAGTTTTTTCAGATTATAATGAAGCAAGGTGTTTTTTGTTGTGATTTTAGTCGTTACTCCACTTACAGTATGTGGATTACTGGTTCCGACAAAAAGCCCTAATTTATTGTGATAGAAAATATCCTGGGATGTAGGCTGACCGGCGTTTACCAGTGTACAAAGATAAGTGGCTTTTACATTTTTTTCATTTTCAAATGTACATTTATAGAGCTTTAATGTTCCGTCAACAACGGACAATAATAAAGCTGTATTTGCCTCATAAAAATAATTAATTGCTTTAAGAGCAAATGATTTATCGTTATCGTTGGAAGTTACTGTATATGTTATTTCCTCATCCTCTTTGTTACTGCTGATAGCAACCACTTTGTTATTTCCTGCGACAACAAAGAATTTTCCGTTAAAACAGCTCATACCGTTGGCATGACCTAATAAACCGTCAGTGAATGTTTTAAAGTGAGATACACCTGCGCTTGTATTCATATAATTTTTACAGTAGCCAAGAACAGCGACTTTATCTTGACTTTGTTTTATAAAATATGGAGTATTGTTTCCGTTAAAGGATACACATCCCAGATTGGTTGTTTCATAGTTGGGATCTACTTTGGTAGGTACACGGGCTCCTGCTTTAAAACCGCATGCAAAAGTATAGGTTTTACCGGAGTAGGTAATGCCTTCCAGCACAGAGAATTTATCTTCTGCGGTTCCATCAGATGTTATAACATTGGATGCAAGCACAAGGTGATTGGCTTTCATACAGATTGATTCAAGGTTGTACTGCTTATATTCACCTGTTTTATTTACATTGATGACCGAACATGGAGTGTATTTTTTACCTTTATCATCAGTAAGATGATAATCAACTACCAGAATACGGTTCTGAAGTGTTGAAAAAGTGTTATTTGTCAGGATAAATAATCCAAATGAAGTGTGATAGTAAATATCCTGAAGCCGTGTGGTATAACCAAAACCTGAGTTAGTAACTGTGAATGTACTTGCTGCTTCAGCAGCCTTCCAGTCTACAACACTGAAAGCTAATGTCCCAGCATTGCTCTTGTCAGCGTAATGCATAATGATAAATTTCTCGTTAGTTCCGTCAGCAGCAGTGATACCTAATGCGCCTTTTGGACAAATTTCATTGATACTGTACGTACCGAGCTGATTGCCTTTGGTATCCAGTTTTACGATAGTTGTAGAACCACCGTATCCTTTATGGTCTTCTGCAAGCATATACAGATAATTTCCAATTTTGGTAAGTCCCAGAGCGAACCAGTTCAGATCTTTTTTTACGGCAGTTGCTTTTGTTGCCATGTAGTCAGTCGTTTTGAGTAATGTAGTTTTAAGACCGGTTGTCTTTACGCAATACATATCTGACCCCACAATGGCAATTCCCGCTACATTTGTTGCACTTTTATCGGGAATCAGTGCACCGTCTACGGGGGTAGCTGAAATAGTTAAAGTTGTTCCGTTAAATGTTCCTGGCATAATTTTTGCCTCCTTTAAATTTTTTGAATTTGCAAATTCACTATATAAAGATGCTGCTTTTTGTGATTTGTAAACCATAAGTGTGTATATGAGCATGATTTTTTTCTTTCATGCGGAAATCAGGTAAGAATAAAAATAAAGATTCGAGGTCAGATGATGTATGTTTAGTCCCACTTTTATATTTTCGTCATCAGCTTAATGTAAAATAATAACGGGTAAAGAAGATATAAGATGTTCTGGTACATACAATTAAGAAGAAAGGGGCATGTGCTGTGTATAGTCAAAATGATGAACCGCCTGAGATGATCAGGCGGTTTTGAAGTATCTGGATTTTTTATGAATATTTTATTTTTAATTACAGGTATAATGTGTTACAATAAATATAACCATTAAGACTACCAGGCAGGTCAGAATTTGACCTGCCTGTAAATAAATACGGAAATAAATCGGGGTCAAAAGAATCGTTAATAATTGTAACAAAATAAAATTACCGGTGTAGCAAAAATAAAATTACAGGGGAAATGCGGATGAGTGAGATGACAGATGCATATGTAAAACTGGATAAGGTTTCCAAGATATATGGAACCAAAGAAGTAAAGATCGTTGCAGTGGATGAGATCAGCTTTGAGATTGCCAAGGGAGAGTTCGTAGTGATCGTTGGTCCCAGCGGTGCGGGCAAGACGACAGTGCTGAACATTCTTGGGGGTATGGATCAGGCTACCAGCGGAGAAGTTCTGGTGGATGGAAGGAATATTGCCAGATATAACAGCAGGCAGCTTACCGGTTATCGGAGAAATGATATTGGATTTGTATTCCAGTTCTATAATCTGGTGCCTAATCTTACAGCGCTGGAGAACGTAGAACTGGCATTGCAGATCAGA
>OIRH01000545.1_pt1 | contig 9181 bp, 9 predicted proteins | sample 1586211 | NCBI WGS metagenome assembly OIRH01 (sample SAMN02674964, study PRJEB24791) | human gut metagenome, SKBSTL008 | isolation source: stool | host: Homo sapiens | place: USA
CCAGATATTCATGTCTGACAAGATAGACATGGTTATTTCAGTTGCGTTGCCTCCGGTAGCATCGCTGTCTGCACTAATGTTGGTGGCAAAAAAGTATGTATTATCTGCAGTTTCGATATAACCGATGAACCATCCGTTTACATCCTGTCCATTAACACGGCCAGTTCCGGTTTTTCCGTAGAATGTTCCGGCATCGGAAGCTGAAAGGCAGATGGCATCTTTTACTGCATTGATATTTTCAGGGGCGAAGCCGAAACTGTTATTCTGCAGCTTGGTTAAAAGTTCGACCTGTTCTATTGGAGAGATTTCCAAGGAGGATTCCATCCAATAAGAGGAGAAATCGCCACTCATGTTTTCGTTACCATATCCGATTTCTTGAACATAGCTGTAAACGTCAGAGGTTCCAAGCTGTTCGTCTACTGCTTGAAAATACCAATTCACAGAGGAGTTCATTGCAGACTGTAAGGTCTGATCTGCGTTCCATGCTTCAAATGGATAGGTTTCTCCATTCCATGCAATGAACGAATTTTCTGGTGTAATGACGCCTTCTTCCAATCCGAACAAAGCATCGTATATCTTGTAGGTGGAGTTTGGAGCAACCCGTAAGGTGGCATGCTCCATGTCATGTATACTCCATGCATCGTTTTCCAAATCGTATAAAACAAAGCTGCCTTCGTATTCTCTGAAGTATGTGGAGAGGTCTACATAGGAAATATTCTCAGAAGAGGAATCCCATTGGTAGTGGCTTCCATCTGCTGCGTATGTAGAAATAAAAGGTGCGAATCCAAGGAGAAGGACAGCAGTCAACATGAATGCAGTCATACCTTTTACTCTTTTTATAAATGTCGGCTTCTCATAAGATGCAATGTTGATAATTCTCCGTTTCATCTGCTTCATGTTTCCACCAAGACCGGCGGCAAACGGAAATGGAGTAAGTGAAATCTTTTCCGCAAAATTGATCAGTGTATTACCATAATCTGCATAATCATCCTCCTCAAGCATCTTTAAAACAGAGGTGTCACAGGCAACCTCTCTGTCATTACGCATTTCTTTCAGAGCATACCAGACAAGAGGATTGAACCAATATATTACTCCGGCAAAGTTCATTAGATAGTTGGCAATAGCATCTTTGTGCTTATAGTGCTGTAGCTCGTGTAACAGCATGTATCGCATGTCCGATTCGTTATAATCTGAGATGAGATGAATCGGCAGATAAATACAAGGTTTCAAAAGCCCCACAATAATCGGAGATTTCAAAAATGCAGTACTGTAAACATGGATATTTCTGTTAATTCCCATTTCTTTCATACATCGATGATATAGTTTTCGGACTTCCGGGTTCTGAAGGGGAAGTGCAGATTTTTTCAAGTTCTGTAAGCGGATAGAGGACTTGATTACCAATATAATCATTGCAAGGATGCCTACAAGCCATATTCCAAATAGTATGTATCCGATGCTGGATGGAGTCTCACTATTTACCGAAAGGGCAAAGTCATTCATCCAGTCTGCATTTCCGGCTGGATTGATCCCAACAGCTTCTCCTATGGCGGTTCTGGTGCCAGAAGTAGGAGAACTTTTCAGGCTACTGAGCCACGAGAGGATTTGCGGAAACCCAATTAAACGGAACGGTATAAAAGGAACTACCAACAATCCAAGTAGCAGGAACCATAGATTATACTGCATCCGGCTGGATAGGTTGACTTTGAATATCCGCTTGGCTATCAAAAGAATTCCGATGATACCGCTGATAAATACATTGCATATTAAAAAGCGTATCATAAAATCAGCCATGTTAATTACCTCCTTTTTTTGACCTCTTGGAAAGAAGAGAGCGGAGAGTGTCTATTTCCGTTTCGGACAGTCTGTCATTTTCTATATATGCAGACAGCATGGCAGTGATGTCTCCATCGTAGTATCGTTCTAGAAAAGAGTTACTTTCCTGACCGATGTATTCACTTTCTTTCACAACTGGAGTGTAAACAAACACCCGACTTTGTTTTTCATAAGTCAGAACGCCCTTGTTCACTAGACGTTTAATTAGAGTTTGTATTGTTTTTGGACTCCAGTTCGTAGTCTGTAATAATTTATCAGTTATTTCATTGGTGCTGATCGGCGCATGTTTCCATACGATTTTCATAACTTCAAATTCAGCTTCAGAAATCTGTGGTAAATCGCTCATTTCAAATCCCTCCTTAAATCTTACGGCTGTAATAAAAATATTATAGATGTTATTTGTGTAGTTGTCAATTTAAGAGAAAATAGATTGACTTGAAATCTTACTTATGTAATAATTCAAATATTACATAAGTAAGAATTTAAAAAAGGAGTGGAATCAGGATGATTGAAATTGTAAATAAAGTGCTTTGAAAATAAGAAAACCAATAGAGTCACAAGGAGTCTATTGGCATTCTTACAGAGTTGGATGGTCTTGCTTGTGCAGCAGATCAAGCAGATAACGAACCATAGGCAATAAATCCGCAGCCTCCTGTTCCGTGCAGTCATTCAGCAGGGTCAGGAGTTTTTGGAGATTTGGCTGTTGGTTTGCGTTGGCTGGGTAGAAAATCTTATCGGCGGGTATCTTCAGATATGTAATCAAAGGATACAGCTTATCATATTTGGGGTTACCACGTCCGGCTTCAATATTTAGTATGGTGCGGGTATCCATATTAAGAGTTTCAGCCAGCTTTTCTTGTGAAAGTCCGAGTTCGGTACGGGCTTCACGCACTGCAATGGCAAGAATTTGTTTTATGTCATGCATTATAATTCACCTCGATAGTAGTTTACAATACCTATTAAAACGAGTGAATTGCAATAGAATACAGTGTAGATATGGAGTGTAATACATGGATGTAAAGTATGTGAAAATACATAGAAAAAGAATAGTGAAAAGTTTTGAGATAGCAGCATATTACACACTAAGGTGTATCGCAAAGAAGTATAAAACTTCAACGCGATACACCTTTTTTGTGGGGAAATCAGAGCGTTGTAAAGTCTTTTTCCGGTTTGCGGTTTGTGGTCTGTTCCTGTCCCGGAGTCCGGTCAAGATACTGGTTCAGATTATCCAGTTTTCGGTTGAGAGCCTGTATGTCTTTTTCAGCAGATTTATAGGTTTTCTGCAAGGCTTCTTTCTTGGCATACAGAGCATTGTAATCATTACGAAACTTATCAATATCAAAATGTTTTAAGCTGATTCCAAAGCGTTTCAGCATATTTTCTGCACCGTCATGGAGCAGGAGTTCTGTTTCATGGTGGCGGAGATAAGCGTCAGGGTCTTTCGATTTCCGGTAACGGATGTGATAGATATGATTGCTCTGATATTGTTCAGCGTATTTCAATATCTGTCCTAAATCCTTTAGCTGACGTTCTGTTTCCACAAGACTGTTCCGTGCGGTTTTTGCAAGAACAGACTTACTTTCAATCTGTTTTTCAAGCTCGATGATAGAACCTGCTTTACTGTAACTGCTGGCAGCGATTTTGAGATTTTCAATCGCTGCCCAATGCTGCAGACCGGGGCTTTGCGTGAACTTTTCTTCCGAGGTGTCAATGAGCGTTCGGGAAGAATAATCCTTGATAAGAGGTTTTTTTCGGGCAGGGAATGGGACACGTTTTTGTGTCTGTGCTAAAGCCTTTGTTTCTACCCGTTCCTTAATCCGTTCTTTGGTGTATTCTGCACCCAAAGACTTTAAGCTGCCACGGACAAAATGCTCCCGGTCAAGGGGGCGGAAGGAAATGTACTTTAAGGCGTTTTCTCCAATGGTTTCGCCTTTGATTTCATAACCTTTTGCCCGTATCAGCTCCATGCACTGTTCATATGTATCAGCGTTTTGAATTGCTTCATCAATGTCCTGCTTGAGCTTGATTTTCCACGAGGTGCCATTTCTGCCGGATGTCCATTCTTTATAACTTTTACCACGCTGGTTTGTGGGAGAAATGACGGATAACTGATGCTTGGAACACAGCTCATCATTCAGGCGGCGAATGTGGTAGTAGGTCTGTTTACAGTCATGATATTTTTCGTGATTCACATTATCTGCGGCACAGAAAATGATGTGGTTGTGAACGTGACCTTTATCAATATGAGTGGAAACGATATAAGAAAATTTCCCCTCTAACAGCTTGTCGGCAAGCTCCACACCGATCTGATGTGCTTCCTTATAAGATACCTCTCCCGGAGCGAAAGCCTGTATCAGATGAAAGGCTTTGTTGGGGTCTGCCTGATTTGTTTTTGACAGAGCAAATTTGAAGTCAAAGGCAGCGGTTTCAGGACTGCATCCGAAGGAAGAAATGAGACTACTTTCATCTGTTTTTTGGGAATTACAGATATAGTTTACTGCCTTATGGACGGTTGCCTGGATAGCATGGATTTTTGTGATTGCCATACCTGTTTCATCAGCTCCTTTACTTCGTTTACATCGGCTTTATAGACATTGCCAGTAGCATTCATCCGCTTGGCAATCTGGTTCAGATTATTGCCGATACGGGCGAGCGTGGTGTTGTATTCCCGCAGGTGTTCGTAGTTTACATCGTAGACATAGCCATACAAAATCAGATGCCGAATAAATGCGGATTTGCTCTTCATGCCGGAGGCTTTCCATTTCTGATCTAAGATGTATTGCTCGTCATCGCTGAGATAGATTTTAAGTTCATTTTGTCTTTCTCGGTTTGCCATTGCAGTATCAGTCCTTTCCTTATTTGTATAAAAGATTTTCAAATATGCCGTAGCCGGCGGTTGTTTTTTGCTTTTAGGGGGACAGGGGGATATGCCCCATGCAAGCCAATTTCTGCAAGTTTTCACTTGGTAGAAATTTGCGGAAATGGTGCCTGTGAGGGAACACAGGCAGTGCTTGCTATTCTTCTGCAAATTACCCGTAGGGAATTTGCGTGTTGCGTGAGTATAGGCGAGCGGTTTGCAACACAGTAGGGCGTTACCGCCCTTGTTATGGATAGCGTTGATAATTCGACTTTGCAGTTGGGCAGAAGCAATAAAAAAACTGCCACGGTTCATAAGGGCATTGATTGCCCGTAAAAACTCCATAGCAGTTTGTGTGACTTTTTATGATTTTTGATTCTATCCATAATGATTTTATCAATGGGAAAGGGGAAAGTCAATGGCTGGAGAGAGATAAAAGATTTACAGAGAAATTTAGGGGAATAAGCAAAGATACTGCATATTCTGCATTTAAAATTAGAATTGGAAAACCAGAAGAGAGGGGGTGAAGCATGAATACCGTACATCGTAGAACGGAAATAATCAATATTCTTATTATCAGACGACATACAACAGCGAATGAATTGGCACAGGAATTTGGCGTTTCCATTCGCACGATACAGTATGATATTCAGGCTTTAACTCCGGTTTATCCGATTTATACAAAACAGGGAGAGAACGGAGGAATTTTTATAAGAGAGGATTACAAGCCTTATGCCAATTCGCTGACACCTATGGAAGTAGCTGCCTTGCATGAATTATATGATTGGACGGAGGGCATACATAAAAAAGTTTTATTTCAAGTCCTAAGAAAATATGGACCGGATAAATTACAACTTTGATCTTGTCATTCTGATAAAGCACATAATTTTTACAGAACCGTTCATAGCAGACGGAAGTGTGCTTATGTGCTTTTTAGGCTGACAATTTCAGCTTTGATTTTATCCAAAATGCAGACGATGTCTGCGATTGTACCTTGACAATTTCATAAACCAATGCGTACAGGACGTGTGGAATATGTGGAGCCGCTTTGAGGATACGCCATAAGACACCTGCTTTTGCCTTTGGCAGAGGTGGATACGAAGGAATATTGAAAGCAGATATTGAAGTTAAGGTGTGGAGCGAGAAATATCCGGCATAAATGTGTAGCAGTTACACGGAGGCGTTGATACATATTTTTGATAATGATACTTCCGGCTTAGTCCGGTCAGATAAGATGACGGTGCGATACCGATGTGGGTAGTGTAATGAGCTGCTACCTGTACGGATTTTTTAATATCTTCCAATAAAAGCATATTTGTTTGTTAAGTATGTTTTTATTGGCAGATATGCCATAACCATAGCAAGAGAAAAAGAACACACTTTGAAAAGGTAGGTGGAAGAATGCAGGCAAAAGTGAACACAAAAAATTTTATAAGGTATGACGAGGGTGCGGAGAGGTATTCTATGAGTAAACACAGCTTTATGAAATTGGCACAGGATGCTCGTGCTGTTTATAAAATTAACCGTATCACATTGGTAAACGTGAAGATTTTTGAGGAGTATTTGGAATCTTTTCGGGCGTAGACATGATAAGAAAGAGGAAAACGAATTATTGTATATCAAAAAGTATTTGACTTTTTGATATACAAGTAGTAAAATGAAGTCAGGTTATGAAAGGCAGGTGTTGACGGATGGCAAGAATGGGTAGACCTAAGTTAGAAAATCCGAGAAGTGAAGGTGTATTCATCCGTCTTACAAAAGATGAGCATACAGATATAACAGAGTATGCCAGCTCTCATGATCTGACCATAACACAGACGCTTGTTCAAGGATTTAGAAAGCTGCAAGAGCAGGATAATACCGAGAATGAGTAATGGCATTTGTGACCTCTTTCTTATATTGAGAGGAAGGTGGTACATAATGTCAATGTCGAGAAAAGATTCAAAAGGCAGAGTATTAAGGAAAGGCGAAAGTCAGAGGAAAAACGACGGAAGGTATATCTACCAGTACACCGATTCGACAGGTAAAAGGCGGGTCGTTTATTCAAATGACCTGTTGGAGTTAAGGGAAAAGGAAAAAGAACTTGTTCGCAATCAGTTGGACGGTCTTGAAAGCTATTGCAGTGGAAAGACAACTTTGAACTATGCATTTGACAGGTATATTTCAACGAAGTATGATTTGAAAGAACACACACGGGTAAATTATAAGTATATGTATAACCGTTTTGTCAGAGATACTTTTGGAAAAAGAATCATCAATGATATAAAGTATTCTGATGTGAAATTCTTTTATTGTTCGTTGATGAACATATTGGGGTTACAGGCGAATACATTGGATAATATTCATACGATTCTGCACCCAACCTTTCAGATGGCAGTTAGGGACAATGTGATACGCAATAATCCGGCAAGCGGTGTAATGGCAGAAATCAAAAAGGCGAATGGAAAGAATAAGGGCATAAGACACGCACTTACATTGGAACAGCAGAGAGCATTTTTGAACTATGTATCGAACAGTCCTGTGTATTGCCATTGGTTGCCACTGTTTACAGCACTTTTTGGAACGGGATGTCGCATAGGAGAAATGATAGGGCTGCGTTGGGAAGATTTGGATTATGAGAATAAAACCATTAGTATAAACCATGCGGCTATCTATCGAGTAATGGAGAATGGAAAGAGTGAATTTCATATTTCTTCGCCAAAGACAGAAGCCGGGATTCGTACTATTCCGATGATGCAGGCTGTAGAACAGGCATTTAAGGATGAATACGAAGCACAGAAAGAAACCGGTTTTAATGTGCAAGTGGTTGATGGTATGAGTGGGTTTATCTTTTGCAATAAAGACGGAATTATCCATAAACCCAGCGTAATCAACAGTGCAATCAAAAGAATTTACGAAGCCTACAATGCCGAAGAAATTATTAAGGCAAAACGGGAGAGCAGACGCCCGGTATTGATTCCTCATTTTTCGTGTCATCATATCCGACACACATTTTGCACCAGATTTTGTGAAAATGAAAGAAATCTGAAAGTGATTCAAAGTATTATGGGTCATGCAAATATTGAAACAACGATGGATATTTATGCGGAAGCAACAGATGTGAAGAAAAAGGAAGCAATTAAAGCTCTGGAAAATAATAGTGATATATTTTAGGAAGAAGTCCTTGCAAGGGGACGATTTCCAAGACAAACCTGACATCAAAAAAGTCAGAATACATCAAAATGACATTAGTTTGTTGGATTTTGGTGGACAAATATGGACTGGCGATATATAATGAAAATCGTGTAAAAAAGCGTTTATCAACTTATTTGGACTGTGGTGGATTAGCTTCGGTTATATTCCCGACAATGAAATCACAGGGCGCTGCTAAGAACGAAGCAAACAACGCAGCTCAGTCTGGTGCAGCAGCTCCGGCAGAGACAAAAGTAGCTGAGAAGGTTGATTTCTCCAATGTGAAGATTGAACCAATCTTTGAAGAGATGGTAGATTTCGATACATTTGCAAAATCTGATTTCCGTGCAGTTAAGATTCTGGCTTGTGAAGCAGTTCCGAAATCCAAAAAGCTTCTGAAGTTTGTACTGGATGATGGAGAACGCAAGGATCGCGTGATCTTAAGCGGTATTCATGAGTATTACGAGCCGGAAGAACTGGTTGGTAAGACAGCAATCGCTATCGTGAACCTGCCACCGAGAAAGATGATGGGAATTGATTCCGAGGGTATGCTGATTTCAGCCGTACACGAGGAAGATGGTCACGAGGGACTGAACCTTCTGATGGTAAATGACAGAATCCCAGCAGGTGCTAAGCTCTATTAAGATGATGTAAAGATGTACCGTTTTACCAAATAGACGGGACGTACTTCATTTGATAAAAAACTAAAAAAACAGCGATTTACATTAAACTTACATCAATTGATGCAGAAATCGGTGCAAGCAAGGGAAAATCGCATAATTAGTGCAATGGGTGGGCAATTCCAATCGGAGTTGCCCATTTTCTAAAATGAATGGAAATGCAAATCGATATTTAGCGAGGTAAAGATATATGCTTCATTTAGAAAAAGTAAATGGTAATAATGTCTGGGATATCCTGAAACTGACGGTATCGGAATCGCAGAAGAACTTCGTTGCCACCAATGAGATCAGCATCATTGAAGCGTATACTGCAATTACGGGAAACGGTCATGCATTCCCGTTTGGTATATATGATGAGGATAAGCCTGTAGGCTTCCTGATGATTGGTTTTGATGTTGATGATTATTGGACGGATGCACCTGAAATTGCAAAGGGAAACTATAATCTGTGGCGTCTTATGATCGATAAGGCATATCAAAACAGAGGGTACGGGAAAGAAGCGGTCAGCCTTGCATTAGAGTTCATAAAATCTATGCCTTGTGGAGAAGCGGAATACTGTTGGCTATCATATGAACCCGATAATGCAGTTGCCCGTCAGATGTATCGCTCTTTCGGTTTCGAAGAAACCGGTGAAATGGAC
>OIRH01000551.1_pt1 | contig 9103 bp, 9 predicted proteins | sample 1586211 | NCBI WGS metagenome assembly OIRH01 (sample SAMN02674964, study PRJEB24791) | human gut metagenome, SKBSTL008 | isolation source: stool | host: Homo sapiens | place: USA
AAACGTAAGTATGTACTGCGGGCTATCGCAGGAATTTACGACTGTGGAGTGTACAAGAACTTGTGAGTAGCGTATTGTTTATAATCGCCAAAGCATACACATTGAAGCAGTAAGAAGTATCCGCAAGGACTTCAATTTCTCGATGTGTTTGAGTATATTTCAACACATTTTGAGTGGCAGGACTCTATGGGATTTTTACAGCATTTTTTTTCAAGACCAAAATTGATCAGTCCCGGACGGACAAAACTGGATATTGATATAGAGCTTGTCCGCATGATGAAACTACACGGACTTTCTACTCGCGAAATAGCAAAGCGGTTACATTGCTCTGAATCAACGATTCGCAGAAGAATCATAGCAAACCAAGAACTGGTAGCACCTGCTTCACATGGTCGTCCAAAGATTCCTGTATCAAATGATACAATCATAGAACTGAAAAAAAAGGGATGTTCCAATCGAGCAATTGCCAGGGATTTAGGCTGTTCTGAAGCCACAATACGACGTAGGCTTTCAGAATGCGTCAATAATGCGTCTAAATCCGAATTTTAGTTGATTTATCCACATTATATATTTTTCTTTTTTACTGTAATTTTATATATATAATTTTCAACTTTTTCGATATATTTTCCGATTATTCTGCCCCCATGGAATCCCCAGGCACTGCCTGGGACTCACGCTTGCGTGGGGTCAGATTCCCCTTATGCTCTTCCAGCTAAAAAACAGGAAATTTCCACAAAACCAAATAACTCGAATACTTAAGCATTTTTAGTACGATAAAAAGAAAAAAGAAAGCCTATATTACCTCTATCTCTCTAACAGTCTCTTTTTAATTTTGAGACTATTTGACGATATCCGACCCATTTTCTCTTGCTTTTTTAAGTTTTCGGAATAATGTTGCTCGTGATACCTCTAATTCTTTGGCAACTTGTGCAGCACCATGTTCCTGTATACGTTGTTCAAGATCTTCTAGCTTCACAGAGGTTGTACGTTCGGAACGTTTGTTTAAATATTCATCCAAACTTTCATAGCTATCTATATCCCAATTTCCCTCATGTAAAAATGCTTTATGTCTTCCCACCTTGCGGTTTAACCGCTTAGTAATTAGATCAGGATCGTAGGATAATTTGATCAGAGTTTTTGATATGATCGGTTCATCTTTTACGGAAATATCACCCATAATAAGATTCATTAATGATTTTAATTCCTGAATGGTTTCCTCATTTCCTTCAGAACTTCTGTAAAGTTCTAACATTACATATTTTTTCATATCTTCCCTCCTGTGAGTCTCTTTTTTATTTTGAGACTATCATACCATTATGTACTTGCCAATGCAATACTGCACTGATCTCTTTTTTCTTGAGAGTCTCAAAATTATTATGCGACTTATTTCCTTAATAGCTTTTCCCACCATCTTTTGTTTTTCTCTTCTTCCAATTCTTTTTGCAGTTCCTCATTTTTTCTCATAGCTTCTTTCCATTCATCCTGCTTTTTAGCATACAAATCATACACACCTTTATCTTCTTGATTTAATGGATTTTCCTTGTTTTCTAATAGTTTCTTTTCTGCATTCGCTTGTAACAACTGTGCAGCTTTTACATTTTCCTGTGCTATACCTAAAGCCTCCTGTAGCCTTTCTATTTGCTTATCTTTCTCCTGTAACTGCTCTGTAAGAGTGGAAATCATATCGGAAAGCAAACGCAAAGTTTCCGTTTTTTCGGAAACCTTATTCACATTTTCGGTTTTCGATTTCTTTTGTGAAAATGCTGATTTTATAAGTCTTTCCTGTCTTTCATTAACTTCTATTCGGTTTCCGTTAGTTTCCATTTTTTCGGAAAGTCCAAGGTTTTCGATTTTATTTCTAACCGCTGTCTTGCTTACTCCCAGCTCATCCGCTATCTGTTTTATCGTTTTCATGTTATTTTTCTCCGTCCGTTATATTATCTCTGTTTCCGTTCCACTAAAATCTCGTCTGAGCGTCCCATTTTCTTTTTTATCGGCTTTTCTGATTCTCGACTTACAAATGTACACTTTTTGTTTTCTAGTGGCTTTACGTGGCTCTCAGACGTTTTTACAGCCACTTTCCACCAACGATATACTGTCGGCTTACTCAATCCAGTATCACGAATACAGTCGGATTTCTTTCCGTCTGGGTGGCTTTTCTGCCATTCCTCGACCAGTTTTTTCTGCTGACTGCTCCCCTTGGGTCTTCCCTCTGGAGCTTTCATAGGTAAATCAATAGCTTTCATATCCTCTTTTCTTCTTCTCGCCAAATATAAGTGTTGATTCTGTTTCAATCCGTTCCTCTTATTTGGCGGTACGGATATGCCGCTGACACGCTCCACCTCAGCTCTGCTATACGTGACATAGTTTTCTTGGTACATGTTCATTGCATCCAGAACATCACGCTGAGTAAAGCGGTTATGTTCATCATCACTGATATTATCAAACAATGGTAACAGCTCCAGAGCATCCGTCAATACCTCATCTTCTGGAATATCGCACTTGATACCATAGGACGCAAGCACCGACAGACACCAGTATCTATGCCCTACGGACACCTCTCCGCTCTGTATCTTCCTAAGCCACCAGTCGTACAAATCTCTCTTGATATGCCACCTACCCTTTTTCTCGCCCCTCACAACCCTCTTTTCATACCATTCTGGGTACTTCTTCTTGGCTTCGGCAAGGCTCAAATCGGATTTATACTTGAAATCTGTCACAGCCTTGCTATCGTCCATAAGAAAGTCATTCAGATACTCTACTGTGACACGCTCCCCAGTTTCAAAAGCTGTCACTGGATACCGCTTCCCCAGTTTCGACTGGGTGCCGACCATACGGAAGCCTTGGAAAATACCTTGATACTGCACTTGCTCACGCTCTGTATAGGTGCTTGTGTACCTGTTCCATATCTTTCTGATCAGCTCATACTTAAACTCCCTTAACTGGTCTTGCAGATGCCTGTATAACGGTACTGGTTTCTCGAAAAGATAATACAGGTGCAATCCATGACCACTGTTCACACAGTACGTACACTGTGGCAAAAACTCATTTTTCATCTGGTGAAATAGATCTCTTAACTGCTCCATTTCCACCCCATCAAGGTCTACCGCTATTCCATACAGCCACCTTGCATTTTTCGCCGTCCTGTTACGCCCAGAATAACCGACCGGGGACATAATAGCAAACTCTTTACCTTTGACTTCATCAACCATATTCAGCTCATCAAAAACGATATAATTTCTAGCCTTTTCCCCCTCTATCACAGTAAGAACTCCATTGCACTTCTCATCTTCCGGATGTCCCTCTCTCTCAAAACTTCCCTTTGGGAACACCGCCCTATAAAAATCCTTAGGCTCTACTTTCTCATAGAACTGCCCCAACCATTCATTTTTCATCTTGAATAATTGCTTATCCGTCGGTTTCCTTGCCATGTATAAAACACCTCTTTTCGGCATATAATATATTTATATCCGCTACCCTCTGACTGTTAGCCTTTTAGGCTATAGGGGGCTTATATTATCAATAGGTTTCTTTTACCTTTTTCATAAAAAAATATAGCAGATATTTTTCTGCTTTTCAATACCCTCTGACTGTTAGCCTTTTAGGCTATAGGGGGCTTATATTATCAATACATTTTCTTTTACCTTTTCACTAAAATAATAACAGACTCTTTTTTATCTGTTAGTGGTAGTCTCTTATTAATTTTGAGACTCATGTTTTTAATAATTTCCATCCGTATTAGGAATACTTGAAAATACCTAATGCATATGCTATAATGCCTTTAGGCAAAATGATGAAAGTGCTCATTGTGGCACGCAAAAAGCCCCGGTGCTGGAACACCGGGGCTTTTCTTTTCCGTTATGGCAAGGTGGCTTATACCTTAGGTTGACTACCGCCTAATCGTCTCTGTCCAACCATTTGCAGATGTAGTGGCAAACTACACCAGCCAAAACAGAGATCAAAAATGATGAAAATAAACTCATTGTGGCACACCCCCTTTCTGTACCTGTATAGGGGTGGTAGCATTGGATATTATAACACAGTAACTCAGCTGTAACAATAATCTGTTTTTATACTTTTTGCTCGTTTTTGACGCATTTATGATATAATGCATCGTAATACAAATAAAAGGAGGAAACTTTAAGTAATCAAAATCATTGCCGATAGTGATTAAATGTGTTAAAATATACTCATGGAGGATATTGTTATGAACACATCTAATATCACTAATTACAAACCAAAAGATTTTGCTGAATTATTGGGCGTCTCAGTCAAAACGTTACAACGTTGGGATAGAGAGGGGATTCTGAAAGCAAATCGGACTCCGACTGATAGGCGTTATTATACTTATGACCAATATCTTCAGTTTAAGGGCATAAATACTGAAAACGATAATCGTCAGATTGTTATTTATGCCAGAGTATCTACAAGAAACCAAAAAGATGATTTGCAAAACCAAGTAACTTTTTTACGTCAGTTTTGCAATGCTAAAGGTATCATTGTAGATCAATGTATTGAAGATTATGGAAGTGGGCTTAACTACAATCGTAAAAAGTGGAATCAATTATTAGATGAAGTAATGGAACAAAAAATCAAAACTATCATAGTTACACATAAAGATAGATTTGTCAGATTTGGCTATGATTGGTTTGAAAAATTCTGTATGAAGTTTAATACAACCATAGTGGTAGTGAATAATGAAGAACTATCACCGCAAGAAGAGCTTGTACAGGATATTGTATCTATACTTCACGTTTTTTCTTGTAGATTGTACGGTCTTCGTAAGTATAAAAAACAAATAGAAGGGGATGAGGAAATTGCTAAAGAGCTTCAAAACGGAAATAAATCCGACAGTCGAGCAAAAAATCAAGATTAACAAGACTATCGGCACTTGTAGATATGTTTACAACTTCTATCTTGATCACAACAAAGCTTTATACGATAAAGGTGAAAAGTTTATGACGGGCAAGAGTTTTAGCGTATGGCTCAATAATGAGTACATTCCTGATAATCCTGAAAAAGTATGGATTAAAGAAGCGTATTCAAAAGCTGTAAAAAAGTCTATTGAAGATGGATGTACTGCATTTACAAGATTTTTTAAACATCAAAGTGCTTTTCCTAATTTCAAAAAGAAAGGTAAATCTGATGTAAAAATGTATTTCGTAAAGAATAATCCTAAAGATTGCAGATGCGAGAGACATAGGTTGAACATACCCACTTTAGGCTGGGTACGCATTAAAGAAAAAGGCTATATACCAACAACTAAAGACGGATGGAATATCAAAAGCGGTACAGTATCCATCAAAGCAGGCAGATATTATGTGTCAGTTCTTGTGGAAATTCCCGACGCTAAGATTGCTAATAATAGCAATGACGGTATAGGAATTGATCTGGGGTTGAAAGACTTGGCGATTGTTTCTAATGGTAAAACTTATAAAAATATCAATAAGTCAGCAAGAGTTAAAAAATTGGAAAAGAAATTGCGCAGAGAACAAAGATGTCTCTCACGCAAGTATGAGAATTTAAAGAAAGGAGAGTCCACTCAAAAAAATATACAAAAGCAAAAGCTCAAAGTGCAAAGACTTCATCATAAAATAGATAATATCCGTACTGATTATATCAATAAATCAATAGCCAAGATAGTGAAAACCAAGCCATCTTATATAACTATTGAAGATTTGAATATATCAGGAATGATGAAGAACAGACATCTATCAAAAGCCGTTGCATCACAAAAGTTCTATGAATTCAGAACTAAGCTTAAAGCTAAGTGTGATGAAAATGGTATTGAATTAAGAGTCGTAGACAGATGGTATCCATCATCCAAAATATGTCACTGTTGTGGTGCTATCAAGAAAGATTTGAAGCTTTCAGATAGAATATACTGTTGTGATTGTGGCTATGTTGAGGATAGGGATTTTAATGCTGCTCTTAATCTAAGAGATGCTTTAACTTACGAAGTTGCATAATGAAAGCAAACGTAAGTATGTACTGCGGGCTATCGCAGGAATTTACGACTGTGGAGTGTACACGAACTTGTGAGTAGCGTATTGTTTACAATCGCCAAAGCATACACATCGAAGCAGTAAGAAGTATCCGCAAGGACTTTAATTTCTCGATGTGTTTGAGTATATTTGAACACATTTTGAGTGGCAGGTAAAACATGGGAGAAACACTAGGAAGAGTACACTCGGTAGAAAGCTTCGGCTCAGCCGACGGCCCGGGAGTGAGATATATAGTATTTTTGAAGGGCTGCAATATGCGCTGTAAATACTGCCATAACCCGGACACATGGGCCAAATGCGGCGAAAATGACGGTGCAAAGCTGATGACACCGCAGGAGGTGCTAAAGACCGCCATGCGCTATAAAGCGTACTGGAAGCAAACAGGTGGCATCACAGTAAGCGGAGGTGAAGCACTTTTGCAGATAGACTTTGTCACAGAGCTATTTAAGTTTGCAAAGGAAAAAGGTGTAAACACATGCCTTGACACATCAGGAAATCCGTTTACCGTGGAAGAACCGTTTTTCGGCAAATTTAATGAGCTGATGAAATATACAGATCTCTTCATGCTGGACATCAAGCATATAGATGACGAGGAGCACAAAAAGCTTACGGGACAGACAAATAAGAATATCCTTGATATGGCACAATATCTCTCAAAAAACGGTAAAAAAATGTGGATACGTCATGTGCTTGTGCCTGGAATCACCACGGATGAGAGATATTTAAAGCAGCTTAGAGAGTTTATCGACACACTTAAAACGGTGGAAAGGGTTGAGGTGCTGCCGTACCACACACTTGGGGTGTTCAAGTGGAAGGAGCTTGGTATACCATATCAGCTTGAAGGGGTGGAGCCTCCTACAAAGGAACAGATAGAATGTGCAAAAAGAATATTAAATTGTCAGAATTAGTTTTTTAATACCATTGCTAACAACTCATTGAGTTGATAAAATATAATAAGTAACTATTATTTTATACCGATGCTGCCTTCGTTTGTATGTGAGGTGACACTTGGCTATATGCTTGCGTATCGCAACTGTAAATGTGCTGAACAGTTAAAAGTTACAATAACAATTTGTGGGAGTTACAACATGGGAAAACCAGATATTATTTACGAAGACAACGACATTATCGTCTGCTATAAGCCGGCGGGAATTGCTACACAGACCAGGCGTATAGGGCAGCAGGATATGGAGAGCTTCATAAGAAATTACAGGGCGGCTAAAAATGAGCCACCCTATGTTGGCATAGTGCATAGGCTCGACCAGCCGGTAGAGGGAGTGATGGTATTTGCCAAGAATCAGAAAGCCGCGGCTTCTTTGAGCAGACAGATAAAGGAGCATACAACCGAGAAATATTATCGTGCGGCAAGCAGAGGGCAGGGAGTGTCAGGAGCAGATAAGGAAGAAGATAATAAAGAAGATAATCATGATCTGGCATGGCATACTCTCACAGATTATATCTCTTTCGACAAGCGTACCAATACATCTAAAATCACAAGCGAAAAAGACAGGCAGGCAAAAAAAGCAGTGCTTCAGTACAGGATAATATCAAATGAATGCAATAAAACAGAATTTGACATAAAGCTTCTCACAGGAAGGCACCATCAGATACGTTTGCAGCTTGCAAATATCGGCTATCCTCTGATTGGAGATACCAAGTATGGGAAGACTGTCTCAAATAACTCAGGAACGGGAAGCAAATCAGGACGCACCGGTTTCGGTGTGAGGGAGCAGCTTGCACTTTGCTCATACAAGATTGTTTTTGACCATCCTGCGACAGGGGAGAGGCTGACATTTGAACTACCATAGTGCTGTTGGGAATAAGATGAATTAAAGGATCATACATTCAGAAAACAACTGAGTGTATGGTCTTTTTTATATGGAGAAAAATACAGTTGACAATATTATTTATATTATCTATTATAAGTTCATAGGTTAGTTACTTGAGTGGTTAACCATGCAACCATACCGCAAATATGAGCGAAATTAGCTGTGTAGCAGCGATGCTAAACAGAGTGCAGATAAAGTACAAATATCGTGCGGTTTTGTGAATGTGTGTGGTGGTTCTGGATAGTTACGATAATAAAAAGTACAACAAGTAGGTAATTGCAGAACAAGTGCGCACTCCTGATTAAAAAGCGGTAAGAATTCTGCAACGTAGGATTCTTAAAGATGAAAAGTAGGTGCTTCTAAATTTAGACATGACTAAAAGATTTCCCAGATAAACTGCGAAGAAAAGATTATATGCATATTAATAATCAGGCAATCAAGGGCTTCAAACTCCGAATGTATTGGTACTGATGAATCTTATCAGCGACAATTACAGTAACAAGCTGGGTGATTCCGGCAAGAAGTAAATCAGCATGAAGCGTTTTCTCATTCTGGGTCTTACGATTCGCAATGCTGCAACTATCTTTGAAATGGTTGATTGAATTTTCAACATTTACACGGATCTTGTAAGTATCTTCCCATTATTTCGAGCCACGTTCTATGCCAGGATAGGCACGGAGAGGAATAAAAGCATTACGAAATCCAATGTCTTCGAAGATCGTAAATCCAACAAGAAGTCCTGTTTAAAACGTGTAAATTTGGAACCATCTGGAACAGCATCAAAGTCGCAGAAATCACGAAGTTCCTGAGAGTACTCTAGGAACGCAAGCAGGAGCGTATCTGTCGGGATTGAAAAAAATACGCTGGAGTAGAAGTGCCTTGAGCATCGGATAAAGCTGGTGCTTTCGAGGTATTCCGGTTGAAGCGTGGAAATGAGTAACAAAAGAAACAGGAACAATTTCATCAAGGTTAATGGATTCATCAAGAAGTGAAAGAAACTGGTATTTGTCATGATCGAATTTATTTTGGCAATCTTCAAAAACTTCTGCCAAAGTGAGCTGCTTATGTGTTATCATATAGGTATATCTCCTTTAGGTGGATTGGTTGATAGTTTTTTGACAACTCTATTTTACCATAAACCTTGAGGAGATATTTTATTTTAACAACAAAAAAATGCCGTATTTATGCGGCTTTTGGCGTTTCGCAAACGCCTATATGGATGAGAAACTGGAAAGGAGAACGAGCGTTGACAGGAATTAAAAAAATAAA
>OIRH01000553.1_pt1 | contig 9090 bp, 10 predicted proteins | sample 1586211 | NCBI WGS metagenome assembly OIRH01 (sample SAMN02674964, study PRJEB24791) | human gut metagenome, SKBSTL008 | isolation source: stool | host: Homo sapiens | place: USA
CGATAGCTCTTCATGATAGCATCATCTGTATACGAGAAAAAGAGAACCGTCTGAAACCAGTCACGATACACATACCCCAACTCTATATTATCAGAAAAGGAAGGATGCAGTTTTGTATTTCCTCCTTCATGGGTATAGTCATCGAATATGTAGGTAAAAGGATTCAAATCACCATAATTGGGGCGGGTAATACGCCTGCCATACGAAAACTGAAACAAATGTTCCGAAGTCAAACCGTATTGCAAAGCAATGGTAGGAAACAAATGGAAGTAATTCGTTGTAAACGAAGAGTCTTTCTGTTGTGTATTTCCTCCAAAGTCCCCGTGTACATGGGTATGTTCCAACCTTAGACCCGCTGAGATTTTCAAGCGGTCTTTCTCATAGCCGGCTTGCAGATAGGAGGCATTGATATTTTCATCATATACAAATCGGGAACCAAGCGCCCCGTCCGGCAGCCAGCCGGAAGCCGACGGACGCATATAACCTGCCGTATTGTCTATCGTAACAAATGAGGTTTTGACTCCGGCCTGCAACTTCCAAACCTCACTTAATGGATAAACCGCATCTATCTGTCCGACATATAAGTCGGTATTTCCCTTCATGTCCCCTTTCAATGTATCGGGCTTAAAACTATCCATCAACTGGTTTCCAACACGGTAATAATGGAAATAATCAAAAGAAGCGCTGAGTTCTCCCCCTTCTCTTTTAAGCTTATGCACCATACTGGTCCCGGCAGAAAGATTGTTCCGGTTTTGCTCCGCATAGCTATAAGTATTTCCCGCAACTCCGATTTCTTGGATTTCCGTAAACATGCCTGCATTTTCCTTTTGCCGGGAAAAGTTTCCACCCAACGAGACTCCCCAAACTGTCCGTTCATTGAGATAATAATCACATCCGGTACGAAAATAGTGCGAATAATTCCTACGCTTCCGGTAAGAGTCCTGCATCATTCTTCCTCCATCCCGTTCGAACGCACGGTCGATAAACAAGTCTATGACATCCTTTCCCTGATAATACGAATAATTCAAATAAAGATTGAACTTATTCTCCCTGACATTCATGGAAACGCCGCCATAACCGCCACCCGTCCGTCCAAGACTGCCATTGCCGTTCAAGGCCAGATTCACACCGCGCAGCCTTATTTTTCTTGTACGTATATCAATCAACCCGGAGCTTCCCGCCGCATCGTGGCGTGCGGAAGGCTGGGTTATCAAATCTATCTTATCAGCATTAGTTGCAGGAGTAGATTTCAACAGACTCATCAATTCATCTCCCGAAAGATAAGTAGGCTTGCCATCCATCAGAATCGTTGCACCGCTTTGTCCGTTCAACAAAATATTGCCATTGGAATCTATCACGACTCCCGGCAGGGAAGCAAGAACATCATAAAGACTGCCCGTACTTTGAGTGACAGATGCATCCATCCGATAACTTGTTTTACCGGCAGATATTTCTACCAACGGGAGTTTAGCAGTTACCATAATTTCTTCCAAACGCTGGTCGGCAATCGTATCCTGCTGCGACCAAACCACCAAAGGCATACTCAATAAAATTGCCCCTAAAAAAACATTTCGATACATACTCTTCCTCATTTTTTATTTCAAAAGTAGGCAGGCTGTAGAAAGTGAACAAATTATAGTGACAAAGGGATGTTATCCAGTGACAACATGCAGTTTTACCCTATTCTTCTTTTGATATTACCAAATAACCCCTATCTTTGCAAAATCTATCAATCTGACAGTAATTGCGTAATTACACCAACAAAATTATTAGATAATGAATAAAATCATTAGCAAAGAACACTTTTCTGAAAAGGTCTTTAAGTTAGTCATTGAAGCACCATTGATTGCCAAATCACGTAAGGCAGGGCACTTTGTCATTGTACGTGTGGGCGAAAAAGGCGAACGTATGCCGCTTACCATTGCGGAAGCCGACCCGGTAAAGGGAACCATCACACTGGTGGTTCAGGAAGTCGGGCTCTCCTCTACCCGTCTTTGCGAACTGAACGAAGGCGATTACATTACGGATGTTGTCGGCCCGTTGGGACAAGCTACGCACATTGACAACTTCGGTACTGTGGTCTGTGCCGGAGGTGGTGTAGGCGTAGCTCCCATGCTCCCTATCGTGCAAGCGCTGAAAGCTGCCGGCAACCGCGTCATCACCGTACTGGCAGGACGTACCAAAGAACTGATCATCCTTGAAAAGGAGATGCGCGAAAGCTCCGACGAAGTCATTATCATGACCGACGACGGCTCCTACGGACGAAAAGGTCTGGTGACGGAAGGCGTAGAAGAAGTCATCAAGCGCGAGAAGGTGAACAAGTGTTTCGCCATCGGCCCCGCCATCATGATGAAATTTGTTTGTTTGCTGACAAAGAAATACGAAATCCCCACGGATGTATCCCTGAATACGATTATGGTTGACGGTACCGGCATGTGTGGCGCCTGCCGAATCACCATCGGAGGAAAGACCAAATTTGTATGTGTGGACGGCCCTGAGTTCGACGGACATCAAGTGGACTTCGATGAGATGCTGAAGCGTATGGGCGCTTTTAAAAGCATCGAACGCGAGGAGATGCACAAGCTGGAAGAACCTCAGACCTGCCCGCAGCGCATGACCTCTACATGGCTAAAAAACGGCGGCACATGCAAATGGAACGGCGGCAGGAGGAACGGCGCAAGGCGTTGGAACAGGAAGCCTCGTTTGTCAAAGCCAAAGGACGGTTTTTCGGAGTGGAGTTTTCCGACGGGGAAATCCGCATCAAGGTATTGGACAGCGTTGAAGCCATACGGCAGGAGGGCGAGGCCATGCACCACTGCGTGTTTACCAACGAATACTATCTGAAAGCCGACTCGCTCATACTCTCGGCTACAATCGACGGCAAACGTATCGAAACGATAGAGGTGTCCCTAAAACGCATGGAGGTCGTGCAGAGCCGTGGCGTGTGTAACAAGAATACCCCATACCACGGGCAAATACTGAAACTGATGAAGGGGAACATGTCCCTTATACGGAAACGAATGACAGCATAAAAATCGGGGCGGCGAAAGCCGCCCTACAAAAAAAACATAACAATGAAAATCATCTATAAAAGCTACATGGCACGCCCGCTCAAACCCTTCGGGGAGTGGGATTGGGAAGTTCGGGAAGCAGTCAAGACCGCCCTTGCGCTCGTCGAGGGGAAAAACGGGTTCAAAACCCATTCCGAGATATGGCGAAGGTGCAACCTCGTCATTACCGTGGGACACAACATCTACACCACGAGTATCGAGATACGACCACCCGAGCAGGACGTGATACGCCGTAGGAGCAACTGGCATAACGGCTACGCCTACTACTGCAACGGCGTGTTCTGGGCGAACATGAGCAGGGTTAAAGTGGAACTTATCTGATTAAAAAATTTCGGGGCGGCAAAAGCCGCCCGTAAAAAGCGAGAATATGAAAACGAATGAAGTAAACAAGGAAATCTCCTATGAAACGCTGCTCGTAACCTTCGGCGAGGGTATCGGGCGGCTCGACACCATGTTCGACGACCCGCAGGTGTGGGGCGTTGCCACGCTGAAGCAGTGGATCGACGGGTATGAAACTACGCGCTTCACCGAAATCGACGACCGAACGGCGGTTATCACATCCGAATACAACATGGACAGCGTGAAGGAATGGCTGCAAAAGAACACACCGATTATCAACCTGGAAAAACGATAAAATCATGCGCAAGTACAAATTATTCATCGGCTACCGGCTGCTGGGAGAGTTTTCCGGTATATGGGAAGCTAAAAATTTCGCCGCTGAAAGCGGCATGAGCGGAATTTTCTCGCTCGTGGGAGAAAATTACCGGGACAGTTGGTACGAACCCAAAAAACAAGAAAAGAATGGAAACAAAGATTAAAGACATCACGGGAGCGGAAATAACCGTTACCGACTTAAAAGAGGCGGTACGCCAATGCCGGGAGTGCCTCGCAAGTCCCTACCTGATGCCCTCGGGGCATACCGTGGGGGAAAACCATGCCTACATGTTGCGGCAACTGCTCGCCCTGCAAAGGCGGAAACGGGAACACGGCAGGCAACGGCCGTGAAAATACGACGCGAAAAAAATCGGACGATAACAACCGTCCGATTTTTTTGTTTCCCGTCAATCGACCGCCGTATGGTCGCCCAGCTTCCCGTGCAGTTCACGCCCGATATGTCCGGCAATGCCACGGGGAGAAATTTCAGAGATTGAACCCCACCCGCCATGCGTGTATATGCACGTCTTGAGCGGTTCGGTACGGGAAAGGTAGAACAGATAGCCGTTGCGGAGCAGGATGCCCACGAACACCGAGCCGACCTCGATGTCGGCGATCTCGTCAAAACGTATCTTCCCGTCATTGTATAATACTGCCGTGCCATCCGCATCGGGAATGACGAACAGATCGTCTTCCATAACAATCCCGTGCAACTCGATTAGCGACCCCAGGCATTCACTCGCCGATACCCGGTCGTAATCACCCTTTACCTCATTTGTCGATTTCGTTTCCATATCGCTTTTCTTTAGGTTCAGACAAATACCATACGAAAAAGGCGTGAGAATACGTTAAATACCGGCATTGAGGTACAGCCAAGCACCCATCCACTCGATAGATAATTTCTCCCCACGCCGCTATCGCATACGCTTGACGCATATAGACACGACGATGAAGAAGAGAACTACCCATTATTTTGCGAGCGGATTAAAATTTGGCTGTTTTCAATGCCCCACCATAATGTGTTCCTTCCGTATGTAAATCGCCCGGCGGCACGCCGCCGGAGGATTCGATTGCAAATATAACGATTTCATCCGGGTATCGGCGACAACACGTGCGATTTTTAACAACCTTCCTGCCAAAGAACTACCCGCCGTCCTACAATTTCGGCCCCCGGGCGGGTTTGCGGGGCGCGACCTTCGGCTGCGCCTTCTTCTCCCTGGGCGGTTCGACGATCCGCAGTTTGAGTTTCTCCGTCTTACGGTCGTAACGCACCTCGCAGCAGTCAATCTCACCCGCAACCGACGTCCACACGTTGTTCACACGCACCGCGCCGCCCGAGTAGAGGGTCTTGTATTGTTCGTATTCGAGCGGCTGCCGCAATTTCGCGTCCACCTGACGGTGGAACGAATAGATATTACGTCCCTTTGCTATCTCGTCGGGAACGTAAACCCGCAACTCGGGATGGGTGGCCTCGGCATAGAGGCACAGATCCGCCGTGCGAAGCTCCCTCGGAACCCACTGGATCATCCTCGGGTCGCCCCGCACGGCCGTATCGGCCACGAGCGGCGTGATGGCCGTCTGGGGAATGTCGTACAGCACCCCCGCATCCTTGCGAACGGCCTCCAACGCCACCTCCTCCGTTACAAGCCGGCGGTTCAGGTGCAGGACACTCATCAACCGGTGTATCTTTTGCGGGTCGTCCTGCTCGCGGAACACCTGCAAGACCAGGGCGGGGTCGCTCAACGCGCTGATAACCGAGAAATCGGTTTTGTCCTTCCCGTAGGTACGCTCGAAAGCCTCCCGGCTCATCTCCGGCGTCCGGGCTTCGCGGGGGACGCCTTTCAGGTTTTGCGGGTTCTCCCGCACCAGGCTCATGTATAGATCCGGGCTTTTCATGCTCTCGGGCAGGTGGGCGATGGCATAGGGACTGCGCCGTATGGCCTCCATGCACAACTCCGGCGTTTTCCACTTCTCGGGGACATATTGCAGGTAGCTCCCGTCGTGCCCGACGGCCCGGCGGCACATCTCCTCGTTCTTGGCGTGGTCGGGAAGGTTGTAGAACAGCTCCGGCTCCAGGGCGAAGATCTCCCGGGCCACCCTCGGCGTGACGTGTGCCGGGTTCATGTGCTGCAAAAAATCGAAGGTCTTCTCGTAATTCGTGCAATAGAACCCCAACGCCTTCATGTGTATATCCTCGAAAGGGATATAGCGGAGGACACGCAGGTCGTCGGTACGGGCCAACGCCCGGTTGCAGACCTCCGGCGTGAGCTGTTCGGGGTTGAAAAAGCGGATGGCCAGGGGATCGCGCTCCAGCGCCATCCCGCACAGACGGTCGGTTTTCAGATGCTTCGGAACGTACTCCAGCGCCAGGTAGTTCGAGGACACGGCGGCCTCGCAGACCCGTTCCGTGCGTAACTCCTCCGGCACTTCATGGAGCAGGATGCCGTCCCCACTGACGGCACGCAGGCAGACTGCCTCCGTGCGCAGTTCCACCGGCACGAGCGAAAGGCAGGACGCGTCCATCCCCACGCCGTGAAGGGCCAGTTCCCCGGTCATGACCTCCGGGGCAATGGAGGCGAAAATCTCGAACTTGTCCACGAACGACATCCCGAATTTTTTCAGCCCTTCCAGGCATATATCGGGATACGGAATGTAAGGGAGTATCTTGTAATCGGCACTGTCCACCGCTTTCAACGCCGCACGGCATATTTGCGGCGTCCTCAATTCCCCGGGAACGGCCTCCAGCACCAGGCCGTTGCGCTTCACGGCCGCCATGCACAGTTCGGGGGTCTTCAACCCCTCCGGAACGTAATACAGCGCGTAGCTGTTGCTATCGACGGCGGCACGGCACATTTTCGGTGTCTTCAGACGGTCAGGGACGAATTTCAGTGTTTCGCCCCGGTGGCCGGCCGCGGCAAGACAAAGTTCCGGCGTTTTCATCGCTTCGGGAACGAACTCGATGTTGAAAGCCGATTTCTTGATGGCGAAACGGCAGACTTCCGCCGTTTTCCGATCCTCGGGCAGCGTCTCGAAAAGGTTCTCACGCCACGGGTTCTCGTACACCCCCGTATCGAGATAGGCTATATCTATTCTCTCTTGCTCTGTCATGGTTTTCAGTATTTATGGAAAGCGCCCGGGTGACGGGCGCCTCTCTTGGTTAGACATATTCCGTTATCGTTCCGTTTCCTCCGTCCCGTTCTCGCTCTGGAACGTGAAGGAGGTCTTCACGACCTGACCCGTGTTGTCCTCGACATAGACGTCGATGGCCTGCTGGTCATCGCTGCGCGATGTGTAATAGAGGCGGAACACCTCACGGTCGAGCGGATAGCGGTCGTTGGGCAGGAACACCGTACCGTCGTCCATCCTCAACTCACCGCGCCCGTCGGGCTGGAAATAGCGGATCGTGTAACGCGCGCCGTCATATCTCCCCTCCCGCACGAGCGTGCAGCGGATTTCAGCGGTTTCACCAACGGAGATTCGCTTCTGAACGGGCATCGTTTCCAGAGAGAACGTGTACGCCTGCTGTATATCCAGCCCGTTGTCGCAGGATGCGCATAAAAGACCCAGGGCGGCGATCCAGACCGCCAGGGCCAATATCTTTTTCATCTTTTTCATGTCGCTTGCAAGTTTAATGGATTATGAATTTCACGCCCAGGCCGAACTGCGCGTGGAAATGTCCCGTTGTAGTGCCCCATAGGATACGCTCACGCCCCGTCAGCGAGAGGATAATCCTGTCGGTCAGGTACGCATCGACCTCCAGCGTGACGGCCCCGCCATAGAGGAAACGGTCGCGGTGGCGGAGCGTAGAGCCGTCATAGAGCCGCCTCTCGCCCCGGTTCACACTCTCGTAACCGGCCAGCGCCGAGCCGCCGAGGTAGAAGAAAAAAGTCCTGGACGGGTCGGCGAGGAACTTGTAATAGTAACCTCCCTCGGCCGTGAACTGCGCCACCGGGATACGTTCCGACTTGTAGGGGTAATAACGGTTCAGGAACTCCGCGCCGAACACCCACTTGTCGGCATTCTTCGCGTAGCGGCTCATGGCCAGCCCGAACCAGTAGCCCGTTTCGCTGCGGCTGTCCCGGGTATAGAAGCCGTCGGCCATGCCTCCCCGTATTTCCAGCCCGCGCATGGCGGGCAGGGCACGCTGGGCGTGCGCCCCGTCCGAAAGGAGGAGGCATAACCCCAGCGTGAGAATGAATATCGCCCGTTTCATATCACTTTACCTTTAACTCGTTGATAACACGTGCGCGCACCAGGTCGGCATTCTCCACCGTGAAAGTCTGGTGTCGCCCGCCTTGCTGCTCGTGCAGTTCCACGACCAGCTGCTTGTCGTCGGCCAGCGTGAACTTCGGGAGCGTGAAGACCATGCGCTCGGTACGCTTGCCGCCGATGACCTGCACGTTGTTGTACGCACGCACGGGCCATACGACCTGCTCCTGGATGGCCGTGCGTTTGGCCACCTTCTTGTCCGTAATCTTGAACGTCAGGTAGTCCACGTTGAAAGGCACGTTGGAGGAGTTTTTCAGTTGGAGGTGGAAATAAAGCAGGTCGTTATGCACGTAGATACCTTTGAGGAGGTATTGTACCCCGAAACGCTTGCAACCGATATGCTTGATCTCGCGGCGGTCATTCTTGTAAATGGACTGCATGATCAGTTTGACCAGCAGCGGAGATTCGCATCCCAACTCCTGCAAATAGATGTCCAGCGCGTTATTGGGGCGGTTTACCGCCTCCCCGTCATGCAGGAAGTCCGCCATCTCGACCGACAGTTTCACCGGCTCGTCGGCATACTTGACATTGAAGCTGTAATAGGCCCCGTCCTCGGTAATGACCGAAAGGTTGCTCTCGCGCGAGAAATCACGCAGGGCCGCCTTTACACGCAGCACGTTTTCCGTGCCGTCGGCTTTCGCCGCCAGAAGATCCGAAGACCCCAGATCGACGTAACGGATGGCCGAGGGGAAAATCACATGAACGGTCTTGCTGAACGTCACCTCCAGCGCGTAGGGCGGGATAACCCGGTTGAAAGTCAGCGGACGGGTAAGACCGTCGTACAAATCGCCCGTGGAGGGCTTTTCCTGCGCGTGGGCAGCGAACATGCACCCGATAAAAGCGAGTGCCAGAAGAATCTTTTTCATACTCGATAAATTTTTGATTGTTGATAAAAATGGATTTTTTCAGTGGTGTACGGAAGTACGTCGTTTGTACCCTTATTGAAGGGGCGGGAGCAGCAGGACGCTGTAACCGGCCTTGAGCGTGACCTTGACCGAGCGCATCTTCTTGCTCACGTATTGCGACACGCCCTGGATGGCGCTGCGCCCCAGGTCGGAGAGCAGTTGCGAACCGGCATCGTCCGTGATCGTGATAC
>OIRH01000586.1_pt1 | contig 8746 bp, 7 predicted proteins | sample 1586211 | NCBI WGS metagenome assembly OIRH01 (sample SAMN02674964, study PRJEB24791) | human gut metagenome, SKBSTL008 | isolation source: stool | host: Homo sapiens | place: USA
AGCAGATGATGTATAACTGCCCGTCCATCTCAAACAGATCCGGACATTCCCACATATAACCAAACTTCTGTGGAGTTGTGATACGGTTCTTGTATGTCCAGTTCTTAAGATCTGTAGATTCATACAGAAGGATCATACCAACACCTTCGACATCCCTTGCTCCGAGAACCATGTAATATTTTTCATTTTTCTTAAAGATTTTTGGATCACGCACATGGTTGCTCATGTCAGCTGGATAATCGTCGGTTGTCATTAACAGTTCTTTTTTTGTAAATTCATAGCCGTCTTTACTTGTAAATGTAATCGTGTTACTTCCACGTCCGCTGTTGATATAGTCATAATCATCTCTGTCAAAATATTTTAAATTTCCTGTGTAGAAATAGTGGATCGTATCATCTTCAATAAATGCAGAACCGGAATAGACACCATGGGCATCAATGTCTTCATCTGGGAATACGACTGGTCCAAAATCTTCGTAATGAATAAAATCTTTTGTCGTATAATGTCCCCATGTCTTTAACTCACCAGTTGGCTCAAATGGAGTGTACTGGTAATAAATATGGTATGTCCCATTAAACTGGCATAAACCGTTTGGATCATTTAACCATCCTGTCTTTGGCATTAAATGGAATTTTAATCGGTCTTGATCTGCTGCCACACGTTGTCTGTAAGCTTCATTTTCTTTATACCATTTTTCATAATCTGCCTTATAGACTTTCTTGTATTTTTCAAACATCTGCCCTGGTTTCCTTTCCTTCTTTGAATAGTGATTATTTTAAATTCATGATCTTCGTATTATTATCTGCATCCGCTGCTTCAACCACTTCGACTTCTTTTCCTTTCGCATCTGCGACTAAGAACATCGTCTGTGTCTTGTATCCTTTTTCTTTCACAAGATCCATATCAAAAGATAATAACTTATCACCTTTCTTTACTTTGGCTCCTGTTTCTACGAAAGTCTCAAAACCTTCGCCATTCATCTTAACTGTATCAATTCCTGCATGGATCAGAAGTTCTACTCCTGAGTTTAATGTGATCCCCATTGCATGTTTTGTAGGGAAGATCAGACTGATCGTTCCGTCGGCTGGTGCATATACGATACCTTCGCTTGGGTTGATCGCAACACCTTCTCCCATTGCCTTACTTGCAAATGCTGGGTCTGCGGACTTTGCTACATCTAAAACTTCACCTTTCATTGGTGCATATAATTCATTTGTTTCTTCTGTTGTATCTGCTGGTTCCTGTACTTCGATCTCTTTTACTTCTTCTGCTTTCTCTTCTTTGGCTGGAGTCTCTGCTTTGAGATCTTCTCCTTCGATGTTAAACTTCTTCCAGAAGACTGCAGTTAAAACTGCGGATACTCCCATGGATAAGAGCAGTCCGATCGCGAAGTTTAAGTAATCTTTTGGAAGCATAGACAGGAATCCTGGAAGTCCTGCTGCTCCTAATGCCTGTGCTAAAACTCCTGTTGCTGCACAGTATGCATTACCTACGGCTGAACCGATGATGGCAGCGTAGAATGGATATTTTAATTTCAGTGTTACACCGAACATTGCTGGTTCTGTGATTCCAAGTAATGCAGAAACACCTGATGCAGAACAGATTGATTTCATCTTCTCATTCTTTGTTAAGAATAAAACTGCTAATACGGCTGCTCCCTGTGCTACGTTGTTCATACTTGCTGTTGTGAAGATAAAACTTCCACCTGTTGTTGCTTTGGCTGCGATCAGCTGCGTCTCGATCGCGATAAAGCTGTGATGCATTCCTGTTAAACAGATCGGTGCATATGCAAGTCCGAATAATCCACCACCGACAAATCCAAGTGTGTTATATACCCATGTGATCCCATCTGCTAATAAGTTACCTGCTTCTCTTAACACTGGTCCTACGAAGATGAATGTTAAAAATGATGTTACCATGATAGAGATCAATGGTGTTGTCAGGTTATCTAACCATGTTGGTGTTACTTTATGTAACTTCTTCTCGATCGTTGCTAAAATAAATGCTACTGCTAATACTGGAAGTACAGTTCCCTGATATCCGATCGCCTGGATATTAAATCCAAAGATATCCCATACTGGTGCTTTGGCGATACCAATGCTGTATGCACTTAACAGATCTGGATGAACCATGATCATACCCATGGCTGCTCCAAGATATGGATTCCCGCCAAACTTCTTCGTTGCGCTAAATCCGATCAATACTGGCAAAAATGCAAATGGAGCACTTGCAAACATGTTGATCGCTGTTGCCAGACCCTTAAACTGTGGGTACAGATCAATGACGGACTTGCCGCTAAACATCGCTGCTGTCAGGATATTGTTCAATCCCATTAACAGACCACCTGCTACGATGGCTGGAATGATCGGTACGAAAATATCACTTAATAACTTTACTAATCTCTGAAGAACATTTCCCTTCTTCTCTTCTTTCTCAGCATCTGCTGGTGTATCGACTAAGATTCCTAACTGTTTCTGTACTTCGTCACATACTAAGTTTACAAGTCCTGATCCGAAAATGATCTGGAACTGTGACTGTGTTAAGAACACTCCCTTAACTCCTTCAATGTCACTGACTGCATCTTCATTGCGAAGATCGTTGTCTTTTAACTGTAAACGAAGTCTTGTTGCACAATGCTGAACTGACTTAATGTTTTGTTTGCCACCAACATGCTCGATGACCTGGCTGGCGATTTTTGCGTAATCCATATCTTCTCTCCTTTTTTATTGTGAAACTTATTATGGTATCGGTTCCATATCTGTATCTTATAACTTTCTCTTCTATTTGTCAATAGTATTTATGGAATCGATACCACATTTTTTTATTTTATTACTTTTATTTGTGTTTTATGTGAGACGACTTAACAAAGCAACAGGTAAACGGCAAAGCCCTCCGTTCCGAATAATACGGAAGGAGGGCGATATTATAAGCACATATGAAGAATTTATGATCTGACACTTCCGCCTTCAATAAATTCATATCCCACAATCTGTTTCTTGGATACTGGTTCTCCTGTGATCATCTTAAGGATCGTTTCCGCTCCAAGGTATCCCATTCCATAGGAATCAAACTTTAGCGTTGTAAGCTCTGGCGTCAGGAGGGTACTTTCATCATATCCTCCAAACGCTGCCACAGACACTTCTTCTGGAATCCTCTTCTTATGTTCGTGTAAAATCTTATATGCACCAAACGCAAGTCGGTCTGTTGCACAGATGATCGCATCTAAATCTGATTCCCTCTCAAGTAATTCTCTTGTAACCGTCTGTCCACCAATAAAACTATAATCACTCTTCCCTGTCACCGGTGTGATCCCATATTCTTTCAATCCATCTAACACACCATTTCTACGCTCGATCCCAACTGCCTGGTCTGTCTCATAGACACCAATATATCCAACCTTTTGATGTCCTTTCTTCCCGATATACTCTCCGATCGTTTTCCCTGCATGATAATCATCATAAATAATGGAAATTCCATCTTCATAATCCTGTGTTAAAACAACCACTGGAATTCCCGCTTTCTTTAACAGCTCTTTGTGGTCCTTTGTGATCGCTATGGAACTGATCAAGATCCCATCCACATTTAACTGGATCAGGCGCTGGATATTCTGTAATTCCTGATCAATATCGTGGTCTGAGTTCTGAATAAGGGTTGTATACCCCTTTTCTCTTAAATACCGATCGATACTTGTGATCACACGGCTTGTGATCTTAGAATTTAATGTCGGCACAACTACACCGATCACGTTGCTTTGTTTCGCATTCAATCTTGCAAATGCATTCGGTGTATAGTTGTATTCTTCAATGACCTTCTGAATCTTCGCTCTCGTCTCATCCTTTACATATCCCCCGTTAAAATAGCGGGATACCGTGCTTTTTCCAACTCCTGATAAATTCGCGATGTCTGCCATGGTCATCTTCTTTGCCATATATTTTGATCTCCTTTGTTACTTTATCTCTCATTATCTTAGCACAGAAAAAGCTATAAAGAAATAAGATGATATAAAATTTCTTTCTCATCCAATAAACGAAGTATTTCTTTCCTGCCCGTAAATAAAAAGATCTGACGGTCTGTATGGTGACTTAAATACTGCATCGTCTGTGCCAGTCTTTCGTCATCATAATTACCGAACACATCGTCTAAAAACAACGGGAATGCATCATTTTCATATAAAAGATCAGCCGATGCAAGGCGCAGTGCAAAGTATAATTGTTCTACCGTGGCATTGCTTAAATACTTCATATCGACATGATCAAATCCATCATAAACCATCATCGAAAGATTCTCATCCATGACTGCCTGCGTATATTTTCCATTCGTCATATCACAAAAAATCTCTGAGATCTTCTCATTTAGTTCCTGTCCAAAAGTCTTTTGTACCTGACTTGCAGCTTCCTCGATCGCTTTCATTGCAAGTTCTATCTCGTGAATCTCAAGTTCTTTCTTCCTTTTCTGCCCCAGCAAAATCTCGTATTCCTGCTTTTTCTTATCTGCCTCTTCCTTTTGCTGCATAAGCTGTGCTTTCTCGATCTCTATGATCTCTAAGCGATGTCTTAGTTCTATTTTGCGAATTCGTTCTTCATCTTCCCCACCAAATAACTTTCGAAACCACAGCAAAATCTTCTGAAGCAGCGTCAACTTTCTCTTTTGTCTTAAACGTTTCCGAATCTCTCTCTCTTCCTGTTCATATTCATTCAACGCTTGTGCATCATACTGCCATGACCCCTGCTGTCTTCGCAAATTGTCAATCTGTGCAAACACAGGATCTTTTCGCATTTGTCTTCGTCTAGCTTTCAAATGATCGATCGCTTTTCGAAGGTCGATCGCGGCATCCTTGCTGCTTCGCAGATTCGCCATGGAATTTTGCAAAACTTCCTTCATCTCTCTGCCTGTACGAATCTCTGCCTGTGTCATCGAAACCGTATTCTCAAATGCCTGTTGATCGGATTCGAATAAGTATTTCTTCCCCTTAAGTTCCTCCATCGTATCCGCATCAAATATGCGATACTCTGTCTGCCCTTGTGCGAAGTTTCGCATGATCTTATATCTGATCCCGTCCTTTTCAAAGATCATGGAGCCACCATAAATGCCGCCATTTACTGGCTGATATCTGGTGAAATCATCATATCTTGCAGCAAGTCCTCTTGATTTCTCCAGCCCAAACAGCATTGCGATCATAAACTTACGAAGTGTTGTCTTGCCAGATTCATTCTTGCCATAGAAAACTTCTAACTTCCCAGATGTCTGGCAATGATATTTATGAAATTTTCCAAATCCATCAATATTGATCTCCTCAATCTTCATCTTTTACTTCTCCCTGGCATATGTTAAAGCTTCCATCGCATAACGCAAAGCCTCTGGTTCATCTTTTAAAATATCTGCAACCTTCTGGATGATAAAATCATCTTCCTCTGATAGCTGTTCGTATTCCCATTGATTCTTCGTTTCATAAATGATATCTGTGACCATATATTGGCTCGTGATCTCATAAAAGTCCAGATGGATCTGTGGATCAATACTTCCTGTCAGTACAATCTCATATATATTCTCTCTTCCACGATATGAAAGTTCCGTTTCCACCCGATCTATGATCTCTAACGCTGACATCTCATCGGATATCATGACTTCCACTTGTGTATACATTCTCTTTGCAAAGGGAACGAAGGTTATCTGTTTCTTTTCTTCGCTGATCTCCCCTTCGATCAGCCCATGATATCCCGTCTCTGTGTGATCCAATGGTTCCAGCGATCCTGCATATGCCATCAGATCTTCGAAAATGATCTCTGGTTTATGGATATGTCCAAGAGCGATATAGTCGAATCCAGACCATTTTAACGCTTCTCTCTGAATCGGGATATGACTTTCATCCCCTCCATGTGCCAGCAGGATTGAAAAATCACTGCTTTCGCTCTCATCTGGTTTCATTCGATCATACAATGGTTTCGTGATCTGATTCTTCCAATAACTAAAGCCATAAATGGTCGTTTCAAGATCTTCAAAAGAAATATGATCTCTTTGTTTTCCATCCAGAAGATAAACTTCCGAATTCCATTTATACTGGGAAAATACATCATGCGGTTCCAGATGATCGTGATTCCCTGCGATCAAAACCGTTCTTGTATGATTCAGTCTAGACAACAGATAATCCACTTCTCTCAACTCCTGCTGCGTTGGCGGCTGATCAAACAGATCCCCTGCGATCAATAACAGATCTACCTGTTGCTTATTCGCATGATCAATGACTCTTTGAAATGTCTCTTTGATCTCTTGTTCTCTGATCCTTCCAAATGTCTGCTCTCTCTCTGGTCTGGCTCCCCAATGAACATCCGCAATATGAATAAATTTCAAAAAATCACCTACTTTCTGATCATCTTCTATGATCTTATTCTGTCATCATACGATCGATATTCTTTAATAATTCTTCGATCTGTTCTCCCGTTATATGGTCCATGTGTACCCCGCCTGTACATACCACTACTTTTCCTGTTTCCCTGCATCGATTCTCAGCCAGTCTGCGGCATAGAAATTCGTCTTTGTGACCTGTCAGGTTGATCACAGATGAAGTGACACTGATCGTTCCGTCACCACTCAACGAAGGGCGTGGAACTGCCTGAACAACACAGCCAATATGCGGTTTCTCACCACCGCTTAGAGTTAAAACAAGATCTTCTCCTATTGCTTTTTCACAGATCTCTATCGTAATTCCCGCAATTGTTTTGCTATATTTCATTTTGATCCTCCTTATTCTATTCCAAAGCGGACCTCACCAAAACTTCCTCTGAAATAAAACAGGCAGCCAGTTCAACACTGACTGCCCCTAAATTATGCCATATATCTTAGCCCCATAAATTCGCTGGGTAGACACCTTCTTTGATCAATCCGGCAAATGCTTTCTGTACAGCTTCCTTATCTTCCTGATAAGTTACACCGAACCATCGATCCTGTGTCTCTAATACTTTGACGTTTGCACGTCCTTCTTTCAATAACTTGTCTACGATGTTTGGTAATAAATATTCTTTCTTCAGATCTCCTTCTTCTACTTCACTTAAGAAAGTCTTGAAGTCTTCTGCAAGGAACTCTAAAAATTCTGGATATGCAGCCCACATATTCATAGAAACCTTATCCTCTGGACTGATCCATTCTTGAACATCTGGAAGATCACACTTGATCTTACCATCTTCCCCCATCATAATTCCTGTTGTCTCATGAACCTGGCTTAATAATCCATTCTCATCTACAACACTAACTCCTCGTGTGACAGTTCCATTGTCACTTAATGTATTCTTCAGGATAAATCCTGCCATTCCCATTGTGAATTCTCTTCCAAGATCTTCTCCAGATACTAAGAAATCATGAAGCTTTACAAAAGCTTCCTTTCCATAGTAATCATCTGCGTTGATGATCACAAATGGTTCCTTGACAACATCCTTGCAGCAAAGAACAGCCTGTCCTGTTCCCCAAGGCTTTGTACGCCCTTCTGGTACTTCAAATCCTTCTGGAAGGTCATCTAATTCCTGAAATACATATTCTACATCAATCTGATCTTTAATTCGGCTGCCGATTATCTCTTCAAATTCTTCAAAAATGTCCTTACGGATAATAAATACAACCTTATTAAATCCAGCTTCTTTCGCATCACGAATTGAATAATCCATAATGATCTCACCATTCGGTCCCATCTTCGCAAGCTGTTTGATTCCTGCACCGTATCTTGATCCGATTCCGGCTGCCATAATTATTAATGTAGTATCCATAAATCTCCCCTTCAGTCATCTGACCTGTTTTGTTACCTGTATACTTGTTATATCCTGTGTAAAACATTCCATATATTTGTTTTCACATATACTCTTTATTATAAATATTATTCTCTATAATGTCAATAGATTCTGGCTATCCTTTCCTTAAATACTTCCTTATTGTAATGTCAAAAAGAGCAGGTACTCTGTTTCGTACCTGCTCTTTTATCTTGGTCTTATACTTAACAACTTCTTAATCTTCTTGCCTCTGGCTCTCTAGATGTCTTATCTTCTGATACCCATAAATCTTTGTAATTTAATTTTAAAAGCCCTGCGATTATTAATTTTATTTTTAATTTTATTGCAATTGTTCCTAATAAATGCATTGTTATTCTCCTCTTTATATTGTGTTGTATTATGTATCCTGTATTTATGCTTTATATTTTATCAAATTAATTTCGGAGAATCAATATGTAGCATTATTTTCTAGGAAATTACAACATTTCACTTGCATTTTCCCTCTGGTGTTAGCAAAATTTTCAGTAATAAATCTGTCTTTGTTATTGTTTTTGTGCAATTTGTAGTACCAATTTCTGAATGGGGTGTTTGTGTTTTGTCGTATTTAATTTCTCATTCGTCTAATCCGTTCTGCCATAGCATTCACTAGAAAATAAATAATTCCTCCTGCTAACCCGCCAATTGTATTAAAAAATAAATCTGATATTTGAAATGTTCCTAATCTTAAAAACAACTGCAACAGCTCAATTGTCAGAGATGACAGAAACGCTATTTGGATACTTTTTAATATGATTTTCCCTATATACACTTTCTTACCAAATATTTTTTCTTCAAAATTCCAAAACATTAATACTATATACGGCATAAGCAGGAAAAAATTTTCTATACACTCTGATGTTAAAATGCGCTGGCCTGTCACTGTATTATATCTGTATATTCCCCATACTCCCCACACATCACATAATGGATTCATCCACATATTTCGGTTGATC
>OIRH01000587.1_pt1 | contig 8733 bp, 5 predicted proteins | sample 1586211 | NCBI WGS metagenome assembly OIRH01 (sample SAMN02674964, study PRJEB24791) | human gut metagenome, SKBSTL008 | isolation source: stool | host: Homo sapiens | place: USA
CATGCATAGTGAAATGGAATTCGTCCGCCGCTTTCTGAGAAGCACATTCGGTGAGGCTGCCGTGGGCGAGGGAGAACGAATACTGCTCAACCTCTTCGAACAGCGCAAGCAGATGGACAGACAAAACCCACTGGCATTTAAAAACACCATCCGTGACTGTGGAACGCAGATTGCCGCCAACCTGACATACGAGGAACGCTTGCAACTGCTGGTATTCTTGGTAGAAATTGCCAAAAGCGACGGACACGTCTGCAACGAGGAGATAGAAGCCTTGAAAGAAGTGGCCATGTACATGGGACTATCCGTCAAGGAAGTGGAATCCATGCTCAACCTGGGCGGCAGCTCACTGAACGAGGCCTATAAAGTACTTGAAATTGAACCTACCGCCACCAATGACGAAGTGCGTGCCGCTTACCGCCGCCTAGCCTTGAAACACCATCCCGACCGGGTGGCAACGCTGGGCGAAGACATCAAGAAAGCCGCAGAAGAGAAGTTCCAAAGCATCAACAATGCCAAAGAACAGATATACAAGGCACGAGGTATGAAATGACATACCTCGTGCCTTGCCTTGTGGACAGCATCATGACGTTTATAAACATTCTATATTAACATCAACCCACACATTTATGAAGAAAACCCTTGCAATCCTTGCACTAGGCCTTACTGCCATTGCCGGACATGCCGCCACGCCGCTCTGGATGCGCGATGTGCAAATTTCTCCCGACGGTACGGAAATCGCATTCTGCTACAAAGGAGACATCTACAAGGTGCCTGCCAAAGGTGGAACCGCCACACAGCTTACTACCCAAGAGAGCTACGAATGTACCCCCATATGGTCGCCGGACGGCAAACAGATTGCCTTTGCCAGCGACAGATACGGCAACTTCGACGTATTCGTGATGCCGGCAGACGGCGGAACCGCCCAACGGCTCACTACCCACTCCACCGGCGAGATACCCTCCACATTCACTCCGGACGGAAAGTATATCCTGTTTTCCGCCTCCATCCAGGACCCGGCAAGCAGCGCTCTTTTCCCCACGTCGGCCATGACCGAGCTTTACAAAGTACCTGCAACGGGAGGGCGTACGGAACAAGTGCTGGGCACCCCTGCCGAAGCGGTCTGCTTCGACAAGGCGGGCCAGCAGTTCCTCTACCAAGACCGCAAGGGATTTGAAGATGAATGGAGAAAGCACCACACCTCCTCCATCACCCGCGACATCTGGCTGTATGATGCAAAGACGGGTATCCATACCAACCTCACCGACCACGCGGGCGAAGACCGCAACCCGGTGTTGTCACCCGATGGAAGAACGGTTTACTTTCTGAGTGAGAGAAACGGCGGCTCATTCAATGTGTATGCCTTCCCACTGGCACAGCCCCGAGAGGTGAAGCCCATCACCAGCTTCAAGACACATCCCGTGCGCTTCCTCTCTATGAGTGACGGCGGGACGTTGTGCTACGGTTACGACGGCGAAATCTATACCCAGCAGCCGGATGCCACCCCGAAGAAAGTCGCCATAGAAATTGTGCGCGATGACCGGCCGCAATTCGCCAACCTGCAGTCTTCCGACGGAGCCACTTCTGCCGTTGTGTCCCCGGACGGAAAGCAGATTGCCTTCACTCTGCGCGGCGAAGTCTTTGTCACTTCGGCAGACTATGCCACTACCAAGCAGGTGACGCACACACCGGCACGCGAAGCGGGCCTCTCCTTTGCGCCAGACAACCGCACCCTGGCCTACGCCAGCGAGCGAGGCGGCAACTGGCAGCTCTACCTTGCCAAGATAGCCCGCAAGGAAGACCCTAACTTCCCGAACGCCACGCTGATTGAAGAAGAAGTGCTGCTGCCCTCCACCACCGTGGAACGTGCCCATCCGCAATTCTCGCCCGACGGTAAGGAACTCGCCTTTATCGAAGACCGCATCCGGCTGATGGTGCTCAATCTGGAAACGAAAAAGGTGCGCCAGATTACGGACGGCTCCACCTGGTACAGCACCGGCGGAGGATTTGACTACGCATGGTCGCCGGACGGCAAGTGGTTTACACTTGAGTTCACCGGCAACAAGCACGACCCCTACTCCGACATCGGCCTGGTCAGCGCAGAGGGAGGCAAAGACATCATCAACCTCACCAATAGCGGCTACATGAGCGGCTATCCCCGCTTTGCGCTGGACGGCAACGCCATCCTCTTCACCACCGAACGCTACGGCATGCGTGCCCACGCCTCATGGGGCTCGCTGAACGACGCCATGCTCGTCTTCCTCAACCAAGACGCCTACGACAAATACTGCCTGAGCAAGGAAGACTACGAACTGCGCAAGGAGCTGGAGAAGGAACAGAAGAAGTCTGCCGGAAAAGACACCCCCCAAGACAAAAACAAGGATAAAAAGAAGAAAGACGACAAGAAAGACAGCAATACTGACGAAAAAGATGACCAGCCGAAAGACATCGTCGTCGAGCTGCGAGGCATCGAAGACCGTGTGGTGCGCCTCACCCCGAATTCTTCCGACATGGGCAGCACCATCATCTCCAAGGATGGCGAGACACTCTACTACCTGGCTGCCTTCGAAGGCGGCTACGACCTCTGGAAGATGGACCTACGCAAGAAAGAGACCCGCCTGCTGCACAAGATGGACGCTGGATGGGCAGACATGCAGCTGGACAAGGACGGCAAGAGCCTCTTCCTGCTGGGCAGCCGCAAGATGCAGAAAATGGACACTTCATCCGATGCGCTGACCCCCATCACCTTCCAGGTAGATGCCAAGATGGATTTGGCTGCGGAGCGCGAATACATGTTCGACCACGTGTACCGCCAGCAGCAGAAGCGATTCTACAATACCAATATGCACGGAGTGGACTGGGAGAAGATGACCGCCGCCTATCGCCGCTTCCTGCCCCATATCGACAACAATTATGACTTTGCCGAACTGCTGAGCGAATGGCTGGGCGAGCTGAACGTATCTCACACCGGCGGCCGTTTCTATCCCAAAGGGCAGTTCGAGCCTACTGCCAGTCTGGGACTGTTCTTCGACTGGAACTACACGGGCCGGGGCATGCTCATTGCCGAAGTAGTAGAGAAAGGCCCCTTCGACACAGCCAACACCCGGGTGAAAGCCGGCACAGTCATCGAAAAGATAGACGGCGTGGAAATCACCCCCGATGCGGACTATTACACGCTGCTCAACAACAAGGCACGGAAGAAAACACTTGTTTCTCTCTTCGACCCGCAGACCAAGGAGCACTGGGAAGAGGTCATTATCCCCATTACGAACGGTGCGTTCAGCGATTTACTCTACAGCCGCTGGGTGAAACAGCGCGCGGCAGACGTTGACCGATGGTCGGGTGGCCGATTGGGTTACGTGCACATTGAGTCTATGGGAGACGACAGTTTCCGTTCTGTCTACTCGGACATCCTGGGCAAGTACAACAACCGCGAAGGCATCGTCATCGACACCCGTTTCAATGGCGGCGGACGCTTGCACGAGGATATAGAAATACTTTTCAGCGGACAGAAATACTTCACCCAGGTGGTGCGCGGCCGCGAGGCGTGCGACATGCCCAGCCGCCGCTGGAACAAACCCTCCATCATGGTGATGTGCGAGGCCAACTACTCCAATGCGCACGGCACGCCGTGGGTATACAGCCACCGCGGCATCGGCAAGCTGGTAGGTATGCCCGTGCCGGGAACCATGACCAGCGTCTCATGGGAACGCCTGCAAGACCCGTCATTGGTATTCGGCATCCCCGTCGTGGGCTACCGCCTACCAGACGGCAGCTATCTGGAGAACTCGCAGCTGGAGCCGGACATCAAGGTAGCCAATTCACCCGAGACCATCGTGAAGGGAGAAGACACACAACTGAAAGCTGCCGTAGAGGAACTGCTGAAGGAACTCGAAAAATAAGTACCGCCCTGCCCCACGCAGGAATACCGGCCATATAGGCCAATATATATTAAGGAGTTAAACCGTGGTTTAACTCCTTTTTTATATACCACAAGAAAACAATGCCTTTTTCTATCTCACTTTTTTGCACTATCTTTGTGGCATAAACTCCTAACTCTTTAACTGATTATGTTTGCTGACTTGTTAAACTCCTCCTATTTCGCGCTCTTTCTTATTGTGGCTTTAGGCTTCATGTTGGGAAGAATCAAGATTAAAGGGCTTTCACTCGACGTCTCCGCTGTCATCTTCATTGCCCTGCTGTTCGGACACTTCGGCGTCATCATCCCCAAAGAGTTAGGCAACTTCGGACTGGTGCTGTTTATCTTCACCATCGGTATCCAGGCCGGTCCCGGATTCTTCGACTCCTTCCGGAGCAAGGGCAAGACACTTATCGTCATCACCCTGCTCATCATCTGTTCTGCCGCCCTCACAGCCGTAGGATTGAAGTACGCTTTCGATATAGACACACCCAGCGTGGTCGGTCTCATAGCCGGCGCGCTGACCAGTACGCCGGGACTCGCCGTAGCCATCGACAGCACCCACTCTCCGCTAGCCTCCATCGCCTACGGTATCGCCTATCCCTTCGGTGTCATCGGCGTCATCCTCTTCGTCAAGCTGCTGCCCCGCATTATGCGCATCGACCTCGACAAGGAGGCGCGCCGACTGGAGAAGGAACGCCGCAGCCAGTTCCCGGAACTGACAACCTGCCTGTTCCGTGTAACCAACCCCGCCGTCTTCGACCGGAGCCTGATGCAAATCAATGCGCGCGCCATGACCGGAGCTGTCATCTCACGCCATAAGCACAATGAGCAGATAGCCATCCCCACCGCCCAGACCATACTTCACGAGGGAGACTACATACAAGCCGTGGGCAGCGAAGAGGCCTTGAACCAGCTCGCCGTCCTCGTGGGCCAGCGCGAAGAAGGCGAACTGCCACTCGTAGACATGCAGGAGATTGAATCTCTACTGCTCACCAAGAAGGACATGATAAACAAACAACTGGGCGACCTCAACCTGATGAAGAACTTCGGCTGTACCGTCACCCGCGTCCGCCGAAGCGGTATCGACCTCTCCCCCTCGCCAGATCTGGCACTGAAGTTCGGCGACAAGCTGATGGTGGTAGGCGAGAAAGACGGTATTAAAGGCGTGGCACGCCTACTGGGCAACGACAACAAGCAACTGTCCGACACCGACTTCTTTCCCATCGCCCTGGGTATCGTGCTGGGCGTGCTCTTCGGCAAGCTGAACATCTCCTTCTCGGACAGTCTGTCGTTCTCACCGGGACTGACGGGAGGCATCCTCATGGTGGCCCTCTTCCTCAGTGCCATCGGAAAGACCGGTCCCATTCTGTGGTCTATGTCCGGCCCAGCCAACCAACTGCTGCGCCAGCTGGGACTGCTGCTCTTCCTGGCCGAAGTGGGAACCTCGGCAGGACGGAACCTGGTAGCCACATTCCAGGAAAGCGGCTGGCTCTTGTTCGGCGTAGGTGCCGCCATCACGCTGGTACCCATGCTGGTGGCCGTCATCGTCGGACTGTTCGTATTCAAGATAAACATTCTCGACCTGCTGGGCACCATCACCGGTGGCATGACCAGCACGCCCGGCCTTGCCGCCGCCGACTCCATGACGGACAGCAACATACCGAGCGTAGCCTATGCCACGGTATATCCCATTGCAATGGTATTCCTCATTCTGATAATCCAGGTGATATCCTCTGCAGTCTACTGATATATGAAAACTTACAACCGAACAGAAGCTATCGCCCGCATGAACGCACTGGCCGGAGACAATGTGCCCTTCCTCTTCATCGTAGACTACGCACAAGAGCAGTCGCACGTAGAGCCCCTCGACCTGATAAATCCCGCCACTTGCCTTTTCCAATTCCCGAAGGCAGGCAACGTGGGGGTAGCTGCAACAGCCGCCCGATACGCCGGTCTTATTCAGTGGGACATCACTCCCCCTTCCCCCGCCGCATACAAACACTCGTTTGACCTCGTGAAGCAAAATCTACTGGCGGGCAACAGCTACTTGACAAACCTCACCTGCCGGGTGCCCGTCAGCACCAATCTGACAATGGACGAAATATTCCTCCACTCCGAAGCCTTGTACAAGCTGTGGCTGAAAGACCGATTCGTCTGCTTCTCCCCCGAAATCTTTGTCCGCATAGAGAAGGGCAAGATAAAGTCCTTCCCCATGAAAGGCACCATCGACGCTACCCTGCCTGATGCGGAACAGCTTTTGATGCAGGATGCCAAAGAGGCCGCCGAGCACGCCACCATCGTCGACCTGATACGCAACGACCTAAGTATGGTATCAGAGCACGTAGAGGTAACCTCCTACCGATACATAGACCGCCTGCAAACCAACAAAGGCCCCATCCTCCAGACCAGCTCCGAAATATGCGGGACCCTCCCCGAAGATTATACCGCACACATCGGCGACATCCTCTTCCGCCTGCTTCCCGCCGGTTCCATCACCGGTGCCCCCAAGCCCAAAACCGTGGAAATCATTGCCGAAGCCGAAGATTACGAACGGGGCTTCTACACCGGCATCATGGGGCATTATGCCGATGGACAGCTGGACAGCGCAGTCATGATACGCTTCATCGAGCAGGAAAACGGCCGGCTCCATTTCAAGGCAGGAGGCGGCATCACCGCCAAAAGCCGGTGGGAAAGCGAATACAACGAAGTAATACAGAAAATATATGTGCCTATTTATTGAAACCATACGCATCGACCACGGAAAAGCCTGCAACCTTTCCCGCCACAATCGGAGGCTGAACGATACCCGCGCCCACTTCTGGCCGGAAAGTACACCGCTACAACTGCGTGACCATCTGTCGTCTCTCAGCTGCGAGGCAGGTATCGTCAAGGCACGCGTAGTGTATGGTGAGAAAGGTATTGAAGATGTCAGCTACTCCCCCTACGCCGTGCGGCACGTGCATTCGCTGGCACTGATACAGGCAGACCACATCGACTACACCTACAAAAGCACCGGACGCGAACCGCTGAACCGCCTCTTTGCCCTGCGCGGCGCATGCGACGACATTCTGATTGTGAAACAAGGCCTGCTGACAGACACCTCCATCGCCAACATCGCCCTTTCCGACGGTACCCACTGGTACACGCCGGCACATCCCCTGCTGAAAGGGACCAAACGGGCAGCCTTGCTGGAAGAAGGAATCTTGCAGGAAAAAGATATCAGACCGGAAGACTTGCCTTCATTCTCTACTGTCAGGCTGTTCAATGCCATGATTGACTGGGGAGAACTGGAACTCCCCGTACGGAACATCATCCCGTAGAGCCTCTACTCGTGCATATCGTTGAGATGTATCTCCAAAGACTTCACCGATATATATATTTCGTACACCGATATGGCCAGCGAAATAATCAGCAATATCAGCGCCAAACCGAAGATATAGGCCGAAAGCAGATGGAGACGGATATAGACAAAGAACATGCTGACCACGCACAGCAGCAGGCTGCCGATGCCCGCCACCTGCATGGCACGCGTCAGGTAGAGCCGCTTCCTCAGGTTGGCAATCTGCGCCGCCTTCACCGAAGACGGGTTCTCCATGTACTGTTCCTTCAAGGTGCGCACCAGTTGGGCATAGGACAAGAAACGGTTGGTATAGGCCAGCATAATCAGCGATATGGCCGAAAACAGCAAGGCGGGGGTGGTTAAATCTATTTCCATAAGAATGATGCTTAATTATATCTATCCGTCCCGATAGCAGGACTTACCTCCGCAAAGATAAACGAAAGATTGAAACCACAGAAACAAGTTTCCTTTTTTCCATTTCCCAAAGATTTATCCTACTTTTGCAGTGACAATAAAAAAACTCCTTACCACCGTAACTTAACAAATACGACCATGCGATATACCGTTTCCGCTCCTGCCTCACTGCACGCAGCCATACAGCTCCCGGCATCCAAAAGTATCAGTAACCGGGCACTCATCCTCCACTCCCTTGCCCACGGCAATATCCTGCCCCGCAATCTGAGCGATTGTGACGACACCATAGTGATGACTCGCGCCCTCGACGGAAATCCCGGACATATAGATATCCTTGCCGCCGGCACCGCCATGCGTTTCCTCACCGCCTACCTCAGCGTAACTCCTGGCACCCGAATCATCACCGGTACGCAACGCATGCAGCAACGCCCCATCCGCATACTGGTAGACGCCCTGCGAGAGCTCGGCGCCCGCATAGAATACGTCGGAAACGAAGGGTTCCCTCCCTTGCGCATCACCGGAACAGAACTGACCGGCAGCGAAATATCCCTCGCCGGCAATGTCAGCTCACAATACATATCCGCCCTGCTGATGATTGGTACCGTCCTTCCCAAAGGCCTGCGCCTGCACTTGACGGGTGACATCATCTCCCGCCCCTACATCAACCTGACCCTGCAACTGATGCGCGACTTCGGCGCCCAAGCCGACTGGGTCTCCGAAGATTGCATCACCGTCAGCCCCGGCGGATACACGGATACCCCTTTCACCGTAGAAAGCGATTGGAGCGCCGCCTCTTACTGGTATCAGATGATGGCAATAGAAGGAATTAAAAATGAAAAAATAAAAGGGGGAGACAGAAGTAGCGCAAAAGAAAGTGAAGACAGCACGAAGGAAGAAGCGCACACGGCAGAAATCGAACTGCTCGGTCTCTTCGCCCACAGCTATCAAGGCGACAGCCGCGGCGCGGAAGTCTTTACCCGCCTCGGCGTCCATACCGAATATACAGACCGGGGAGTAAAACTGACCCGGAAGGGTACTCCCGCCACCCGTCTCAGATCGG
>OIRH01000615.1_pt1 | contig 8521 bp, 9 predicted proteins | sample 1586211 | NCBI WGS metagenome assembly OIRH01 (sample SAMN02674964, study PRJEB24791) | human gut metagenome, SKBSTL008 | isolation source: stool | host: Homo sapiens | place: USA
GGCACTCGTGGGTCAGCTTCTGGCGGAAGGGCTGGGTGTTGCCGTGGCTGGACAGGTCCATAATGGCTTCGGCACCCATGTTGACGGCGCTCATCACCTTCTGCATCTCCACGTTGTAGTCCTTGCAGTCGCGGGAGACACCAAGGTTCACGTTGATCTTGGTGCGCAGCATGGAGCCGACACCCTCGGGGTTTAAACACTCGTGGTGCTTGTTGGCCGGGATGGCTACCTTGCCCTCAGCGACCCACTGGCGGATCTCCTCGGTGGTGCGGTATTCCTTTTTTGCCACGATCTCCATCTGCGGCGTGATGATGCCCTTGCGGGCGGCATCCATCTGGGTGGTATAAGTCTGCATACGTTCTGTTCCTCCAAATGACAGTTTATCTCTGAACAGCAGGGTGCTGGTCATACAAGGGTAGGGAAAGGCAGCCGTCATTCAGAAAAAACAGAACGTTCTGGATGCCGGCACCTGCGCAAAATACGCTTTTCATGTTGGTTTTCTCCATGAATTTTATAACGCGGCCCAAGGTGGTGTCCCCGGTTTGCCGCGGGATCGGTCAGATGATCTGCTCCGACAGGGCTTTCAACTCTTTGCACTCGGTCTCGATGTCGTCTGCTGCAAAGATGGCGCTCACAAGGGCCACGCCATCCACACCGGTGTCCTTGAGCTGCAGGATGTTCTCCTTGTGGATGCCGCCAATGGCCACCACCGGGATGTCCACGGCATCACAGATGGCCTTCAGGGTCTCGTGGGGCAGAACATCCACATCGGTCTTGGTATGGGTGGCAAAGGCCGCGCCCACGCCAAGGCAGTCTGCGCCGTGCTTGACGGCTTCCCGTGCTTCCTCCACACTGTGGACGGAAACGCCGATCATCATACCGTCGCCCACACGGGCGCGCACCTGCGCTGCGGCCATATCCTCCTGTCCCACGTGCACACCCTCGGCGTGGCAGCGGATGGCAATGTCCACATTGTCGTTCACAAAGAACGGCACGCCGTAGCGCTGGCACAGAGCATGGATCTCCACAGCCTCTTTCAGAAAGGCTTCGTCGTCCAGCTCTTTTTCACGCAGCTGCACACAGGTGACACCGCCCTTCAGGGCGCTCTCCACCTGTTCATAGAGGGTCTGTTTGCCCACCCATGCGCGGTCGGTGACGGCATACAGAAGCATGTTCTGCTTATCGCACTTCATAGTTTGCTCCTTCTTCCAGCTGATCCGGGGTCATATTGTAAATGGCATCGATGATATAATTGCGGTAGGTGGAGTTGCCGTCCAGCGGGGTCAGGCGCTTGTGGGCGGTCTCGCCCGCAAGGCCCATGGCGCACACTGCAGCTGCAGCGGCTTCCAGCGGATGGCCGGGGTTGGCGGTGACGAACGCCGCCGTCAGGGCCGAAAGCTGGCAGCCCGTACCGGTGATGCTGCTCATCATGGCATTGCCGTTGCGGATGCAGTAGGCTTTTTCGGCATCGGCCACGATGTCGATGGCACCGGTAATGGCAATAACGGCACCCGTCTGGGCTGCAAAGGCCTTGGCAAAGGCCACGGCACTGTCCAGATTGGCCTCAGTAACTTTATCGGCCACATCGGCATCCACGCCCTTGGTGGTTCCCGCGCCGGAGGCCAGCGTTTTGATCTCCGAGATGTTGCCGCGGATCACGGTGAACTTTACGTCCCGGAGCAGGCGGAAAGCCGTGTCGGTGCGCAGGCGGGATGCACCCGCACCCACCGGGTCCAGCACCACAGGATGGCCCAGCTGGTTTGCCTTTTTGCCCGCCAGCAGCATGCTGGTGATGGTACGGCTGTTCAGGGTGCCGATGTTGATGTTCAGACCGCCGCAGATGGTGGTGATGTCCTCCACCTCGGCGGCATCGTCGGCCATGATGGGCGAAGCACCGCAGGCCAGCACCATGTTGGCGCAGTCATTCACGGTGACGTAGTTGGTAATGTTATGGATGAGCGGGCAGGTGCGGCGCAGGTTCTCGAATTCTGTTTTGAACATTCGGGTGCCCCTCCGTCAGGAAAGACTGTTCTGCATGGAGCGCAGTGCGCCGGAGCGCTGCAGGCTGTACACCAGCACGCCCGCAATGATGGAACCCACGGCGGTGGAAATGAGGAAGGGCACGATGTAGGCATAGAACGCGATGTCGCCGGCGCTCTTGCCCATGAGGAAGATGGCCACCGGGTAAGCGCACAGGCCGCCCAGAATGCTGGTGCCGAACACCTCGCCCACCATGGTGGCAAGGATGTTTTTGGTCTTATGGTACACAAGGCCGCACAGCAGTGCGCCGAACATGCTGCCGGGGAAGGCCATCAGGCTGCCCAGACCCAGCAGATTGCGCAGCAGCGAGGCCACAAAGGCCACGCCCACGCCCCACCACGGGCCAAGCAGCACCGCGCAGGTCACATTGACCATGTGCTGGATGGGTGCACATTTGCTGCCGAACATGGGGAAGCTGAATACGCTGCCCACCACGCACAGAGCGCACAGCATGCCGGCCAGCGCCAGCTTTTTCACAGAGAGTTTTTTCATAAGGCAAGGCTCCTTTCCAAACCTGCGGAAGCAGCAAAAACCATACAGCGCCTCCGCAAACAGCCCGCACCCGGTGCCAGACCCGGCGCAGGAACTATAAGAAGCGGTCGAGACTTTCTGGTCTCCTCTCACGCCGGAACACGGCTTCCCATCGCTGACGGTCACAAAGCTCAGGGCGCTCCCCCTCAGCCCGCTGCGGCACTTCCGCAGAAAAGTACAAGGCATCCTCCTTAATGGTAATAGGTACACAACAAAAAAACAGGAGACACCTTCCGCGGTGCCTCCTGCAAAAAATCATCCATTCTGACTTCCTACGGCGGCATTATCCGCATCAGGTAAAAGGGTCGAAGTTTAGGTACTTCCTCTCAGCCTGCTTCACAAGCTCCCCTGTATTTGATTGTGACTGTATTCTACACCCTTTGCGCACAAATTGCAAGAGGGGGCAAAGGCGCGCACAGCGGTGCAAAACGTTTTTCACGCAGTTTTTGGGGCGTTTCACGCAGGTTTTATTGAAAAAGAAGGTGAAATATGGTATTTTCAAGATGGACACATACCCCCCCCCCGTAAGCAAAAAGGAGGAATTCCATATGAAGCAGACGACCCTGACCCAAAGGCTGCTCTCAGCCCTCGTGGCGCTGTGCATGGTGCTGAGCGTGTGCGCACCCGCCTTTGCGGATGTGACCGACCCTGATATGGCCAAGGCCGCACAGTGGTGCACCGAGCAGGGCACCATGGGTGCCAAGGGCGACCGCTTTGAGCCCGAAGGCTGGACCCCGAAGTTCAAGGTGATCGAAGTGTGGAACAAGACGTTCCCCGCAGCCTGATGCCGGCAGTGTGGATGCCGTGCTCGGTTCGGACCTTTTCCGTGAAAATGGGGCTGTTGCAAAATAGCTCTCTGAAAAAATCATGAACAAAACCCGGAACCTTTTCTCGGCCAAAACGGCTCAAAAAGGGTTCCGGGTTTTTGATGTTATGCTGTTTCCGCCTTATCCGTTCCACCCTCTGGCAGAGGGGTCCAGCATTTCGGTGGCAGAGTAAATGAGGGCGTTGCAGATGGCTGCAGCCACATTGCTGCCGCCCTTGCGGCCCATGGCGGCGATGGCAGGCACGCCGTATCGCTCGCAGGCGGCAAACAGTACTTCCTTGCTTTCCACCACATTCACAAACCCCACCGGCACGCCAATGACCAGTGCAGGCCGCAGACCGGCTTCCATTTCCTCCGCAATGGTCAAAAGGGCCGTGGGCGCATTGCCAATGGCCAGAATGGCCCCCGGGTGCTCCCGGGCAGCGCGGTGCATGGCGGCAACGGCACGGGTGGTGCCCGCCTGCTTTGCGGCTTCGGCCACAGCGGGGTCTGCCATGTAGCAGATGGCTTCACCGTTCAGTTTTTTCAGGCCCGGCTTTGTGATGCCCGCCAGCGCCATATTGGTGTCGGTAACGATGAAAGCACCCGCGTGCAGGGCCTTGACTGCGGCTTCCACCGCGCCGGGTGTAAAGCGCAGATTTTTGGCATAGTCGAAATCCGCGGTGGTGTGGATGACCCGCTTGACCACCGCAGCCGTCTCCGGCGGCGGGGTCAGGCCCAGCTCGTCCAGTTCCCTTGTGATAATGGAGATGCTCGTCCGTTCAATGTCGGCGGGCAGATGATGCTGCGGTGTCATGTGTTGTCTCCTTTTTGCATTCCCATGGCGGCATAGATAGCGGGCATATCCAGTGCCGCGCGCACACCATCGGCAAGCAGATCAAACTGCTGCTGACGGTACTGCTCCATGGGGATAAGCTCGGCCCCGGCCGGATCGATGCCCTTCCGTTTGCACAAAAATGCGGTCAGTTTTTCGGTCAGTTCGCCGGTGTCGAACAGGCCGTGCAGGTAGGTACCGAATACACTGTCCTGCACACAGCCCTCCGGCGTGCCGTCTGCAAGGATGCAGAACGCACTGCCCCGCACCTCGGTGCGGCCTGCGTGGATCTCGTAGCCCGTCAGCTTTGCGCCTGCAAAGGGTTCTGTGGTCACACAGGCTGCGGTCTGGGTCAGGTGCTTTTCGGTGCCGAACACCGTCGTGGTGGGCAGCAGGCCAAGGCCCCGCAGGGTGCAGGGGGTGCCGCTCTCCTCCCCTGCCGGGTCGCAGAGCTGTTCACCCAGCATTTGGTAGCCGCCGCACACGCCCAGCACCGGCGTACCGGCTGCTGAAAGCCTGAGCACCGCCGCTTCCAGTCCGCTTTCCCGCAGCCAGCGCAGGTCGTCCATGGTGTTTTTGGTGCCGGGCAGGATGACGAGATCCGGTGCACCCAGCTGGCGGGTGCGCTGCACATACCGCACGCCCAGCAGCGGGTGCTGTTCCAGCGGGATAAAGTCGGTGAAGTTGGATACATGCGGCAGGCGCAGGATGGCGATATCCAGCGGCTTGACGGCGCTTTTTGCTTCCAGACGATCCGAGAGGGAGTCCTCGTCCTCGATCTCCACCCGCAGGTACGGCACTACGCCCAGCACGGGCAGCTGCGTTTTTTCTTCCAGCATGGCAAGGCCGGGCCGCAGGATCTCCACATCGCCCCGGAACTTGTTGATGATGAGCCCCCTGATGCGGGCACGCTCGTCGGCTTCCAGCAGCTCCACAGTGCCGTACAGCTGGGCGAATACGCCGCCGCGGTCGATATCGCCCGCCAGCAGCACCGGCGCATCCACCAGCTTTGCAAGGCCCATGTTCACGATATCGTCGGCTTTCAGGTTGATCTCTGCCGGGCTGCCCGCGCCTTCGATCACGATGATGTCGTTCTCGGCGGCAAGGCTGTTGTAGGCTTCCAGAATGTCCGGGATAAGGCTGCGCTTCATCCTGAAATAATCGGCGGCGGACATCTGGCCCCGGGCCTTGCCGTTCACGATCACCTGACTGCCCACATCGCTGCTGGGCTTGAGCAGGATGGGGTTCATGCGCACATCCGGCTCCACGCCTGCAGCCTGTGCCTGCACCACCTGAGCACGGCCCATCTCTGCACCGTTGCGGGTGACGAAGCTATTCAGGGCCATGTTCTGGCTTTTGAAAGGGGCCACGCGGTAGCCATCCTGCGCAAAAATGCGGCACAGCGCCGCGCACAGCAGGCTTTTGCCCGCACCGCTCATGGTGCCCTGCACCATAATGCATTTTGCCTTGCTCATTGTGCCACCTCCGGCAGGGTTTCGGCCAGCAGTGCAAGCAGCTGCCGGTTTTCATTCTCGGTGCGCACGGCGGTGCGGTACCAGCTGGCATCAAGGCCCGGATAATTGCCGCAGCTGCGCAGTACCGCACCCTTGCGGCGCAGCGCTTCGCCCAGCGCTTCCGGCGCGCGGAACAGCAGATAGTTAGCCCGGCCCTCGATCACCCGCAGGCCCAGCGCCCGCAGGCCGTCTGCCAGCACAGGCCGCTGTGCTTCGATCAATGCACGCACCTTCGCCACATATTCCGTCTCGTCCAGCGCAGCAATGCCCGCCGCCTGTGCCAGACTGGAAACCGCCCACGGCTGGCCCGCTGCCCGCATCCGGGCAAGCAGCTCTGTATCAGAGCACAGGCAATAGCCCAGACGCACGCCTGCCATGCCGTAAAGCTTGGTGAAGGCTTTTAAAATAATCAGTTTTTTGCTGTTTTTCAGCAGATGCTTTGCCGAAAGGCCTTCGCCCTCCGGCAGAAAATCCAGAAAGCATTCGTCCACGGCCAGCACCGCACCCACGGCTTCGCATCTGCGCAGCAGCGCTTCCACAAGGGCAGGCTCTGCCAGCTGGCCGGTGGGGTTGTTGGGCTGACAGAGGAACACCATATTTGTACCCGGGTGCACCGCGTTCAGGAGATCTTTCGTTACCGCAAAATCGTTTTCTTCCCGCAAAAAATGCCGTTCCACCGTGCAGCCTGCCGTTTCAAGGGCGGTGGCGTACTCGGCAAAAGTGGGGGCCGTTACCAGTGCAGTGCGGGGCTTTGCAGCCAGCGCCAGCCGGAAGATGAGGTCTGCCGCGCCGTTGCCGCACAGCAGCCATTCGGCGGGCACTCCCTCAGCCGCAGCCAGTTTTTCACGCAGGGCCCGGCACAGCGGGTCGGGGTAGCGGTCGGCCGTGGCAAGCGCTGCCGTAATGGCCTTTGCCACCCCTTCCGGCAGCCCCAGCGGACTGACATTGGCCGAAAAATCCAGCGGGTCGCGGCCAAACTCGGCGCGATAGCCCGCCCAGTCGCCGCCATGGGTCAATTGTTTCATGCAAGGAACCCCCGTATTGCTGCACCCCATGCCAGCGCAAAGCCGCTTGCCACATACATCATGCGGTTGGCGCGCAGGATGTCCTGCGGCTCAATGGGGCGCAGGGCATCACCGATGGTGGGCTTGGGGTAATATTCGCCAAAATAGTAAGCCGGGCCGGCCAGCTGCACGCCCAGTGCACCGGCGCAGGCGCTTTCGGTCTGGGCGCTGTTGGGGCTGGCGTGGCAGTGCCGGTCCCGCCGCCAGATGCGCCATGCACCCTTGGCATCGTTGCCGGTAAAGGCCGCAGCGGCCACCCACAAAAGGGCGGCAATGCGGCTGGGGATGTAGTTGGCCACATCGTCCAGCTTCGCGGCTGCGCGTCCAAAGTAAAGATACTTCTCGTTTTTGTAGCCCAGCATGCTGTCCATGGTATTGATAGCCTTGTAGGTCAGCGCCAGCGGTGCCCCGCCGATGAGCATATACAGCAACGGCGCAATGACGCCGTCGCTGGCATTTTCGGCCACCGTTTCCACCGCAGCTTTGGTCACACCCTCTGCGGTCAGGTTCTGGGTGTCGCGGCCCACGATGCGGCTCACGGCTTTGCGAGCGGCGGGCAGGTCGTTCCGAACCAGCTCGTTATACACATTTGTGCTCTCCTGCGCAAGGCCCCTTGCCGCCAGCGCCTGCCCGCACCAGAACATCTGCACCGCAAGGCCCAGCCACGGGCTGAGCTTTGCCGCCGCCAGACACACAAGGCTCGTGACCAGAAAGGTGCCCACCGGCAGGCAGAACGCCGTCACGGCACCGCCCAGCAGCTCGCCCTGCGGGGTGCCGGGCAGGCGGGCGCGCAGGAATTTTTCCAGCCGGGAGATGCATCTTCCCATAAGCACTACCGGGTGCGGCAGCCACGCCGGGTCGCCAAAGAGCGCGTCCAGCACAAAGCCGCCGACAACTGCCTGAAGGATCATGCCTTGCTCTCCTTTGTGTACTGGACGGTCTTCACGAGATACAGCAGATGCTTTTCCGTCCAGTCCTTTGCATCCAGCACAAAGCCGCCCGCGTTGGGCCCGCACCATGCGTAATAGTCCCTGTGGGGGACGGCAAACCGCTCCATGGCGGCCATCTGGGTGCCGCCGTGGGCCAGAATGACCAGCCGCTCTTCGCCTGCGGCAAGAGCTTTATCGATCAGCTCTGCCACGGTGCGGCAGATGCGGTCTGAAAAATCTGTCTTGCGCTCTCCGTCCGGGCAGGGGCTTTCGCAGTTGGCCTTCACCCATGCCTGATACTCGGGGTCCTTTTCCATCTCGATGAAATTGCGGCCCTCAAAGCTGCCAAAGCACATCTCTTTCAGGCCGTCCACCGGCACAAGCTTTGCCTCCGGGAACAGGATGCGCGCCGTCTGGCTGGTGCGCTGCAAGGTGGAAACATAGACCACATCGGGGTCAAAATCTGCCCGGCGCAGCTGAGCAGCGCCTTCGGGTGAGAGCGGGATGTCGCGCTGGCCCTGATAACGCTTCTGGGCGTTGTATTCCGTCTGGCCATGACGCAGAAGATAGATCAGCATTGAGACAATTCTCCTTTCAAAACCGTGGGGATGCCGCAGAACATCTGCACCACGCATTCGGCCCGTGCGGCCAGCAGGCAGGCAAGCCTGCCCGCCGCCTCGCGGTCTGCGCGCTGTTTGACATCCATCGGCACAACACCGCCGCCTACCTCGGTGGCGATGAGGATATCGTATTCATGGGCAAGCTTGTCTGCCAAGGCAGGCAGGTCGGCGGCATCGGCAGCC
>OIRH01000680.1_pt1 | contig 7852 bp, 8 predicted proteins | sample 1586211 | NCBI WGS metagenome assembly OIRH01 (sample SAMN02674964, study PRJEB24791) | human gut metagenome, SKBSTL008 | isolation source: stool | host: Homo sapiens | place: USA
CTGCCGTACCGCCACTTTCTACTTGAATGATAGCCAATAGCACATTGACATACTCAGAAATGCCGTATTCTCTGGCGTACTTTTCCACCATAGGCTGATGTTTCAAGACTTCTGCGGATAAGTTCATACCCGTAATGCCAGAAGAAAAATTGCTGTTTTCGTCGTCGCTGTCTGCACTAATGAGGACACCAAAGAAAAGCACCAGAGAAAAGAGGATAGGAAACAGACTGCCAATGAGAGCGATATGTTTCAGTTTCATTTTTTCTTTTGTCCTTTCTTCGTTACAAGGTTACGTTTTTTCTCTGTGGTCTGCTGGTTCTTTTGGACGGTCTGCGTCTGCTGAACCTTTATCCTGCGGTCTTTGGTGTAATTCTGGCGTGTTTCCTGCGATACTACTTTTTCTACATTCTGCCTATGTACTGTCTGCGTAGGTTGGGTCGCTTTTCTATCAGAAGCACCAGAAGATAACGGACGCTCTTTGATAACATTTGTCTTGACTGGTTCACTTGCTTTTGAAGTGGTCGCTGTGGCAGGGCGTTTGACTTCCTGCATTTTTTCCGCACTCGGCTTTGAAGCTGTGGCTGGTCGCTCATGGGGACGGGTAGCTCCCGTTGTCGCTGATCCGTCAGCCTTTCGCTGTGCCTGCCTTGCTTCTTGTGCCTTTTGAAGCTCCATACGCTTGTCAGCGATATTTTGTCTATGTTGTTCCTGCTTTTCCAAGCGTCCCGTCTGTCTGGACTGCTGTTCCTGCACCATGCCACGCTTGAAGTCGGACACGCTGGACTTTGCCTTTTCCTTTGCGGAATACACCGCATAAGCGGTCTGTGTCGGCATATCCTTGATGTTTTCTTTGACAGCGTTTGCTTTGTCTTTCACTTTATTTTTCGTATCTAAGACAGCACCCACCTTTGAGCCTGCACGCTGTCCCATGCTGGAAGTGGTATTGCCCCGATTTTCTTTAGAAGCTGTATTTTTTCTTTCAGCTCGTTTATTAGCAACGGCACTTCCAGCCACCGCACCAGCCACACCGCCCGAAATACCGCCAGCACTTACCGCCCTTGCAATACGGTGTTCCATACGCCTAGCCCTATGTCGCATAAACAGATACGGTCTGCGGAATATCCTGCGTCCCATGCTTTGACTGTCGCCAGCATTAAGTGAGAACATACTCATTAAGTCGCCCAGCTTCATATAAATACCAGCAAAACACACTATCTGCAAGAACGCCACCATGAAAAACGGGTAGTCTGTGGAGATGTTATAAAACATACTGGAAATGCTGAACGCCACCGTTACAATGAGCGTTATTCCTGCCCGTGTCATTATGGTATTAAACACCCTTACGATTGCCTGCTTTGCCATGCTTTCATAGCTCGGTATCATGGAAAGTAAAAAGCTGATAGGTAAAAACATTGCAAAGATAATAAAAAGTATCTGGCTAAACAACATCATGCCCGTAAGCAAGAATACAAATATCGTTATCCCTAAATTGAAGAACAGTAGGAAAAACACCATACCTAAACGGTTTACGACCTGCGGTATCGTCAGATTGTTGTTGTCGTTGTCCTCGATTTCTGTTTTCACGACTTCCTCTCTGGTCTTTCCGTCCTCGTCCTCTGGACTTACTGATACCAGAGCTTCCACACGGTCTGCCCCGATTTCTTCTGCGTTGCTGTTCCCGAATTGTAAGAGTAGCCACGGCTGTTCCACTTGAATAGAAAATAAGCTGTCCCGTATCAAGTCTACGCTGTCCTTGCCCTCGCTGTCAGAGTTGGGGAGCATGATTTTTGTTCCCAAATCAAGTGAAGCGGTACTGATGTCTGATGAAAATTCATTTATCTTCTTGATGTAATCGGGAGCATAGGCGATAAACGAAGCGGACAGTACGAACACCACTACAAAGTTGATAACGGCGTGAAGTGCCTTGCTGGTTTCCCGTTTGATAAGTCCCGTATAGGCAACATAAAGTCCCACCACTAAGATAATGAGAAGCAGGAAACCGACATAAAAGCCAGAACTGGAAAAACCGTTCTGTGTTACGCCTGCAAGGGTCTGTATGCTTTTTCCGATACTGTCTGCCATATCATTGATGAAGTCCAGCTTATAGGCTTCCTGCACCACATAGCCCGTAGCATTGCTTAAATAAAGGCTTATCGTCCAGACAAAGTTGGTAATGCAGTAAAGCCCGTACTGCACCGATTTTCCGATACCGTCCAGCCAGTTCCACGGAAGCCACGACCAGCTATTATCCACATAAAAATCAAGCTGGTAGTTGGAAAGCGGATATTTTGAGTAAAGATTTTCTGCGTTTATGGTATCGTCCACAAGCCCCGTCGCATGAGCCACCGTCCCCAGAAGTGAAAGCAGGATAAGGGAGAGTGCCACCACGAACAGAGCCATTTTGAGAAAGTGAAGTATCTTCCTTTTTGTGAACGCACCTTTTATCCTTTCTTTCATCACTCCACCTCATTTCTCTGTACGGGCGGTCTGGTATCAAAGGCGTGTAGCAGTTCTTCAAAGACGGGGTGTATCTGTACCACACCGACACGCCCGTATAAGTCCTGCAATAAGCATTGTCCGTTCTCCAAATCACGAAGCCGTTTCTGGTTGTTCTCGTCGTCCTTGTCAATGCCGAAAAATTCTAAGGTCTGCTTTATCTCGTTGATGTCAGTAGAACGAAAGGCAAACTTCAAACCGATATTGTTTTTCAGACTTTCTTTTGACACGTCCCCAGAAGATTGTGTAACGAAATAAACGCCTGCCTGCATAGCTCGTCCAGCACGAACCAGCTTATTTGATAGGGTTTCGCCTTGTGCCACATTTAAGAACGCCCACGCTTCGTCAAGGTCTACAATCTTAAAAATACTTCTGTCCGAATGGATAAAATCAAGGGCAAAGGTACTAATCACAATCAGCATAGACACCGACAATAATTCAATGGTCGTGTATTCCTCAAAGGTCGTGTCCTTATCTGGCAGTACAAGGTCAGCTACTTGAATGATATTGAGCTGGTTATCCAGACTGATAGCATTTTCTACCGTACCGTCTGAAAACAGCAGGTGTGCAAAATCATAGTCCGTGAAGCTGTCGATATGGTCTGCGATATTCCTTGATACTGGCGTATCTTCACGGCGTAGCTCGTCTATTACATGGAGCAAGCCCCGACTGTCGCTCTGGGTAACGGAACGAACCGCTTTTCGTAACACGGGGAATTTTTCGCCGTCCCTAGAGGAAATACCAGTAAGGAATGTCAAGATGTCGATTGCCAGACTTTCAGCGTCTTTTACATTCTTCATAATCACAAATGGGTCAAGAAGTCCTGCATTGTCCTTGTCGCTGGTAAGGTTTACGATATTGATTTCATGGGCGATTTCTGGGAGCGTTTCTTTCCAGTTGCCACGCTCTGATTTAGGGTCTAAGATAACTGCTTGTCCCCCAAAGAGAACCGAATAATACACCAGAAGATTGTTACAGAATGACTTTCCACCGCCAAGCGAACCGACAAAAGCAGAAGCTAAAGCGTTGGTAACTGTACCTTTTATACCTTGACTGGCAAGGGACGGTTGCAGGTACACATTTCTTCCCGTATCAACGGAATAGCCCATATAGATACCCGTAGTTTCCCCTAACTGCTGTGTCGCACCAAAACCAAGCCCAGCCAAGAAGTCTGATTTTACATACTGCACATAGTCATTGATATATCGCTTGCTGGCTGGTAAAAATTCAGAATGAAGCCCCAGCATATCCCCAGCAGGACGCACCAGCTTTACATTGAGGTCGTCGTAAAAGTCCTTGACTTCATCACAACGGCGTTTCAGCTCGTCAAGATCGGGTGCAGACACCCGTATCACGTAGCTTAACTTATACATACTTTCTTTGCTCTGGTCTAAGTCTGTTTCCAGCTCGTCCACGCTGTCTAATGCGTCCACCACATTTGAGCTGGTTTCACTTCCTGCTTGATAAGCGTGATTGTCAAGGTCTTTCAATTCCTTTTTCTTATTTCGGACGGTTGTTAATGCTTTGCGGTTCTCCACGATTTCTACATTCATAGAAGTATCAACGGGGAATGTGAATTGCTGTTGCTGGAAATAGAAGATTTCAGACGACGGAAAATCAAGCTCCCCGACAATCGCATTGACGGTAAAATAGGACACATAACTTTCCTTGTCCTCATGTTCCAATCTTAAATACCGCTGGCTTTCCTCAATCACACACCTTGTCGGACGGATAAGGTCGTAGTATTTTATCAGCGTTTCTTTCTGTAATTTCTTCTTCGGTAGCTGGTATTCATAATCTTCATAGGCGATACCGTCCCTGCCGTAAAGATGTTCCATGAGATACCCAAAATCGTTGATTTCCAAGCGACGCACCTTAAAGCGACGGGAGATTTTATTTTCCAGTAACTTTTCCATTTTCATGTAACGGTTGATTTCATCATTCGGCATGGAAACAAAGTCATTCATCAGCGTGTGGTTCACTTCATGGAGAAATTCCGTGAACGTCAGCCACGCCGATTTTTTGATGTTCTTCAGATTGAGCTGTTCTTCCGTAACCATGAGCTTAAAGCCAAGAAAAAAGCGGTAGTCCACTTGATTGTCCCCAATCATAGATACTAACGCTTCGGTCTGTTCGTCTATCTTCTGATAGGCAACTTCCTTTAATTTTCCAGTTACCAGCTTCTTTGACTGCTCCTGCATACTGCGGATTGAGCTTTCTGTGGCAATCTGCAACGCATGAATTTTACCCTCACGGGACTGTGCGATTAGCTGTCGAAAGCTGTCATGCACGATAAATTTCTGCTCTGCGGATAAGAAAGAATAGTTATACGGTATCAGCTCATAGTAGGCGAATACCTCATTGTCCTTGTTCCAGACAAGGTTATTGTCAATATATTTTATCGGGAACATAGTTCACACTCCTTACTGCCGTGATTGTTTCATTCAAGGTCTGCTTATGCAGTTTTACGGCTTTTCCTGCATAAGTGATTTTAGGTCGCAGGGCATAGGTTATCTGTGATTTCAAAAAGCTGTACGGCTTCTTTCCGTCAAAGGTTTTCTGCGACATAAACCAAGTGAGAGCAACGGGAATACCAAAGTATTTGAGAAATGCTCCCTCAATCATGGAAAGTGGGGGAATATCCCCAAACAGAATGATGATAAATTCCGTAATCACAAACCATGTAATCTGTGTAAAGGTAACGGGAAAGGGCAAGTTAAAGTCATTGATTGCATACAAGACTTTTTCCACGTTCCAGATACCCGTATAAGATTTAATCTTTTTCAAGTTCTTTCAGCTCCTTTCGTAAGTTCTTCAAAGAGAAAAGGACAGCCATGTTTCAGACTGTCCCTTAAAAGAGAAATACGCTGTCAGTAGCAACAATGCTTGTCGCTGATCTTCCAGCGTTAGTATGGTATCTCGCACATACCTCGGCTTGTTTCAATAAAGCAACCACCCATATCCAAATCTCGCCCATAGGCTTCATAGTCAATGTAGTTCTGTAAGCTGGGTGGAATATCCCCTAGTGCCTGCAATTCGTCTATGTAGTAGTAGGCAACGTCTGTCATGGTTTCACAGTCGGGATAATAATAAATATCGTCCTTGTGTTCCACGACTTCTTCCAGCGTCCCGTAGTGGCTGATAAATTCGTCCAGACACTCTACGATATAGTCGGGAAGTTCCTCTATCATTTCATACATCTCATTGAGTTCTTCAATGGAAACATACTCGCCAATCGCAATAGGGAAGTTGTCGGTATCATGGATAGCATATTCCTCATATTGTTCATTTAAGCCGATTTTTTCTTTCACATCTTCCTCGTCAATAGGAAACGTGAACCAAGCACCGACTAAATAGCCCTCATTGTATTTGCCAAGATTAGCAATGTAAACCGCCATATCATCAATCATAAGCACCACCTCATTTCCTACTCTGGCAGTTCAAAGATACCGTGTTCTGTTACTAAAAATTTCCCGTGTTCCTGCAAGTGAGAAGCATAGGCTTCAAAGTCAAAATAATATTCTTGACAGTCCTCGGACAGATGTTTGAACGTCGGGTCGTTCATCAGCTTTTGCCTTGCAACATCTATCATGATTTTGCAGTCGTGATAAACCGTAATCACATTTCTGCAAATATAAAGTGCTTCTAAATTTTCATACACCGTAAGAAGTGCTGTATATTCTTCCTGCATATCGCTCGAAAGCTGGCGGTACATAAAATCTAATTCGTTGAGCTGGTACACGCTGGTATGTTCGTGGACTTCATCAGCATAAGGCAACACCTTTTCGATAATGCGGTAATCCCCACTTTCTGCACCGACACCCAGCTTTTCTTCAAACTCGGCAACATCTATCGGCAGGTCGAACCAGTATGATATTGTTTCTTCGCCAGTTGTTCCTCTCGTTTCCACCAGCACCCTTGTTTCCTGCATTGTTCCTCACGTCCTTTCTGTTGTTTCATCACATCTTTTATGGTCTGGTACGACATACCAAACACATACTTTGAAAAATCTTCTAACTGTCTTTCTTCATAGTCGGCAGGGTTCAGTCGTTTCATTTCATGCCACACCTTACGCTTGTAAGAGGGCAGGTCGGAAATGTATTCACAGCCGACTTTTACCTGCATATCCTTAAAAATATCGTTCATTTCATCACTCCAATCTGAAATTTAGGTAAGAAAAAAGCAGTCAATCCTAAGACTAACTGCTTTGTGTGTATAGATATAATTTGATTAAGTTTTAAAACCAGCTTATTTTTTCATCTCTAAATTGAGGGTTATCGCTGTGCTGATATGGATTGTAGTTATTCAAATTGCAACCATATTCTTTTAATGATTTGATTTTGTTATCTTCTGTCCATTCAATTAAGGAAATACCGTCAAATTCTTCAACACTTCCCGTATTCATTTCATTTTTAAAATACCATTCTACGACAGTTTGATTTTCTTTATGAAAGAACTGTTTAATATCCCAAATAATGACTTTACCACGAGTATTCCATTCATTAAACCAATGTTTTACTGTTTTAAGATTTTCATATTTAGGACACCAGCTTTCCGTATAAACAACATCTTCTGTAAAAATTTTATCCATTCCTAAATCTTGCTGTTTAAGCCACATATCGAACCATAAGCGAATGATTTTTTCTCTCTCATTCATAATAAAACACCTCAATCCTAAGACCAATTACTTTGTAAATAATGAAGTTGAAAATTTATTTTATAGAATTTTTGCCATATAAAACTCATCAACAAAGGAACCAGCAACAAACATTGATTTTTTTCTTATTCCTTCAATTTTAAAACCATTTTTTTCATACAAATTTTTTGCAGTATTATTACAACATTCAACTGTCAGTTCCAAACGGACAATATTATTTGTTTTAGCCCATAAATCTAAATTATTAAAAAAAGTAGTTCCAATACCTTTTCCTCTATATTTTTTTAAGATACCTATAACAATATATGCCGTATGAAAATTTCTTTCAAATTTTCCTCTTTCTGCTCTAATATAACCAACTATTTTGTCATTTTCTGTTGCCACTTGCAAAAAATCAAAACCTTGAATTACATTGTCTTGAATATCTAATTTTAATTCTTGAATAGTAGTTTTCGCTTTTCTTTCATTTGGTTCGTACATCATGTAATCTGTTTCAGTATCTAAACGATTTAATAACTCCCAAAAATCTTTTATTCTATTGATTTCCAATTTGCTATAAATAATCATATTTTCAACCTCAAATAGTATTCACTTTATTTCATATTCTAAATTATACCATTCTCATATCAGCACCACAATAAAATTTTATGCACCGATAATCTTATTGAACAGCTCTAACAGTACATCTTTCACACCGCC
>OIRH01000692.1_pt1 | contig 7729 bp, 8 predicted proteins | sample 1586211 | NCBI WGS metagenome assembly OIRH01 (sample SAMN02674964, study PRJEB24791) | human gut metagenome, SKBSTL008 | isolation source: stool | host: Homo sapiens | place: USA
TATAATCTTCTACTTCATCTAAAGGAATCATTTTTGCTTTTTCATGAAAATAATCTTTATATTTACGATTCGCAATTTTTGCTGTTCCTTCCGTAAGAATCAGAATTGGACCATCCTCTGTCAGAAATGACATAGTCTTCGCAATCATCCCAGGCTCTACACTAAGTGCTTCTGCTGCAAGCTGGACCGTTGCACTTGATTCTTCCAGTTCAATGACATGATCTGCATAACCTTTTTCTTCCAAATACTTCTTTGCTTTTTCTAATGACATAGTTCTTACTTCCTTCTTTTTTTATTATCATATCCAGATTATGCATAAAAAAACAAGAAGTTTTTCTGGTTTAGCCTTAAAAACTTCTTGTTTTACAACTTTTCACATATGTGTTTTCAAAAAACGCGTGAAATTCTCTTTTTACTCGTACAGTCACTCTATAACATTGTTGACAGTATCTTTGTCGCCAGACTGTCTGAAACGGCGCTGACCGCTGCATCTTTGGTTTATTCCATTCAGTTCTTAATGATTGCCGTAGGTGTCGGAACTGCAGTAGGTCTGAATGCTCTGCTTTCCAGAAAAATTGGGGAACATAAGCCGGAGGAAGCATGTCGTGCTGCCACAACCGGACTTTTCCTGATGATTCTTACGTCTCTTATTTTTTCAATGATCGGCATTTTTCTGTCCGATACGATTTCCACTAAAATGGCTGCTGATTCAGAACTTCAGGAACTCTGTAAACAATATCTTTCCATCAATCTTGTATATTGCTGGGGAATCTTTCTGCAAACTTATGCTCAGCGACTGTTACAGGCGGTTGGAGATACTGTATTATCTATGCTGTCTCTGATCATTGGTGCTGTTTTGAATATTCTTCTTGATGTTTCCGCAACAACAGTTGCCTTTTTTGGTATCTACTACAAACTGCAAAATTTCCTGATGATGCCGATCAATGTACTGGGACAGGCTACCATACCTATTGTAGGATATAATTACGATTCTTTGCGGATATTTTTCCTCCGGGCTTGGAAATGGCATTATTAACATGGTTGGTGCTGCCATCCGTCAACTTATTTTACTGGTTCCATGCCTTTGGATTTTCATAAAAATCTCTGGCATTTCACATGGCTGGTATGCCTTCTGGATTGCAGAAATCATTGCATGTATTTACAGTTATTGTATGTCGCACAAATTGCTAAAAACAATCTCACAATAAACTACCGGCAGAATCTGTTCAAACGATTCTGCCGGTGATTTTTTTAAATATCTAATTTACTCAATGCTGCTTTATCTGCAATCACTGTTACATCATGATGTAATTGAAGTATTGATGCCGGCACATGTGGCGATATCTCCTCTCCAAACGATTTTTTCACTGCCTCTGCTTTATCTTCTCCACTAATAATAATGAGAATTTTTCTAGCTGACATAATTGTTCCTATTCCCATGGTATATACCTGTTTCGGCACCTGTTTTTTTGATTCAAAAAAACGTTGATTTGCTTGAATTGTTTTCTCTGATAAGGAAACACAGTGTGTTTGTTTTACAAAAACTTCAGCTGGTTCATTAAAACCAATATGACCATTGTGTCCCAACCCTAATAACTGAAGATCAACACCGCCCAAACCTGCAATTAGTTTCTCATATCTTTGACACTCCTCATCTTGATTCTCATTCATTCCGTCTGGCACAAATGTATTCTGTAGTTCAATATTTACTCTCGAAAATAAATGCTGATTCATAAAGTAATGATAACTCTGCTTATTTTCTGCATCAATCCCCTTATATTCATCCAAATTTACTGTATGTATTTTCGAAAAATCTAAATCTCCTTTTTTATACCATTCTGTCAATTGATCGTAAACTCCTATCGGAGTAGATCCTGTTGCTAATCCTATGACTGATTACGGCTTTAATATCATTTGTGCAGAAATAACATTTGCCGCTTTTCTACTCATATCTTTATAATCCTGTGCTTCTATAATCCTCATATTTGGTCTCCTTTATTTTCATACGATTTCTTTCCAAAAATGTTTTACTGCCTCAGCAACACCATCTTGATCATTCGAAAGTGTAACAAAATCAGATTTTTCTTTTAACACTGGTTGTGCATTATCCATTGCCACACCTATTCCTGCATATTCAATCATCGTAAGATCATTTAGCCCATCTCCACATGCTACCATCTCTTTTCGAGAACAATCCAGATATCTCAAGAGCTTTTCTAAAGATTTTGCTTTATCAATTAAAGGTGGCATAATTTCCAGGAAAAATGGTTCGGATCGATATATACTTAACTCATCTTTAAAATATTCTTGTAATTTTTTCTCTAGTCTTTCTAAATATGTTCCATCACCTGTAATAAGACATTTTGTAATTGGGAAGGAAATATATTGTATAAAATCTTCTACTCCTTTTATTTTCATCTTATTAATAAAAGATTCTTTTTCTACATAAAAATCTTTCGGCGTTTCTGTTATCAATGAATCATTTTCATATGTGAGAAGTGCTACTTTTTTATCCTTTACCTGCTCATAAATTTCCTGAACATACGAATATTCTATTGTTCGTTCAAATATTGTTTTTTTTGTACTACACTCTACAATCTTTCCTCCATTAAACGCAAGAATATAGCCACCATATTTTTCTAATTCCAACTCTCTTGCTATCGGCCAGATTCCATATTCTGGACGACCTGATGCAAGTACAATATGTACTCCTTTTTTTTGTAAATTTAATAATATTTTCTTAGTATAATCTGTAATTTTTTTCTTTGAATTTGTTAATGTTCCGTCTAAATCAAGAACAAGAACTTTATATTTCATTCTATATCTCTCCAGAATTTAATTTATTATGTTTCTTAAAAGCTAATTTCCATCATCATATTATATAAATCCATATCCAACGGTTTCTTCATCTTCAGAGCTTCTTGGATATCATAATCTACTAGATTTCCCTGTTGCAAAGCAACTACACGATTGGTTTTGCCCTCTTCAAGAAGCTTTACTGCATAATATCCCATGCGAGTTGCGTTTACCCTATCTTTTAATGTCGGATTTCCACCTCTTTGAACATGCCCTAATATTGTGGCACGACTATCAATTCCTGTTTTTTCCTGAATCTGCGTGGCTATTTCTACAGGGTTTCCGTACCCTTCTGAAACAATAACAATAAAATGATCTTTTCCTGACTCACGAATCTTTTTAACATTTTCTACAACATCATCAATTGGGGTAGGAATCTCTTCCGTGATAATCTGGACAGCTCCTGTTGCAATACCTGTATTTAATGCAATATGTCCTGCATGTCTTCCCATTACTTCGACTACACTACACCGCTCATGTGACTGACACGTATCATTTAATTTGTCTACACATTCTACTACAGTATTCATTGCTGTATCATATCCAATTGTATATTCTGTTGAAGCAATATCATTGTCTATTGTTCCCGGAACCCCAATACAAGGTAACCCTAATTCTGACAAATATCCTGCTCCTCGATATGAACCATCTCCCCCTATTACAACCAAGCCATCTAATCCGATTTCTTTTGCATTATGAAATGCTTTTTCACGATATGACGCTTCATAAAACTCCATACATCTTGCTGTCTTTAAAATGGTTCCGCCCGAATGAATTATTCCTGAAACACTTTCTCGATCCATAACATGATAATTTTTTTCAAGAATCCCATTATATCCTTTAATAAATCCTATCGGTTGAATTCCATTTGCAATTGCTGTTTTTACAACTGCACGAATTGCTGCATTCATTCCCGGAGCGTCTCCTCCACTGGTAAGTACTCCTATTTTTTTCATTTTGTTCACCTTCCTATTACAAAAGGGAAGCAGTTCCACCTGCCTCCCTTTCGCTTATTTTCTGTTTATTAATATTCCATCTGACGATAGTATCTTCTAGTTGTAAGTGGATGATTTCTCTCTTTTTCAAGATGGCAACTTAATCTTTCTGTAATTGCATACATGATCATTGGAGAAACAATTTTTCTGTATTCAGCATCTGTAAATGGAAGTTCAACTTCTTTTGTATCAAAAATATTAATTACTTTTGTTACTTTTTCTGAGAAGTTTTTAACACGATCCATTAATGGTCTTGTCTCATCTTCTCCGTAGAAGAGGATTAAGCTTGTATCTTCTTCTACAAGTTCCAGTGTTCCATGGAAATATTCTGCTGCATGGATAGATTTTGTTTTAATCCACTGCATCTCTTCGAGGATACACATTGCATAGTCGTAAGCTTCTCCCCAAAGCATTCCAGATCCGATTACCATATGATAATCTGTATCTTTATGTTCTACTGCCATTTTTGCACATCTATCTTCATACTGCTCTTTTGCTTTCAAGAGATATGGAACAATCTTGCTGTACTGCTCTACAAACTCATCATATTTATCAAATTCTCCTGCATTCTTTTTGAATCTTGCCAGTAATGTAATCATATATGTATAAATTGCTTCACACAGGCAATCATCTTCTGCAAAACTGAAGAACTTATAATCTGCATATTCACAAGCTGGTGTATTATCATTTGATACATATACCAGAGTTCTTGCTCCTGCTTCTTTACAATATTTGATTGCTGCTACAATCTCTTTTGTATTTCCACTTCTTGTAGAGAATACACATACTGAGTCTTTTGTGAATCTCTTATGTCCTGATACCATGAATTCTGCTGCAATTACTGAGTGTGTTTCAATCTCTGAAGTTGTATCAAACCAATATTTCATTGGAAGTGAATGTGCATAAGTTCCGCCACATCCAATAAAGAAAATATTTGAATAACCCTCCTTGCAAATCTCATCAACTGCTTTCTCGATCTGTGGTCTTAATGCAATTGCATCTCCTACAACTTTTTCGTAACGTGGTACATCAAAATTAAACATCTTATTTTCCTCCTTAAATTTAAATGTTATCTTGTTCGTTGATGTAATAATACATCATATAACATTATATGTAAAGTAGTTTTTTTAATTTTTTAAAATTTTTTCTATTTCATTCAAAATATCCAATAGTTCCAGTGGCTCATTTATAGAATAATCTGCCATTTTCAGCTCTTCCTCTGTTCCACATCCATATTTACAGGCAACAAACAAAATACGATTTGCCTGCGCTGCTTCAAAGTCATAACACCGGTCGCCTACTAATATTGCGAACTCTGGATTTTCATCCTGTAAAAAACGGGCTAATGATTCCACTTTTCCTTTTCCTGGAATAATAGGTCTTACTCGATCTATTTTTTCGCGCAAATTAAGTTTGTCCAATACCTCTTCTATATACTCTTCATCGGCGTTTGAACATACTGCTGTTTTATATCCTCTTTCATGAAGAGAATCCAGCATATCTCCTACACCTTCATATTCCTCAACAGAATTATGAAATACTGTTCTATAATAACCAGATACTAATTTCCAGAAATTATCCGCTTCTTCGCTTTTTTTCTGTCCAAAAAATTTGAGATTGGTCACTTCTACCGGTTCACCTATCGTGCAGCGAATAGCATCTTCTGTCCAAACTGATATATTCATTTTTTCCATTGCCAATTCAATTGATGGAATCATAAATTTATCTGTTCGACTCAATGTTCCATCTAAATCAAAAATAATATATTTCATTTCTATTCCTCAATCTGATTTTTAAACCCAAAGCCACCCTCTCGCAAGCAGTTGTCTGATGAATAATGTGCTGCATCATCCATGGCTGCCTTGATCACATCTGCCTGCAAAACAACGCCCTTTTTCCATCCCTTTTTCAGCAAAGATACAATCAATGCCGCAAGATAAGAATCACCTGCCCCCATTGTGTCAACAGGTTTTACAAAATAGACTTTTCCTTTTATAAATTCGCTTCCATTGTAAAAAATCTGTCCACGACCACCCATAGTCGCAATTACATTTTTGCACCCATGCTCATAAACTTTTTTTAATAGTTCCTGTATTTCTGGTTCTTCCATATGGTCACAGGAAAATTGTCCCAATTCCAAGTATGGACATGTCATATTCAAAAACTCTTCTGTACGATATTTATCTTTTACTGAAAAATCAAAGGTCACCATTCCTGTTAAGTCTTTTAATTTATATACATCTTCATGCAATTTGGCATTACAACTTGTATGGATCACGTCAAAAGTTTTTAGATATTCCACATCTTCTGTACGAATTGTCGTTGTATGTGCCCATTTTGTCCCCAAATCACATCCTATATAATGTCTTTCACCATCAATTACATTCACATCACATTTTTTTGTTGTTGCTTCCGGATCAAAGATACATTGAGATAAATCTACTCCTAAACTTTCCAAAGCATTTTTCAATATTTTTCCTTCTCTGTCTGCTCCGATGCTTCCTACATATGCAGCCTCTGCGCCAAGAAGTGCTGCATGAGCAGCAACGTTAACTGCATTCCCACCTGGGAACATAATCCCCATATTCATATAACGATCTATTACATTATCGCCGATTCCTGCTATTTTCATATTTTTTACCTCTAAAAAAGGACACCGCAAATTCTATTCGCGGTATCCTACTCATTAATCTAATATTCTACTTTTCTATAGTAACGTCTAATATCAAGTGAATGATTTCTAATTTGTTCAAAATTCTTGCTCACTCTGGACAATACCGCATTAATCACAACCGGAGAAAGCATCCATCTAAATTTGTCACTAATACCAGGCAATTCATAATCTGCTGTATCAAATACTGTAAAGTCATCTGTATACTGTCCTACAAAATCTTTTACTCGCTGATCCAATTTTCTAGTCTGTCCTTCTGTCATATTTAAAGCTACACAAACTCCTTTTTCCACCAATTCAATTGTTCCGTGGAAAAATTCCGGAGATGTTACAGATTTTGTTCTCAGCCACTGTGATTCCTCTAATACGCACATTGCAAATGAATATGTAGGTCCCCACAAATTACCTGAGCCAATCCAAATCTGATATGGATCATCTTTATACTTCTCTGCATATGCTCTTGCTTTTGGCTCACTTGCTTTTCCTACAGATACCAGAGCTGCAGGAAGATTCTTCAATTCATCTGCAAACTGTTTGTAATCATCAAAGAATCCTTTATTTTCCAACAATTTTCCGATTAGCATATACAAAACATACTCTTGTGGTCTTCCGTCTTTGTATACAACTGAATAATCTGATAACTCACCCATCGGCGAATTGTCAACTCCTAAAACAGACACAATCGTTGCTCCTTTTTCTTTGACATACTTAGCTGCAGCAACTGTCTCTTTTGTATCTCCTGATTTTGATGCCATAAATACTAATGTCTTATCTGTAAGATGATTATTTCCCTCAACAAGAAGTTCTGCTGAAATCTGTGATTGTACATTCAAATTGGACATTACTGAAATCATATAGTCAAAAGGCTGCATCATTGCAAGTGAACCACCTGAAGAAGTAAACAAAATATTGTCAAACCCTTTCTCGCAAACAGCATCTGCTATTTTTTCAATCTCTGCTCTCTGAGCATAAATATATTCTCCGTTTTTCAAAATCTGGTTTTCATCAAACTTTACCATCATGATAATTTCCTCCTAAATCTAAATTAAAAAATACCTAAAAGTGCTCCAACAATTCCTACAATCATAAGCACGATCAATATCCATGAAACTTTGACTTTTTTCTGCAAAAGCCCATAAATTCCTAATGTCATTGCAAATGGAACAAGGTTTGGCATAATACCATCTAAGATTTCCTGTACCTTTAC
>OIRH01000703.1_pt1 | contig 7643 bp, 7 predicted proteins | sample 1586211 | NCBI WGS metagenome assembly OIRH01 (sample SAMN02674964, study PRJEB24791) | human gut metagenome, SKBSTL008 | isolation source: stool | host: Homo sapiens | place: USA
ATTAGATTTAAGGTTAACAAAGGTTGGAGCAAGGCGTTGCTCCTTTTTTTATGTCCATACGCTAGATACTCCTTTAAACATGGCATGACATTATCCCTTAATCACCGCCATTGGAGCCAGCTCCACCAACGGCTTCACCAAGTCCCGCTCATTCGCTATCACTTGCGCAATATCTTTATAAGCTCCCGGTGCTTCATCCAGTTCGTTCTGCGAACGAAGTCCGTGAATGATACCTTGCTGATCCATTCTCTCCTTCTCTTCATCCAGTGACAAACGGCGACAGGCATCCTTTCTTCCCATTAATCGACCTGCACCATGCGAACAGCTTTTGAAACTCTCCGGATTACCCAGTCCCTCAACAATATAAGACTTGGTACCCATAGATCCGGGGATAATACCGATCTCGCCCTCATAGGCACGCGTAGCACCTTTTCGGTGTACAATCACATCCTGATCGAAGTGATTCTCCCAAGCTGCATAGTTATGGGCAATATTAATCATAGGATCAAAGTCCGTTTCAGGTTTCACTGCCTGGATGGCTTCACAAATACGAGTCATCATCAACTGACGGTTGGCAAAGGCAAAGGCCACACAGTAATTCATTTCACGGAAATAATCCTTTGCCATCTGTGTCTCCATTGGCAGGTAAGCTAGTCCCGATACCATTTCAGAATACCATTTCTCATTCCAATATTGCGCAATCTTATTATAGTGATTGGCAACCTTCAAACCAATGTTACGGCTTCCGGAGTGAATCATCACCCAAACATCAGACGTCGCGGTATCTTTTTGAATCTCAATAAAGTGATTTCCACCTCCCAGAGTTCCTATCTGCTTCAAACAAGCCTCGTACTGATTCTTCAAAACAGGCATCTCTTCAAAGTCGAATCCTTGCGGAAGCAATTCCTGATCCTGCTTTTTATTCTGATGATCGAATCCCAAAGGAACAACTGCACGAATCTTCGACATAATGGAAGTCAAATCCGTATAACTAAAACCTTCCGCTTTTAGATTCGTCTTAATCGCACACATACCACAACCGATATCCACTCCCACAGCATTGGGAACAATCACACCATTGGTAGCCAACACACCGCCAATAGGCATTCCTTTTCCCGCATGCGCATCAGGCATGATGGCAATATGTTTAAATGCAAAAGGCAGTGAAGTCAAATCCATAATCTGCGACATACAAGAGTCCTCTACTTCATCCAACCAAAGTTTAGCGGGTAAACGTGTTCCCATAATTACTTTTTCTTGAAATCTTGCTGATTAGTCGTAATACACTGATAATCAATGTTGTTTTAGACATAATGTAGATAAAAGAAACAAATTAGGAACAACATAATTGAGAAACCACAAAATGAAAGCATGAGAAAACATAAATTAACACTGAAAACAACGGCAATTTTCCGATTTTGGTATTCATAAATCAACTCCAAAAATTATAAGTAGGCACATCTGTTTTCCTTTTAACAGAATATACTGATATGCATGATATCGAGGGAAAGAGTCACTGTAAATCATGCAAAAAACAACGGAATTTCTAATTAGACAAATTATTTTCCGCTTTTTATAATGATTTTCGGATTTAACAAACGATATTTGGAGAAGAATGAGTATCTTTGCAACCGAAAACAATAATAATATACGCAATGGCTGAGAAAAATCTTAATCGTATAAAAGTTATGCTTGCAGAAAAGGGGAAAACGAACAAATGGCTTGCAGAGAAACTTGGTAGAGACCAAGCAACCATTTCCAAATGGTGTACCAATGCTTGTCAACCACCTTTAGAAGCATTAATACAGATAGCTCAATGTCTGGAAGTTGATATAAAAGAACTCATTAGGCTTCCTGAACATAATCCTTATAAAGAATTGTAATGAAAAAAAATACTTCATTCACATTATTTGATTTTAATAAGAAACGTGCAGATAAGGTATAAATATTGGGCAAAGAGTCGCTTGATAAAAATGGTAACCTTATACCATTTATCGAGCAAGTTTGCATTGGTGACTCATTATTTACAATTGAAAGACTCAAAAGTAAATATACCATATGCAAATAAAGCGCAAGATATACTGAATTTGAGTATTGAATTCGTTCATGGAGAGAAGGAGCAACGACCTAATGATTTCTTCCCAAAATTAATGTAATTTGTGACTTAGAGCACGTTGATGCAAGATCTTAGGTGAGTCGGTCTTGACATTTTAACTCAAGCAGCAAGCACTCGGAGATATTTCTGTTTTTTATCCCAACTGGCTTATAATTCGGAAATTTATCAAAATTTGTATCAAAACTAAATAAGCATAACAATGGAACCATCTATATACAGTTTTTCACTTTGTACCGCACTGCCGTTAATGTTATTCTTCGGCTTTTATTTTTTGTTTGCAAAGACTCCTGAAAAGAAAATTTTCACAAATTATCTCCGCTCCCGACAGATTATGGGTATAGCTATGTTGCTGCTTTCAGCAAACTATTCGGTACATTTCTTCTTTGGTATCCGATTCAAAAATGCGGATTCTGCCATATTGATGAACATGTCCACATACTTTCTGTGCTATTCTCTGTTCAGTTCGGCATTGATAATGTTGCTTGATCGTTTTTACATTACCAAACGGCGTGTGTGGACACATATCATTTTATGGATTATATTTTCAACTCTTTCCGGAGTTGTGTTGTTCCTGTTGCCAAGCGGAATCATGCAAAAATTCTCTTTATTTGCTTTAGCTGCCTGGTTAGTCGTTTTTGGAGTCGTTTTAGCTCGCAGAGTCATAATTGCATATCGTAGAGCCATTCGGATTTTCAATGAAACTCAGGCGGATGATATAGGCGCATATATCGAATGGCTTTCCATATTCACTTATTGGGCACTTATCTTCGGTGTCGGATGCGGATTGCTGACATTTCTGCCAGACGAATATGTTTTTATCTGGATTTTGTCGTCAATACCGTTCTACAGCTATCTTTTCTACAGCTATCAGAACTACCTGCTGTTCTATGAACAGGTAGAAAATGCGTTTGAGCAGGATATACAATCTGAAGAAGAACTTCTGACAAATTCGGAAACTGAACATGAAATAGTTTCTGAGAAAGAAGTTCCTAGGTCCTATACAGAATTTATAGAGAGGGTTGACAACTGGATAAAGACAGACGGCTATGTCCAGCAGGGACTTACCATAAAAGAACTGTCCGAAATACTTTATACGAACCGTACCTATCTTTCCGCTTATATCAAGACTACGTATAAAATGACATTCCGCGAATGGATAACCAGTCTCCGGTTGGAGTATGCGAAAAACATACTGAAGGAGCATCCGGAAATCAATATACAGAAGCTGGCTGAGTCTTCCGGCTTTCTTTCTCGCAGTAACTTTATCAAATCATTTACCGAAAAGGAAGGATGTACGCCTGGCAAGTGGAAAAAAGCAAATCTGGAATAATTTGTGTGGTAAAAAGCCGATGAAAAAGGTCTCAGAAGCCCATTTTCAAAAAGTGCTCAAGCGACAAAAAAGTGCTAATTCGACAAAATGATGCTCAAACGACATTATTTATAAAATTTTACAGCAAAAGTTTTTCTAATCTTTTGGGCATTGAATGACATTTATTATCTTTGGAGAGGACAAAGATAATAAATGCAAGTTTATATGAGCAGAAAAATCACTTTTCTTACCTTGTTTCTGTGGCTGATGACGGTAACTTTTCCTGTCATTGCGCAGCAGAAAACAGACACGACCTACACCTTCCGCTTCGTTTCGCAGAAGGACATGTTCTACGTTCCTTGGAATGGCAATGACACTGAACTTGCCCGCCTGTTGGAATGTATCGAAAACAGTAAAGCAACAATTTTTGACGGCAAGTTGCCGCTACTGGTTGACGGCTACTGCAATTCGCTGGGCGGTGAAGCTGAGAACCTTGCAACGGCGAAGATCCGTGCCAATCGAGTAAAATCAGAACTGATTACACGCGCGAAAATCAAGGAAGAAAACTTCATTACCCACAATCATGCGACAGGGGGTGATTTTGTGATCGTGCGCCTAACGGTACCCGCAAAGGAAACAGCCGCGATGGATGCGGAAGCGGAAGCGCGACGCAGGGCAGAAGCCGAACGCTTAGAAACCGAGACGCGTGCCGAACAGGAACGGCGTGCCGAAGAGCAGCGCAAGGCGGAAGAAGCCCGACTTGCCGCTGAAAAGGCAGAAGCCGAGAAAGCTGCTCTACAAAATACACTTGCCGGCACGCCGTCGGAAACTAAAATCACAAATGATTATCATCTCTCCCTGCGTGCCAACCTATTGCGCTGGGCTACCCTGACACCCGATTTAGGACTTGAATGGCGCATCTGTCCGTCGTGTGGCATTGCCGTAAACGGCTCATGGACTTCTTGGACGTGGAGCGACAAGGACCGCCGCTATGCACTCTGGGAAGTGGCTCCGGAAATACGTTATTACATGGGTGAGAAGAAAGCCTGGTATCTGGGGGCGATGTTCAAGGCCGGACAGTTCAACTACAAGTTCTCCGAAACAGGCAAGCAGGGCGACCTGATGGGTGGCGGCATCACCGCTGGCTATCAGCTGCGGCTGAACAAGGCACTGGCTCTTGATTTCAACCTCGGTTTGGGCTACCTGAATGCCGATTTCGAAAAATATGAAGTCATCGATGGTGTGCGCGTGCGCTGTGGCAACGAGACAAAAAATTGGTGTGGCCCCATCAACGCCGGTGTGACATTGGTATGGAAGTTATTCTAATACGGAGGAATAGAGTATGAAAGCAAGACAATATATATATATGATGGGAATGGCAGCCGCCGTGCTGCTCTCTTCCTGCGTGAAGGACACGCTTTATGACACGCCGCATCCCGACTATGGGAAAATTGCGGTGACAGCCGACTGGTCGGCCTGCGGTGAGGGTATCAACATACCTGCCACGTGGACGGTCACCATGGGCGACTATACGGGTACGGAGACTTCCGCCACCCATGCCCCCGACCATCTGTTTGCTCCAGGCAGCTACACCCTTGCGGTGTGGAACCCAGCTGAAGGAATCACGGTAAATGGTACCACCGCCACCATTGCCGCAGCCACGGGAAACCGGGCAGGCACGGATGCCTTTGTGAACAATGCCCCTGGATGGTTCTTCACCTATACGAAACAGGTGAGCATCGAGAAAGACAAGGACTATCCGCTGACCGCCGCAATGAAGCAGCAGGTACGCGAACTGACGCTTGTCGTCAAACCGACGGGTGATGCCGCCGGACGCATCACGGAGATTGTTGCCCATCTGACGGGTGCAGCCAGAACACTCGATTTCGCTACCGATACCTACGGAGCCGCTTCAAACGTCGTGCTGCCCTTCACCAAGATAACCGAAGGTGACGATGCCGGCAAGTGGAAAGCCACGGTGCGGTTGCTGGGTGTGACCGGCACGGAACAACTGCTGACGGGTGAAATCCGCTATGCGGACGGCAACCCGACCCCCACGACGCTGAAAAGCGACATCACGGAAGCCCTCAAGGGGTTCAACACCGGAAAGGGCGAATCGCTGACCCTCGGCGGAACGCTGGTTGAGACTCCCGAAGGCATGGAAGTGGACGGAGCCGAAATCAACGGCTGGGGAGAAGTGAAAGGTGATGATGTAAATGCCGATTTGTAAATAATTAGTAAACCGAACGCAGGAGCAAAGCTTGCTTTGATTTTGCTAAGGTGCAGCAATTATTGAAATGGAATTTAACTAATATAATAACAGAATATAATGAAGACAAGATTTTTTGCACTTGCGATGCTCGCCCTCGCACTGGTAGCCTGCAACAACGACAACGAGAACCTGAACGGTGACCCCGTGGCCGCCCAGTTTACCGCCAACATCGCCCCCGCCACCCGCGCCAGCGGAACCACCTGGACTGGCGGCGACCGTATCGGCATCACCGACATCGGCAACGATTCCCAGTACAGCAACGTGCCTTTCATCTTGAAAAACGGGAAATTTGAGGCAGAAGGAAAGGTTATCTATATCGAAGATTCAAAGACCCATACTTTCCGCGCCTACTATCCGTACAACGCGTCGGGAGGCATCCTCACAGCCACGACCGATGCCACGGCGCAGCAGAACCAGCCTGCCATCGACTTTCTCTTTGCTTCAGGAGCCACGGGAGACAAAAACAACCCGGTAGTAAGCTTCACCGACAAAACCGCCAAAGGCGGTGAAGACAACTCCTTCCACCACCGCATGAGCCAGATAACCCTTACCTTCGAGGCGGGCGACGGCGTGGATTTCAGCGTGGTCAAGCCTGAACGTTACACGCTGGACGGATTGTTACTCACCGGTACGTTCAACACGGCCGACGGTATTGCCACCGCAGACAACGGAGTACAGACCGGAGAACTGGCCATGAATCTGGCAGACGGCAATCTCACGTCATCGATCATCCTCTTCCCGCAGACAGTTGCATCCCTGCCGTTGGTTGTGAATTACAAAGGTCAGGAATATCATGCCACACTCACCATGCCCGAAGGCGCACTGCAGGCGGGCAACAACTATTCCTATACCGTCAAGGTACGCAACAAAGTCCTTGAAGTCAGCGAAGCCACCATTGCAAAGTGGAACGATATAGACGGTGGAGAAGTGGATGCTGGCCTGTAAGATGTTAATAATTAATTGATTAGGATGAAGAATTATGAGACATAGATTATTTATCCCCGCAGCCACCGCACTGCTGTTCGCCCTCGCCGCCTGCACGCAGGACGAACTTGCTGGCGATAACCGTCTGCCCGAAGGTGAATACCCCGTCGTCATCCGTGCCACCGGACTGTCCGTAGAAGCAACGCCGCTGGCAGCCTCTTCCACCCGTGCCGCTGTGGACGGCGACTGGCAGGGCGTCACTTCCGTGGCACTCAAGATGGGCGATGCGGTAAAGGAATACACCGTAACGGCTTCTACCGATTTCAAGAGTGCCACGCTTTCACGCGAGAACGACCCGTACTACTGGACCAGCCGCAACTCGATTACCGTATCGGCATGGTGGCCCTTCAACAATGCCGACATCACACAGATGCCTGCCGTGAAGGTGGCCGAAGACCAGAGTAAATTGGCTGACTTCCAGAACAGCGACTTCATCTCTGCTGAGAACCGGAAGGTGGAATTTAACAACCCGACTCTTGAATTTACCCACCGCACGGCACGCGTGACTATCGAACTGAAGCCCGGCACGGGATTCACGAGCGTCGCCGGTGCCACGGTGAGCCTCGTGAGCCTGTCCGCCGATAACGGCAACCCGACTGCCATCAAAACCTACAACGCAAGCGGCAACACCTACGAGGCACTGACCGCCCCGCAGACCGTTGCGGCAGGCAAGCCGTTCGTCAAGGTGGAACTCGGCGGCGGCACCTTCTACTTCCGTCCGCAGAACAACGTCGTATTAGAAGCGGGCAGCCGCTATAAATATACCGTTAAGGTGAACGCCACCGGCTTGACGTTAGAGGGTTGCACCATCGGCAGCTGGGTTGACGGCGGCGGCGAGAGCGGCGCAGCCGAGGATTTGGGCTACATCTACGACAGCAACACCAATACCTACACGGTCTATAACGCCGACGGCCTGATGAATGTAGCCGAATTAGTGAACGGAGGTAAGACCGACATTAACA
>OIRH01000727.1_pt1 | contig 7462 bp, 6 predicted proteins | sample 1586211 | NCBI WGS metagenome assembly OIRH01 (sample SAMN02674964, study PRJEB24791) | human gut metagenome, SKBSTL008 | isolation source: stool | host: Homo sapiens | place: USA
AGGTAAGCGAAAACCTATCGCTGTAAAGCGGAAAGGCGTTGTTTGCCGAGCCTACAAATCACCGCCCAGAAGATAAGCCAAGACATGGAAACCCTGTCGCACAAGTTGGAGGATATGGAGAAGAATATCTGCCGAGCCATCTAATTAAAAACAGAATACCGATGAAAGAAGAAAGGAATATTATCACGATGGACGGGCAGGGCAATATCTTCCTGCCGAGCGATATAGGTGCAACCGCCATGACCGAGTGGGAAATCTGCGAACTGTTCGGGGTTATCGCCCCGACGGTTCGGGCAGGGATAAAGGCACTCTGCAAAAGCGAAGTTTTGAATATATATGATATAAAGCGCATTATCCGCATATCGGACAGATACAGCGCGGAGGTTTACAACCTCGAAACGATAGTCGCCCTTGCTTTCCGTATCGAATCGTTCGGGGCGGCGAAAGTCCGCAGGGCATTATTGGAAAGGATTATACACGGGCGAAAAGAGAAAACGACGGTATTCGTGTCGGTTGTTTCGGACGGCAAGCCCAACAGCCGTTGGAAAGCATGATGATATATCAACATACCAACATGCAAACATACCAACATACCAACATGCAAATCTATCACTATGGTGATATATATTGCAGGTTCTATTCCTCTTTTCAGAGGAAAGCGGAGCAATCATTTCCGTTTACAAAGGCAAAGCAAGCACGGGGCTTTATGTCGGCTAAAAGGTCGGGCGGCTGCGCCGTTTCCCGATAAATCTTCCTCTCGCTTCGCTGCGAGCGTATTTATCGGGAAAACCTTGTATCCGACCGCCCCATGCAAAAGAGCCTTTGAAAACGGAAACGACCGCCCACATCCACCGACCGAAAGGGAAAAAATTAGGTGGGGTTATATGGGTAAGCAGGTGGTAGGAACAGCCACCGCAGAAAGGCAGACGGACGGCACGCCGCAGGGTATTTACGGAGAAAATACCGTAGCTTATTAGGGAATTTTCCGAGCCGCAATACTACGTATCGCTGAAAATTCCCCAATAAGGCAAGGGGCAAGCCCCTCTGCACACCCCGTCGAGGACGGTATTTCGCCGCCCTCAAAGATAGTTAGATTTATTGTTTCACAAGCCAAAAAAGAAAGGAAGAATATATGGGTTTCGTAGTTTTACACATGGAAAAGGCGCACGGCAGCGACAGCGGAACGACCGCACATATCGAGCGTTTCATCATTCCGAAGAACGCCGACCCCACATGTACCCACCTAAACCGCAGTCTCATCGAATACCCCGACGGGGTGAAAGACCGTTCGGCGGCTATACAGCAGAGATTAGAAGAAGCGGGGCTGACACGCAAAATCGGAAGCAACCAAGTACGGGCTATCCGCATCAACGTATCGGGAACGCACGAGGACATGAAGCGGATAGAAGAAGAGGGGCGTTTGGACGAGTGGTGCGCCGACAATCTGAAATACTTCGCCGACACGTTCGGAAAGGAGAACATCGTGGCGGCTCACCTGCACAGGGACGAGGAAACACCGCATATACACGTTACGCTCGCCCCCATCGTCAAGGGAGAGCGAAAGCGCAGGAAAAGGGAGGAACAGACGAAAAAGCGATACCGCAAGAAACCGACCGACACCGTGAGGCTGTGCGCAGACGATATTATGACACGGCTGAAATTGAAGTCCTACCAAGATACCTATGCCGTGGCGATGGCGAAATACGGGTTGCAAAGGGGCATAGACGGCTCGAAGGCTCGCCACAAGTCCACGCAGCAGTATTATCGGGATATACAGAAACTCGCCGACAACCTCAAAGCGGAAGTGGTGGATTTGCAACAGCAGAAAGAAACGGCACGGGAAGAACTAAGACGGGCGAAAAAAGAAATACAGACCGAGAAGCTGAAAGGGGCAGCAACCACCGCAGCCGCCAACATCGCCGAGAGTGTCGGTTCTCTTTTCGGCAGCAACAAGGTCAAGACATTGGAAAAAGAGAACATCGCCCTGCATAGGGAGGTAGCCGACCACGAGGAAACCATCGAAGCCCTGCAAGACAGAATACAGAACATGCAGGCAGACCACAGCCGACAGATGGCAGAAGTAGAACGGAAGTACCGCAGGGAGATAGCGGACAAGGAAACGAAGCACAAGGAGGAAATATCTTTCTTGAAAACGGTAATCGCAAGGGCGGCGGCATGGTTTCCCTATTTCCGTGAAATGCTCCGTATCGAAAACCTATGCCGCCTTGTGGGATTCGATGAAAGGCAAACCGCAACGCTCGTCAAGGGAAAGCCGTTGGAGTATGCAGGGGAACTTTACTCGGAGGAACACGGACGGAAATTCACGACCGAAAAGGCAGGGTTTCAAGTCGTGAAAGACCCCACGGACGGGACGAGACTGGTTCTTGCCATTGACCGAAAGCCCATTGCCGAGTGGTTCAAGGAACAGTTCGAGAAGTTAAGGCAGAACATACGCCGACCTATACAACCGCAAAAAAAAGGTAGGGGAATGAAGATATAACCGTTTTATCTTGCTGGAAAACAATAAAAAAGTGCTGTTCATAATGCCTTATGAATGGCACTTTTTATATATTTGCACACAAAATAAGGATAGAGCAAATAAAAGTAAATACAGAATCGTAAAATTTGATAGATATGAAAACTCAAAAATTAGAAATACTGATATTATTTCTCTGTATATTCGGCTTTATAGGTTGTGATAACAAAGATGAAGAGGGTGAGAAAGTGACAGACTACAAGGAATATTCTTTAACCATTGCATCAAAGAAGATACCCGGTGTTTGTTGGTCAGACGGATTTAATTATTTGTCTGATGTATATGCCGTAAAGAAAGAAAATGCCCAAGAATGGGAGAGCCTTGGAGTCATTGATAAATTTGAGTTTGAGAAAGGATATGAATATAAGGTAAAAATCAGTGAAACAAATTATTTGGATTATAGCATGGGAAATCCCGCATGGACGGAATATGAACTACTTGAAATAATATCTAAAAATAGGAAAGATTCAGAAAATTTGCCTTTACATTTTATCCCTAAATCATACTACGAGAATGTACAGCTTCCTAAATACAAATATGTAGTAGATGCAGATAATAATCAAAAACTTATTGAAGAAGAATTGAAAAAAAAATCTTTTATTCCTTTGGATTTTCATTATATGCTTTGGCGGAGCGAAGACAAATTCCTAAGATGTATTGCAATAAAAGACGATAATAATACATTGGGACCGTGTATTATAAAAAACGAAAACAAAGCCCCGGAAGAAATGCCAGAATCTTACAAATTACTTCCTCCAGAAGGAAATGTGTTTGGTTATGGGAAATGGACTTTTTTAGATGAACATGGAAATGAAACGAATTATCTTTCATTTGATGTGTTTATGGGTCGTTCTGCTAAATCAAGAAACGTAGATTTAACCCCCGATGTAGCTTATCTTTATAAAGACCTTTCTGAATACTACAAAAATAAATATCCGCAAGCCGGAGTGAAAACAGTTGTGGTTTCTTATGCCATTTCTATTAAATAACATAAAATCTTCAGCGAGCATCAATCATCCTAATTATAGTCAAACAGAATTGGTTTGAGAGGGATTTAAATCGTAATTTGTTGATAATCAATTCTTTTTTTTGTGTAAAATTCTCAAAATAACGCAGTTTGACTATATCATTGCAACTATTATAAGAATCTATTAAAATGAGAACTATAGAATTAAGCACAAAAAAACGTATGAAAAGAATAAATCTGACCGTTTTGTTGTTAAGCGGTGTCTGTTTGTTATGCCAACCCCTTCAAGCCCAGCAGAGCATTGATGCTTGTGACGGTCGTACTTATAAAGTAGGCGACACGCTCCGTATTGGCGAACCATTGCCTTCGGGCTATCTATTTATTAGGCAGCTAAACGCCAATAATCAATTCGACAGTCTGGATCCGAAAAACTCAACTGGACGGACTGCCGTCATTACCGACATACCTACTTACCAGCCCGAACTCTATCAACAGTTCGGCATTTACCAACAGCCGGAAACGCCCCAAATAGTCTTTGCCGAACAAGGGGATTTCAAGATCGGCGTATATCTAAACATGGCTTTAAGCAAAGAAAAGTCATGCCCGGACATCATGTTTCCCTTATGAATGGAGCTGTTGACCTTACCCCAGCTATCTTGTTCGCCTACGCACATAAGCTTTACGGCAAACCTATCGACACAACATCAGTTGAAACCTATGCCTCTCTCCGTGCTCCCAAACAATATGCAGAAGCAGCCAATGACCCGTTTGCATTGGAAGAACTTCGTACAACATATCGGAAAGAACTGGAACAAGCTGTGGCAAATGCAGATTTCAATAAGGTTTTCCGTATCAAATGTTTGTCGGAACTCCAAATGTACGACATCAATCAACAGCGTTTCCCGCTTTCGGGCTTAACGTGTGTCAATGTGGAAACCAAGCAGAACAGAGAATTATCCCAACAAGGTTATTGCTTATGGGGAACTTGTGCCTTTCATTTCACTAACGCTCCGTCATTTGCCACCCTACCTTGCAAAAAAAACATTGCCCAAGGCATTTATACTATGCGTAAAATGACCTCGGCGACCTTGCCACCAACAGCTACCCTATACGTATATGTGCGCATCCTCCAACAGCCAGTATCACTTCCTGATAAACGTACCATGGTGATGCGTCCCGGAACCTCATTCGATTTCGAGTGGTCAACACTCCGTAAAGCATACGGTCAAAAAGCTTTGAACATGGAAATTATACAAACGGACGGTTATTATAATGTCTTCCCTTATAACATACAAGAAGTGACATACAATTATCTTGGTACACAAACGCTACCTAAAAAGAACAATAAATAGTAATATGAAACTAAAAAACATCATTCAGACTACATTGCTAACAATCGTCTTGACATCATGTTATACATCCAGTCGAATAAGTAAATTCAGCTCTGAAAATATAAATTTGGGCATAGATAAAAATCTTTTCATAAAAAGATATGGAAAGCCTTTTAATAAGGAAATATCCTATATACAGGACAATCAAGAGAAAGAAAAACTCTTCTATAAAGAAGAATTAAACAAAGGTACATGGTATATTATAACAACAGCTTTTACTTTTATTGATGATAAACTTATAAAGCAAGAGGTTGTAAAAGAAGAAAGGACTTTTCAAAAATGTGATTGTAATAAATAAAATGAAACGTATTGCTTTTTTGGATTACGTGCGCGTGTTTGCGTGCTTCTTGGTCATGTTGGTTCATGCCAGTGAGAATTTTTATGGAGCTGCCGGCTCTACAGATATGGTAGGACCGCAGTCTTTCCTTCAGAATGAGGCCGATAGGTTGTGGGTATCAGTTTATGATGGTTTCTCTCGTATGTCTGTGCCTCTGTTCATGATTGTTTCGGCTTATCTGCTTGCACCGATGAAGAAAGGACAAAGCTGTTGGCAGTTTTACCGCAAACGTTTCCTGCGCATCATGCCGCCGTTCGTCTTTTTCATGGTACTATATAGCACGTTGCCCATGTTGTGGGGACAGATAGACGGCGAACAATCTCTGAACGACCTTTCACGTATCTGGCTGAACTTTCCTGCGCTTGCCGGGCACTTCTGGTTTATGTATCCGTTGATAAGTCTTTATCTGTTCATTCCGGTCATTTCACCGTGGCTGGAGAAGGTTTCGGCCAAAGAAGAACGTTTCTTCATCGGATTGTTTCTGATTTCTACTTGTATACCTTTCCTCAACCGTTGGTTTGGTGAAGTATGGGGACAGTGTTTCTGGAACGAATATCACATGTTATGGTATTTTTCGGGTTATTTAGGCTATCTTGTGCTGGCACATTATATCCGCGTGCATCTTACTTGGGGGCGCTCCTTGCGTCTGCGGGTCGGTTTCTTGCTTATGCTGGTCGGCGCGGCGGCTACCATATGGTCGTTCTATGTCCAGGCTGTTCCAGGAGTGGTTCATTCTACACCGGTCATTGAGGTGGGATGGGCTTTCTGTACCCTTAATTGCGTGGCGTTGACGGCAGGCACATTTTTGTTGTTCGGCTGTATCAGCATTCCGCAGCCTCCGCGCATCATTGCCGAAATGTCTAAACTCAGCTACGGCATGTTTCTTATGCACATTTTCTGGCTTGGCTTGTGGGTGTCGGTGTTTAAGTCTACATTGGGATTGCCCACTGTGGCTGCCATTCCGGTTATAGCGGTATGTACGTTTATCAGTTGTTTCGTGGCAACCAAGCTCATCTCGTTGATACCGGGCAGTAAATGGATTATCGGGTAAAAACCTTGTATTCGCTTTCCCGTTGAAGGCTCGGGAGCTGTCAATTGCCTGCTGCTAACCTCACTGTAGTAGGGGCGTAGCGTCACTGCAAAATGGTTGCATTCTTTTTGCACTGATTATCTGCTGATTCATAAATGGTTATGCTAAGAGGAAAGGAGGTGTAATCAAAGACAGATGCGTAATTGATAAGAAAACGCCGGAACACCTATGAGGTGCGGTAGTGCGAAGGAAAGAGGTCTTACCGGAAAAGCCGATGAATAGGAAGGTAGAGGAAGAAGGTGAAGGCTGTGGAGGATGAAAATACTCTCTCTTTAGCTGAAAAGCTGTGTATTCTGCTTGAAAACGTGTACTTTTGCAGATTATATGAATGAATGGCAGAATATGAACAAATCCGAAAAGCGAGTATTAGTGGGAATGAGCGGAGGTATAGACAGTACCGCCACTTGCCTGATGTTGAGGGAACAGGGCTATGAGATAGTCGGCCTCACCATGTGGGTGTGGGGAGACGAACCGGTGGAAGCCCGCAACCTTGCCGACAGTATGGGAATTGAACACCATGTGGCAGATGAGCGTGAGGCTTTCCGGCAGATTATTGTTCAGAACTTTATCGATGAATATCGTCGGGGGCGTACTCCCAATCCTTGTGTGATGTGTAATCCGTTATTCAAGTTCCGTATCCTGACGGAGTGGGCGGACAGGTTGGGGTGTGCGTTCATTGCTACCGGGCACTACACCCGTCTGGAGGAACGGAACGGGAAGGTTTACATTGTTGCCGGGGATGATGATAAGAAAGACCAGTCCTATTTCCTCTGGCGACTGGGGCAGGAGGTGTTGAAGCGATGCATCTTCCCGTTGGGAGCATTCACCAAGATGCAGGTTCGCGAGTATCTTCGTGATAAAGGATATACGCTCAAGGCGGAAGAAGGGGAAAGCATGGAAGTCTGTTTCATCAAGGGAGACTACCGCGACTTCTTGCGCGAGCATTCCTCGGAGATAGACAGTGAAGTGGGGCCGGGATGGTTTGTCAATTCGGAAGGCGTCAAACTGGGGGAGCACAAAGGATTTCCTTACTACACTATCGGACAGAGGAAAGGCCTGGAGATAGCTTTGGGCAAACCTGCCTATGTGCTGAAAATTAATCCGCAGAAGAATACCGTGATGCTGGGCGATGCGGAACAAT
>OIRH01000732.1_pt1 | contig 7441 bp, 9 predicted proteins | sample 1586211 | NCBI WGS metagenome assembly OIRH01 (sample SAMN02674964, study PRJEB24791) | human gut metagenome, SKBSTL008 | isolation source: stool | host: Homo sapiens | place: USA
GTGCTAAGCATAATATTCATGACTATGTTAATGATTTACTTATAGGGGATGAATCTCGTTTTGATTGGACAGGAATAGATTTAATAGTTCCTTATTGGCCTTACTGTTAATTGAAAGTTCTCTGTTTTTTTGGAAAACATCCAAAGAACTGGAACATTCACCGCAGATATCTACTCCGATAATTTCTTCTTTTTTTAGAATGATGGAGAGGAGTTTCTCCAATTCGGTCAGTGATAGGGAACCCTGATCCCAATTGGTTACTGCTGATTTTATGTCCAATACATCTTTGTCCACTGATATATAGACAGGCTCATTCAGATGTTCATGAGAGAATCTGTTCCATCCTTCTTCGTGAGAAAGTTCTGTTTCGCTATAAAACTTTAATTTTTCTCCATAATTGGGATGCAGTGCTTTGATCAACTTTTCAGCAGCACCGACGATACATACTTTTTGAAGATAAGGATTTGTATCCAATACTTTTTTCACCCAACATCCGCATGACATTAGATTGTCAAATAAGGAAGGTTGCATATCTGGATGATGATCAAAGACAACTAGTGAGAATGGGGTCTTTATTTTATCCGTCCAAAATTTACTGATATAATGATAGTTACCGGAATCAATGAAATGTATTCCTTCAGGTAAGTAGGGGGCCATTCTTTGTCTAATGACTTTGGCTGCTTCTGCATCACAGTAGCAGTTGGTTCCGTTTAGGTCGGTACAATCTATCCACTGGAAATAGAATACTTTGGGGAAAAAGTGTTTTTTATGGATCACTATAGTGTAAAAGAATGGAAAAAAGGCGATCCATTACCGGAAATCCATGAATGGTATCCGCATATAAAAAAAGCCAAATGCAATCCATGCAGAAACTGTGGAAGATGTTAAAATTGCACACTCTTTTAAATGACAGAAATAGAATGATAGGGATTGTCATCAACAGGAAACAGGAATATAATATTTCTGTTAAGCAATATTTATCCGAAAGTAATAACTTAAATGGAGATAAAAAATGGACTACAGAAAATTCGGCGAATGCTATTACATAAGAATGGATCGTAATGACGAGATCATCAGTACAATCCTCGAAATATGTAAAAAAGAAAATATCAGATCAGCCACTTTTTCAGGGATCGGAGGATGCAAGGATGCAGAAATTCAGACCTTTATCCCAGAGACAGGCAGCTTCGAAGAACAGCGTATTTCCGGAATGCTTGAGTTGGTATCTTTAAACGGCAACGTGGTCACAGGTGAAAATAATATCTGTTACCATCATACTCATGCAGTATTCTCTTATAAAGATGGTGAACGACATTGCATGGCAGCAGGTCATATGAAATCAATTACTGTACTGTATACTGCAGAAACCGAACTTCATCCGGTAACAGGCGGAACTATCCGCCGCAAATATGATCCTGAAACAGGGACTGGATTCTGGGATTTTAATTGAATCAAGTAAGTCCCATGTTTCAAGTGCGAAAAGTACTAAGCAGTGGGCGGATGTGTGTAAAGAAACAGAAAACTGATCGTTCATGGTATGATATGGAAAATGGAGGACAGATGAATGGATATTGTAATCAGAGAATATCAGACAGAAGACGTAACAGCAGCTATTACAATATGGAATCAGGTGGTAGAGGATGGTGTAGCATTCCCACAGGAAGAAAACCTGACAGAAGAAACAGGAGATGCTTTTTTCAAAGAGCAGACCTATACAGGAATCGCAGTAAACACTGACAACAATGAAATTGTCGGTCTCTATATCCTGCACCCGAACAATGTAGGAAGATGCGGACATATCTGTAATGCCAGCTATACAGTAAGAAGAGATTTCCGTGGTGAACACATTGGCGAGAAACTGGTTCTTGACTGCCTTGCACAGGCAAAGGAAAAAGGCTTTCGTGTTATGCAGTTCAATGCAGTGGTTGCAAATAACACCCATGCATTACATTTATATGAAAGAATCGGTTTTACCAGACTTGGCGTAATTCCCCAGGGATTCAGAATGCCGGATGGACATTATGAAGATATTATTCCGCATTATTATGTGCTGTAGAGAATAAAAATATACTGTAGAAAAGTTTTGAAGCCGTTTTCAGGATATGGAAAAGGAACAGTTTATTGAGAGTGTACAGAATTTAACACGAGTTCTGTATACTCTTTTTTGTTAAAAATGAAACTTTTTGCTCTTTAACAGGATATATAAGAATGTAAAGGTTAAAAGCTTTTAATTTTTGAAAGTATTAAAAAGAAAGTTGGGTTGATATGACAGATGAAGCAGAGCTTTTGCAGCGTCTCAGGAACAGAGAAAAAAATTCAATAGATGAAGCAATCCGAATTTATACGCCGTATTTGAGTACTGTTTTGTATCATATGGCCGGCAATTCACTGCCGAAAGAGGATATTGAAGAAATTGTGGCAGATGTGTTTGTTGTACTTTGGAAGAATACCGGGAGGATAGATTTGCAGAAAGGTACATTACGGTCATATCTTGCTGCCGTTGCCCGGAATTTTGCTCTGAAACGGATAAACAGAAAAACGGATCATACATTTCTTGAAGATATTGAACTGTCAGATGGCAAAAATTTCATTGAAGAGAATTTTCACAATAATTATGTATGGGAAACAGTTATGAGCCTTGGCGAACCTGACAGCGAGATTTTTGTAAGACGGTATAAATTTGATGAAAAAATCAAGGACATTTCAAAAGCAATGGGACTTAATATTTCTACAGTTAAGACCAGACTTTCAAGAGGAAAAAGAAAACTCAGAAAAATGTTATCGAATGCGGAGGAAAGATTATGAGAAGAAAAAATTTGCTTAAAGAATTGGGAATACAAAAACAGGCAGATACTTCCTGCAATGCTCTTGATATTGATACAGAGAATATCAGACAGAGAGTTTATGCAAAACTTGACTTCGCAGATACAGAAAGGAAGCAAACGACTATGAGATCAAAAAAGAAAATATTACCTTTGTTGATAGCTGCAACACTTACAATTGGAGTTACTGCTGTGGCAGCAACAGGAAAGATTTCAATGTGGACAGGTTCATCTGCATCACGTGCTGATTATACATCTCTTCCAACGTCAGAACAGGTTACAAAGGATATTGGGTATAGACCGGTATTGATTGATACCTTTGAGAACGGGTACTGCTTCAAGGATGGCAATATTGTAAAAAACAGTTTTAAGGACGACAATGCAAATGTAATTGAGAAGTTTAAATCTGTGTCCTTTGATTATCAGAAGAATGGAGATGTCGTATCGTTTGAACAGCAGAAATTTAACTCAAAACTTATTTCGCCAGGTGACATTATTGCCACTGTAAATGGAACAAATCTGTATTATGTACATTATATAAATAAAGTAGTATCGGATGATTACGAATTGACAGAACAGGATAAAAAAGACCAGGCCAGTGGAAAAGTCGTATTCAGTTACGATGACAGCGCTTCTCAGATTGAAGTCAGTCAGGTTCAAAGCGTTAACTGGAATAAAGATGACATCCAGTATGATTTGCTGCAAATAGATGGAAAATTATCTGCCGGAGAACTTGCAGATATGGCGAAAGAGGTTATTAATAATAGAAGATAAAGAAAAAAGGGGCTGTCTATTTCAAGACAGCTCCTTTGGTATATTTATGATATAAAGTTAAATGATATAGGTTATTCGAAACGAGGAATTGTAATAACTTCTCCACCCTTCATAGCGGATTCGTGCGCACAGATTCCGGTACCTGTCCAGTAAGCGCCCATGATGTCATCGATAGCAGGTTTGCGCTCTTCCAGAATGGAACGGATGAATTCATGTACAAGGTGTGGATGGGAACCACCGTGACCGCCTCCCTGGGTGAAGGAAAGATGGGTGTTCTCATTGTTATATACTGTGTTGGTGGTGAAGGATGCGATTTCCTTCGGAAGAAGGTGTGCATAATCCGGGATCTGGATTCGTTTTTCTGCAATTTTTGTTCCACGGCTGGATTTCTCGCTGTCTTCATCCAGGATATCTTCTGCTTTTTCAAATTCTCCTGTGCGGGTAAAGAGAACTGGATTTTCTTCACTAAGTTGCTGCCATTCGAAGCTCTCGTTTTCACCGTATACCCGGAAGCATTCAGAATAGCTTCTGGCTACGCCATAGAGGAAACGTTCCATTTCAATAGTTACATCACTGTCCTGAAGAGAAATAAAAGCGGATTCGAACGCAAACGGGCAGCCATATTTGTCAGCCAGCTCCTTGCGGACTTTTCCGGAACCTCTTGCGTAAACTTTGTCAGGAAGATGTCCTGCAAGCATCAGACAAGGAGCAACTGCATGTGTCGGATGCATCAGTGGCGGGAAGCCTTCCCAGTATTCCGGCCATCCTTCCATATCCTGATAATGTGCACAGGTCATGTACTGGAGACGTCCAAGTTCACCCTTCTTATAAAGTTCCTGGATATAGAGGAACTCTCTCTGGAAAATCGTTGTTTCCATAAACATATAATTTTTGCCAGAGGCTTTGCGGGCTGCAATGATGTCATTTAATTCTTGGATGCTCATTCCCATGGGAATCGTACAGCCACAATGTTTACCAGCATTTAAGACACGTACAGAAAACGGAGCATGTGTTGCTGGCGGTGTTACAAGATGAACTGCATCAATTTCAGGAATATCCAGTACATCCTGCAGATCTGTGAAACAGCGTTCATCCGGAATGCTGTATCGTTCTTTTGCAATATTCAGAAGTTTCTCATTTTTATCTACGACATACACCTTATCAATATCAGGATGTTTACAGTAGATAGCAACGAATTCAAGTCCGAAGCCTAAGCCTACTAAAGCGACATTCAGTTTTTTCATGATGGAAAATCCTCCTTAAAAAATTAATATAGAAAAAATCATCAGGATGTCAGGAATCCTGCATCTGTTTTGTATGTCTGTGATTATACATGATGAAAAAAGAAAAGAGAATAAAGATAATTTAGATGTTTGGATAAAAAAAGATAAAAATAATACCAGTTCCGATCAGTCTTACTTTTTTTTAGAAAAGATGGAAAAAGAAAGAATAATATCGTTATTCAAAAATCAGGGATTTCATGTTTTAATAAGTGCATAGCAGAACAATCGATTGGAAAGCAGATCAGAAATACAGAGATATAAGAGAGAAGATGAGAAGGAGGAACTATATAATGAAGAAAAGAGCATTAGCTGTTATGCTGGCAGGGGTTATGGTTTTAGGCGCACAGACAGGTGTGTGGGCTGCATCCGATACTTCAGATCAAAAAGAAGGAGAACTGACACTTTTGATGACAAATAGTTGGATTGATGAGTCAGGAGCGAGCAGTGAAGAATTTTTAAAAGCAATTAAACAATATGAAGAAGAGAATCCGGGAGTTAAGATTACCTTACAGGGTGCTTCTCAGCAGGATATTAAAGAATCTTTCCAGACAGCTGCTCTGGCGGGTAGAGGTGCAGATATTGTGATGATGGATAATTCAGGACATGCCATTGATCTTGCTGCTATGGGGCTTCTGTATTCATTGGAAGAACTTACTACAGATGAAGAACTCACTGCACAGTATCAGGAAGGACCTCTTGATTCCGGCAAATTCGAAGGCAAATATTATTCAGTACCATGGAATATGGACTGTACAGGTCTTTATTATAATAAAGAACGCCTGGATGAGCTGGGAATTGATGTCCCTACAACGTGGAAAGAGCTCTCGGACGCAGTAGATAAAGTAAAAGAGGCAGGTTACGGTGGAATTATCACTTATCAGAGTGCATATGCGTTCTACTCATTCTTCTATCAAAATGAGTGTCCGGTAATTGATACAAGCGGAGATGTTCCGAAAGTAGTGATTGACAATGAGGAGGGAAAAGAAGCATGGAATTATATCTGTGATTTGATCTCTAAAGGTGGTCTGGTAGAGTCTTTTAAAGAAGCAACCACATGGGACAAAGTATATGAAAGCTTTGCAAATGGAGAAGCAACCTTCCTGTTGGGTGGAGACTGGTGTTCTGGTGAAGTGGAAAATATTAATCCGGATATGGATTATGGTATTGCCCCGATGGTGAAAGGGAAAACAGAAGCGACTGTACTGGGAGGCTGGACCTGGAACATTAATGCAAACTGCAAAAAACCAGAACTTGCCTATGATCTGATTCAGTATCTGAACTCAGAAAAAGGAGATTCTATTCTGGCTGTAGAGGGAAAAGCATCTGCACGCAAGGATTATGACTATGTTAAATCATTGGAAGGAAAGGATAAGTTAAAAGTTTTTGCAGAAGAACTTTCATATACAAAGGCAAGACCTGCTGTTATTAATGAAAAAGCCATTGATGAACTGATTATTAATGCAATCTTGGAAGTAGACTATGGACAGTCCTCAGCTGAAGATGCGCTGACATCTCTTGCACAGAAGCTTAATGAAAATATTGCATCTAACTATCAGTAAAAATTTCTGGGAAACAAACATGAAATAATAACAGAGGCGCTGGCGTGAAATGGCGGCAGCGCTTCTTCGTTGAGAAGGGAGGAAGATTATGTCCAAAATATGTAGAAAAGAAGGCCTGGAACTGAAAAAAAATCTTCCAGGATATCTTCTGATGGCACCAGCAGTGATTGCGGTACTGGCACTTTCTGTGTATCCTCTTTTCAGAGGTATTTATCTGAGTTTCTTAAATTATAACCTTGTACGCCCAAATGATCCTGCATTTAATACCCTTGCAGGTTTACAAAATTATATTAATATTTTTAAAGATAAAGTGTTCCTACAGTCTATTGGAAATACAGTAAAGTGGACAGTGGTGAATCTTGTGGTACAGCTTGTGGCAGCCATGCTTCTTGCACTTGCACTGAACCAGAAACTGAAAGGAAGATCTGTATACAGAACCCTGATTCTGGTTCCATGGGCAGTTCCCCATGCCATAGCAGCTATGACCTTTACTTTTTTATACAATGCAAATGTAGGTATCATTAATATTCTGGCAGTGAAACTGGGAATGATTACAGAATCTGTGTCCTGGCTTGGAAATGTGGGATCAGCGTTCTGGTGTGTAATCTTGGTGGCAATCTGGAAGGGAATTCCATTTCAGATGATCTTTATTCTGGCTGCACTGCAGGGAATTTCCGGGGATGTGTATGAGAGTGCAGAAATAGATGGTGCCAGTCGCTGGCAGTGTTTCTGGAGGATCACACTTCCGATTATCAAAGAACCTTTAGCTATTTCCACAATCCTGAACCTGATCGGTATTGTGTCCTGTTTTAACCCTATCTGGCTGATGACCAAAGGTGGACCGTTGTACAGCACAGAGATTGTTTATACATATGCATACAGAAGAGCATTTATTGACCATAATTTCGGAACTGCAGCAGCTGCATCCGTGGTATTGTTTGTATTCATGGCTGTTTTTTCCGGAGTTTATTTGAAGATGGTAGATCGGAAGAGCACACGTCTG
>OIRH01000741.1_pt1 | contig 7380 bp, 9 predicted proteins | sample 1586211 | NCBI WGS metagenome assembly OIRH01 (sample SAMN02674964, study PRJEB24791) | human gut metagenome, SKBSTL008 | isolation source: stool | host: Homo sapiens | place: USA
GCACATGGTCAAAGAAAGGAGGACCTCACAATGAACACATGGAACTGGTTATTACACTTTCTGATTATTTTTGATCTGGTCGCCTTCGGAATTTACTTTGGAGGAGACATTCTTTTCACTGCTATCAGCAAAGTTCAAAAAAAGTCAAAGAAGGACGATGACTTGGATCTTTATGATTTTGAAATTGAGACCGCACCCCAAAAGCGCTCTTTATGTGTGGACTCAATCCGAATGCTTTATTCTGGTGAGATAGATGAATTTGTGGAAAAGGAACTGTTGCCTGATGCAGCGGAGACCATGAACGCTTTATCTGAAGCTGAAAAAACAGCAGTTAGCCTGTTACTAAAAGCTTATATCGGTTTTTTGAGCGAAGAAGCAACGGTAGATGAACAAAGTTTTCCCATGGTTAAGGAACTGTTGTCTTATACACAGGGCAGCAAAGAAGATGGTGAAAAAGATGCCATAGATTGTCTGATGGAAGATACGGTCAGCAGAACCCACAGACATCGAGAATATTACAACAATTATCAACGCTATCAACTGATGCAGGTGGATAAAGAGCGTGTGATTATGGCCTGCAATATCATAATCAATGATTTGATTGGCAGGTTGTACCGATATGATTATCGCTTTGGCTATGACATTACACTTGCCTCAGAACACAGCATTGCAAAAAAACTGTCTGATAATTGGCAGAATGAATGGGCAGTCCTGAAATCGGGATTGCCCATTTTAAAACAAACAGGAAAAAAGGAGAAATAAACATGGCAAAGAAAGAAGAAAGATTTGAAGTTACATTTAGAGACGGAAGTCAGCTTAAGGATGAAGGAGTTCGCCAAATCCTTGTAGATAAGGAGACTGGGGTTAACTATCTTTGTTGGAAATCTGGATATGGAGCGGCTATTACACCTCTTCTGGATTCAGAAGGAAAAGTCATAGTTACAAAGTAAAATCGAAAGTTGTAGTAAAGGAGGTTTACAATGGGGTTTTGGATTTTTATGTTGATTATGGATTTGCTTCTTCCATTTACGATGATTGGTTTTGGAAGATATTTTATGAAAAAGGCTCCAAAGGAAATAAATTCAGTATTTGGATATCGGACTTCGATGTCTATGAAGAACAAAGACACATGGGAATTTGCTCATAAATATTGTGGTAAAGTCTGGTATGTCTGTGGAATGGTTATGTTGCCGATAACAGTAATATTCATGCTTTTAGTGATTGGAAAAAATGAAGATTGTGTTGGGAGTATAGGAGGAATTATCTGTGGTGTTCAACTTATTCCTTTAATTGGGTCTATTCTCCCAACAGAAATAGCATTAAAAAAGAATTTTGATAAGAATGGAACAAGACGATAAATGCCATTTTTTGAAACTGAGAAATCGGGATTGACCGAGTTCTTTGAGTGAGATACACTTCTTGGACGAAGGGAAGGAAGAAGGAAAAAGTACTTTAGAGGTATTATGGAATGAATAATAAATTGGTTGAGCACAAAGAATCAAAAGAAATATTAACTGGAAATCAAAAGAAAATTTTGTTTTGGATTTGTTTCATTATTTTAAGTATAGCTTTCATTACAGTCTGGATAAATATACTTTTGACATCTAAAGCATTTAATACACAAATGGAAGAGATGGTACTGGGAGAAGATTACTATATGGAGGATATTGTGATTACAGGTAAAAGGGCTGAAGATGCTTCGGCTGATACGATATCTCAGAATTATTTCTTCTACTACAACAATGGAAAAGTGAATGATTATCACAAGCGAATGCAAGTACCGGGATTTGTATATTCGGAATATAATGTAGGAGATTCCATAGCTGCATATACCACAGACCATGTTAGTTATTCTTATTACAAGTATGGGATTCTTCCGGATACAGAGTATACAAACAATGAATTAATGAAAGTGGCTGGCGTATTGCTTGGAATTGGAATATTTTTATTGGCTTTGTTTGGGGTGTTAAGTAAGAAAATGAATTACAAGAAGTAACCAACTTCCCGTTTATTGGGAAGTCGCAGAGAACGAAAAATCGGAATTTGGAGGATAATAAGATGTTAGAATTTAAATATGATACTCAACTTTTAATAGAAGGCGAAAACCTTGACGAAGATAAAATTAGCGAATATTTCACAAACAATTTTAACGGAGATTGTTTGTTAGCAGTTGGAGATGAAGAACTTATAAAAATTCATTTTCATACAAATGAACCATGGAAAGTATTAGAATACTGTTCACAGCTTGGAGAAATTTACGACATTGTTATTGAAGATATGGACAGGCAAGCGAAAGGTTTAAAAGGCTAAATTCAAGTTTGTTGAATTAAAAATGAAATAAAGTTCCAGTAATCATAGAGTGTATGGATTCAATTCCATATGCTCTTTTTCTTTACTTAATTTCATGAAAAATGTAAAAATCTAATGTTACGAGTTTCTTACGAGTTGCATTAAAAAAACTCGCAAGAAAAAAAGTAAAAAAATTTGCTTTTGACCACTGTAAAACATGCTCTGAGCGTTTCGTTATATGAAGGGATAATTTTTCTTTCATATTTCAAGGAAAAGAGGATAAAGAAATGTCAGAGAAAAGATGTTATACAGTTCAAGAGTTACAGGAAATCTTAGGAGTCAGCAGACCTACTATTTATAACCTTTTGAAGAAAAAGGAATTCCGGTGGATCCAGTTGGATGGCGGAAAGTATCGCATCTCTAAGAAGAGTTTCGATGACTGGCTCGATAACTTGGAACAGTAAAAAACAGGGTGTTGATCTGGCAGATTTTGTCTGCAATCGACATCCTAAATTTTTATCTGGATTTGAGATATGATATAAGAAAAAACACTAACACTAAAAAAGACAGGAAGTGAAGAATAAATGGCAACAGCAATTATGAAACAAAAAGAAGTTCCGGAAATGGATGATGTTGCAGAAATCATTTCGAAGATATCAGAGGACAGTCCTTACAAACGTCGTCCAACGCAAAAGAGAACCTGGATGACCGTGCCGGAAATGGGAAAGCTGTTGGGATTAAAAAAGACAGATCGATACTGGCTGGTTCATAAAAATGTTTTTGAATCAAAAGAGATTGCCGGAAAGATACGAATCAACATTGCTAGCTTTGAAAAATGGTACGCCAATCAGATTAAATATCATAAAGTTACCGGAGAAAAACCCGGGAAAGAATTGAAATCCTGGTCCTATTCCGTTAAGGAAGTCGCAGATCTGTTGGAGGTTGATGATTATCTTGTTTATGATTTACTCAAGAAAAATCAAATGGAAGCTGTTATTGTCGATTATTGGAAACGAATACCAAAAGAATCTTTTCAGAACTGGTATAAAAGCCAGTCCCGGTATCGGACAAAGGAGGACAGAGAAAAAGACGCTCTTCTGGAAGATGCAACAATTACGATGCCTGAGATGGCACAGCTGCTTGGAACAACCAGAAGCTCAGTATATACAATTCTTGATAATCCGAAGTATAGTCATTTTTTTGAATTCATTGTGATTGCAGAAAAGAAAAGGATCACAAAAGAGAGTTTTCAAAAATTCCTGGAAGGTCAGGATCGGTATAAGCTGGATCCATCGAATGATTATGAAGAACTTGCACAGGAACAAAATATTGCCCTGGCTAATTTCCGGCGGAAGAAATTATCACAGACCGGAATACGAGGAAGCAATGGAAATATAAAGTATCTTACTTTTGATGAAGCTTCCTATCTGGCAAAGGTCAGCAGAAGCATGATCAACAAGTGGGCAGATAAAGGAAAGTTCACAGTAATAAAAGTTGGCAGTCGAGTTAGGATCCGTCGGGATGAATTTGAGGACTGGATGGAGCAAAGAGATTTGGAAAGGAGTATGCAATAATATGGCATCTATAAGAGAACGAAACGGAAAATTTAATGTAATCTATTCTTATACGAATGAAAAAGGTGAGAGGAAACAGAAGTGGGAAACCTATGAAACGAAAGCCGAAGCAAAGAGAAGAAAAAAAGAAATTGAATATAAAAAAGAGATGGGATCATTTGTCGTCCGTAAATGCAAAACACTGGACGAGCTTATTACAGAATATGTTGCACTTTATGGCAAAGAAAACTGGGCGCTTTCTACATATGAAGGAAATGTCTCTCTTATCAATAACTATATTCTTCCGATCATTGGTGATACGAAACTCTCAGAGATCAATACCCGTTTCATCGAAAGATATTATCAGAGTCTTTTGAAGAGACGTGCAGTTATCAATCCATTGAATAAAACCAGTCGAAATGAATTTGTATCTTCCAGTACGGTCAGGGATATTAATAAGCTGCTTAGAAACTGTTTTGAACAGGCAGTGAAATGGGAGTTGATGGAGAAGAATCCTTGCACCCATGCGACTGTACCAAAACATAAATCACAAAAAAGAGACATCTGGACAGCAGATACATTAATGTATGCGCTCAGTGTCTGTGAAGATGAGCGATTAAAGCTTGCAATAAATCTATCCTTTTCATGTTCCTTACGACTTGGTGAGCTGCTTGGTCTTACCTGGGATTGTGTAGATATTTCTCCTGAGGCAATTGAAGAAAACCGTGCATATGTCTTCATCAACAAAGAATCACAGCGTATAAGAAAAGAATCGTTGAATGCATTGGATGGAAAAGATGTGTTGTTGGTATTCCCGACAAATCATAAGAAGAATTCTACGGTCCGTATTCTGAAAACACCAAAGACAGAAAGCAGTGTGCGTAAGATATTCTTACCAAAGAGTGTCGCTAATATGTTGGTAGACTGGAAAGCTGAACAGGATGAAATGAAAGAAATCCTTGGTGATGAATACATGGACTATAACCTGGTTATGGCAAGTACCTTTGGTCTTCCTCTCGGAGATGGAGCAATCCGTGGTCCTTTAAAAAAACTGATCGAGGACTATAATCTCCCACCGGTTGTATTTCACAGTTTTCGTCATAGCAGCGTTACTTATAAGCTGAAATTGAATGGTGGAGACATCAAAGCGGTACAGGGTGATTCCGGTCATGCTCAGGTCAATATGGTTACGGATGTGTACTCTCATATTCTGGATGATGACCGAAGGAAAAATGCAGAGCTTTTTGAAGAAGCGTTTTATGAGAAAAAGAATCTGGATCCACAGATGCATGTACAGCAGGAAAATAATAATGCAACTGTTGCTGATGAAGTCAATCCGGAACTTTTGGCAAAAGTGTTGGCAAATCCAGAGATGCGGGCATTGCTCAATTCACTGGCGAAGACGATGAAGTAATTAGTCTATCTCCATCATATCTATTGGAATCTCCATCATTTGATGATGGAATGATGGAGATTCAGTTACAAAAAAGGTTACAGATATTTTTACTGAATAAAATTTGCCAGTCAAAAACGCATGGACAAACCGTCTCGTATGCGTTATATTATTTATAGACAAGAAAATATCTTGTGCTTTCGATAGGAAGTTTAATTGAATACTGTTTACCATGATCGAACGTACGAAGCATGGTGGTCATATAACAGATGTCGATGGTAATATCAAGGCATTCCCCAATTATTAGCTGGAGCAAACAATCAGCTAACTTTCAGAGCTTTACAGAGCTTGACAGAGGGGGTATTCAGAATAACTCAAATTGAATCGGAAACAGTTTTTAATAGTGTCCCATATGGGTTTACCTTACCTCAGATTGACAGAGAGTGACAATAGGTTGGAGCCCTCCTAAGACTAAATTATAGGTTCGATTCCTATACGAGACGGCCAGTCAAAAGCGTTCGATTATTAGCAGAAATGCAAATAATGGGGCGCTTTTTTGATAAGAAAAATGCATGACTTTATTGCTTTGAGGATGATTTTCAGCTAATACAATGAAATAATTGTTAGCTGGCAGCTAATAAAAAATAGAGTTTTGCAAACAGACTGTATCAGAGATATTGCTAACATTTGGGGAAGTAGTTGTTGTCACCACTGATTTAGGAATGTAAAATACAGTAGTTCAAAGGAAAAATTCTTTGCAGAATATAATTTGCAAACATATATTAGCTGAAACAATGGAGAAATATATTAGCTGTAGCTAATAGAAAACGAGATGCTCGTTTGGAACTGATTTCAAAAATAATCGGATCCAGACGAGCATTTTTTAGTCTGACCGAAGAAGGAGGAAATGATGACTGAAGTAACGAAAGAATTTATCCAGAAGAATGAAGATGAGAAGATCATTGAAATTGAGATTGAAAGACTTCGTTCATTTAAAAATCATCCTTTTCAAGTGAAAGATGATAATGAGATGCATTTATTAAAAGAAAGTATTGAGAAGTATGGAATTCTCACTCCGTTGATTGTCAGACCTGTGCCGGATGGAGTTTACGAGATTATAGCGGGACACAGGAGAAGACATGCTGCTGAGTTACTGGGATATCGAAAAGTACCGGTAATAATTCGTGTAATGAATGAAGATGAAGCTATTTTGAATATGGTAGATTCCAATCTACACAGAGAAAAAATCAGTTTTAGTGAAAAGGCTTTTGCTTACAAAATGAAAAATGATGTACTGAAAAGAAAATCAGGCAGGAAAAAAGGCCAAATAGACCACGAAACGAAAAAGAAGAGAACAGTGGAGATTATCAGTGAAGAATGTGGTGATAGTCCGAAACAGGTACAACGGTATATTTCATTAACGAAACTAATACCGGAGTTTTTACAAAAATTGGATGATGAATTGATATCTTTTAATCCGGCAGTTGAAATTTCAGCGTTGAAGGAAGAGGAGCAAAAACAATTGTTGGAAGCTAGCATTTCTTATGAAGAAAATGTATTGCAGAACGATAATGATTACAGAACTAATGGTTTTGGAAACCTGAAGTATGCTATGGGTAACTTCAAAAACGATATCTTCGGAGATTATATCCGCTATACTCATGCCTCCTGCCATTCATATGTTGTCGTGAACATAGATGGAAAAATATTAGTTGTAAATGGGGAAAATGATGCAGAGATAAAGGAAATCTATCAGAGAATAAGTGAGAAGGTGTCAAAGGGGGAATGTCTAAAAAAGTGTGTAAGTAAGTTGTCTGATAATTTTTCTATTACCTGCTTGATTACCCTGTTTTAAATACCGGATTGTCAGTCAAGGTAAGGGTTACAGCCTTGACTGACAATTCTGGTATTTGACAAAATTTGGAGTGCAGGTCATCAGAACTTACACAGTTTCTATTACACTCTCGTCAAAGGAAAGAAAATAGTTGTCGGAAACGCTGAGAAGAAATTATTCTCAGTCAAATAACAAATTATTCTATTTTTCTCATTTAGCAAATCTGTTTTAATAGCGTTGACAAATGTGAAAATGGAACGCTACATTGAATGCTGTGCAAAAGTCACCTCGAAAATCGTTCCCCCAGTCTT
>OIRH01000767.1_pt1 | contig 7169 bp, 9 predicted proteins | sample 1586211 | NCBI WGS metagenome assembly OIRH01 (sample SAMN02674964, study PRJEB24791) | human gut metagenome, SKBSTL008 | isolation source: stool | host: Homo sapiens | place: USA
TCTGCGCCTTCAAATACCAGATAAGCATCTCCGGGGCCGTCAATATACATCTCTGTGTTCTTATATACATCACCATAGGCATGACGTGCGATGGTGATCGGTTTCTTCCAGTTCTTAACACATGGTTCAATACCCTTCACTACGATTGGGGCACGAAAAACAGTTCCGTCGAGAATTGCACGAATCGTTCCGTTAGGACTCTTGTACATTTTCTTTAAGGTATACTCTTCCATTCTTGCCTTATTAGGAGTGATAGTTGCACATTTCACTGCAACGCCGTACTTCTTTGTAGCCTCTGCTGCATCAACAGTTACCTGATCATCCGTTTCATTTCTGTATTCCAGACCAAGGTCATAATACTCAGTGTTCAAATCAATATACGGAAGAAGAAGTTCATCTTTGATAATTTTCCAGAGAATTCTGGTCATCTCATCTCCATCCATCTCCACAAGTGGTGTCTGCATCTGAATTTTTTTCATGTTAATCCTCCTCTTTGGCTCTCATCCAGTTAACTATCATGATAGCCGAAAACAGACCGTTCGTCAATGCTTTTATACACTAAAGCAATATTTTGCCAAATAAAATGATTACTGATCACAGTTCCATAAAGCGTTCCAGATCCAGTTCTCCCCATCCCTGCTGATTCTTTGGCAATCCCATATCCCTGGCACTTTCTTTCAATTTCATCTTGATCTGAACATTAGTCAGCTCCGGATTCTTCTCAAGCATCAATGCTGCTGCCCCTGCAACCAGAGGTGTAGACATAGAAGTACCACTCTTCACTCCATATCCGTTATCTGCTCCCGGTGCACAGGCAAGAACATGATTCCCGGGTGCAACCAGATCCGGTTTACAAACACACTCAAATGTAGGTCCCCTGCCGGATATGGCAGTCCGTCCTGTAAGCAGATCGCTGGAGCCTACTGTGATAATCTTCCGGCTGCTTCCCGGTGCTGTCACACTTCCTGCCTTCGGTCACTGATTTCCTGCCGCAGCCACTACCACCAGACCTGCATCCCAAAGTTGTTCCACACCCGCGATCAGAACCCTGTGATCTTCTGCTCTCCTGCAGGTTGTTCCCACCGAGATATTCACTACACGTATCCCATAATATCTCTTATTCTCCAGGATCCAGCGAAAAGCCTGTAAAACATCTTCTTTCCTGCCATTTCCCGTTCTGTCGAGCACCTTCAGAACTATCAGGCTACACCCGGGGGCAATTCCTCTGATCCGTCCTTCCGAAGCCCTTCCGTCACCGCCAATGATCCCACATACATGGGTTCCATGAGAATTATCATCATAAGGTCTGATACGATGTCCGATGAAATCTTGAAACGCAAGTATTCTCCCTGTAAAATCTATATGAGGAAAAATCCCGGTATCCAGAACACACACACCCACGTGCTTTCCTGTATATCCGGAATCATCTGAATTCTTCATAAAAAATCCTCCGAATCATCTGGATAATGAAATCTTACCGCAACTGTTCATCAGGTCGCTGCAAAGACAATGAACATTTGCGTCTTACTTTAAATTATTCGGAAGATTATATTTTCGTGTCCGGCAGTTTCTCCTGTCATATCTCCGTTTTTCTGTAAATAAAATGTATAAAGCTTCCATGATATGCAGATACTTCTGATATGCAAAACAACAGGCATATACAGAATCTGTTACAGAAATCCCAAAAAATATCCTTATAGCAATTTCATAAAATAACTGTAACCATCTGCATAATATTAAGGAGACAAATTATGACTGCATTATTATTGATACTGGTATTTTTACTCTTTCAGACCTTCGTCCTGCTCTGCTGTGTAGCTGCCGGAAATGACGCTGCCTCCCAGGAAATCTCCGATCAGGAACAAATGGAATTTATCCGGGAATGGAAAAAAATACATTGCAGCAGCCCTCAAAAATAAAGGGCTGCTGCAATTTTCTGATAAACCTTCTACATCACATAACAGTCATATCGTATTGCTTTTCCTTTTAATATATAAGAAGGCTCTCTTCCATCAAGACAGACGCTCTTAAGAGGACGTTTTACGATAATTCTGGAAGGTCCAGCTTTGATAGCTGCATCAAAAAGATCTTTTTCCTCAGAACATGGAGGTTCAAGTTTCTGGATCAGCTGAAGTTTTTTATTTATCAGACCGGATTTCTGTCTCTTCGGGAACATGGGATCAAGATAGATCACATCTACCGGATCCATAAGTTTCTCCATACATGACACACTGTCACCCTCCACCAGTTTCATTCTGGAAGCAATGTCTTTTAATACGGGATGCTTTCTGGCACGCCGGAGCGCATCCTTCAAAAGTGCGGCGATCACCGGATTCTGTTCGTATAATGTCACCTCATAGCCATATGCTGCAAGAAGGAAACCATCCTCCCCCATACCTGCAGTGGCATCAATTGCTTTCAGATGTTCTCCCTCTGTTTTGACCGCACGTACCAGCATTTCATGGGAAAGTCTTCCGTTTGTGACTCTGTGCAGCATTCCTTCAAAATCTCCCTGATATGTCAGGCCATAACCGGTAAGTGATACGCCCCGGGAGTCAAACATTACTGTCAGATGTTCTCCCGGTTTGTCCATAATCGGAACATTGTTCTTTCTGGCAAAAGATTCTGCCATTTCTCTTTGCCCGCCCTTACCCAGGCAGACTGTTATCTTATCATTCATTTACACATTTCCCGCAAAATTTAATTTTCTTTTAATGCTTTTTCTATTTCAGAGATCACAATTCTGAGTGCTTTGATACGGGCATATTTCTTGTCAACAGATTCCAGTACATGCCATGGTGCAAAGGAAGTGTTTGTCTTCTGAAGCATCTCATTTACGGCCACTTCATAGGCATCCCATTTCTCTCTGTTTCTCCAGTCCTCATCTGTGATCTTCCATTGTTTCTCCGGATTATTCTGTCTCTCCTGAAAACGCTCCAGCTGTGTATCCTTATCGATCTGTACCCAGAATTTAATAATGACTGCACCCCAGTCTTTAAGTTCTTTCTCAAACTCATTCATTTCGTTGTAGGCACGTTTCCAGTCATTTTCACTGCAAAATCCCTCCAGACGTTCTACCATAACTCTGCCATACCAGGTTCTGTCAAAAATAGCGATATGCCCATTTTTCGGAAGTCTTGTCCAGAAACGCCATAAATAATGTCTGGCCTTCTCATGTGGTTCCGGACTTGCAATTGGATGTACTTCATAACCCCGGGGATCCAGAGCTTCTGTAATACGTTTGATGTTACCTCCTTTGCCTGCCGCATCCCAGCCTTCATACGTGATGATCACAGGAATACGTCTCCTGTACAGTTTATTATGGAGTTCCCCCAGTTTACTCTGGAGCTGTTTCAGTTCTCCCCTGTACTCCTCGTCATCCATTGTTTTATCTCTCAGATCAATATCCGACAGACGGGGAATCTGCTCCAGAGGGAATACATTCTGCAAAATCGGAACGGAATGTGCCTGATTCTGCATGGCAACTTCAATATTGCTTACCATAGTCTCCAGCACCTGAAGTTCCGCCCATTTTCTGTCACTGGCATCTATGATGTACCATGGTGCAGAGGAAGCATTCGTGTCAGACAGATACTGAGAAAATATTTTTGCACATTTTTTGTAATGTTCATTCTGCCATTTATCAAAGTCTGACACACGCCATCTGGTGTCTTTATGATCCAGAAGTAATTTTTCACGCCGCTTCTGTTCATCCCTGTCAATCTGCATAAAGAATTTCAGCACCAGATAACCATTATCTGTAAGCTGCCGCTCAAAACGGCGGATGCTGTCAATCCGCTGTGTATAACCTTCGCCCTCAATCTCGCCCGACAGACAGTCTTTACAAGTCTGCTCCATCCAGCCGGAATCCAGAAATGTAAATTTTCCGGCTTCCGGAATCTGTTTAAAATAGCGATACAGAAATGGATATCTCAGTTCTTCTGCTGTGGGAGCTGACATAGTGGCAACCTTAAAGAAACGCGGATCAATATTCTTAATGACTTTTCCGATCGTACTTCCCTTGCCGGAAGATCCCCAGCCTTCAAAGAGTACGATTACCGGGATCTTATGTTCCTTGATTTTCATCTGAAAATCATAGAGCTGACTTCTCGCTGTCTGCAGACGGATTTTGATTTCCTCTTTTTCCGGCATATGTGCCGGAGTCCATGTTGTAAGCATAACATTGATCCTCCTTTTATTTTTCTTCGTAACTGTTCAATACTTTCACAGTCAGAAGCTGTTGAATAGTTGCCCTTTTCATTAATAGAATATCTCAAATTCAACTGAAATAATCATAACATGAAATCTGTTTATCGTAAAGCAGGTGTATGATATCACTACTGAATTGTTTTAACTGCATTATTTTATGGGATTACTATGGATTTTTTCTAAAGCCACAATATTTTCAGAATATTCTTCCCAGGTGAGATTTCGTTTGATCCTGGCCGGACTGCCCATTACCAGAGAACCATCCGGTATCACAGTATTCTTGGTAACCAGGCTTCCTGCACCTATAATACAGTCCTTTGCCAGGCAGATCCGGAAAGATTTGCCCGCCCCCAGCTGATGAGCATTACAAAATTCCTGTCTGGTAAAAGACAGCTTCTTCTCTTTATAATAAAAATGATCATATCGGATTTCAGAATTTCCGTAATCCTTTCTCAGGCCGTTATCAAAAGCAGCATCCAAATGATAATAAGGTAAATAGGTAATCATCCGTATCTGTTTTCTCACAGTTTATCATCTCTTTGCGCCAATCCATATTTTTTTAAATCTACCGTTCCATTGACAACCTCAATTCCATCTGCTTCCAGTAGCTTTTTCTGTACATCTTTACCGCCGAAGGCAAAAGCCCCTGACAGTTCTCCTCTGAAATTCACTACCCGATAACAGGGAATATGCTCCGGATCCGGATTCTTATGGAGGGCATTTCCTACCGCTCTCGACATTCTCGGATTCCCTGCCATTTCGGCAACCTGACCATAAGTTGCAACGCATCCTTTCGGAATTTGCTTCACTGCCTCATAAATCTTCTTTGTCGGGCTGTATGTTACGAGATCATAGCTTTCGGATATCATTCTTTTAATATCTTTATCCGGTACCGTCCCATTTAGAATAATGGTATTCCAATGTTCCTTATTCTGATGATAACCAGCCTGTACAGATTCATAGGCACTTCGCCAAAAATCACGCCACTCCGGATCTGCCTTTACATTCAGATTAACATAACCGTTTCGTTCATAGATCCATAAAAAAATTTTTTTGTTTTCCCTCGCTCTTACCACTTGCCAGTTCTGATCACGGAAAGGTCTTTCCGTATATGTATTCTGAAATGATAAACCGAATTCCAACGCTGCTTCTCGTGTAATCATGCAATTTTGATTCATTTATTTCACCCTTATTCCCTGAAATTATTTCTGGCATCTTCATAATCTCTTGGAAATCCCTCAAACAAAATTATTGCCTTATCATACTGTTCTTCTTCCATACATGATATAGCTTTCCTATACTGTTCCTGCTTCCTGATTTCTTTTAATTCCCTGTCCCACATCTCGGCTGTTTTCTCACTCTGATCACATTCTTTTAAAAAGCTCTATCCTCACACGGAAAAAGTTAAGCTGTTTATTACATCTATTTTTCCCCTTCATTCGCTTCCTCTATTGTCACACTCTCCTGTACCTGCATATCCGTATACTGAACACGAATAACTGCCTGCGGCCAGTTTATGCTGACCATTGCTGTTTTGTCTTTCTCATCTCCTGCTTTCCGGATAAGCTCCAGCAATTCCTTCAGTACTTCCTTTGTCAGATAACCGCCTCTCCAGTGAAAAATAAGTACCCTGCCTTTCTTCGCCGCCTGCAAAGAACGTTTATACACATCCTCTTTCTTAGTAAAAGAAAGCTTCTTCTCCTTATAGTAAAAGTGCTCATGATCACCGCAGTGAGGCGCCGGCGCAATAAGAGGCTCATGATCCCTGAAAATCTGTGAATCATCCAGATTGAAATAATCATAGCGGATTTCAGAAGTCTCACGATCTTTCCCCAGGGTATTATCAAAGGTCGCATCCAGATGATAATATGTACCTCCTATTTTTACGATATTCCATGTGTGGCGATACTTAATCCCCTTCTCAGGATTATTTCCACAGATTGCAATCACACACCAGACTCCCAGTGCATCTAACAAAACCTTTACTGCTTTTGCGATTCCCTCACAAACACCAACGCCTTGCCCCAACGGTCCGATAATTTCATGGGAATATGATTTTTTCAGTTTATCATAGCGGATATTTTCACAGATAAAATCATGCACATACTTCTCTTTCTCCCATTCAGACAGCTTCTGAGCCGGGCGAATCAGCTTCTCAACTCTGGCAGTCATAGCCTTTTGATGTTCGCAAATCTTCTTTTTATCAAAAAGATACTCCGGAATAAAAATCAGATTCGGAGAGTCTTTATAATACCGGTATTTATAACTGCTCACCCAAAATATCTCCGGATGATCCAGACGCATCTGAAAAAATACATTATAAAGTTCTTCTCCCTCTAATGCCGGAATCTGAAATTCATCCGCCAGGTTTTTCACACCGCTAAGAATGCTGTGATATGCAGCCTTCTGCGCCTTATTCATATGGTTGTAATAATATTGCTCCATTGTTATCTTATCTCCAAGTTCTTCGTCACTTATAATCCCTTCCGGTACAATTCACTGATCACTGCCTGCGCATGTTCAGATTCCTTTTTCTCTATTATCTGCGCCCGATCACTTAAAATCGCCAGCATCTCATCTACCAGATCTTCGATTTTAGGATTTGTATACCGATATAAATACCCCAGCATTCTGGTTGCGGTATAATCTGTATTCATGTTTTTATATGCGATTTCAGCACAAAGCTCCTTCGGATAGCCCTTGCTGAGCAAAACCCTGTATAGTTCTTCTGTTCTTTCTGATGCCATGTTTTTTGCCTTTCTTATCATGTTTCTGTGTCACCAGCCATCTGATTTACTTCGTCAAAAATCATATGATATAGCTATGTTTTTTCTCATAGTAACATACTTCAACTGATATTCGCAATCAGAACATGGAGCTTATTTGATATGGAAAAAGATTGTTAGTTACTGTTCACACATCACTATCCCGCGAGGTGTTTTGGCATGAATATGCCAAAA
>OIRH01000771.1_pt1 | contig 7136 bp, 7 predicted proteins | sample 1586211 | NCBI WGS metagenome assembly OIRH01 (sample SAMN02674964, study PRJEB24791) | human gut metagenome, SKBSTL008 | isolation source: stool | host: Homo sapiens | place: USA
AAAAGGATATGATCTTGATCGTAGCAGTACTGGAAATTTCGCTGATCAGTTTTGCAGCGATCAAGATGACACAAAAAGACGGAAAAGAAGTGATCGTGACAGTTGAAGGAAAAGAAGTGTACAAAACATCCATCAAGAAAGATCAGATCTATCAAATTCCAGAAAAAAATGGCACGAACGTCATGCAGATCAAAGATGGAAAAGTTACAATGAAAAAAGCAGACTGTAAAGACCAGATCTGTGCAGACCATAAAGCAATCGAGAAATCAGGAGAAACGATCGTATGTCTGCCGCATAAAGTAGTGATCGAGATCCGGTCAGAAGATGGCAAAGAACAGGAATTAGACGGGGTAACACAATAAACATCAGATGAGATGGTAAACAACAGGAGAAATAAAATATATGTCAACAAAAAGATTAGCGACAGATGCGATGTTTTTAACATTGGCACTTGTTGTATCCTATATAGAAGTATTGATTCCGGTACCAGTTGGAATTCCCGGAGTGAAATTAGGACTTGCCAATGGAGTGATCATGGTTTTGTTATTCTTTACAACATGGACAAGAACGCTTGAGATCTCAGTGATCCGAGTTGTACTGGCAGGATTCTTGTTTGGAAATCCAATGACGATCGCCTACAGTCTGGCAGGAGGGATCTTAAGTCTGGTCATCATGGGACTTCTAAAGAAGATCGAAGGATTCTCACCCATTGGAATCAGCGTTGGAGGCGGAGTAGCACATAATATCGGGCAGCTCAGTGTTGCTGTTTTCTTAATGGAGAATACAAAGATTTATTATTATGCACCAGTATTACTGATCACAGGAACGATCACAGGGATCATCATCGGAGTGTTAAGTGGAGTGCTAGTTAAGAAGATCCCGCCACAACTATTTCGATAAAAGATTTGAAATTTCTACAAAATCGTGGTACTACTATATGTATACACTTTCTAACAGGCAATGATTTTGAAGAAAGGAGTCACAATTGAGAACAAAATTAAATGAGATCATAAAGAATGGACATATTGGTATGATCGCAGTATTTTTTATAGTTTATATGATCACATTTTCCTACATTGAAGATCGAGATGTGCATCATTACATCATACATACAACGATAGATGATCAGATACCATTCTGTGAATATTTCATCGTACCATATCTATTATGGTTCTTATTTGTAGCAGTTACAGTTTTTTATTTTATGTTTTTTAATAAGAATCAATGGAAAGAATATTATCAGCTGATCATAACACTTGGAATAGGCATGACACTGTTTTTGATCATCTCATTAGTATTTCCGAATGGACAGGATCTAAGACCAGTTCTTACTGGAGACGGCATTTTTATCAAAGCAGTACAGATGATCTATCACACGGATACTCCGACGAATGTACTTCCAAGTATCCATGTATTTAACTCTCTGGCATGCTGCGTTGCGATTTTGAAGAATCAGAGAAAATATAAGAAAAGCACCGATACAGCATGTGTTGTCTTAACGATATTAATTATCATGTCGACGATGTTCTTAAAACAACACAGTGTGGTGGACGTAGTGCTCGCAGCCCTGATGTATACTGGATGTTACAGGATCATCTATGGGAATGAATTATGGTCACAGAATGCATTTCGCACGTTTATTTTCAGCGATCATTCGTGAATCACGCTTGACACGACCAAGAAAGATTTGCTATAAATACCAGAGAGAAACCGCAGAAATTGGAGTAGAGAAGAATGAGAAAAAAGATTTGGATGATCCTGGTATGCATCATATCCATGAGTTTTTGTATGGCAGGATGTACTGGCAATACAAGCAAGAAGAAATCAAATGGCAAGATAAGAATTACAACAAGTTTTTATACCATGTATGATTTTGCAAAGAAGATCGGTGGAGACAAAGTAGAAGTGATCAATTTAGTACCAGCAGGAACAGAACCTCATGACTGGGAACCATCAACGAAGGATCTGATCGAGATGGAGAAATCAGACATCTTCATTTACAATGGAGCCGGCATGGAACAATGGGTAGATGACGTTTTGGAAAGTCTTGATACGGAAGAACTTACAAGCGTTGAAGCATCCAAAGGGATCAAGTTACTAAAAGATCAGGATGCACATGAACACGATCACGAACACAACAGTGAGAATGATCCCCATGTCTGGTTAGATCCACAGAATGCAAAGTATGAGATGAACAAGATCAAGAAAGCATTGATCAAAGTGGATGCAGAGAATAAAGATTATTACGAAGCGAATTATAAGAGATACGCAAAAGAATGTGACGAATTAGATACATTATATAAGGAAGAAACATCCAAACTTACAAAGAAAGAACTTGTTGTGGCACATGAAGCATTTGGCTATCTATGTCACGCATATGGGTTAGAACAGATGGGAATTGAGGGATTATCCGCAGATGATGAACCAGATCCCAAACAGATGAGCGAAGTGATCCGCTTTGCAAAAGAACATCAGGTAAAAACAATCTTTTTTGAAGAACTGGTGAGTCCGAAAGTAGCGAAAACCATTGCAAAAGAGACCGGAGCCAATGCAAAGATGTTAAACCCCCTGGAAGGACTAAGTAACAAAAAAATCAAAGCAGGAGAAGATTATTTTTCCGTAATGAAACAAAATCTCGCTGCGATCAAAGAGGCATTAAGCGAATGAGTGAATCAAACACAAAACAGATGATACAATTAAATCATGTAAAATTCGGATACAGTGATACGGAAGTCTTAGAAGAGATCAATCTGACGATCCATGAAGGCGAATATGTCGTTCTGACTGGTGAAAATGGAAGCGGAAAAAGTACACTTATGCGTCTGATCTTAGGTGAAATGAAACCAGATGAAGGAGAGATCATCCTGATGAACAATGATCCAAGATTAAAGAAACGGATCGGTTACGTGTCACAGAATGGGATCAGTAAGAACCAGAGCTTCCCAGCAACGGTAGAAGAGATCATGATCACAGGACTTTATCAGGAACTTGGCTTGTTTCATCTGCCACATAAAAAACATAAGAATAAGATCAAAGAGACACTAAGGGATTTTGGAATGGAAGAATTCCTTAAGAGACGGATCGGTGAATTATCTGGTGGACAGCAGCAGCGAGTGATGATCGCAAGAGCAATGATCGGAGATCCGAAACTTCTGATCTTAGATGAACCAACAACGGGAGTAGATGCAAGATCAACAAAGATTTTGTACGATATGCTCTATGAGATCAATACAAAATACAATACGACCATTTTTATGATCACACACGGAAGACTGCAGGAATGTAAAGGATGTGATCGTATTTTAAGAATGGATGAAGGGAGGATCGTGGAAGAATGATCGAGATGTTACAATACGGATTTATGCAGCGCGCATTTATCACAGGAATCTTACTGGCCGTGATCGCACCATTGATCGGAATCACGATCGTCTTAAAAAGAATGTCCATGATCGGAGATGCACTCTCTCATGCATCCCTGGCAGGTGTTGCTCTGGGCTTGTTATTAGGAATCAATCCAATCTTAGGAGCAATGGGGATCTGTCTGTTTGCAGCCCTGGGAGTTGAAGCAATCCGAAGAAAGATCCCAAGATATTCTGAGATGGCGATATCGATCATTATGTCAACAGGGATCGGACTTGCCGGTATTCTATCCGGATTCGTAAAAAACGGAACGAACTTTAACAGTTTCTTATTTGGAAGTATCATATCCATCAGCAAAGGTGAACTGAAGATCGTATGTGTGATCAGTGTGTTAGTATTGCTCTGTGTATTGCTTCTATATAAAGAACTATTCTATATCGGATTTGATGAAAATGCAGCAAGGATCAGCGGTGTACCTGTCAAGACGATCAATTTTATCTTTACTTTATTGACCGCATTGACGGTATCGATCGCATCAAGAACGGTTGGAACACTGATCGTCTCATCCATGCTTGTGATCCCGATCGCATGCGGAATGCAGGTAGGACGAAGCTACAAAGCAGTCATGATTATCGGTGTGATCACAGCATTGGTCACAACAGTGATCGGATTAACATTGTCTTATTATGTAGGTCTTAAGCCAGGAGGAACGATCGTACTGCTCGAGGTGGTATGTTTCCTGATCCTTGCACTGATAAGCAGGTATACGAAGTAAATTTTTTGACATTTATCAGAAAATTTTATATAATAAAAAGAAGGCATGCATAACAGAATAAAACTGCATGCCTTCTTTTTTGGAAAAAACAATGAAAGGAAAGGCAAGTCAATGATTGTTCAGCTAATAGAAAATATATATCAGTTTTTATGGGGAGAATGGATTCATGTTCCGTTACCAGGAGGTGGAAGCCTGGGACTTTCGCTGCTCATTATATTGCTGCTTCCAGCAGGTATCGTTTTTACGATCAAAACAAAATTTTTACCAATCCGTCTGTTCCCGGATATGGTCAAAGCATTAACATCAAACAATAAGAATGGAAAAGATGAAAAAAGCAGTCTTTCTTCTTTACAGACTTTGATCGTATCAACAGCAACACGTGTCGGAATGGGGAATCTGACAGGAGTTGTCGCAGCAATATCCGCAGGTGGAGCAGGGGCCGTATTCTGGATGTGGATCACAGCATTGCTTGGATCATCGACAGCCTTTATCGAAGCAACTCTTGCACAGTTACATAAAGAAAAAGACCCCCTGTATGGTGGATATCGAGGAGGACCAGCCTATTATATTCACCACTTTATGGAAGAAAAACAAGGAAAGAAGAAAAAACACACGCTGATCGCTGTCTTATTTGCAATTTCAGGATTGATCTGCTGGTGTGGGATCAGTCAGGTGGTAAGTAATTCCGTGGCAGAATCATTCCACAATGCCTTCCATATTCCAACACTTTATACAACGATCGTGCTTGTTATTGTGGCAGCAGTGATCGTACTAAGGAAGAATGCAACTGTCAAAGTATTAGATATCGTGGTACCGATCATGGCAGTCATTTACTTCGGGATTACGATTTTTGTGATCCTCACGAATCTGCCAAGCATTCCAGGGGTTTTTGCAAGAATCTTCAAAGAAGCCTTTGGAATCCGTCAGGTCGCAGCCGGAGGGTTTGGAGCAGTTCTTATGAACGGAGTGAAACGAGGACTATTCTCCAACGAAGCAGGATCAGGATCCGCACCATGTGCAGCCGCAGCAGCAGACTGTGAACGCCCAGCACAGATGGGACTGGTACAGGCATTAGGAGTCTTCATCGACACGATCGTGATCTGCAGCTGTACTGCAATGATCATGCTTCTTGCCCCGGAAGAAAAAGTTGCAGGACTTTCCGGAATGGATCTTCTGCAGACGGCGATGGAACATCATCTCGGAAGATTTGGTGTGGTTTTTATTGCGGCGACATTATTTTTGTTCAGTTTCTCGACATTCCTTGGAATCTTATTCTATGCAAGATCCAACGTCGCTTACCTGTTCGGTGACAAATGGGGATGGCAGACAGCCTATAAAGTATTAGCACTTGTGATGTTATTTATCGGAGGAATCCAGACTTATACATTCGTATGGGATTTAGGAGATGTCGGAATTGGGTTAATGACGATCTTTAATATCTTTATCCTGTATGCAATGTCAGGGCAAGCAATCAAAGAGTTAAAGAACTATGAAGAAACAAAGAAGAAATCGATCGAAGAAAGAGCATATGCATTGCAGGAAGATGAATAGGAAGTAAATGTGTGAAATAAAACCGAACAATTTACGTAAATATGATTTTGATTTACGTAAATTGTTCGGTTTTTGTGTATTAAATATTAAAAATAACAGAAGGAATTGTGCAAATAACGAAAATATTGAATAAATAACATAAATATGTTAATATTAACATAACAAATGATAAGAACGTTAAACTAAAAAAAGAAAGGAGAAAATGTTATGTTAGTAGAAGAATTGAAAGAATTAGCACGATCAATTCAAGAACAGCGAGCAGAAGAACAAAAAATAGAAGTAAAAGCTGCACATATAGATTGCCCGAAGAGACTGTATGATACACTATCAAGTTTTTCAAATCAAGATACAGGTGGAATTTTGATCTTTGGTTTGGATGAAAAACAAGATTTTAAAGCAGTGGGAGTTTATGATCTTCAGGACTTGCAGAAGAAGGTAACAGAGCAATGCAACCAGATGGAACCTCCAGTTCGTGCAGTTTTTACATTTGCAGAATATGAAGGTGTCTGGATCGTTTCTGCAGAAATACCATCCATTGATCTGACAGAACGTCCTTGCTATTATAAAGGAGCAGGAAAAGTTCGAGGATCGTATATTCGTGTTGGAGATGCGGATATTGGAATGACTGATTATGAAATCTATAGTTATGATGCGTGGAGAAAGCATGTTCACGATGATGAAAGAGTGGCTGACAAAGGAGATATCTCTTTTTTAGATAAAGACAAACTAGATATGTATGTGTTAGATAAGAAATTAGAACGCCCACAATTTTCTAAATTAGATGAAAATCAAATATACGAATTGCTTGGAATTACTAAGGGTGGAATACCGACACTTGCAGCAATTATGAATTTTGGAATTTATCCACAAGGAATTTATCCACAGTTAGCAATCACAGCCATTACCGTATCAGGGACTGAAATAGGAGATCTTGGATCAGCAGGGGAACGTTTTATTGATAATAAGCGGATCGAAGGAACGATTTCAGAAATGGTAGAAAGCGCATTATTATTTTGCAAACGAAATATGAAAGTTAAAACAATCATTGATCCCGCAACTGGACTCAGAAAGGACCGTACAGAATATCCAATGAATGCAGTCAGGGAAGCAATTTTAAATGCAGTGATCCATAGAGATTACAGCGTGCATACCGAAGGGACTCCAATACAGATCGATTTTTTCTCAGATCGTTTGGAAATTCACAGCCCTGGAAATTTATATGGAAGAATGACAGTGGATCAATTAGGAATCGCCAAACCAGATCTTAGGAATCCAGTATTAGCAGTTATGGCAGAGAGTATGACAAAAGCAGAAAATCGTTATTCAGGAATTCCGACGATACGAAGAGAGATGAAGAAATACTCTTTGCCAGAACCAGTATTTGAGAATCGGAGAAATGAATTTGTAGTTATCTTATATAATGAACAGAAGATGCAAGGATCAGAGATGA
>OIRH01000790.1_pt1 | contig 7054 bp, 7 predicted proteins | sample 1586211 | NCBI WGS metagenome assembly OIRH01 (sample SAMN02674964, study PRJEB24791) | human gut metagenome, SKBSTL008 | isolation source: stool | host: Homo sapiens | place: USA
GATCCAGCGGATAAGCGTTCTGTCAAAACTCCGTCAATGGAATTCGTGTTGCTCATATGCTATCTTTCATTTTTTCTCTAAATACTCGATGACCTTCAACTCATACAAATTAAAATTTAAGATCCCCCACAATCTGCTGAACCGTCAAATGATTCTTCTTAAGAAGTTCTTCAATATCATATCGATCTAACAATTCCTTCTTCACGCCATAATTCAGCACTTTCACATCAGAATCTCCATAGAATCGTGCAATCTTTTCTCCGAATCCTCCTTCTAAAAATCCATCTTCTAATGTAATAACTACATCATGATCTTTCTTTAGATCTTCTAATAATACTTCATCAATTCCAGTAATATAATATGGATTTATCACAGTTGCTTTTGTTCCTGTCTTTTCTTCTACTGCTTTTGCAACTTCACATCCCATATTGTAGAATGTTCCAAGTCCAATGACTGCAACTTTGCTTCCTTTTTCTGTGACTTCATATTTGTTTAACTGACTGAAATCTTTTGTTATTTTTTTACTGTCAGAGATCATTTCTCCACCTGGAAGTTTGATCGCGACTGGATATTGATCCTGATCGATACTCCAGTCCAACATTGCCAGATATTCTTCTTTTGTTGTTGGTGCGAGGTATACTAAGTTTGGAATATTGCTCATCATTGGAATATCCTGTAATCCAAGATGAGTAACATCATTCATTCCATAAACAGATCCCCAGAAAGTCACGATCGTTGCTGCATTGCTATCGATGCACAGATCCTGTGTGATCTGGTCGTAAGTTCTCTGTACAAATGTTGAATATACTCCATAAACCGGTTTTCCACCACCTGCTGCGATTCCTGCCGCCATTGCCATTGCTGTTTCTTCCGCGATCCCAACATCGATAAACTGTTTTCCAGCTTCCTTACGTTTATCTTCTGTAAATCCCATAACTGTTGGTGTTGCAGAAGTGATCGCTACAACCTTCTTGTCTTCTTTCATTTTCTTTAACAGGTATTGTGCTGTTACACTTGAGAAATCCTCACCATCAAAGGAATCTAAAGGATTTCCTGTTTCCACATCAAATGGGGCACAATAATGCCACTCTTCTTTATGTTCCTCAGCTAATTTATATCCTTTTCCTTTTTGCGTATTAATATGAACAACAACTGCTTTTTTTGTATCCTTAACACGTTTAAATGCTTCGATCAAGTCAGCAACTTTATTTCCTTCTTTGACATAAATGTAATCTAATCCCATCGCCTTAAACAGATTACATTCCGCCTCTCCATTTGTATCACGAAGTTCTTTTAAGTTATCATATAATCCACCGTGGTTTTCTGCGATCGACATATCGTTATCATTAACTACAATGATCAGATTTCCACCTAATTCTGCGGCATAATCAAGACCTTCTAATGCTTCCCCTCCACTTAAAGATCCATCTCCGATCACTGCGATCACATTTCCATTTTCTTCTTTTAGATCTCTTGCTTTGGCAAGTCCAAGTGCAAGACTTATAGAAGTTGATGTATGCCCAATTGTGAAATGATCATGCTCACTTTCTCCTGGATTACTGTATCCTGATACATCATCATAATGTTCTTCATATAAGAATGCATCCTTACGTCCAGTCAACATTTTGTGCGGATAAGACTGATGAGAAACATCATATACGATCTTGTCTTTTGGTGACTCAAATACATAATGCATGGCGATCGTTGCTTCTACCATACCAAAATTCGGTCCAAAATGACCTCCATGTTTACTTAATTTTTTTAATAATGCATCACGGATTTCTTCTGCAAGTACATTTAACTGATCCTCGGATAATTTCTTGACATCTTCTGGACCATTGATATTTTCAATATACATCTGTTTTTCTCCTTGTCTGATTTCTTGTAAATACACTAGCAATAGTGTATGATATTTATATCATACAACCTAAAGTTAACTTTAGGTCAAGAATATTTTTGAAAGAAGGTTTTTCTATGTACACGATTGGTCAAGTCTCTACAATGTTTGATCTTCCTGTTTCTACCTTAAGGTATTATGACAAGGAAGGTTTTTTTCCGAATCTGGAACGTAAAGGAAACATCCGTTATTTTAGTGATAATGAATTGGAAGCGCTTCGTATTATTGAATGTCTGAAGAAATCTGGTCTTGAGATCAAAGATATAAAGCAATTTTTTATCTGGGTATCTGAAGGCAGCTCAAGCTATGAAAAAAGGAAAGAATTATTTGAAGCCAGAAAATCGGCTGTTGAAACTGAAATCCAAGAACTTCAAAAAACTCTCTCCCTCTTAAAATTCAAATGCTGGTATTACGAAACAGCAATGAAAGATGGTAATGAAGATGCTATAAATGCCATGTTGCCTGATAAACTTCCTGAAAACATACAAAAACTATATAACGAAGGTCATGAATAATTTTTTGTTGCCATAAAACTATTCGAAATAGCAATTTAATGTTAAAATAAAGACAAGGAAATGTTAAAAATGAGAGGTGATATTTTGAAAAAGAAACTTATGGTACTTTGTGCTGTCGCAATTATGATCAGCACATGCTTGACTGGGTGTAAGATGAGTTCTGGAAAAATCCGCTTCGGTTCTGCTGGAATCGGTGGTACTTACCAGATTTTTGGTGATACTTTTGCCAACCTTATCTCATCTAAGAGTAAAAAATATAACATTGAAGTAAAAACAACTGCAGGTTCCGCTGCAAATCTTCGTCTGTTATCTAAAGATTACATTCAGATGGCTGTTGCCCAAATGGATTTGATTAATGATGCTTATAACCGCACTGGTATTTTTGAAAATGATAAGAAATATCAGGGATATCGTGCTGTTGCTTCCCTTTATACAGAAGCTTGTCAGATTGTGATTCCTGCGGATTCAGACATTCAGTCTGTGGATGATCTAGAAGGGAAAAAGGTCTGCATTGGTGAAGAAGAATCTGGAACAGAACAGAATGCTTTGCAAATTTTAAATGCTTATGGATTAAATGAAAAACTTGTTGATACTGTAAATCTGAATTATACAGATGCTGCCAAGAAATTAAAATCTGGTGATATTGATGCATTTTTCTGTACTGCAGGTGTTCAGACGACTGTGATCAATGAGTTGTCAAAACAGTGTAAGATTCGTCTGGTCAGTCTTGATCAAAAAGGTATTTCTCGCCTGAAGAAATCTTATAAATTTTACACAGAATATACAATACCTGCAGGTACATACGTAAATCAGACGAAAGAAGTTAAAACTGTTGGTGTCAAAGCTGTTCTTCTTGCAAGTGATAAACTTTCCGAAGATACTGTCAAAGACATTACACAGATTCTATTTAAGAATCAACAGCAGATTCAGTATGCACTGCCTGTAGATATTTCTTTTGATGAGAAAACTGCAGTTGAAGGTATCACGATTCCATTCCATGACGGTGCTGCTGCCTATTATAAACAACATGGAATCACAGTAAATACAGAGAAAGGAAGCAATTAACCGCTGCGGTGTAAACAAATGACAATACAACTTGATATGTATCAGACGATCGCGGTTGCCGTAGTCGTTTTGATGTTAGGAAACTTTTTAAAACACAGGATTGCAATCTTGGAACGATTTTGCATTCCTGCACCTGTGATCGGCGGTGTGATCTTTGCAATCTTTACCTGTATATGTTATGTAACTGGAATTGCCGAATTTTCCTTTGATGATATTTTAAAAGAAGTCTGTATGGTATTCTTCTTTACATCTGTTGGATTTCAGGCAAACTTAAAAGTCTTAAAAAGTGGTGGAAAATCTTTGATCATTTTCCTGATCCTTGTAATCGTGCTGATCATATGCCAGAACTTCCTTGCAGTCGGTCTGTCCAAAGCATTACAGATCAGTCCTTTGGTTGGACTCTGTACAGGTTCTATCCCTATGATCGGTGGTCATGGTACCGCTGGTGCATTTGGACCTGTTCTTGAAGACTTTGGTGTGAAAGGTGCCAGCACTTTATGTACAGCTGCTGCTACATTTGGATTGATCGCTGGAAGTATCATGGGCGGTCCCGTTGGAAAACGTCTGATTGAGAAGAAAGATCTTTTAAAGACTGCAATTCCTGAAGATGACAGTCTGTTAGTAGAAGAAGAGAAAAAACACGAACGTCACACAAGTATGTATCCAGCCGCTGTATTTCAGCTGATCATTGCTATGGGAATCGGAACGATCATCTCCAAGTTACTTTCCATGACAGGTATGACATTCCCAATCTATATCGGTGCCATGATCGCTGCTGCATTTATGCGTAACATCGGTGAATATTCTGGTGGATTTACAATTTATATGGGTGAGATCAATGATATTGGTGGTATCAGCTTATCTTTATTCTTAGGAATCGCCATGATCACTTTAAAACTATGGCAACTTGCAGACCTTGCACTTCCACTGATCACATTACTTGCAGGACAAACTATTTTGATGTTCTTATTTACTTATTTTGTAGTATTTAATATCATGGGAAGAGACTATGACGCCGCAGTATTATCTTCTGGAGTATGTGGTTTTGGAATGGGAGCCACACCAAACGCTATGGCGAATATGCAGGCGATCTGTGAACGTTATGTCCCATCCGTCAAAGCTTACCTTCTGGTACCTTTGATCGGTAGTTTATTTGCAGACTTCTTAAATAGCCTGGTGATCACGTTCTTTATCAATTTTCTATAATCTAGAGGGAGACGATGAAAAATGTTTGGAAAAAGAAAAAATAGACGCGAAGCGATCAGAAGTAAGCTCCGTGAAAAATCAGAATATAAAATGAAAAGCGAAAATGTTGCAATACCCGAGATCCATACAAAAGATTTTGATGAGATTGAGGAACATATTGATGAAATAGAACAGGAAAAAGAAGAAAAACATTCTATTCTCTATGACAATGTAGCAATTCCTGAAGTTCATGTTCATAAAAAGAAAAAATAAAATTCTGATATGCAGGATTCCAACAAAAATGGCAGTACACTCTTCCAATTCTGGTTGATGTACTGCCTTTTTGTTATTATGCTTCCGCTCTCATTTTTGCATATAATTGTTTTCTCACAAAGTAATAACAGATCACCTGTAATACGATCGTTATGATCCAGGATGCCGGATATGATATAAATAAAATATCCAAAGATCTATGATTCGGGAAGATCCAGAAAATCCATACGATTCTTGTTCCTACTGTGCCAATGATCGAAAGGATCATCGGCACACCAGAACGCCCCATTCCACGAAGTGCTCCAGGAAACAGATCCATAAATCCACAGAGGAAATACGTAACCGTTGTATATAACAAGATTTCCATTCCACATTGAATTACTTTTGAATTGCTTGTATAGATCGTCAAAAGTTTAGGCCCAAAGAAATAAGCACTGTTTCCCAAGATCATCATTGCGGCAAATGATAAGATCAAACAGTCGATCAAGACACGATCCATTCGCTTCCATTTTCCAACACCATAATTCTGACTGGTAAAACTCATGCAAGCCTGTGTCACTGCATTCACTGTAACATACAAAAATCCAAAGATATTATTTGCTGCCGTATATCCTGCCATTGCGATCGATCCAAAAGAATTCACTGATGACTGCAATAATACATTAGAGAAATTAATAACAGTGCTTTGAATTCCTGCTGGAATTCCCACCTGAAAAATCTGTTTTAAATATTCCTTTTGGATCTTTAATTTTGAAAAACGCAGTTGATAACTTGTCTCTGATCGATACAGACATCGAAGCACGAGTATACTTGAGATCAGCTGTGAAATTACCGTTCCGATTGCAACTCCCGCAACGCCAAGATGAAAAATAATAACCAGACACATGTTAAGACCTGCATTTGCAATTCCAGCAACGATCAAATAAAACAGAGGACGTTTTGTATCTCCGACCGCTCTTAAAATGGCTGCTCCATAATTATAAAGCATAAAAAACGGCATTCCCATAAAATAAATTCTCATATAAAGAGTGGAAAGATTGATCACATCATCTGGTGTATCCATTAATTCTAATACCGGTTTTGCAAAGATCAATCCTACAAAGACCATAATAATTCCGCTGATCAGCGCCAGTGTGATTGCCGTATGAACAGTTTCGGACATTTCTTTATCCTTGCCCGCCGCATAAAATCTTGCAGATAAAACATTCGCTCCAAGGGATATTCCAATAAATAAATTGGTAAACATATTGATCAGGGCAGTGGTTGAGCCAACCGCTGCAAGCGACTGGCTCCCACTAAATCTCCCGATAACTATAATATCCACTGCATTGAACATCAACTGCAAAATTCCAGATAACATCAATGGTAACGAAAATGAGATCAGTTTGTCCATGATCGTTCCATTGCACATATCAATTTCATATTTATTACGTTTTATTGTTGAACTCATTGCCTTACTCGAATACCTTTTTTATACTGTCATAGTGCAGGAAAATTCCTTCCTGTGCAAATGCTTTGATCTCATCTGTTGAAGCAAACATATAGCCGTCAATCTCTGCTTCCTGAAAGTTTACATCACTGTCATCGACATCTAATGTAAAGCGATAAACATCTACAAAATAGTTATCTCCTTCTCCCGGATTCTCTCTCTTGTATGTAAACATATATCCACCTTCAGCATCTTTAACATCCAGTCCTGTTTCTTCTTTTACTTCACGCAGAAGACATTCTTCAGGGGATTCCTGATCTTCTGTATGTCCACCTACACCGATCCATTTGCCTTTATTTATGTCATTTTGCTTTTTTACTCTGTGAAGCATCAGGAATTTATCATCGTTTTCTATATAACATAATGTCGTTGTCGTCATTTGATCCCTTCTTTCAGTTCCATCATCCTGCCACTGCCAGTGTGATATAAACCAGGATTGAGACCACACAATACAGAGAATTTGTTGTGGATGCATAAGCACTGCTCTCTTTCTTTCTCAGAAAAGTCTGCATACTGAATGTAGCAGGCGAGGACATATATGTAATAACCGCCAGGTTCAGAAGCCTGGAACCTCCTACCAAATATTTTACTGCCATGAGAACTCCCGCAATCATCACTGCCTGCAAAAGG